>Ga0182021_10009783_pt1 | contig 11363 bp, 11 predicted proteins | sample 612E3MmetaG_FD_120493 | JGI IMG/M metagenome (GOLD analysis project Ga0182021, IMG submission 120493) | Permafrost microbial communities from Stordalen Mire, Sweden - 612E3M metaG (Illumina Assembly) | ecosystem: Environmental > Terrestrial > Soil > Wetlands > Permafrost | place: Sweden...
GTCTGGCTGGTTGTTTGCCTGCTGGTTTGCGTTCTCCGCCTGCCGGCCTTTGCCCAATCTTACTCGATTGACTGGTATAAAATCTCCGGCGGCGGCGGCGCGAGCACGGGGGCGACGTATCAAGTCAGCGGCACCATCGGCCAGCCGGATGCGGGCGCAAACATGAGTGGCGGCAATTATTCGCTCACCGGCGGCTTCTGGAGCCTCATTTCCGTGGTGCAAACGGCCGGCTTGCCGAACTTGAGCATCGCGCATTCCGGCAACAGCGTCATTGTCTCGTGGCCGAACACCGGCAGTTGCACCTTGCAGCAAAACAACAATCTTGCCGGCGGAAGCTGGACAACGACCGGCTATACCATCAATATGAGCAACGGCACGAACAGCATCACCATCACCTCACCGACGGGAAATCTGTTTTTCCGGCTGGCGAAATAATTCAGATGTTTGGAACCAACAATTATGAAAACAAATCGCACAATCGCCGGATGGTTGATGCTGCTAGGGCTCTCAACTCTCAACGTTCAACTCTCCACCGCCTTCGCCCAAGGCACGGCCTTTACCTACCAAGGCCGGCTTAATACCAGCGGCAGTGCGGCCAATGGCAATTACGATTTCCGATTCAAGCTGTATACCGACCCATTCGGCAACAATCAGGTCGGCGCAACCCAATTGACCAATGCCATTCCCGTCACCGCCGGTCTGTTCACCACCACGATTGATTTTGGCGCGGGCATTTTCAGCGGCGGCAATTACTGGCTGGAGGTGGACGTGCGCAGCAACGGCGCGGACAGCTACACCGTGCTGTCTCCATTTCAAGCCGTGACGCCCACGCCGTATGCAGTCATGGCCAACACGGCCAGCAACCTGCTGGGCGCGCTGCCCGTTGCGCAGTTGGGCGGCGGCACGGCCAACATCAGCATCAGCGGCAATGCCACCACGGCCACGACGGCCAATAACTTTTCCGGTTCGCTTTCCGGCGATGTGACGGGAACGCAGGGCGCAACGGTGGTGGCGAACGTTGGCGGGCAATCGGCGGCGAACGTGGCGGGCGGCGCGAGCGCGGCCAACGCCGCCACGAGCGCGAGCACGGCGAATACGATTGTGAAGTGCGACGCGTTGGGAAACTTTTCAGCTTCGACGGTCACGGCAAATCTTTCGGGCAACGCCACGTCGGCCACCACGGCTGGCTCGCTGGCCATCCCTCCGGGCATGGTGCTCATTCCCGCGGGTGCGTTCACGATGGGGAACTCTATCCACGATAGCGACATTACTGACGCAGCCCCAACTAACGTGACGGTGTCGGCGTTTTACATGGACGTGAACCTGGTGAGCTACAGTCAATGGCAGTCGGTGTATTATTGGGCCACGAACCACGGCTATGGCTTTGACAATGCCGGTTCTGGCAAGGCGGTGAATCATCCGGTGCAGACGGTGGATTGGTATGACTGTGTGAAGTGGTGCAATGCGCGGTCGCAGCAAGCGGGTTTGACGCCGGTATATTACACAATTACGTATCCGGCGCACGTTTATACGAGTGGGTCGTTAACGCCTCATGTGAATTGGGCGGCCAACGGCTACCGGTTGCCGACGGAAGCGGAGTGGGAGAAGGCGGCGCGGGGCGGGTTGAGCGGGCAACGGTTTCCGTGGGGCAACGTCATCACGGAAAATCTGGCCAACTACTCCGGAAACACCAGCTATAGCTACGATTTGGGACCGAACGGCTACAACTCAATTGGGAGTATCGGCGGAACCTCACCCGCCACGAGTCCGGTGGGATCATTTGCGCCGAACGGTTATGGTCTCTACGACATGGCGGGGAATGTCTTTGAGCGGTGTTGGGATTGGTATGGGACGCCGTATGGACAACCCACTCCGACTAATCCAACCGGACCGGGAACAGGGAGCTTCCGTGTTATGCGCGGCGGCAGTTGGCGCGACGCCGCCTATCAGGCGCGTTGCGCCGATCGCAACTATAGCGACTTGGGCAGCGCCGACGACGGTATTGGCTTTCGGTGTGTGAGGGGGCTTTAGTTTTTGCTCCTTTACCCTTTAACCCTTTTGAACTCGTGAACGTTAAAAATTGCAGAAGGACATCGTCGAAAAGAAATGAGGCCACCATGAAAACACCAGCGCAAGAATTGTCAGGCATGATAGGGCGCGTCACTCCGTGCGCGCCCTACCATCAGTGCGCTTGGGCAACACGCTCTACAAGCGGGCGTGCCCAAAACCAAATTCTTGCGATGAGGCGCGTCAACCGTGTTTGTGAATTATTTTAGGCTGAGGAGTTGGGCTGCAAGATTTCTTTGAAGGTTCGAACGAAAGAAACAGGGCAGCAGAGCGCCGAGGCCTGTCTCCTTGGTCCGCTTTCTTGGTGGAACCGCCGGAAAGGGGTTGCGGAATTACGTAAAATGTGTATTTTAGGGCATGATCGAAGCCACAGCGACAGATATGGCCAGGGCCTTTCATGAGTTTCTGGACAAGGCCCAGCACGGGGAAACGGTCTTGATCCGCAAGCACGGGAAAGCGGTAGCCCGGCTGGTGCCCGATGCAGACTTCATGGACGGCAGCAGGGCTGCCAGCCTGTTCCGGTCCTACAAGGCTCTTGATGCCGACAAGCGGGCGGCGGACGCAATCGAAGCCCAGATACGGAAACTTGACCAGGAGGCCGAAGATGCCCTGGCTCATTGACTCGGACATCCTCATTGAGGGCGAGCGGGAGAACCCGGCCTTCGTCCCCTGGCTTGCATTACAGGCGGAAGTTGCAACCGCGGACATCATCCGAGCCGAATTCCTGATCGGCGTCCATGCCGTGTCTGACGCTCAGAAGCGCCAGCGCGGGGAACTCTTCTACCGGAGCAGGATTGCCGGCCTGGCTTCGCTCCCGTGTGAGGTGGCCGACTATGAAACCGGCGCGCGCCTGGCAGGCGAGGCCAGAAGAAAGGGCAAAGGAAATCCAAGCCTGGTGGATGGCCTGCTGGCCGCGATTGCTTTACGCAAGGGGGCAACGGTTGCGACGAAGAACACCAAGGATTTCCGCGCGATGCACTGTCCTTGCGATAACCCCTTCGAACACTTTCCCATCCAGCCTTCTGCACGATAGCCGATTCGTGCTCACATCCCCATGATCTGATACCCGCAGTCCACGTAAAGGACTTGGCCGGTGATGGCGGCGGCGCCGTCGCTGGCGAGGAACAGGCCGGTGGCGCCCAGTTCATCGGGCAGCACGTTGCGCTTGAGCGGCGCGTGCGCTTCGTAATGCCTGAGCATTTCGCTGAAGCCGGAGATGCCGCGCGCCGCCAGCGTGTTCACGGGGCCGGCGCTGATGCAGTTGACGCGGATGCGTTTCGGGCCAAGGTCGTAGGCGAGGTAGCGGGTGCAGGCTTCAAGCGCGGCCTTGGCCACGCCCATCACGTTGTAGTGCGGCACGACCTTTTCCGCGCCGTAATAGCTCATGGCGACCAGGCTGCCGCCGTCAGACATGAGCGGCGCCGCCGCGCGCGCCAGCGCGACCAAAGAATAGGCGCTCACATCATGGGCGATGCGAAAGGCCTCGCGGTTGGTGTTGACGAATTCGCCTTCGAGCGCGTCTTTCGGGGCGAAAGCAACCGAGTGGAGCAGCAGATGCAGTTTGCCGAACTTTTCGCCGACGGCCTTAAAGACCGCGGCGATTTCGTCGTCCCGGGTCACGTCGCACGGGAGAATCAGCGTGTCGGCGCCAAACGCGCCCGCCAATGCTTCCACGTTTTCCTTGAGCCGCTCGCCCTGGTAGGTGAAGACCAGCCGGGCGCCCGCGCGGTGCCAGGCCTGCGCGATGGCCCACGCGATCGAGCGTTTGTTGGCGACGCCGAAGACAATTCCCAGTTTGCCAGCCAGTAACGACATGGGTCCGCTAAAAAGTTAAATGCCTTAAATGAGTTAAATCGGTGGAACCAGGAGTAGGCAGAAACTGGCCGGATAGCAAGGGTTTTCGGTCGTGTTGTTTTCGGTGGTGTGATCTTCAAAAGCCCGATTTCAATTGATCAGCCCATTGACTGGAGCCCTGAAGCTCAGAGAGCACGCCGGGGCCCGCTTTCGCGGTTGCCTTGCGGCAAGTTGTGGCGGATACTCTCGCCATGGCACGAAGAGAGTCGGATGTGCAGGCCATGCTGAACTGCAGGTTGGGCAAGGCCTGGGGCGCAGCGTTCACGCTCATCGAGTTGCTGGTGGTGATTGCCATCATCGCCATCCTGGCCGCCCTGCTGCTGCCGGCGCTGAGCTCGGCCAAAGAAAAGGGCAAGCGGGCCGCCTGCCAGAGTAACCTGCACCAGACCATTCTCACCGTCCACATGTACGGCATGGATTTTCGGGACTATGTGCCGGACGGACGCGACAATAACCAGGAATGGCACGCCATCCGTGTCAACAGCGTGACCTACACCAACATGATTCGATACACCGGCAATTTCAAAATCATGGACTGCCCCAATTTCACCTATGGCACTTTCAACCGCTATTCCGATACTTGGGGGTACTTGGTTGGCTACGCCTATCTAGGCCATGCCCTGGAACAAAACTCGACCGACTGGCCGCCCCTCTCGCCCTACACCTGGCGTCCGGCGATAAAGACGACGGATTCGGGCACCAATTTCATTGTCGCGGACGCCAACACATGGGGTGACGGGTTGGTTATGGCGCCGCACGGCAAGAGCGGCCCAATCAACCGCATCAGCCCTGCCTCAACCATTCCCGCCACTTTCATCAATAACGCAGGCCCGAGCGACCTACCTCAAACGATCGGCGGAGTTGGAGGCAATGTCGGCTTTCTTGATGGCTCAGTCACCTGGAAGACCATGCGGCAGATGAAGCAGCGGTTCGCGTCCTCGTATATCCTCTACTACGGGAATTGGTGAACGGGGTCCTTTTCGCCCCGGTTAACCAGCTTCCCCGCGATACACACACTTCGCGGTGCAAGTTTCGGCTACGACCACCTCGGCGAGCAGCGGCAGTTTCGGCTTCAGCCTTTTCCAAATCCAGGCGGCGATGTTTTCGCTGGTCGGGTTCTCCAGCCCCGGAATGGCGTTGAGGTAGAAGTGGTCCAGCTTTTTCCAGGTCGGCTCGAAGGCCTGCGAGATGTCAGCGTAATCCAGCACCCAGCCGAGCTTGGGATCGCATTCGCCGGCGACAACAATCTCGACCTTGAAACTGTGGCCGTGCAGTCGCCGGCACTTGTGCGACTTCGGCAGATGCGGCAACCGATGCGCCGCCTCGAATTGAAAGATCTTGCGTAGCTCCATCCTCATGTGACTCATTTCTTTCTTGGAACCCCTTTAGCTCGTTTAGCTTCCCTGGCCGAACTCCCAATCCGTCCAGGTCACTAAATCGCCCAAAGCGGGCCGGCCGTCGTGCCTCCAAGTCAGCGGCGGTTCCTGCATCCGGCCGAGCGGACAGACGCGGGACACTCCCCAACGCGCGAGTTCTGTGGCCAGCGATTGCGCCTTGTCTTCCGGCGCGGCGACGCCGACGGTCGAAACCTGGCCGCGAACGCTTTCGGCGTTCTGCAAGGCCTCGGCCAAGTCCTTGACGCCCTTGACGTAAATGAACCGATTGAGGCAGGAGAACTGAAAGCGCGGGTCAGCCTCATAAACCACCGTCCAAGCCGTCGAACCCCGGCTGCACCAGTGACGCGTATCCGGCGAATGGGCGGCGCGGACTTCATAAACCGACCGGCGTGACGTGATGGCCGCCGCCGTTTCGATCGGCACTTCGCCCCGCGGCTCCAGAGCCTCCCGCCGTTCCAATTCCTCAGCCAGGGCCGCGGCAAACTGTTCCGCGGAAAGCGCACCGCCTTCCTCGACGTAAATCAGGTGGGGCGAAAGACAGCCCAATTGGTTCCAGGCGACCACGTCGGCCGCGGCCCGTTCGACGATTCTTTTTGAATTGAGGCCGGACAAGACCTGGCTGGTGACGAATGCAAAGCTGACGCGATGGCCGTAGCCGAGAAACCGGGTCCTGGCGGGCAGCCGCAGACTGACGGCGGCCAGCACGCGGTCGCTGCCGGTGGCCGTGACGCAATCGGCTTCATTGAAGAGCGCGTCGGTCAGCGTGTGATCTCCGCCGGGCCACTCGGCGATTTCGAGGCAGGCGCCCAGCTTGGGCTCCGCCTGGTAAAGCGAGTGGGCGAACAACCTGGGCAGCAGGGTGGCGCCAGTGGCGCACTTCACAAACTGCGCCGAGCGCACCAGCACCCCGAGGACGATGCTCATGAGAGTTGGACTCGGCAGGTTGCCCGCCGCAATATGAACCAGCAGCGCGGGCGGAGTGGCAATGGCCGCCCGGTTGGATTTTTGCTCCGCCTCGGCGGACACCATCTTGTCCAGGCGCTGCCCATGCCCCAAATCCTGTTCCAGCAGCGCCTGAAAGTTCTCCCGCGTCAACTGCTTGAAAAAGCAATCCAGGCCGCTGGCCAGTATGGCCGCTGAAAATCCGGTTGCCGCCGGCCCCTGCTCCAGCGCGAGCTTGCGAAAGGGGTAGTTGGGCTCCAGCCAGCTTCTCCCGACGTCGCTCAATACATTCACGAGACTCTGGGTCGAACGGTTGGCGAGGTAGCGCTCGCGATTGCGTTTCAGGGTCTGGCAGGCGTCACTGATCAGGGTGGCGCTTAGCGTCGCTCCGGCGGACAAGTCAGCCAGGAAGTAGTTGTGCATAATCATGTTAACAAAGGCATCGAGTTGGCTCCCTGGGTCGCTGGCGTCACGGGCCCTTCCCGCCGCTGGATGGCGCGCAGGCACAGCAGGCCGGTAAGCGACACCAGCATCAGCACGGCAATGGACAGGTAGATCGAGGAATAGGCAGCAACCGAATGGGCCGCCGGGCCAAGGTGCCTGACCTTCGCGCCCACCGCCCAGTGGGACAGGTTGCCGATGACGCCGCCGCCCATGACGAAGAGACCGAACACCCGACCGCGCACGGCGTCCGGCACCGATTCCATCAGGGCCGCCTCAGTCATCGGATAGCTCGCCATGAAGAAAAAGCCATAAAGGGCCAGCACGGGGATCGTCCAGCACGGCGGCACGTGGGGAAAAAGCGCCACCATTACCGCGGCCACTACCAGGACGAGCGTGATCCAACGCTTGCGGCCTCCGTCGCTCAGGCTGCCAAAGAGCGGATTGCTGATGACGGCCGCGACAAAAATGCCGCTCAAGGCCAGCCCGGTCCCTTTCGCGTCGTAGTTGCGCGCGTTCTGCAAGAACAACGAGGTGAGGCTGCCCATGCTGGCTCCGGCAAAGTCGCGCACGCTGAAGGCGAGGCAATACGCGAGGAAGAAAAACCACAGTGCGCGGGTGGGAAACAATTGGCCAGCCCGGACGGTCTTGCGCTCGCCGGCCGTGGCAGGCTGCTCGTCATCCGCCAGCCAATAGAACAGGGCCGCGACTATGATGCCCAGCAGGCCCAGTTCGAGCACTGGCTGACGCCAGGCAGCCGGACCCAACACCCGTTCGAGCCCGCCCGCCCGCCAACCGGCATAGAGCGGCCCCACAAAGAAGCCCACACCAGCCCCGATGCCGACTAATCCGAGCGCTTTGCCCGTGCTGCCCGGGAACAGGCGCGTCACCATCGCCGTGGCCGCGGGGTGATAAAAGCTGCCGCCGAACCCGGCCACTGCCACCGCCACCAGCGCCCAGGCATAATTGGGGGCGAGTGCCAGGGCCGCGAAGGCCAACCCGTTCAGGGCGAGACCAAAACCGAGCAGTTTCTTGCGATTCAGTTTATCCGCCAGCACACCGATGGGATAACTTGGCCCAAAACAGGCCGCCATCATCACTGTTAGCAGCAAGGTGGCCTGGCTCACACTGGCGAGTTTGAGGTCTTTTTGAATCAGCAAGTAGAGCGGCATCAGGGCCACTTGATACACGTGCGTGAACGCATGCAGCACACCCGTGAGCCAGAGGGTGCGCGTTTTGTGCCGGGCGTCAGTTATCATGCCGCAGGATTTAGACGGCCAGCAGCGAACAGCCGCGCGGCTCGGCCGAAGCCGCCCGGCCCGCCAGCTCAAAGCCGTCGCCGCAGCGGATGCCCAGGTCTTCGGTCTGAATTGCCATCACTGAATAGACGTTCGCCAAGTCAAACACGCGAATCAAACCGGTTTCGCCCTCGCCGACTTCGCAGCCGGTTTCGGGGGAGATGACTTGCACGCGCGCCCAAGGGGGGAAGTGGAAGGGGCGTGGAGCGTGGAGCGTGGCGTGGGAGGGGCCGACGGCGCGATCGTATGCCTGGGAGCCAAGCTCGCTCATGCCGTATTCGCAAACGATGTGACCGGCTGGAATGCCGAGGCGCTGGGACAGGAGCGCGTGCAGGGCCGTTTTCGGCAGCGCGCGCGAGCGGCCCTTGTACCCGCCAGTCTCGAGAGCACACGAGCCGGGCGGAAGCTCGAGTCGCAGATCCTGATCAGCCAGGCAATCCAGCAGGTGGACGAACGAAAAAGCGGTGCCGAGCATGAGGAGGGGCTGTTCGGCGGCGGCCGCCTTTCGCAGAAGCTCCAATGCGGCCTCCTGCTCCAGCGCCCAGGCGCCATCCGCAGCCGGCTTGCCGACAAAAGGCCGTTTGCCCGGAGCCAATTGGCGCCGAATGGTTTCGAACATGTGGACCAGCGAGGAGTGTGGCGCTTGCGCGGGTGGGGGCGTGAAAATTGCCAATTGGCAATCGCCAGCCGGCGCATCTTGGATTTCTCGGAGCGCGGACAATCTTGTCCGCTTGCGGCCTGCCGAGGCTCTCGAGGCGGACAAGATCGTCCGCGCTCCGGATGAACGGATTTGCGTGCCCGAAGAATCCAAGCTGCGCACATCGCCAGCCGCCAATTGGAAGTGAGCGCTGAACCACTGCATCAGCGATGCCTCATAAAGCGCTAGCGACTGCGCATTATGGAAGTGCCGGCTCGGCTGGTGCCCGGTCGTGCCGCTGGAGCAGAAAACCGTTGTCCGCTCCTCGACCGGCAGACAGGAAAGCTCCAACTCCTTAAAAGCCATAGTTGGCACGGCTGGGATAGCTGTCCAGTGCGCCACAGTGTCCGGCCGAACGTTCCGCGTTCCGCAAAACCGGCGATACGGGGCGTTCTGTTCAAACTGGAGGGCGAATAGCTCGAGTGCGAGCCGATCGAAGATGGGGGCGTCTGCAGGCGGGCGCTCCGGCGCATTCGTGGCAGCGCGGATGAACCGGCGCAGACGCGCGGCAAAGCTCGATAATTCGCTGGTGGAATTCATGCGGTTTTTATTTCGCCAGGCTGGTTTTCCGCCACAGCCAGGAACAGATATGTAGCCGCGAAGGGGTTGAACCGCAAGCCAGGATTTATGGACTTCCACGGTAGGGACTTCCAGCTTAGGGACTTCCAGCTTAGCTGAAATTGGAAGTGCTTTTGAGCACAGGGGCAGCTATGGTCAGAGAGGCAGGCCGTTCTGTGCACGCGTCAGCCCATGCAAAACAAAGCCGCGTGATGAGCCTTGCGTCAATATGAATCAACCGGGTTATCGAGAAGCCATTGCCAATTACATCCGCACGCAGGCAAAGCCGACGGACAAGTTTTCCCACCAGCCCCGCCTTTATCATCTGGCGAAACGCCTGGCCGATGGTCAGCCTTACGATGACGATGTGCTTTACGCGGCAGCGTGGCTGCACGACCTCGGCGTGTTCGTCGGGCATCGTCCGGAGGATCCGGTCGCGCTGGCAACTTGGGATCACGTCGCCTATGCCGTCAAGGAAGCGCCGAAACTCCTCCAGCAGCTCGGCTTTCCTGCCGCGAAGATTCCGGCCACCGTCGAGGCCATTCGCACCCATCTGCCGTCCGGCAAGCCGACGACCTTTGAAGGCACGCTGTTGCGGGACGCCGACCTCTTGGAACAGCTCGGCGCCATCGGCGCTCTCCGCGCCGTCAGCAAAGTGGGCCGCGACACCCGGTTCGTCCGGCTGTCCGACCCGCTGCGCACCCTGCGCCGGAATGTCCAGCAATTGCCCGCTCAACTCCGGCTCGCCTCCGCCCGCCGGCTCGCCCAGCCCCGTGTTGAAACCCTCCAAGCCTTTCTGGCCGCCGCCGAAGCCGAGGCCGACGGCATTGCTCTGTAGCCCCACGCCCCATGCACGCAATTCGCGGGTCAAGCCGGGGCGGATCAAGACCTGTTCCGTGGTCCGGGGGTTGGATGCTGTGGCGGTGCTTTGCGCTTGCGGTTATTGCCGCCTTTGATGAGCAGTCATGGGACTGATTGACGATCTGCTATCGCTCTTTTCCCCGCCGAAGCAATACGGGAAGCTGTCGGTCACTGTCCAAGGCGAGGAGGTTAAGTCAGATGGTGAACAGAAGATTGCCGATTTCCTGACACGTAACGGGATTCGCTACGAATACGAACCGTTAATCGAGGCAGGCATTTGGATTTTCACAGAGAAGGTGAGCCGACCGGATTTCTACCTGCCGGACTACGACGTCTATGTCGAGTATTGGGGAATGGTCGATGTGGCGGATGAACACGACCGCGCAAAATACGTTCGCTCGATGAAGTGGAAAATGCGGCAATACCACGAGCTTGGCGTGAGGTTCATCTCGATCTACCCCCACAACCTGGGAAACCTCGACTGGGTCTTCCGCAAGAAATTCAAGGGGGTGACCGGCCGCGAACTGCCAAGGCCATCGTGGGTTGGCCTTCCGCCACGGCGTCTTGCGGATAATCGCTCGAATCGAATTCAAGCTCGTCGCCCTGGAAGACCGGATCGAGCGCGCCCAGCTTCGGGACGGATGCCTCGGCGAGGCGAAAATAGTCTTTGTCAATCTCGATCCCCACGGACCGGTAGCCGACGGCTTCGGCGGAGGCAATGGTTGAGCCGGAACCCATGAACGGGTCGAGCACCGTCCCCTCGCCCAGGGGCGGCAAGGCCCGCGCGAGGATGCGCATGAAATGCTGTGGCTTCAGGCACTGGTGATCGGAAATGGTTTCTTCACGCCTCGGGGTGCGGCCACTGGGAACGACTTCAGGAAGCGGCTTGTCGGCGGCGACATGCCGGCTCCCTAACTCAACTTCCCGCTCCCGGCAGCAAAACCCGCAGTTTCCTCAGGAAAACGACATTTTGATACATGCTACGGGCAGGCAGTTAACCACAAGAATGTCCTCGCGGCGGTCGCGGCGGTTCACGACGTGGTAAATGGCACCCGGATATCGGCTGCGCCGTTTTCGAGCCCTGGGGGCGCGTGTGGCTGCCCCCGGTGCGAGCGCAAGCCGGAGTGTGGCAACGTGGCGAGCCGACCTCATTACGGGCTCATTACGAGCCAGGAATATACAAGGGGAATACAAGGGGAAACTCTTCCCCTTGTATTCCCCTTGTATTCCCCTTGTATTCCCCTTGTA
>Ga0182021_10009784_pt1 | contig 11363 bp, 13 predicted proteins | sample 612E3MmetaG_FD_120493 | JGI IMG/M metagenome (GOLD analysis project Ga0182021, IMG submission 120493) | Permafrost microbial communities from Stordalen Mire, Sweden - 612E3M metaG (Illumina Assembly) | ecosystem: Environmental > Terrestrial > Soil > Wetlands > Permafrost | place: Sweden...
CCGGCTTGCATGAGCATGGCCATGTTTTTCGACAGATTGGCCTTGGAGGTCTCCAGCGCTTCGAGCAATGCGGCCGCGGACATCTCGTGCCCGTGAAGAAGCTCGACGATTTCGAGCCGCGTGGGGTGAGCCATCGCCTTGCAGATCTGGCACTGCATCTCGAAGATTTTTCTTGCCGCCTGTTTGTTCTTAGTCATTATCGGTCACCATGTTTACATGTTTATCTGTTTCCTATATTCGAAACTATTATACAATCTCAAAATGCTTTGTCAACAGGGGAAATTGCTCCTGTGGGAAATCCGAGTATGCGGTTTCCCTCGGAACTACCCTTGACAGATTCGGGTTGAGAGGTCTAAGGTTTTGATTTCTTAATAATCATTATCATTAAGCCATGAAAAGATCAGACAAGCATCGCAAGTTAATCAGTGAGCACTGTGATCGGTGGACTATTCCACGGGAAGAGATATTCGCGCTCCTCATGAAAAGCCAGCAGCATTTGAGTGCCAAGGAGGTCTATGGGCTTCTCCAAACCTCGAACCGCGATATCGGGATCGCGACGGTCTACCGAACGCTCGATCTGCTGGACAAGGCCGGGCTGGTTCGCAAGATGCAGTGCCGGGACGGCCATCTGCGTTACGAATATAAGAGAGGCGACCAGTCCGACCATCACCACCATCTGATCTGTACCGATTGCGGGAAGATCCTGAACTACCGGGATTTCGAGAAAGAAGAACTAGATCTGGTGCGAAAGACCGAGGAAATCATGGAGAAAAAGCATGGTTTCCTGGTCAGGGACCACAATATCGAATTCCTCGGTCTCTGCAAAGATTGCCGGCCCGGAGGGCAAAAATTCCTGGCTAAACGCGCCCACTAGGCGCATTTTTGATCACTGACCCCAAAAGGAGTTGCGGCCATGCTTGACCGCCACTCGTAGTCAGGGCTAGTATCGACCTGCGGAGGAACCAGCCATGATTTCAAAGACGACCAAACTGGCCGGGTGCAAGAGCGCCCCTGAGCTTCTTGACATGTACTTCCTGGATGCGCGGATGCATCTGCTCGAGACGGCTGCATTTCTGGATCGCCTGGACCGTGCCCGCGAAGCCGCGAAAGCCATGAAGGACCCACGCGTGAAGAAACTCCTGGCCGCAGCGAACCTGATCACCGACGGCAAGCCGGAACGCGCAGAACGCTTCCAGCGGCTTTTTTCCGTGAGATGAAAACAGCATGGGCTACCAAGGGGGCTAAGAAAAAACTCCTAGAAGAGTTCCAGGCAAGGATCCGCACCCCGATCCATTCCGCTGGGCCAAGGGGATTTCTCTCAATTCCGGCGGCGAAAGCGAGGGTTTCAGCATGAAGATCATCGAACCGCACATTCACATGATTGCCCGCACAACCCAGGACTATCAGCGCATGGCGATGATGCACACGGTGGCATGCGTCGAACCGGCCTTTTGGGCTGGATACGACCGCGTCGGGGCGCAAGCTTTCTATGACTACTTCACACACCTCACGGCGTTTGAGCCGACGCGCGCGGCGCAATACAACATCAGGCACTTCTGTCACATCTGCATGAATCCCAAGGAGGCGGAAAACGTCGCGCTGGCCCGCGAGGTGATTTCGTTCATCCCTGAATTCCTAGACAAGCCTACGGCGCTTGGCATCGGTGAGATCGGCCTCAACAAAAACACAAAGAACGAGATGACTGTTTTCGCCGAGCAGGTGGAGTTGGGGGTTCAGCACGACGTAATCTTGTGGATTCATACACCGCATCTGGCCGACAAACTCAAAGGGACGCGGATGATGCTCGAATACCTGACCGGCCATGGTGGGGTCAACCCGGAGCGGGTTTGCTTCGACCACGCGGAGGAACATACGATCGGCATGATTCGCAAGGCTGGCTTCTGGGCCTCGATGACGATCTATCCGGTGACCAAAAACTCGCCGCCGCGCGTCGTCGATGCCATCGAGCGCTTCGGTACCGACCACATCATGGTGGACGCTTCAGGCGACTGGGGCCCATCGGACCCCGTGACGCTCCACGAGGCCGTCTTCGAAATGAAGAAACGCGGTCACCGCGAGACCGATATCGAAACAATCTTCTATGAGAATCCGGCGCGCTTCTTGAGCCAAAGTCCGAAGTTCCCGTTCAAGCCGGCTCATGCAAGCTGATCAGTGTTAATTCCATTAAGGCAGACCACCGCCTCCAACGGTGCGACACGAGAATGCCCTGCTGTTCCAGCGTTGATCAAGAATTTGGGAACTCTGCAAACGTGCGTTCAAATAGTGCTGACCGGTCCGCGCCCTGGAAGGGCGCAAAGAGAGTAGCTCCGGGCAAGCGAAGCGCAGCCCGGAGTTCGGGCAACCAATGGAGTGGAACCCTGGAAGGGCGACAGACATCCCTGTCTCCCTTAGTAGGTTGGCACGAGGTAGGACATCTGAATCTGTTACTCACCGAACTTCTCATCGCGAAGCTTTTTGTAATACGAGTGGCTGGTATAGAGGGCCGCGACCGGATTGTGTCCCAAGACCCTGTCCTTCACTACCAGAACCGTAGCCGGCGCCTTCGAATGCATGAAGAACAGGCTGTCGTGCCCGACACAAAGGCCGATCACGACGTTTAGTTCGGTGCCCACACTTGCCAGCAGCGCCGCCTGGCCGATCGGATTGCACAGAGCTTCGTACTCGCCCGGCCTCACTTTTTCCGCATCCTGCAGTCCAATGCTCTCCTTGTCGATCGAGCCGACCTTGCAGCAGACCGTGTGCACTTCGAAGCCGCGGCTGGAAAAGATCTCGCTCGCAAGCCGTGCCTCGGTCATGAGCCCGACGCAGTGAACGATGCCGATCTTGTGCACGCCCATCCGCCGCGCGAACTCCATGATTTCCTCGACGCGCGTCTGCCGGCAGTACCCTGCAGCCTCGGTTCTCGCGGACTCGACCGCAATGCGGCGGATGTGATCGTCGGAAAAGTAGCGTTTCTCCGCATTCATCAACTCGGCTTCCTGCCGGGGCGCCGGACAAAAGGGCGGCTTGGCCTTGCTTTCGGGAGCGGCGGCGCAGGCGCGCATGCCGCAGAACGCGCACATTAACAGTTCTTCTTCTGCCATATGCAGACTCCTTGTGTGGGCTGTCGAGAGCCGAGAGCGTCACCGGGTTTTGTGCTCCTGCATGATCCGCCTTCGATAAACTCCGATCACGTCCGGTAGCACTGGTAACTATACCTGTCCGGCCCGCGAGCCGCCGTGTCCATGGCAAGATCCTGCCGAGGTACTGTTTTGGCCGCCATGATGACCACACGCCGTTTGAGGCGTCACAGCCTTGAGTTTGCCGTCCTTGAAAGCCTCGACCGTAGCCGCAGCAGTTGGAAACTCCGAGAGGTACACCTGGATGTTCATGGCCTGAAGTTTCCCAAGGGCGCCCATGCCAATGCTGCCGACTACCATCCCTTCCACGCGTTCACCGGCAAGTGACAGAAGCGGCTGGCACATGCCATGGCCATGATTGAGATTACGGTTCGAGACCGCGTGGCAGGTTCCGTCTTCCATGTCGACAACCAGAAAAAACGGCGCTGAACCAAAGTGAGCACTTACCGGGCTTTCGAGCCCCTTGTCATCAGTAACTGGAATACAGATATTCATAACATCTTCCTCTTTCTTGGGGTGCAATGTGCCCCCGAATTATTTGTTCTTAGAACCCATCCAACGCCGGCGGCCGCCACACGGCAAGGACTCTCCCTGCGCTTCCTCGATCTGGCCCCGATGGCAGTGAGGGCAACCGGCTTGCGGATTGGGAGATTCGTCCCATTCAAACTTGCAGGCAGGACACCGCAATGGGCGGCATGGTTCTTCCTGGACCGGCCCTCCCTCGATTTTGAGCGCCTTGCCGAGGATGATCGCCTCGGCGACTTTGCGGCGCGCGACCTCCACGATGCGTCCGAAAGTCGGGCGCGAGATTCGCATCTGCTCTGCTGCTTGCTCCTGATAGAGCCCCTCGAAATCAGCCAATCTGATAGCTTCGAATTCATCGAGAGTTATTACTATCTCTGCAAGCATGCGCGCCGGAATTCCAGCCGGCTTGAATATCGCCGCCACCGGTTTTCCAGCTACTCGGCGGCAACATGGCGGCCTGGGCATAATCAAAACCTCCATGCCTATTATAAGCATATGCTCATAACTGTCAAGATGAAAAATGCGCGATTTTGAGGAAATGCCGGACGAACGCATCAATTCGTTGATCATCCATGCGAGAAAGCAGGATCGACATGATCCCGGCTGGCCGTTCCACGCGGCTGTTTTGCTACAGCACCCAATCCATTTGAATGACAGGAGAGCAGGTCCAGTATTGACTTGATCCGGTTTCCAAACCACAGTAGAAGAGTAGCGCCTGCACGACTTGAGCCAGGGGTGCGTTTTTAACCTGCGGCGGGCCAAGTTCGGGGGATGCGCCCTGGAGGTGATTTTTATGGCTTTGAGGATCCGGACGCTGGTTGAGGATACGGTCGAAAGGCCGGATTTGATCGGGGAGCACGGCCCTGGAAATATCGGATTAGACAGGAGAATAGCATGAGCGAGAAGATGCGTGTCGGAATCGTCATATGTCATAGGTATCACACGTGCGCAGGAGGCAAATGCTTCCGTGCCTTGCGCAATCGAGAGGGTGCATTCGAGATGTATCGCGACCAGGAAATAGAGCTCGTCGGGTATACAACCTGCGCCGGCTGTCCTGGCGGCAACATCGAGTATGCACCCGAAGAAATGCAAAAAAACGGAGCGGAGGTCGTCCATCTGGCGACGGGCTTGGTGGTGGGGTACCCGCCCTGTCCCTACATCAGCTTCTTCAAAGAGTTCATTGAATCACGGTACGGATTGAAAACGGTTATCGGCACGCACCCGATTCCAGAGAAATACTACCGTATGCACTCAGATCTCGGCACTTGGTCGGATCCTGTATGGAATGAAATCCTGAAGCCAACGCTCACAGACGAGAAGACCCGTCTCGCCTATAATTGAGGGCTTTGTCGGGTGCAGGAACGGCGCTTTGGTGATCTGTGCCAAGGCGTCTTGCCGATTCAGTCCTTGCCTGGGGCGATCGCGGGTATCATGAGGCATCCCCATTTGGACATCTTGTCGGAACACTCAAATACCCGCGCCTGCCTCTTTGTCTGGCGGTTTCCTCGTCAACTGCGTCCTGCCAACCGTTGCGCATAGGGTCGAAGCGATCGAATTTGGCCGTATACGGCTTGATGTCCAGTAGGGGAGTGCCATCCAGGATGTCCACGTTGTCGATTTGGAGCACGTTTCCCTCGCGAGAAACCAATTCCACAATGCTCAGCCCAATAGGGTTGGGCCTGCAGGTTGCACGGGTTGCAAACACCCCTCGTTCGGTGTCCTGGAGGAACGGCTTCACCACAAGGCGTGTAGGCCCGCTCTGGTGGAAGTGATAGACAAGATAAATGTGCGAGAAACCTTCGAGGTCGCACAGGCCTTCCGCCAACTCAGGAAAAATCTCCACCCGTCCCTTGCAGCCACTGGCATAGGCTGGCTGAATGGGTGTCTGATCCTGGACGACATGCTCGCTGCGGATCACGCCGATGGGCTTATAGGTAATGACGGCATTTGTCATGTCCATTATCCTTGGTTATCTCCAGGTATCGCCGGGATTCGACGCTACTGGCTTTCTCCCAACCTTGCAACAGACTTAGTCCCAGAGGAGGCCGCCGACGCAATTTTTTCCCGCATGATCTGGATAATTTTGTCCTCGGCCGCTTGCATGGAATGATTCAATCGCTTCAGGTTCAGGATGGTATTCTCCGCCGTGTCGGCCACGATGCCGTTTTCATCCGACACTTCCATGTTCCTCATCGCCAGCGATGCGGCCCGCGAGGCCATATCTGCAGAAGAACTGACCTTCAGGGCACAGCCGGGCTTGGCGCCATCGCAAATGACGCCGGATAAGGCGTTCTTGAAAACCCCCTTGTTCATCGCCACCCGCACCGACTCCACATCTTCTACCGCAAGTGCCTTCATCGGAATGTGTGGATGTTGAGGCGACCAGCCTTTGGTTGCCATGACGGCTGCCGTGACCCCCAACGAGATGGCCACAGGCTCGGTACATCCCAGGGCCGGCTTGAGTGTTTTATGAAGAATGCTCTCGATGTCCATCGATCCCACATCCAGTCGGGCCGCAATAACTTTTATTGACAAACCCAGGTTGAAAAGTTTATGGTGGTTCTGTATTAATAATCATTCTCAATATCATTAATATGCTACCTCAATGAAAGTCAAAAAACCAGGGCAGCATCGAGTGCAGATCAGAATGCTTTGCAGGCGTTGGACCACACCGCGTGAGGAGATTTTCAGACTCCTCGTGCAAAGACGCCGGCAGCATCTCAGTGCCAAGGAGATCTATGTGCTGCTCCAGCCTGCCGGCCATGACATTGGGATCGCGACCATCTACCGCACCCTCGACTTGTTGGACAAGGCTGGTCTGCTTCGTAAGATCCAGTGCCCGGGTGGACAGGTGCGCTACCAGTACAAGCGAGGCGATCAGTCTGATTACCAATACCACCTGATCTGCACGGTTTGCGGAAAGATCCTGGACTATCGGGATTTCGAGAAAGAAGAACTTGCTCTCTTAGGTAAGACCGAGGACCTCCTGGAGCGAAAGTCCGGATTTCTTATCAGGGACCACAATATTGAATACTTCGGGCTCTGCAAGAAGTGCCGGCCCGATGGGGCGAGAATTCTTGCATAAAAAGCACTCGGCGAATTTGGGCCTGGGAGATCCCCCGCTGGACTCAGAGCAGGGCCAATCCCCAGTAAGGAGATCATATGAGAATTGCTATTGCTACGGATCAGGATTTTGTAGCATCCGGTTTCGGCTGTTGTCCGGCATGCACGATTCTGAATGTCGAAGATGGAAAAATCCGCGAAACATTCATCATCCCAAACCCAGGATTAAAGCACGAATACTGGGCCGAACTCTACTGCCGGAACGGCATCAAGCACCTGATTGTCGGGAAAATTGGAGCCCATGCGCTGTCGGTAATGAACTGGTGGGGAATCCAAGTCATAGCCGGCGTCCAGGGCAGCATTGACGATGTTGTCCAGCGGTTTGCACGGGGAGAGATCCGTTCCGAGGCTCAGTCCGGTACCGGAGTTTGCGGCTCCATTTCTGCCACAGCTTGACTCGGCCGCCCAAGGACCGGCTTGCCATCATCTCGGGTCCTGTAGACGCACCGTCAGACAAAATTGAGGTGAATCCATGGAACAATTGATTTTTTTGGACAATGCTGCCACGACTTTTCCGAAGCCGGAATCCGTCTATACTTTTATGGATCAATTCTATCGCCGTGCCGGCGTCAATCCGGGACGTTCCGGCTATGATCTGTGCATGGAAGCGGGCGAATTGCTGGATAATACGCGGAGACTTCTCGCCAGGTTTTTCAATGGCAGCGACTTCAACAGGCTCTGCTTCACTTACAACGCCACCGATGCTCTCAACCTGATCATATTCGGCATGCTGGCGGAAGGGGATCACGCGATCACGACCACGCTCGAACACAATTCGGTGCTGAGGCCGCTCTACCACCTCTCTCAGTTCGGGGGTGTCGAAGTGGATTACGTTCCTTTCGACGGTGCCGGATTCATCGATCCGGAAGAGATCCGTTGCCGCTTCCGCCCGAACACACATTTGGTGATCGTCAACCACGGCTCCAATGTTATCGGGACGGTTCAGCCGATCAGGGAGATTGGACGCCATTGCAGGGAACATGGAATACCTTTTGCTATTGATGCGTCTCAAACTGCCGGCCATCTGGCGATCGACGTTGAAAGGGATAATGTGGATCTGCTCGCCTTCACCGGCCACAAATCCCTGCTCGGACCCACGGGAACCGGAGGCGTGTATGTCCGGGACGGGATCACCGTCCGGCAGACCCGAGCGGGCGGGACCGGAGTCCGTTCGGCGGAACGTCTGCACCTGCAGGAATATCCCTTTCGCCTGGAGTACGGCACGCCAAACATCATGGGTATCGCGGGGCTTCACGCGGGTGTGAGTTGGATTCAAGAGAAGGGAATCGACACGATTCATGGACAGGAAATGGCTCTGGCGTCTCAATTAAGGGAGGGGCTGCGGCAGATCGAAGGAGTCCGCCTTTACTGCCAGGACAGCCTCACAAACCACCTGTCCGTCATGAGCTTTAACGTTGAAGGATTGGAAGCCGGAGAGACTGGGACCATGCTCGACGTCGATCACGGCATTGCCTGCCGCACCGGCTTGCACTGTGCCCCTCTGGTCCATGAGCAGCTGGGCACAACAAAGATCAAGGGATCGGTGCGTTTCGGCATCGGGCCGTTCAATACCGAAGACCATATTCAGGAGGCTGTAAAAGGTGTATCCGAGATCGCTGCCATGAACATAGCCAGGCGAAGGCCTCGTGTGGTAGTCTCCAAAGCGTATCAGCAGGCAGCAAGCACGATCGCCCAAGAGATGCCGGTAATGGAAGCGAAAAGTAAGGCGTGAAGACGGGGCTGACCTCCAAACGATTCGAAGATTTTCAAAAACCAACCAAGCAAGGTAAGGATTAACTCACGTTAAAGGAATTATAGTATGGAAATGACGATAGATTTTCCCGGGGGCACCCGCGTAGCAGCTCGCTTCGGAGGATTCACCATCGAAACCGACTTACCCGCTAACGCCGGCGGCGAAGGATCCGCACCTACTCCCTTCGAAACTTTTTTGGCCTCGCTGGGCACCTGCGCCGGCATTTATGTCCTGGGCTTCTGCCGCCAACGCGGCATCCCTGTCGAGGGCATTCGCCTGATTCAACGCGCTGGGATCAATGCAGTGACTGGGCTGGCAGAAATCATTTCGCTGGACATTCAGCTGCCGCCTGATTTCCCGGAGGAGTACAAAGCAGCGGTGGTCCGTGCGGCAGAACAATGCAAAGTGAAAAAGCACTTCGAGAGCCCGCCCAAGATTGAGGTGGCAACGTCCATCAATCCATCCGTACCCGCTTGAGACCCAGTGATAATGACGACTCTCTTGGATCTGATTTGTTACATTGAACCTCCTGATCGACACCCTGGGGTATGAAGTCCGAACTGTGCCGGATTGAGAGTTGTTGCAGCTGCTATGCTCATCGCTCCTTCCCCTCTCTGCTACTTCGCAAGCAGTTTGCGAATCGACAGCAATTCCTTCCGACGCGCCTTGGTCGGCTCAGGGTAACTCATCCTGAGTCCCTTCAGCGTGTCGAGGATGGCCTGGGAAACAATCAGCAGAGCGGTTTCTCAGCCACTGCCATAGGAACGAGCCACTTGATCATCGCGACCTTCACGGAATCGTTCACGACAAGGCAGGAGACCACGGCATAACCCAGTATTGTCAGCGTCTGCCACCAAGGCAATGGCATAAGACCTGGAAGGCCCACAAGCGTCAGACCGGTACCCACGAGCGCGTCCAGCGCGAGGGCCGCCACCAGGGTCTTGCTGGGCATCGTCGCCCCGAACCAGTGGCGCTCCCTCGCGGACACTATGGAGAATACGGCGAGGTAGAGGAGTGTCAGAAAGCTGAAGGTGTAGAGGGCATTGTCGTTGGTCGCCAGGCCAAACCATGACCAGCCGATGTACAAGAGCAGGAGAGCCTCCGCGACCATTGCCACGCCCAACACCACGGACACCGTGATGAAACCTCCTATGTTCCAAGTCTCCGGCTTCCTGGACGATCGCACATGGTCGGTTGCGAGAGCGACCTTCGCGAAATCCGTCATAAAAACGAGCAGCAGCATCGCAAAGGCGGAGACGACGAACTTGCCGGTTACCACGAATGAAATGGCCACGAAGGCCGCCTTCAGGATCGTCCGGCTTATCTTGTTGATGATCCACGTCAGCACCCGCTGGTAAATGGTCCGTCCCTGCTCGACTAATCCGACGATGTTAGTGAGGCCCGGTTCGGTAAGAACGACGCTTGCAGCGCCCTTGGCGACGTCCGTTGCAGTGCTGACGGCGATTCCCACTTCGGCCTGTCGCAAGGCGGGCGCATCGTTGACGCCGTCACCTGTCATGCCGGTCACGTGCCCCGCGGCCTGCAGGTGCTGCACAACGATGTACTTGTCCTCCGGGTACACCTCAGCGAAACCATCGGCGCCCGCCAACAGATCGACGGCCTCGTTGCCGGGCTGAGTGCCTGCAGCCTTCAGATCCGCGACGCGTCGGATATTCGCCAACCCGACTCCTTGACCAATCTCGCGCGCAACCGGCAGCGCGTCGCCGGTGAGCATCTTCACAGGGACGCCGAGGTCGTGAAGCGTGGCAATGAGTTGTTTGGCGTCCGGCCGAGGCGGATCGTACAACGTCACCAATCCGACCAGTCCGGGAGCGCCCGTCTCGGGGCCACGCGCCACCGCCAGCGTCCGATATCCTTTGAGGGCTGACTCGCTGACCCGGGCCTCCAACGCCTCGATCGCCTGGGATTGGAGCCCGCAAGCCTGCGCCACGGCCCGTACTGCGCCTTTCATCACCCGAAAACGCTGCCCGTTCTGTTCGGCCACGGCTTCCGTCCGCCGGGTTTGCGGATCAAACGGCTTGAAGGAGACTGCGGTGGCCGCGGGAATGGCATCGAAGATGTGCCGATCTTTCGCCGCGGCAAGGAACGCCAGGTCGATCGGATCCTGATTGGCTTCCTGAGATGCGAGTGCGCCGGCGAACAGCACGTCGGATTCCGTCGCGTGCTCCAGGGGGATCACGCCGGTGACAGCCAGTTGGTTCATCGTAATCGTGCCCGTCTTGTCCACGCAGAGCACGTCCATCGTCGCGGCATCCTCCGCGGCGCTGAGGCGCGTGACCAGCACGCCTCGCTTCGCCAACTCCGCCGACCCGACAGCCATGCTGACCGTAAACATAACCGGGAGGGCGACAGGCACCGCGCTCATCAACAAGACAAGCATGAGCGGGATCATCTCGATGAGCGGCGCGCCGCGGAACAGCGACATTACGATCACCACACCCAGCAGCGCGCCGACGATGACGAAGAGCCAGCGGACGACCTTGGCCACCACCGCTTCGATGTGGAGCTTCGGGCGCGCCATCTGCACGAGTTCCGTGGTGCGGCCGAAGTAGGTCTGCGCCCCCGTCAGCATCACCACGCCGTTGCCCTCCCCCCGGCGGACAACTGACCCCGACGAGAGAACGTTGCCGGGCGCCTTATCTGCATCCTTCGACTCGCCAGTGAGAGCCGACTGGTCGACGGCTAAATCTCCGGTCAGAAGCTTCAAGTCTGCCGGGATAATGTCGCCCGGGCGCAAGCGCACGATGTCTCCGGGGACCAGTTCCCGCGCGGGAATGACCTGCCAGCTCGCATCGCGCAGC
>Ga0182021_10009785_pt1 | contig 11362 bp, 11 predicted proteins | sample 612E3MmetaG_FD_120493 | JGI IMG/M metagenome (GOLD analysis project Ga0182021, IMG submission 120493) | Permafrost microbial communities from Stordalen Mire, Sweden - 612E3M metaG (Illumina Assembly) | ecosystem: Environmental > Terrestrial > Soil > Wetlands > Permafrost | place: Sweden...
ATAACATTTCTCTTATAAAAACCGCGAATCAACTTGAACTTCGCTTTGTCGCCCACTTTATTGACAATAGCCTTTACCAGCCGATGCATCATGTTTCTGGTTTTTCGTTTCCCAACTGGCCAGTCATTACCAACGATAATCCTAATGTCATTCAATATTTTCAATGGGGCTTAATCCCATATTGGACGACAAATAAAACCGAAGCAGACAGTATAAGATCCCGGACACTTAACGCCAGGGCGGAAACAATATTTACTAAACCTACCTATAGGGCAGCTATAAAGAATAAACGCTGCATGGTTCTCATTGACGGCTTTTATGAGTGGCACGAGCAGAATAAGAAGAAATACCCCTTCTATGTCAGGCTCAAGAGCAGGGACGCCTTCGCCATGGCTGGTATTTGGGATACGTGGAAAAACAAAGAAAACGGAACGATCCTGAACACGTTTTCCATCGTCACTACTAAGGCCAATCCATTGATGGCTATGATTCATAACACCAGAGAAAGAATGCCGGTGATCTTAAAGCAGGATGATGGGAAGAAGTGGCTCCGTAATGATTTGGAGATGAACGACATCGCATCAATGCTGACACCCTATGACGAGCGGGAAATGGAAGCTTACCCGGTATCGCGTTTAATATCCGGCAGAAGTAGGAATACAAATACACCGGAAGCGTCGGCGCCGTACCAATATGAAGAGCTATCGATCCAGAGCTGATACAACAGATCTCTCTTGTGATAGTTAGCTATTAAAAGGACTCAGAATTGTGGAGAATCAACAAGGCAGGTTTGCTGACCTACTCGACCGGATAAATGAACTTGATGACAATGATCCTATTACCTGGTATAGAAAAGCTAACAGGGTGTGTAAAGGTTTTTCGACCAAAACTCATAAAAAACCAGGAGTGACGAGTAGGGTTTATATTGTTTTACTAAATGTTGTCAGTAAAAAACGATCTGGATACGCTTTGTATGTTGGAAAAACAACACGCAAACCAGAGGAACGGTTTCAGCAGCATAAAGAAGGTTACAAAGCTTCAAGATATGTAAGAAAATACGGAGTTCGATTATTACCAGAACTTTTTGAGCATCTTAACCCCATGAACGCTGCTGAAGCCACAGAATTGGAAGCAAGTATTGCAGAAGCACTTAAAAATGCCGGGGTGCCGACCTATGGGAGGGCATTAAGACCGCAATATATATTAATAAGTCTGGCTGTACCAGTGGTTGTCGACAAGGTTGCGACAGAGCACCAACCTTCTTCCCGAGTCTAGTATGACAGCATAATACAGTCGTGACACCGGCTCACTACTCCACTATTCGTCGTCGATCTTCTATCAATCTTCAATGGTGATAATACGATGGCGCTGTTTTAATTTGACTGCGATCGGTAAACCAACGGCATTTTCCTCTACGGACAACGGCTCCGGCAGGTTTAGTGGTTTCGTGGACTTTGAGTTGTTAAAGATCATGTTCAAATTCCTTTATCAGGAAATGAGGTAATTAAACAGTATCGCCGTAATTTTGCCTCAAAATGGGTTTTTTATATTGTAGTAGAATAAATGTACTATATATGATTATCGAGCCCCCAGTATTTTCGTCAAGACTCTACCCTTACACTAATTGGATTAAAGCTCCTGGAGGAGTTTCCATCTTTTCATACTTATCGACTGACCCAGTTTTGTTTTACCACACACTTGTTTTACTTATGTAGCGGGCGTATAATTTGCCCATGACAATAGTGGATGATACTAGAAGTGATAAGAATGATGAATTAACCTTGTTCCGAATTAATTAACAATCGGAGACGATGAGTATTTTTAAGAAGAACAAGTGGCCGGAACTATCCAAGGATGTAATACGACAAAGAGGTAAAATCCTTGTAATTGGTGATCAATAATATGTATACATGGGTCTATTCAAGAAAGATAGTTATATTATAGAAAAATGGGATGATGCAAATAAGGAACATCCTGGAACATAAAATTGGGTTGTGTAAAGAAGATTGGGCGACGCTTTAATGAAATATTTAGTCAAGAAACATTTTAAGGAGTGAATTAATTATGAAAGCAGTGCTGGTGAAGGAAGTGGGTGTGGTGGAAGTACAGGATATTCCGGAACCAGAGCCGGAGCCAGACCAGATTAAGGTTAAGATAGCTTATGCTGGGATATGCGGCAGTGACTCTGAGAGAATTGCCGGTTCAAAAGATGTACAGGAACGTCCAATGGGAGCTATAGGTTGGCCTCAAAAAAATAGCCCGATGTTCGAAGGTATAAAGAAAATGGGGCACGAAGGCTCTGGCACAATTGTGAAGATTGGTAAAGAAGTTAGAGGAAATTTCAAGGTGGGACAGCATGTAGCCATGAACTTCATAAGTACCTGTGGGACTTGCTACCATTGCGTTAACGGGATGGTGCATTTCTGTGAGAGGCCAATTATTTTTGACGGATTAATGGCTGAATACGCCATTTTTAAAGAAAATCTTGTCTTCCCGTTACCCGATGGTTTACCTTTGGATGTTGGTGCATTTCTTGAGCCCGTGGCGGTAGCCGTACATGCATTTGATATTGCTCATATGAAAATAGGGGATTCTGTAATTATTGCTGGCGGAGGCACCATAGGCTTGCTAATACTACAGCTGGCAATAAAATCCGGAGCTTCGAAAGTCCTTGTCTCTGAACCTATTGCCGAAAAAAGGAAACTGGCAAAGCAACTTGGAGCCGATGTGGTGGTGGATCCGTTCAATGAAGACATTCTGGACATATCAAATAAAATTACTGATGGCAGAGGTTATAATATATGCTTTGAAGCAACGGGAATACCATCTATTGCCAGGCAACTTGTCTTGCTAGCTGAAGATTGCGGAACTATTGTTTGGGCGGCAACATATCCAAGCAGTCTTGACGTCGGAGTTCCAATAGACTATATGTTTTCCAAAGAGCTATCCATTCACTCGGTAAAGTTAGCTCCCTTCTCATTCTTTAGGGCTCTTCAAATGCTGCCCAAACTGGATCTAAAGCCCTTGATCACGGTTTATCCTATGGAGGAAGTGGTAAAGGCTTATGAAGCTCATAAAATGGGTAAAGGTATAAAGATAATGCTTCGACCTTAAGATTATGGGCCCGAGAAAGTCTTATCACTTTAGCATACTGCCATCTATAGGGTTAGAGAATCAAGCAGTGATTATCGAGATGGCCATCGGCTCCTTGAGTTACGGACGTCGCTGCCAAGGGGAGGTCCGATATTCATCATTTCTGTAAAAATATCCTAGTCTCAATGTGCATTTGTGTTCAGATTCACATCTAACCCTCAAAATACTAGGAGGCTGTGATTCTGTTTGTCGGTCTCTTTGAAATCGGTATTTGCCATATCTGCTAACTTTGACTTTTTGTCAATATCTCTGCCAACAACTCGTTTGGTTTCATGTTAGTCGTGATCATATTTTTCCACGTTAGCTAATATTCTATTTAAGACTGATTCCATTTGATGGCGCTGTTCTTGAGTAAGAAATGATAATATTTGATCTATTAAATTACTCTTATTTGCAACTATAATCATTTCAAGACCCTTTTCAGTCAGCTCTAATCTTAAAAGATTGGATTTAGGCTTGATTTTGATTCGCTTTATTAATCCGTCCTTTTCCATGGCAATTGTTTGTCTCGAAATCACATGGGGTTGCCGTTCGATTTGTTTCGCTAATTCAGACAAGGTTGCCTTTTGGCCTAAATCTTGTATAAGACGCAAAACATGGATTTGACGAATGGGAATGCTATATTGATTTAATTCCCTCTGCCTAATCAAATTTACGGAATGATTCACCCTCCCTATTAACAACCACAATTCAAAATTTGATTTTGATAATTTCGGCGTATTCATATTACAAATTATTCCTTAAAATAATAGAGTGAGAGTATTCTATCGCGCTTTTCACTCTAATTATACTAAAATTGAAATACAATTAATATAGAAGTGTTGATAAAAGTTTCGGTTGACAAAATCAAAAATCAATGCTAGCATTAGGGCAAGTCTCGCGGATATCCCTGCACACATCCATATGAACTAGGACTATATTAGCCGGAAACGATTTTGTTTGTCAATATTAAGTAATTAACAGCTCTTTCAATCACGGTTTTTTTAGTGTACTTATACAGAGCAAACATATGGAAACCGATTTGATATCAGTGTTTAACGATTATGTTTAGGAACGCTGGCCCATCCTACGCCCGCATCCTGTCCGAAAGAACACACGTTGACTTAAAGGACAGGAAAGGAAATCGCGCTTAGCATATCAAACAGGGAAGTAATTGTATGCGTATTTATATCTTCAGAAGATTACTCTTAACTATACCTACAGTATTTTTTGTCACTCTTATAATATTCTTGACAATACGCTTTATTCCGGGTTCAGTAATAGACCTCATGTTAGCCCAGTATGGATCACCTGCAGGTATCACGAAAATAGATAGGCAATCCCTTGAACATAAGCTTGGGCTTGACGTACCTATATATATTCAATATGGACGTTGGGTAGATAACACAATTCTGCGCGGTGACCTGGGCAAATCATTGTGGGAAAATACCCCCGTGATTGATGAAATAAAGGCAAGGTGGCCCGTAACCCTTGAACTAGGTATCTTGGCTCTTTTGGTAACCCAGCTAATAGCATTTCCCATAGGCATATATTCAGCGTTGCGACAAGATAGCTGGGGTGACTATTTCACCCGCAGTTTTGCCATATTGTGTATTGCCATCCCAACTTTCTGGTTAGGGATTTTGGTAATTGTCTACCCAGCAATATGGTGGGGTTATTCACCACCCATTACACTAATTCAATTCACTGTGAACCCTATAGGTAATCTGCGAATGTTCATTGTACCCGCTGTTGTTCTGGGCGTAAGCGGCGCGGGGGGAAACATGAGGATTATCCGGACTATGATGCTCGAGGTACTAAGACAGGATTATATCCGGACCGCTTGGGCGAAGGGACTCAGAGAGAGGGTAGTCGTTATGAGGCATGCCCTGAAGAACGCGTTAATCCCAGTAGTGACCATGATAGGATATCAACTGCCGGTTTTAGTTGGCGGCGCGGTTATTGTCGAGAACATATTTAGCCTGCCCGGACTGGGTCGACTATTGACAAACGCCGTAACAGAGAGAGACTATCCAGTAGTTAGCGGTTGCATATTAATCATAGCAATCGTACTTGTCTTAATTAACCTGCTAGTTGACTTATCTTACGGCTTTTTAGACCCAAGGGTTCATTATAAGTAAAGGAGCAGTGCAATAAATAATACCTTGGCATCAGAAAAACTAGTCGAGAAAAGAAAACACTCCAGACTAACCGAGTTAGCGATAAGGATGTGGAAGGAGAAACCACTAGGCACAGTAGGTGCAGTCATAACTCTGATTCTGCTGCTTACCGGTATTTTTGCCAATTTCCTAGCCCCTTACGGAATGAACGCTGTTAACGGGACACATGCATTAGAGAGACCCTCTGCTCATTTCTTGTTAGGCACTGACAACCTCGGGCGAGACATGCTCAGTCGAATCATCTTCGGAGCTCGTGTTTCGGTCATTGTCGGCCTGACTGCCACCCTTATCTCTACGTTTATCTCCACATTGATGGGTGTTTTGAGTGCGTATATCGGAGGTACATTTGACCTGCTATTACAGAGGTTTGTTGACGCTGTTTTGTGCATTCCTAATTTAATTCTTCTCATGTTAATAATCTCTATGATCGGACCGGGTTTGTGGCAGGTAATCGTCTGTTTGGGGATTGCCAATGGTATTGGCGGTTCAAGAATGATAAGGAGTCTCGTTATCGGCATTAAAGAGAATATGTACGTGCAGTCGGCGGTAGCTCTCGGTGCACCCACTAGAAAAATACTTCTTCAACATATCCTACCCAATATTATGGCACCAATAATTATCATTTTTTCAATGACTGTGCCATCGGTGATCTTAGCTGAGGCTGGTCTCAGCTTCCTCGGGTTTGGTATCCCACCACCGACTCCAAGCTGGGGAGGGATGCTAAGTGGCAATGCAGAGAGATATATGGTCCAAGCTCCTTGGATGGCTTTCTGGCCCGGCTTTGCTCTTGCCCTTGTAGTATACGGCGTAAACATGTTTGGCGATGCCTTGAGAGATCTTCTAGACCCTAGATTGAGGGGTGGCGTTGGACACTACGGACAGAGAATTTTAAAGCCTAGGAGGGATAAATAATGACCTAAAAAACATGATTTAAAATTACTATTTCATGGAGATAAAACGGGAAAACATAAGGAGACAAAATGAAAAGAAAAATTATGTGGTTGGGGTTAAGTTTATTGCTGGTGGCTTCAATGCTGGTGGCTTCAGTGCTGGCTTCTTGCAAAAATACATCTACAAGTACTAATGTGACAACAACCACGTCGCAAACATCCGCTAACACGCCACAAAATGGTGGAACGCTTAATGTTTTAACTCAATGGGGTAATATAGATCCCCCCGGTTTTGACGCCGATCTTGCCCCATCAGTATGGGAGACAACCGCCTGGGACGGCCCATTTCTTGATTGGCTAATGGTAGGAGACATAGAGAAGTACGGCGCGAGAGGAAACAATGAATTCAAATTTCAGACTGCTCAATATGTTCCCCAACAATACCTGACCGGTGGGGTTGCGGAAAGTTGGGCGCTTACTACCAGTCCTGATACTATCACCTTCAACATACGTCATGGGATTATGTGGGCTGGTAATACGACTTTAGGCATGGCACCGAGGGGACTTACGGCTGATGATGTTGTTTACTCGTTAAAGCGCGGCTTTGCTGCGCCTGTCGTAGCTGGTACCTATACATTTGTCGACGATGTAGTCGCCAAAGACCAATATACGGTAGTGATAGATTGTAACACTTTCAATGCCAACTGGGCGTATTTTATAGGTTACGGCTACATGGTCGGCATGATAACTTGTCCTGAATCCGGCAATGCTACTATCGGAGGAGGTAGCAACGACTGGAAGAACCAGGTTAGCGATGGACCATTTATCATAACAGATTATACATCAGGCGCTTCGTGTACTTACACGAAGAACCCTAATTATTGGGGAAGAACGACCATTAATGGGACATCGTATAAGCTTCCGTTTATACAGACACTTATTTATCCCATTATACCCGATGAAGCTGCCTCGATCGCTGCTCTTCGCACAGCGAAGCTTGATTGGTGGCCTTACACTCCGAATACATACGCAGCATCCCTCACTCAAACATCTCCTAAGTTAGTACAAGTTCCGATTCCTGCCGGCAACGTGTTGGTTATGAATGTAAACCGACTTAACAATCAGTACCTTAAAAATCTAGCCGTGCGGCAAGCTCTAGAAACTGCAACTGATTTTCAGACGATACTTAATCTAGAGTATCCTGGCGGAACTCTACTGAGTTACCCGGTAGCTCCGGGGGATCCCTCTTACACGGCGTTGGCCGATCTTCCCACATCAACAAAAAGTCAATTTACTTATAACCCCACGCTGGCAAAGCAGATGCTGAGCGATGCTGGTTACCCCAATGGCTTTAGTGTAACACTGAATACCCTCAGCACTGATGCAACCGAGGCGGATGTCGCCCAATTGCTCGTCAGTCAGTGGGCTAAGGTTGGCATTACCCTTACTATTAATCCAACGACCCAAGCGGCGCTAGAAGCCGACCGGATGAGTATTGGATACGACCTGCTTTTTCACGTTTACAATGTGAACAATCCAATAACTTCACTAGATAACATGTATCAGGGTGGGCAGAACACTTCTTGTACATATCTGGCGTCGGAACCTTATACTGCGGAGTACAAAGCAATAATAGCTGACACGGACCTTACTAAGCTGGCAGCTGATGAAAAACAACTAGCCCAAGGCTGCCTCGCCGATGCCGGCTTAATACCTTTTGCCAATCCAGTTTTACTGAACGCTTATTGGCCTTGGATGAAAAATTACTACGGTGAAACTGACGCTGGGTACGATAATCTTTCAGCCGAGTTGTCGAGAATGTGGATTGACCAAAATATGAAGACAACAATGGGCTATTAGTAACCATAACTACCATTAAAAGAAAAGAACCCCAATTCCTCAATAAACTATTTGAAGCGAGAATTAATAGGGAGGCGAAAAGGACTCTCGCCTCCTTATTAATTCTAAATAATGATAAGGAAACATAAAAAAGTCTGTACAAATATATAAGATGGCAAATTCATTGTATGAGGCAAATCCGAGGAGATAAACTGATGATAAAGAAATATAAAGTGGTAAAGTTTTCTAATGTGGTCGGTTCAGCGATGACAACAAAAGAGACCAACGAGCTTGCTAAGTTTGATGTTGATTTAGTTGAAGTCGCTGATAACAACAAGAATGAAGTCATTGCAGCAGCCAAAGATGCGGACATTATTCTGTGGGGGGGTGTTCCGATAACACGCAGGATAATAGAGGCAGCACCAAAATGCATCGCAATCATTACTGGCACTGTCGGTTTCGATAGCATTGATGTAAAGGCTGCAAGCGATAACAATATAATCGTCGTGAATAATCCGTCATTTGAGTGGTGTATTGAAGAAGTTTCTAATCATGCCATCACGCTCATGCTTGCCTTAGCCAAAAAACTTAAAATCCTAGACGAGCTTGTCACCAAAGGGCGATGGGCTGATGCCAAAAAAGCTCAGTCGCCAATGGGTTCAATTTACGGGGAAACTCTGGGTATCATCGGTTGCGGCGCTATCGGTAGAATGGTAGCCAGGAAGGCAAAATGTTTCGGCTTAACTGTAATTGGTTATGACCCATATATCACGCAAATGTATCTGGCCAAAGAGAATGGTATCTCATTAACGAGATTAGGCGAAGTCTTAAAAGCTGATTATGTTTCACTACACCCCGATCTAAATGACACTAGTTTTCACATGATTGACGATAAGGCATTCGCGCATATGAAACCGAGCGGTTATTTAATCAATACTTCCCGCGGTAAAGTTGTCGATGAGGGAGCTTTAATAAAGGCTCTCGAAGAGAAGCGAATAGCCGGTGCTGGTCTGGATGTCTTCGAAAATGAGCCACTGTCCAAGGATAGTCCACTTACTAAAATGGGCAATGTGATTCTTTTGCCACATTCTGCTTCATACTCTGATGTGGCTTTTAGCTTTCCACCAATAAATATAGCGCGGGAAACCGAAAGGATTTTAACCGGCAAGTGGCCGCTTAATCCGGTCAATAAAGATGTCAAGCCCAGGATCACATTAGTAAAAGGAAATTAAAATCGTAAAGTACTCTGATGCAAGTTAAAACAGTTTGTCTGGTGATGCTCATTTTACCGAAAATACTGATTTAGTGAACACTTTAGTGTTATTTTACGAAAGGAAATAGCATTCGGTTGACAAAATATACAACCTATACAAATAGGAGAAAGAAATGACTTTTGGGTCAGTGTTACGTCAACTAAGATATTCTCAAAATATAGGCATTAAGAAACTTGCCTCAAATTTAGATATTGATTATACATATTTGAGTAAATTGGAGAACGATAAACTCAAACCGTCTGAGAAAGTGATTGGGAAAGTCTCTGAATATTTTAATTATAATAGAGACGAGCTGATGCTGTTAGGCGAAAAAATACCTGAAGATATAAAGAGGATATTGCGTGATAATCCGAAAGAGGCATTGTCATATTTAAGGGAGAAATTCTCCTGGGGGTGGCAATAAATCATAGAGAAAATTATTTAAAAATCATTGAAGGCCAACCTATTATCCTAGACAGATTTGTTGATGTTTGCAGGATAAATCCAAATGGGGGAGAAGGAAATTTCCTTTTTGTTTTCAAGGTAACTGATACAATTACAAACAAAGAAGTCGCAATAAAATTTTATAATCCTTTAAAAAGAGGCGAAACTTAGAGGGAAAGATGTATTGAAAGAGAATCAGATATTCTGACAAGACTGATGCCGAAGTGACCGCAATTAGAAAGTCGGAAGATGGTGCCGCTGGTTATGGTCCGCATCTTTCCGTCGCTGACGTTAAATTGTTGGCGATGGTTGCCGCCGAGCAAAAGAGGACCAGCGAGCGGAATCGTTTGTTGATCAAGACCTTATTCGATGGGGCTCTTCGATGTAGTGAATCAATCAGCATCCGTCCTGCAGATATTCAGCAAGATAATAACGGCTGGTCGGTCTCGATACTGGGTTCTCAGGCTTTCCGTATTGTAACCGAAGCGCTTAAAAAAGCTGGCGTACCGACCTACGGAGGACATTAAGAGCATAATCAAAGAACTTCTTGGTGGTGTCAATCTAATTGCTTTCACGAAGCGCGGCTCGTTTCAGATCGTCGCAGTAAGTTTTCACCAATGGTTGCCTTTTCAGTAATTCATACCCGGAAATCCCCATTACATTGGCTGCAGAATCAATTATTATCTCATCAGATTCATCGGGATTATCTAACACGGCGGCTTTAATGTTTTGAAGAATCGGATTAATATTTGGATCGAACATGTCTCGAGAGGACTCAGCATTATCCCTGATCAGGTACGCCAATGATTTCTGTCCCAGTAGATCCGCCTGATTTGCAACTTCCAGAAATCTGGACATCCATTTCTGATTGTGACTGGCTCCAGTAATCACATGCGTTATTTGATGTGCGATAAGACAATACCAGTCGTTGTCATCGTTCGGAGCGAACATTTGATAAATTTCAATAGTTTTCGTTCGTCGGTCAGAGAAGCTGTTCCCAAGCCATCCATCAGTGAGCGTATCTTTAAATTCTACTCGCCACTGGTTGTTGCGATCCCAGTCCGGAAAATAGGTCTTTTTAACCGCATCATAGATTGAAAGAACATTTTTCATTGCAACTCCTCCTGTATCATAGTTTCGTTCCCTTTATGCTGGATAATTATTACAATGTCTACTTTGTTTAAAACCATTGTTTTATATTATAATAGAACAATTGTACTAATTGTCAACCGTTTGGCTAGTAGCAAAATCTGCAGCCGACATTTATGGAAGAAAACGGCGGCAACGACGACAGGCTACTCTACGTCTGGTAGATAATTTTAGTTAAACCCGCGTGCGGAGCCGAGGATTGTTTTCAGTGCCGTCTGAATTTCAAGATCAGTAGGGTTTAAACGTGCTGCCCTTAATGCAAATTCTACTGCCTTATAGCTCCTGCCGGATAAGAGATAGGCGATTGCTGTTTCCATTAACGTAGTTGGATTATCCGGTGACAGCCGAACTGCACCTTCAAGAAGGTGCAATCCCTTAGCTGAATTCCCGCTGCCGAAGATGGCGGAACCTAGCATGCGCACAACGTCGCCATCATTTGGTAATCCAACACGGGCTGTTTCTAATTCGGAAATGG
>Ga0182021_10009789_pt1 | contig 11359 bp, 11 predicted proteins | sample 612E3MmetaG_FD_120493 | JGI IMG/M metagenome (GOLD analysis project Ga0182021, IMG submission 120493) | Permafrost microbial communities from Stordalen Mire, Sweden - 612E3M metaG (Illumina Assembly) | ecosystem: Environmental > Terrestrial > Soil > Wetlands > Permafrost | place: Sweden...
ATAGACGCAGGACAGCAGGTCACGATCTCGGTCAAGGTACAACCCAAAATCGATACGCCCCCGGAGATAAAAGAGTGGGGCCCGTTGGAGCCAGCCAGCTTCACAAAGCAAAAGGACGGATCGTTCGCAGGTAAATTCACAGTGAAAAAGGATACCAAGGACGGCACATATAATGTTCCCGTGAAAATTAGTCAGCTGAACCTGACAGGTTTAGCAAACATATACGTGGGTCAAAATAGTATCCCCAGTTTGCATCACATACGCGCGGGTTTTTATGTCACTCCAAACTTTATCCTCTCGGCAACGGGCAAGAGCGGTTTTCAGGATTTCTCCGACCCAGAGAACAACTTTGAGGGCACACTGGAATGGATACCCGGGCAAAATTCATGTACGGCGACAGACATGTATAATGACAAGGATTGGAACGGCACGATTACCCTTGATTTTGATAAAAATTACAATAATATCACCAGCTTTACATGGAAACATCATTGGCATACTGCAAACCAACTTGTACAGTCATATGTGACGTCAGATGTAGAGGTGACCGGCACCAATATACCGCTGACCAAAAGAGGTTCGAACAGCTTCGTTGAGTTCAGTGTGAACGGCAATGACGTTTGCACTGGAAATCATAACTTGCACATCAATGTCACAAGAACCTATCGAGACGGGAAAACGGAGATTTGCAAGGATAACTTTAAGTGTACCGCTCAGCGCGCCGGCCCGTACATATCGTTTACCCTTGGGATGTGGTGAAGAGTTACCTGGGACAACTCAACGTCACCACCGTCATCCTATAGCTCGGCGCATTTACTCACCATTGTACAAACATCGGGATTACAGTTAATTCATAAGTATATTTGCGACCTGGCCAGCGGGCATACTGAAACCTCTTATTTAATCGCTTTCGGCGAAAGTCGGTTCTGATAGTGTATTAGGCTTGATACCTACTTAAGAAACATGCGAACCTCAGCCCGTCTCGATCCTGGTATCGCGATAGTGTGCCGCAAAGGCATCTTTCACTGTTGTCCATCGCATTCCTGGATAACGGTCGTTGTCGAGTGGCTCAAGTTTCCCGCGTCCGCTAAACATGTTGTGCATGTACTGCATGCCTTGCCAAGGTGGATAGAGTGCATTGCTCTGTGGAAGGACTGCTCGCATAATCTTGATCAGTGTCTCAAGCCTGCTTAGACCTCCTGCACGGAACAGACGAAACTTCTTTCCGCTTACTTCACTGACAACTTTCACCAACGCGCGGGCGCTGATTTGATCCCCCGTGACGCGCAAGAATCTTGGAGTGGAAGAATCGAGAGCCGCGGCTGCGATGAATTCAGCGGTATCGTCCATAGTCGTAAAGTCCAATAGCTGATTTGCGTCCTCCCAGTAGACAACCCGGTTCAATTTGAAGAGGATGATCGGCGCCTGGCCCATCAGTAGATCCATGAACATGCCGTTGAGGATCGAGGTAGCCGCAATCGGGGCCTTGTCTAGACGCTCGTGAAATTCTCGCCGCAGATCGAGATTGCGGTTCGTTCCAAGAGGTAGCTTCGTGAAATCGATGGAGTAGTCCGACGGGATGAAGCGTGGAACCTCAGCCTTGACTGCCGCATCGAGCAGCAACGTCTGCGCCTCAACGATTACGTCCCGCAGTCCGGATAGCGCAGAGATGACGCACGACCCACTCAAGCACGCACCGGTCACATCAAGAATACTGTTGAAATCCACCTCGGCAATCGCCACACCCAGCTTCCGCAACTCCTCCACCTTGTCAGGGTCGCTGTTGTAGCGGACAATCGCCCTCACATTAGCGCCCCGTTTGAGAATCGCTCTGGCGATGCGCCCGCCGAGATTACCGATAGCTCCAGCTAAAACGATTGTATTATTCATCGACAGGGCAGGTCAGTTTTGATTCTCAAGTGCGTTTAACTGTTCCTGTAATTTCTTTAAAGCCACATTTGAAAGTACTAAATCCTTTTCCCTAATTTCTAATTGCCCTTTTAGTGTGCCGACAGATTGCCAAACAGGTAACAGAATATCCGGTGTATTAGCACCTTGCTTGTGGCATACACTCAGCTCTCTACCGAGATCTTGTAACAGGCGGTCCTTATCTTTTTGCAGACCACCAATATCAAATCCTAACTTGAGCGCCTTGCCTCTGGCAATTGTTTTGTCCTTTAATTTGGAAAGAAATCCTCCCTGGGGCACAAAAGTTTGCAATTCATTTTTTTCTTTGCTCAAACGATCAATTTCTTTATCGATACGTTTTGCGCCGTCAACAACGCTTTGTACTCCAGGTAATATGTCCTGAACCGAAAGTATGGGATAGGCCAATTCTCCAGCTTCTTTCCATTTCTCACTGATATCACTCTTAATTTTGCTAATTTCTCGCTTGATTGAGTTTACCTGCCTTGTTAACTTATCCACGTCATTTGCTAGTCTTTCCCTATCACGCATAACCTCGATCTTGAATTTTTCTGCTTTAATAGCTTCACTAGTTGCCAGATCCAGTTCATCGGCCTGGGCCGCTGACGCATCAGGCAACACTCGTGGGCCCCTCATGCCAAGGAGTAATTCTACTGTAGTAGCAAGCTTTTGCACATGATTTTCCAGTGGTGGCGTCAACGCATCCAGCCAATGTGCTGAGCTGACAAAGTATTCCATCGCTTTAGTGGGTATCACATCTTCAATTCGAAACGGGATGATGGTAATCCCCTTGTTAACTGCCCGTTCCACTTCACGCGTAACATGGGGAGAATTATTCGAGTTGGCAGAAAATATGAGAACCACAACCGTGCTGCCGCTTAAACCGTCGATAAGCGCCTCAGCAAAAGGCAGGCCTGGCAGCACATCACGCGGAGCGATCCAGCAACGGATCTTCTTAGCTTCAAGGCCGGCACATACAGCATCGGCGATCGTTTTGTCTTTGCTTGAATAACTTATGAAAACGTCGTGTGCCATATTTGCCTACCAGGGATACCCCTCGCGCTCCATTTTATGCGATTAGTATGTTTAAGTAAACACCCATGGCATGGTTTGCCAAAGGGTATGACTGCGTGATAGCAGCTTCGTCTACGTTCAGAAGAGTCCTGTGGGCCAAAACCGCTGTTTTAGCTTCGCCGCAGATTTACCATTGAACAAACATAGGGATCACTGTTCCGCTGTAGGTATAGCTACATCGAAGGTCAGGGGTATGCATTATCAAGAACATAAGTTAATTACCTATGAATGCACAAACATCGATATGAATGTTAACCCATAATAAAAATCATAGATCTAAGATTATATTAAAAAGTCTAACTTAGCGATGGCATCCACCTCCAAGAGCCGAGAGAAGTGATTTACTGACAGGTAAGAATTTCTGAACGGCTATTGTTACCCTCATTAGACTCAGTGTTGGTATTACCAGTGTCGATACGTACCTCCACATTTACCTGGACCGGTTGAGGGCAGTCAAAATTATAGTTAAAATACACCTCCTGCGAAGCCCCCTTAGCTATCACCGGTACGGACCTTGACTCTCTAAGTACATTACTAACATACAGCTGTGCGGTACAAACAACAGAATCCTTGGTACCTTGATTCGTTATCCTGCAATCAATAGCACCAAAAAATGGCCAAACATCTGCGACAACGAGGTCAGGCTTTCCCTGTATGGGGGATGGAATTTGGAGGAGACATGCCCATGATTCCGAATATGTGTTGTTTTCCTCATTGCTCTCAGTTACCGCACCGTTCCGGTCAGCTCTGACAGCAACGCTATCAGAGGTGCCGGAACAGTCATAGTTAAAAGAAAAACTCTGGCTGCTAGAAGCTCCTGTAGAGAGAGCGTCTACATGATCGTATGCTTTCACAACACCGTCAATGGTCAATTCAGAAACTGATGGTCCTGCTGTAGCGTCACCCTGGTTCTTAATCATGTAATTGATGGTACTCCCTGACCGGGATATATCAGTGATAACCAGGTCTGGTTTGCCCGTAGGTGGCAACGCTGAAGCTACCACAACTCTAACCTTTACGGCGTAATATCCAATATCATTGGTAGCCGTCAAAATATAATCAGTTGTCACTGGTGGCGACACAGGAGCTGTACCAGTCAAACCAACGCTGCCTACTCCTGGGTTTATGGTAACTGTTTTGGCGTTCGACACAATCCATTTTAAAGTTGTTGTGGCACCAGTGGTTATGAAAGATGGATTAGCAATAAATAAATCAATGGAGGGCAAATCCCCGGTGGATGGAGGTGTAATTGCTGTCTGTGCAACCGGTGCTGCTGAGCTAGCAGAAACATCCACTTGAGTCGTTGCAGTAGTTACTTTTCCACCTGCATTGGTAGCTGTCAGCGTATAAGTAGTTGTAGTGTTTGGAGTAACTGCTCTATTTCCACTCAAAGCTACATTGCCTATATTATTATCTATCGTGACCTGAGTAGCACCAGAAACCTCCCAGTTAAGCGTGGACTTATCACCTAAAATAATTATTGATGGATTAGCATTAAAGGTAACTATAGTTGGTAATCCGCTGCCGCATGATAGACTAGTTCCCGGAGTACAGCATGTAGCGGCAGCCAAAATAAGAATGGAAAACAACAACTTCTTTATTCGATAACCCCCAGACATTCCACAACTTAATATGGCTTATATTTTCTACTATATATAAATACTGTCGAAATGTAAAACATCTGGTAGATTCATACGTGGATTTGCGTATAACCATAGCTTCCACTCTATTTATTGCTTATTAGAAAAAGATTTAAAGCCGTGTATTTTTTGTTTCCATATAGCTACATTAACGGCGACCTCCGCCTCCATAAGCTTAATTATCTCACAAGTGCGAATCTTTTCAATAGGCTGCATTTGTGCTTGAAGAACTGTTCCTTTTCCTCAAGACTCAAGGAATCACTTTTAACCATAACAGTCAATTTTACCTCGATAGCTACAATATACCAGTTTGCTGATTTACTAAATGATTTGGATATTGACTTTGATTCTGACTTTGATTTCAAGATAGACGTCAATTTCAATTTCAACTTCGACTTTGCTTCCACGTTGAACTTTAAGTTCAATGCTGGCTTGGTATCCAGCGGAATATAGCTGCAGTAGAGGTTAAATTACGTTAGAAATTACATTCATGTCGATAAGTGTACCGTGAACGTAGTCTCGGTTACACTCCCCCGTCGATTTTGCAATCAAAAATGACGTAGCTTCGAAACGTAGCTACCACTGTACGAACATCGGGATTACAGTTAGTTCATAAGTATATTTGCGACCTAGCCAGCGGACATACCGAGACCTCTTGTGTAATCGCTCTAGGCGAAAAGTTGCTAACCTTTCGGTAGTGTATCATTTTGAATTTGGTCGGTATAAAATGACTGCATCTTTCTTTGGGAGGTTGCAGTCATGGCGAAGTGTGTGGAGTGCGGATTTTTAGCAGTAAGAAATATTGAAACCAGAAGTCTTGAGGAAGTTGAATTTGAATCTCGCCGAAGCGGTGATTTTGCAGGCAGATATTATTACATACCAATCTGTTTCGCTATGGTTGCTGATTATGGAGAAGAACTTAAACAACTAAGGAATCTCCCTGAAAATGCAACAAGGCAAAATGAGATTGGTGAGGAGATATGGCCCAAGTGGGAGGATTTAAGAAAAACGGTATTCAGTAAGGAAAGAAAATGCGAATCTTTTACTCGGTGGCAACAGGGATTTACCCCAAAGGAACATATGGAGATGATAAACAGAAAAGAGATGTTAGAATGGCAGGAAAAACAAGAGAAACGTCATTCACGAGATGAATGGTTTAGATATATATTTTTAGCAGTTATTACCCTTGTATCTGTAGCGTTGGGGATTTTTTTAGGCCATTTTATTCATTAGATTCACGATCTCTTCAAACGTCCAGATATGATTGCTAATTCCCGCTACCATAGCCGGTGTCCTTGGATAGGGATTAGCTAATGTCTTATGTGCCCTGGCAAAGTTATAGTACATGAAATAAAGGGCTGTGGCATATACTTGGTTCTCAATTTTCTTTGAGAATCCGTTGGTCAACCTGGTAAATCGTCTCATTCCCATCCTCATGCTAAGATTCTGCCTTTCAATATAGCTGGTGGATACCTTGGTCATATCAGGATTGCCGCTTACCTTCTTTGGCTTGGCATTAGTGCATTTGGGATATCCGATAGAACGTCCATTCTTATCATAGGTGTTGCCATAATATTTAACTATCATGGCATAGTCAATATCAGCACCGAAAGCACCCTCTACGGCTTCGTAGTACATTTTATGACCATCAGTAGTAAGCTGGACCCGATTAGCAAGGCGCTCTTTAATATCCTTGGCAAACACGTAAGCATCTTCAGGTTCACGATTTCCGATTAACCAGCTTAAAATAAGCTTTGAATCAGCATCAATAGCTACAAATGTCCAGATATCACCGTAGCCAAACTCGCCCTTATGCTCTTCGGGAACGTTCCTTTCTTTGCTATAACAAAAGCTCCATATCTCGTCACACTCGATTCTTTTACAAGTCAGGTTACGGAGAGCTTTATTCTGGTAGTCTAAGCAAGCGGCCCCGACTTCGCGGAGTAATTTAACAACAGTATTAATCGAGCTATCGGTTATGCGAGCTGTGCTGCGGATTGAGTTACCTTCGCAGAGAACCTTTATGATTTGAGCTTGGCGTTCGATATTTAGTTTATTCATTTCCTTATCTCCTAATTGACTATATTATACTCTAACGCCTAAGCATTGTCAATAGGGAATAGGTCATTTTGGAGAGAATTTTATGATAATTTTGGAAGTTAGTGTTGATAGTTCATTTGCAGTGCAAGAAATTAATCACATATCTCACTGTATTCAGTGGCTTTATGGTAGAGGTTTATTGACTGTTGGTGAGATAGAATCAGTATTAGTAAGATTACCGAAATATATTTGCAGTTTATTGATAATTAAAACTTCAAATTGATATCTTTAATACTATCCTTCAATTTTCGTATGGCATTATCTACATCTTTCAGCCCCTTATTCATTGTCCCGTCTTTATCCTTAAGCTGGATTATTTTGTGACAGCCTGTGCAAGTTACTATTTCCTCATTGGCCACCTGAACAAGTTTGATAGTAAAAGGTGTATTGCATTCGGGGCAGTGAGCCTCAACTTCGCTATCTTCTAAAAATGGCATGACGACCTCCCTCCCAATCGTTTATATTTATTGTTTATAGCAATTTCTTTTGATTGCCTTTAACCGCCATGACCATTTGAGGGGGTTGTATTGGAGCGATCCACATCGGGATATTGGGCTTCTTGCCTTGCAGAATATCTTCAATCGTAAGTATCTGTATTCGTGGGTAGTTATGTCCTGATTGTGAACTATAAAAGCCCTTAGTTGCAGATTCTTTTACCATTGGTTCAGTGGCTTTTTCAAGTGTAATGAAGATGCCGAAGTCAGCCTTTTCCCTATCAATTACATGGCCCAGGTCTCTTATCATCGAGGAATGTACTTGACCACCTGCCTTGACTGAAATAATGGCCTTTTTAACCTTGTCTTTATCCATAGAGTAGTCAGTGAAATATAGGTAGCCGTCTATCCCTGTATCAGCACCCTTCTTTTTATCTGCATACGGCTGACCACCAATTTTTGATACTGCCCACCATTGGAACTCGTATTTATTTTGTCTTGACAATTCTTTAGCACCTTCAAGGTCTTCCGGTTCGCCTTTGACCGAATATTTTATGCCAGGGAACATCTTATCCAAGCGCCATTTCATTACACCGATGGCTAAGTGAGTTACATCAATACCTATCCATTTACGATTGAGTTTTTGGGCTGCTATTAAAGCAGTCCCGCAACCACAGAATGGGTCAAGGACAATGCCATCTTCATCTGAGGATGCATTTACAATGCGTTCAAGCAAGGATTCAGGCTTCTGTGTAGGATATCCGAGCCGTTCAGCCGCTTGCGCTCCGATCGGTTTTATGTCTGTCCACACATCTTGCAATGGGACACCTGACATCTCGTCTAAATAACGTTTGTAGGCGGGGACAGTTCCTGGGCTCGTTTGCACAACACGACCTTGCTGGATTAATTCCTGCATCTTTTCGCGCGAATAGCGCCAGTAGCGGCTTATCCCCATTACTTCATAACTCGGGTTTCCTTTAGCGGCACCACCAGGCCCCGTTAGATCACCAAGTCTGTAACGTCGGCCTGTTTCTGGTTCCACATATCTGTAAAACTGTTCTACGTATTCTGGGTCATATTCTGCATAAACTGGGTTCCAGACCCACTCTTGCCCCTTGGTGTAAAACAACAACACGTCATGGATACGGCCATACTGACGGCGACCTTGCTTCGTGTCACTATGTGCACTGCTGCGTTTCCATATTATCTCAGCCCGGAAGTTTTCTGGACTGAATGACGCATCCATCAGCAATCTTAAATAGTGGGCAGCTGTTGGGTCACAATGCAGATAAATTGAACCTGTCTTTTTTAATACTCTGTGTAACTCTGTCAATCGTGGGCACATCATCGTCAAGTAAGCCATCATGTCATTGCGCCCTAAGAACGTAGGTAGTAAGCTCATTAAATCTTTGACTTTTGGCGAGACCAATTTTGAGTTATTTATCTCAAGCAATGTTCGCTCTGATTCTATGCCCCAATGCCACGTGTCCTCAAAGGCAGTTATTTGCGCATCGGAAGATTTGCCAGAAGGTTCTTTGAAAAGCACATTGTAAGTGGCATTGCTATTGAAAGGTGGGTCAAGATAAACCAGGTCAATGGAATTATCAGGTATATGTTCCTGCAGTATTTTCAGGTTATCGCCATAGTAAAGAATGTCGGTTTCCATGTTATTCAGTGGGTTTCTTTTCCCAACGTTTCCTTGCCGCCTTTTGAGCGATCTCTTTACGCTGTTCGGGGGTTAATCTCTCAGCTCGAATCTTTCCACCTTTAGACCCGCCTAACTTGCCCAGAGCAACAGCGTGAGGGTTTTTACCTTCGATCTGGACGGCTTCAATCTCGATGGTCTCTGTGTTCTTGATAACCTGCTCTACCACACGGAAGGCAGTCACGGCAAAATCTGAATCTCTCTTCTTTCTCATGGTTCAAATATAGCATAGGTGCCTAAGCATTTGTCAATGAGATAAAAATTCAAAATGATACACTACCAACCTTTCTTGACCATTGACTACTTCTCTTTTAATCTTCAGACTATGGTTATAACTGGATCAGTTGGGGGGCAGGGCAAATATCCTTTTTAGGTAAAGACTGTTAACTGCCGAGATGACTAAAGAATTGGGAGATTGCAGAATAGTTTACGATGACTAAGACCAAAATAATTATCACAATAATAGACAATATAATTATCCCAATAACAGACCCTACAATTCTCCCTATACATCCCATGTTTATTACTCCTTCTTGATTTATATTATGTATCTGTGGCTACTATTATACAAATCGCTACCAACTGATCTATTTTTACCTGATTCAAGGGTAATTCATTATCTCTTTTATGTTGCGAGTCCCGATAATAAAGATTATACCTGCAAAATAACGTAGATATCGGGATGTCTACGTGGTCATATAGCAATCACGATTTGGTCATAGTGTGTCAGCTTTGGTGGCGTCCCTGGGGGGATTCGAACCCACGACCCGCTGCTTAGAAGGCAGCCGCTCTATCCTACTGAGCTACAGGGACTTATATGGAGTTTAACACAAGAAATCAAACTGCATCAACAGCAAGGATTAGGTGGGAAACTGGCGATTTTAGACCATTGCCTGTTTGGGTGATTCGGGCTCTTTAGCAGCAGGAGGCGTGACCTTCTCTGTTTCCGCCGATTTAGCAGGGAGCTGTGTAGGAGATGTGCTTTTACTGTCCGTCACGTAGAAGCCGGATCCTTTGAAGATAATGGGAACCGGGACAAACAAACGCCGAGACTCGCATTTGCACTTGGGGCACGCGGCGACGCTCTCATCATTGAAGCTCTGCCGGAGCTCAAATTTTGTATTACACTTAGAGCAAACGTATTGATATATCGGCATTAATTCCTCCCGGAATCTTATAATTCATCTATACAAATTAGCACTCTGATAACTTGAGTGCTAATTTGATATTTTAATTATATTTAACCGGATAGTCAAGTCCGAATGACAGAATCCAATGTGCTCACCGCAGATATTTACCTGTGCCATTTTTTGTTTTTCTGAATCACTTCACAGCTACAAACGGCTGTGCTATACTATGTCCCTGCCGGGTTAAGGGAACTTTCGGCAAGACTGATGGGATGTGAGGGCTCGTAGCTCAGGGGTAGAGCGGTCGGCTCATAACCGATTGGTCGCAGGTTCGAAACCTGCCGAGCCCACTTTTGAATCTAATTTCCCCTCATCTGATGTCAGTTTCTTTCCAAAAGTGGGTGGTTCTCCTTCTGACCTATTGCAACTGAGAGAATTACTCCATATACTTCTGGGCAATAAGGGGAGAAGGACCTTGGAGCTGCGCCAGAAAACAAACAACGAACTCTTTCCACTTTATGAGGGTGAACTGGCTTTTCACCATCATTCCGTGCGAGGCCTTCACGAAGCTAAACGCATCCTGAATCATTTTCACGATTATTTAGGTGAATATCCACCGAGCCCTGAGTTAGCCAAAAGTTTTTTGGCCACATTTGGCAGTGCAAAACCGGCGACCGTTGCACGATATGGCGCAATTCTTAAGATGTTTCTTAAGTGGTACGGAGAAGAACTTGACATAAAGTTCAAAGTTCCTAAGATGTTACCCAGCTACGTTAAGAAAACCGATATCGATAAATTGTTTGAATCCATTGCATCGAAAAAGACGCATAAGCAAAGCACGGGAAGAGACCGCCTGCTGGTCGATCTGGCTATTCACACCGGCCTTCGGCGCAGTGAACTGGCAAATTTGAAAATAAGCGATGTGGACATCGAGCGAATGGTTCTGGTTGTTCGACAGGGAAAAGGGGCTAAGGACAGGGTAATACCGCTAACCAAGACAATGGTAGAAAAACTCGCGGCCTTTACTGCCGGCAAAGGCCTAAATGATAGTCTGTTTGGTTTAGCACCTGCTTCGATAAGCGGGAAAATCAAGTCATTTGCCAAGAAAGCAGGGCTGGATCTTCACGCTCATAGTTTGAGGGATTACTTCGCAACTTCTTTATCGGAGAAAGGGGCTACCATACGAGAGATACAATCGCTGCTGGGCCATACCAACCTGACACATACGGAACGTTATACCCTTCACACGGATAAACATCTAAGAGCAGCAATAGAATTGATTGATGGGGAAGAAACTGAAATAGAAGCTGACAATGGTAAAGGGACAAAGGTGATTGACCAGCCAATTAAGGC
>Ga0182021_10009790_pt1 | contig 11359 bp, 13 predicted proteins | sample 612E3MmetaG_FD_120493 | JGI IMG/M metagenome (GOLD analysis project Ga0182021, IMG submission 120493) | Permafrost microbial communities from Stordalen Mire, Sweden - 612E3M metaG (Illumina Assembly) | ecosystem: Environmental > Terrestrial > Soil > Wetlands > Permafrost | place: Sweden...
CAACCGCGCTGCAGAAACGAGCGTACGAGTTACTCGGATTGTTCCCAGTAAGCGGAAGGTGATTTTGGCCGAATCTCCAAGTAAATCAGTCAAATACTCTCTCGACGCCCCAGGAACCTCGGCCTAACCACCGATCCTGCTGAAGGCAACCGGAAATAGTAAGGGCAGCCAAGTGGGCGCTGGCGGCTCACCGATACCCTGGATCCTGTTACAGTTTGGCGCGAACATCGACAGATGTGCAGTCACCGACCAATTCGTCATAGATATCATTGTCGAAGGCGACACCCTCGCGGGCACAGGCGCACTTTACGTCCTCGCGGAAATCGATCTCCGAGTACTCCGTTCGACTCACGGAATTATCGCGGATTCTCCTTACGATGTTCCCAAGCTGCTTCTTTTGCCGAGCCCGGTTGCGGGGATCAGGGCCCGGTAATACTCAGCACCAGCATCGTCGCCGCAAACTCTCTCCAGCTGACCGGCGTGCGCGAGTGCCTTATCGTACTGCCCCTGCCTTTTGAGTGTGATGATCAGATTACTGAGCCCGCGGCGGTGCGGCTTGCCGCGATGGTTGTTCCTGAACAGCCGCGGCGTCAGCCGCCGCGGAAGGCGGCTGGATCCGCTCGCCGCCGGTGTCGAGCATGGCCGGCCCGATTACTTGACGACTGACGTTTCACTTGGGATATCATGCAGCTGTGAACGGGCTTTCCTATACAAACCGCCATGGCGACCGATACTACCTTCACACCGGCCGTACCAAGACCGGCAAACTGCGTTACTTCGTCGCAAAAACCCCTGGCGCGGGGAGGCTCGACACGATGCCGGATGGATACGAGTTCGCCGAAAGCATCAATGGCGTTGTCTCAGTGCGGCGTATCGATCGGCGCGGTCCGCAGATTCCCGAGCAAGACGTGGAGATTGTTTGCGTGGAGATGGCACGGCATGGCCACCTCCGCTATCATCGCGTCGAGTGCGTGCGCGGCGAGAAGGTGATCTTTGAGCCGTTGTCCGAGCTGATGACTCTCGACGCTGAGCACGCGCGCCGGTTAGGTATCCGATCGAATGAGCCTGCGCTCGACCATCTGGCCACACGTACCCGCTACGCACCGGTCCTGAAGTTTGTGCCCTGCAGCTCCGGTGACTACCCCGTGCATCGGCTGACATATCGTGGCGAAGGCGGGTGGTCGTGGTCACTGGCGCACGGATCGCTCGTCAAACTCGTTGGGCGATTCGTGGGAAAGATCGGAACCGACGCGTTCTTCGACCTGATGTGAATCGGGGGCTGGGAGGTACTGGCTTTGGGAAAGCGACAAGGGACGGCCAACGAGGCAGCGTGGAGGGACGCGAAGAAGCTCTGCCGGCTCAGCGGGCGCCAGGTGGACATGGCGCGCGTTCTCGGTATGAACCCGAAGAAGCTCCCCGGTCTGCGTCCCAGCCCGCAACAGCGATGGAAGCTCCCGGTCGGCGCATTCATCGAGGAATGCTACCGAAAGCGCTTCGGCGGGGCACCCGAATCCGACGGATCCCGCCAGACGAAGGGTGAGAGCCGGTCACACACGGATCACGCTTCGGAGAGGGCCGGTGAGCAGACGGGGCAAGTCGAAAGCCTGGTCTGCTATCTCGCCAATCTCGCCGACGATCTGCAGAGGTGGCTCGTGCACGGCAAAATCGCACCGGAAGTGCTGACCCAGGTACGCAGAGAATTCCGCGAGATCGCGGACGCACTCGAAGCAGGCACGCTCATCCCGCAGATACCGGAAATTCCTGTTCCGCCCGCCCCGCGGTCAACGCGGTCCGGAGTTTGCGACCGGCCGGAGCACACATTCGACGGCGACGATGAGATCCCCTTCTGACCTGGTCCGTTTACGCCGGCTGCGGCCGTCATCGCGGAGACCACGACGGCGGCTGCTCCCGCTCTGCTCGCACATGAACTGTATCACGTCCATCGTCGCGACAACCTGCCAGCCGCGATTCACATCGCGTCAGGCACGCGCGTCGAGGGGACGCTGCCGCGCCGCAGTTTCCTCTTGCGCGCAAGGAAATGATCCTTGCCTTTTATGCGCGCTGGTATTTGCCCCCGACGATGTCCCTGGGAACTACCACTTGAGATGTTTTAAGATGTTGGGGCGCCGGCTGGTTGCCAACAGAAAGGCGTGTCATCTCTGTTGCGATTTGAAAAACCCAGGAGATGTCAAAGGAGGGCGATTCGATTCGGAACATGTTGGTGCATGGTCACTGTGGCAGGGTAACCTCGACGCGTCCCTTATGGTTGTTGGCCAGGACTGGGGTGACACGAAGTACTTCGTTCAACACGAGGGGCGCGAGGGACCACGCAATCCGACGAACCTTGCACTTGTGGAGCTAATCGGCAAGGCCGGGATTCTGATCGGAGAGCCAGGTTCTGAATCCGGCCGCGATGTTGCTTTTTTTACTAACGCAATTCTCTGCCTGAAGGATGCTCAAGGCGGGTTGCAGGGAAAGGTCAAGCGAGCATGGTTTGACAACTGCGCCAGCTTTCTTCGCCGGCAGATCGAGATCGTTCATCCTGTAGTTGTTGTCGGACTCGGAGAACATGCTTATCGAACGATCCTTCGAGGGTTTGCCATGGAGTGCGGCTCATTTCGTTCGGAAGTCGACGCGGCACACGGAAGAGCGCTACCGAATGGAAGCCGCGCATTCGCGGTGTATCATTGCGGCGCTAGAATACGCAATACTCATAGGCCGATGGAAATGCAGAGGGAAGATTGGGCGCGATTCCGGCAGTTTGTGATCCCAGCTGGCTGACATGGGGGGCGATGTTTAGGCATGGGACAGGTGGGCCGTTCGGCAGAGGGGACCTGCTGGGCTTGTCGCCTCTGGTCCTGTGGTTTTCCGCAGGTACCTGTTTCAGCTGCGGCGTCTTCTCTGGGAAACGGCCCACCTGTCCCAGCTGTCCAACCTCCGATTTCGACCTCTTCGGACTAGCACAGCTCGGACACAGCCAGCCCTGGAATCCGCGCAAAACGGCCCTTTCCAAAATGGTCACGGGCCCTCCAGTCCTGTGTCCCCTATACTCTTCAAAGTTGAGAAGTAAGCTTAAAAGTCAGGTGCCTCTTACATCCACTCCAATGTGCCTTATCTCATGCTGCCACCGCTGTCGCCCGAACCCGCTCAAGCACGGTCATCAGTTCATCGACCTGTTCCGAACTGAACAGACCATCGGGACCCTGCGGCGTCAGGTCGGTAAACGGGGACTCATAGAGCAGTGACGCTTCCATCACGCCGTGCTCGGTGAGGTGGTTCACGATCAGGTTTACAAACTCGATCTGATTTGCCGCAAGAGTCTTGCCCGATAGGAAACCTGCAAGTGCTTGCTTGGCAGCTTCTCGGTCCATGCCAACCAGAGAGCGCACGAACAGGCCGAGCCCTCTTGCCTCCGTTTTTGCCAAATTGATGTCCTCTGGCAGGCCCACCTTGCTCTCGGCGAGCATGCGCTCCAGCTCAGCAAGGTCAGCCGCCGTAAGAGCTATGTTCATTCGTAGCTTATGGATCGTGATATGGTCCTGGTGAGTGCGTAGGAACGCCTGGGCTTTCTCACGAAACTTCTTCGAGTCAGTGCCGCCACTGAAACCTGGCAAATCCACGTTGGTCTCAGCACCCATGATATCTTCAAAGTCAGTGTAAATGGGTTTGCGCTTCTGCTTTTCGATTAGCTTAACCAGATCGCGCAGTCGGCGGCGTAAAGATTCGAGCATTGGAACTGTCACGTCCTGCCACCATTCATCCGTCTGCACGTCTTGGATCAGTGGCATCTGATCACGCACCATAGGGATAGCCGATTTCTCTTCCAATAAACCCGCAATGGCTTTGATCTGATCTCGAAGACGCTCAAAGGCCGGTTCTGAGCGCAAGAGAGCCAGCTGCAGGTTGAGAATTAGTAAGTCGAACCTCTTGGCCTCCTCTGCCTCTGCCTCAAGTTCGGACGGCAGCCCTGCGACTTCATGCGTAAGCTCCACCAGATCCTCTGCCGTGAGGACGGTCCAGGCCTCCGCCCTAGCATACTTTTCGACGACCCGGCGCCGCGGCCGGACCACAAAGTTGTCCATGTTCATCGCCGCGACTTCGCTGTGCAACAGCTCACCAATAATGAAGCGCACCTCCGCCTCGGTCGTCGGTTCGCTGCAGGTGACGGCAGGCTCCCTGACCTCACGGCCGGTGGCCGTGAGTTTTTTGTCTAACGCGCTGATTATTTCGAGTCGCGTCGTAAACAGGCGCTTGCCTAGCGACTCGCCAAGCGCACCTTCAGTCATTTCGGGATTCTGGCTGAAGTACTCGAGGTTTTGGCAGTAGTCGAAAAGATAGAAGAACTGCTTGTGGTTCCCCGGCCCGAACAGATCGGGACACAGGCGTGTCCCACGGCCAACCATCTGCCAGAACTTGGTCTTCGAGCGCAAGTTTGAAGAACACCAGATTGACGACTTCGGGGATGTCGATGCCAGTATCGAGCATATCAACGGAGATTGCGATATGCGGTGCCTTGTCCTTATTCGAGAAGTTATCTATCAGGCTTTGTGCGTATTCTGTTTTAAAGGTTATGACGCGGGCGAACTCGCCCTTGAAGTGGGGATAATTGGCGTTGAATCTCTCGGCAATGAATTCGGCGTGATCCTGGTTCTTGGCGAAAAGAATCGTTTTGCCCAAGCGGTCACCACCCGCAACTTTCGCATACCAGAGGTGTGCCTAAAATCCTCTGTGCTGCAGCGTCGTTTTGAGTTACGATGCCCCTTAAGTCCAGAAAGATGAGCCTGGTTAACGTATTGCATTTTATCAGAAACCGGAGAGAGGGCCTGCCGCGTCCGCATCAGAACCGATGGGGATCAATCACGCAGCTTGAAATTCCTATCCATCCATCGACTTCGGCGCAGCCTCGATGTCCGTCCGGCTGAAATCGTCTCCCTTGAAAAGCAGGGGCGCCCCGGTTGCTTTCGCCAGCGCATAGGCGAAGCAATCCCCGAAATTCAAGCCGGCCGAGCTCCTCCCCTTGCCGTACGCAACATAGGCTTCCCTGGCCAGATTAATCTGGTGGACCGTCACGCTTTCCACCTCCAATCCCGCTTCCTGAACCAGCTCGTCCAGTATGCGCGCAGACCTCTCGCCGTGTCGGTTGATCATCACAATGGCTGTTTCAAGCAGCGTCGCCGCCGATATCAGCGCCGCATCCGCCTCGGCAAGCGCCTCCGCATACGTTACAGCGTCCTGCTCATTTTCCAGGATAGCGATCAGAGCCGAGGAGTCCACGACGATCATTTCGGCAGCCCCCGTTCGTCGTAAAGCATATCTTCGGGGCTTCGTTCGTCCAAGACCGGCAGCGATGCGCAGTAGCGCCCGATCTCAAGGAGTTTTTTCGCCAGCGCTTTGCAGTTTCGCCTGCGGCGAATCCGCTCCAGGCGCTCGGTGACCGCCCGGTCCACGGCTTCGGTCATCGTTTCTCCAGCCAGCCGCGCCAGTTCCTTGGCTTGGCGATGCGTTTTCTCGTTTTTGATATTCAGGCTCATATAAGCCATCCCTGTGATCGCAAAAGCATAATCTGGTAGATGGTAGATACAATTCTATTCTACACCATACCCTATCATGAGTCAAAACACCGCAGCAGATTCACGCAGGCCCGGCAAAGTTACGGAGGCCGGACAAAATCGAAGCAATTACCTCCTCTCACCATATAAAACTCCCACAGATTTCTGGAGGTGGAGCAAAAGAACATGGGCAAAAGAAAGTGGGTGTCCACGATTTCTCCACGATTTCTACCAGTCAATCTCATCTGGGTGCCATTCAGGGCCGTCCCCAATACTCTTCCCAATTTCGGTGAGCATCGAGGATGTTTTCTAGCGGGGAATTTTGTGTTGGGGTTATACTCGGGGTTCAAATGCGTATAGTCCTCCGGGTGCAAGTTGAAAAAAGCCTGGGAAAGTCTCCGGAGAGAATCTGGAAGAGACTGGAAATATGAGTGCCGAAACGCAAATCGCCGGCTACATTGCGTCCCATGAAGGCGAGATCACTCGGATGGTATCCGACTTGGTCGCCATCCCGACCGTAAACCCGCCCGGCCGCTCGTATTGGGAATGCGTGGATTACCTCTCCGGTTTGCTGCAGTCCTGGGGAATCGAGCACGAGATGCTATCCATTCCACACGACAGCCACCCTCGCTATTCTATCCTCGGTTCTTACGGCGACGGCCCCGAAGGCCTGCATTTTCACGGCCACTACGATGTCGTCATCGCACAATCACCCGAGCAGTTCCAGCCGCGCCAGCACTACGGCCGTCTCTATGGCAGGGGCAGCGCGGACATGAAGAGCGGAATTGTAGCGATGCTTTATGCGATCCGCGCACTCCGAGAGTGCGGCATCCGCCTCACAAAGAAGATTACCTTTACCATCGTCCCCGATGAAGAGACGGGCGGCCGCCTGGGAATGCGTCATCTGGCAGAGTCGGGGCTTCTCCCGCAATCCGGCTTGGGGATGCTGATGCCCGAGCCGACGGGCGGCGTTATCTGGAACGCCTGCCGGGGCGCGCTCACCCTGCGTGTAACCGTTCACGGTAAGCTCGCGCATGTAGGTCTGCCACATCAGGGCGTTAATGCCTTCGAGAGCATGACCAGGGTGATGGGATCGCTGCTTTCCCTGAAGCGCAGCGTGGTAGCACGGCGGACCTCCTTGCCTTTGAATCCGCATGAAGCCAATCGTTCAGTAATGGTCCTCGGTGGTGAATCCGGCAGCGGCCAGAACTTCAACACGGTCCCTGCGAGCGCCTGGTTTTCGATTGACCGGCGAATCAATCCCGAGGAGAACGTCTCCCAGGCCAGGGAAGAACTGGAACGGGTTTTCGAGCAACACCGTAACGAGGGCATTCCTATCGAGGTGGAGGTGGTGCAGGAAGGAGAGCCGGCCGTCGCACCTACGGATGCCAGCCTGGGACAGGTCCTGGCGCAGACCATCAAGGATGTCTGCCGGAGCGAGCCTAGCTTTGAACTCTGCCCAGGAATCCTGGAAACACGTTTCTTCACTAACCGTGGCATACCCGGCTACGGTTATGGCCCCGGCCGGCTCGACATTTCCCACGGACCCGACGAGTACGTGGACCTGGGCGCCGTGGTGCAGTGTGCGACGGTATACGCCCTCTCGGCAGCACGCTTGCTGTCCTGAAGTCGAGGGACAGGCCTGTCCCTCGACTCATACGTTTTGCTTGCCATCTTACGCGGACAAAGATATCCTCGCCGCCACTGTATAAATCTCATTCTGAGTGACTTTGTTTGACAAACTCAAAACACCCCGCATTTTGTCTTTTAGGAGGAATCGGTTATGCCGAACCATCTCGAGTCTCGGTATCGAATTCATAAGGGCTTGGTCTTTCTGGCGGCTCTTGCATTGTTGGTTCCATTAATTCCTGCCACGCCGCATCCCGGCGCGCCGGCGGACAACCCTGTGATCCAAAGGGCCAACTATAATTTGGCGGCACTTTGGACCGCCGCTAAAGTCGGCAAACTGGTGTTCGACACCGCGGTAACTCCGCATTGGCTCGAAACCGGCGACCGCTTCTGGTATGCCTATCAGACCAACCAAGGAAGAAGCTTCTACATAGTTGACCCGGCGAAAAAGTCGAAGACCCTTTTGTTTGACAATGCCAAGATGGCTGCAATGCTGACCGCGATCACACGGATTCCGTACGATTCCCAACACCTCCCGTTTAACACGGTGCGGTTCGTCAAGAAGGAAACGGCTCTGCAATTCCAGTTCGATGTTCCGATAGACGCCGACATCGTCATGACCAAGAAACCTGATCAGCAGGCGCAGAAGACCGACGAGACGGCTCAAACAGGCCAGACGGGCCAGACGGGTCAGACGGGTCAGACGGGCCAAACTGGACAGAGGGGGCAAACACAGGGACAGAGAGGTCAGGGTGCACGCGGGGGGGCGCCGCCGGCTCCTCCCAGAACTAAGACTCTCTATTTCGAGTATGACTTGGCGACAAGCAAGGTGCAGTTGCTCGAAGATTATAAGCCACCCGAAAGAAAGCCGACGTGGGCTAATGTTTCTCCCGACGGCAAGACCATCATCTTTGCTCGCAATCACAATCTATACATGATGGATGACGTCAACTACGAGAAGGCCAAGAAAACCCCGAACGACACTTCGATCGTCGAAACGCAGCTCACGACCGACGGCGTTGAGCATTACAGTTTCGGTGGGCGTGGAGGGAGGGGCGGTGGTGATCAGCAGCAACAACAGGAAGAAATCACCACCACTCAAGATCAGGGCCAGGGTGAAGGAAGGGGAAATGCCCGTACGGCGCCGGTCGCCCTCTACTGGTCCAAGGACTCAAAGAAGTTCTGCGTCAGGCGTACAGACGACAGGAAAGTCTCCGATCTCTGGGTGATCAACACACTCGCCAATCCGCGCCCGACACTCCTGACCTATCGCTATGCCATGCCCGGTGAAGCGAACGTGCCGCAGGAGGAACTCCTGACCTTTGACCGCGATACCAAGGCGCGAGTAAAGGTCAAAGCCGACGCCTGGAAGGACGAGAGCATGACGATCCTGCCGGCTCGTGTTTCCGCCCTATTCCGTGAACAGAATCCGGATCGCACGGAACAGACATGGTTCAGTGACGCTGCTGACAAGATCTATCTCACCCGAATCAGTCGTGACATGCATAAGCTCGATGTGTGCGAAGTAAATCCGGACACTGGCGAGGCCAAAGTGCTTCTCCAGGAGCGCTTGAACACCTACATCGAAACCCAGACACCTCGTCTCATCAACAATGGCCAGGAATTCATCTGGTGGTCGGAGCGTGATGGGTGGGGTCATCTGTATCGCTACGATATCAATGGAACTCTGAAGAACCAGATTACATCGGGCGAGTTTGTTTGCACGCCAGCCGGCGGTGGAGGTGGGGGCGGCGGCGGTGGCAGCTCTATCCAGGGCATAGACGAAAAGAGCGGCACACTATTCTTCTCCGCAAGCGGCCGTGAGCCTGGAGAGGATCCATATTACACGCATCTCTATCGGGTCAATCTCGATGGCACCGGTTTGAAGCTGCTTGACCCCGGCGATGCATCGCATGCCGTGAACATGAGCGAATCGTCGAAGTACTTCGTCGACAACTCGTCGCGTGTCAACAGCGCTCCCCGGTCATTGTTGTACGATAACGCCGGCAATTTGGTGATGGACCTCGAGACAACCGACGTCAAGCCCCTGTTGGAGGCCGGCTTCAAGTTCCCGGATCCCTTCAAAGTCAAAGCGGACGACGGTGTCACCGACCTCTATGGCGTGATGTACAAGCCGTTCGATTTCGACGCCAACAAAAAATACCCGATTATCCTGTACGTCTATCCAGGTCCTCAAACGGAGAGCGTCACCAAGACCTTCTCGCCGCGTGGTTACAGCGCCTTCCTGGCACAGTTCGGGTTCATCGTGATCGAGGTTGGAAACCGCGGCGGCAACCCCCAGCGGTCCAAGTGGTATCACAACTACGGCTATGGGGCCGTGTCTATTGATGACATCAGCTTCCGCGATTACGGCTTGGCCGACAAAAAGACCGCCGTCGAACAACTGGCACACCGGTACTCATTCATCGACCTCGACAAAGTCGGGATCTGGGGGCATTCGGGCGGCGGATTCATGTCCGCGGCTGCAATGCTGGTGTATCCCGACTTCTTCAAGGTGGCTTGGTCCGAATCGGGCAACCACGAGAACAACGTTTACAACAACACCTGGAGCGAGAAGAACCACGGCATCAAAGAGGTGACCGACAAGGATGGAAATACAACGTTCGAATTCAGCATCGATAAAAACTCCGAGCTGGCCAAGAACCTCAAGGGGCATCTGATGCTGACGACGGGTGATTATGACAACAACGTCCACCCGGCCAACACCATGCGGCTTGCGGACGCCCTGATCAAGGCCAACAAGCGCTTCGACATGATGATTTTCCCGGGACAGCAGCACTCCTACGGTCCTGACGCCGACTACTGCAACTGGATCCGCGCCGATTACTTTTGCAAGTGGCTGATCGGCGACTTTGCCAGCAATGTGGATCTGGTCGAACTGGCGCGTGAGAAGGAGCAGAACGGCAGAACCGAGAGCACCACCGGCAGAGGCGGCGGACGAGGCAGGGGAGGTGCGCCCAATCCGCACAAGTGACGCCCTGCGGCAGGTATAAAAGCCAAGACCCCGAAGAAACAGCAATCGTTTTTTCGGGGTCTTGTCATTTCCGACGATTGCTGCTGCAGTAGTTTCGAACTGGAACGGCTGGCAGCTTTGAAATGGCAACATTTTGATGGACAAAGGAAAATGGTAAATTGAGGAGAGGAGATAGCAGGGTGAATCAAGATCCATCGGCTCGCACATTACTGACCGGCATCGATGGCCTATTCTTTCTGGCCAAGGTACGATCGGCCGCGCAGGCCCTCGGCGTATGTTTGATGGAAGCGTCGGATCCTCAAAAATTGATGGCCGCATTGGAGGCCGGAAGGCCGGATTTGATTATTCTGGATCTGAATTGCGCATCGTGCCGGCCGCTGGAATTTATCGAGCGGATCAAGAACGATCCCCATCACAAGACCGTGCCGATAGTAGGTTTCCTCTCGCACGTGCAGATCCATCTTGAACACGCGGCAAGTCAGGCCGGTTGTGACCGCATCTTGCCGCGATCCAAGTTTTCGGCCGGCATTGCTGAAATCCTCCAGGGACCCAAGTCAGAATGCAATTAGTGTCTGTCGCGAAGCTCGGCGGCGAGATTGGGTAGCCGAGCCCCTTCGGGGCAGAGCAGAGCACGTTTCGCAATACAAACTAGTTGGCAACCCGCACCCGCTTTCAGAGCTTCCGCGATTTGAGAAATCAGGAATGCTGCTCGATTCGTCCTGGAATCTTGGAGAGGTAGTCAGCGAAGTTGTCGTTATAGAGAGCACCGGGCCGTTTCTGCCGAAGCAAAGCCACAGCATCGGTTCCTTGCATGCCAAGCTAGGTCAAGATGAGCCCGGCCACAAGAGCAGAGCGATTCAATCCCATGCCACAGTGAGCAAGGACCTTCTCACCGTTTCTTGCCAAACGCGCGCCGAGTTTGGCAACTGCATGCAGCTTATTCAAATCCGGCAGATCCTCGTCGTAGATGGGGAAAAAGATATAAAGCATGTGATTTGGCACCGTGGGAATTCCGAGGTCGAGATCACCTTCAAGGTCGATTACGACGGTGATTCCCTGATCCTCGATCGGTTGCCACTCATCGATCGAAGGGGAAAGATAGACACTTTTGCTTTCGTCCAAGGATATGAGATCCATCGCGTGATTCCTTTGCAGCCGCGTTAAGCTTCCAGATCGGAATCGGGAC
>Ga0182021_10009791_pt1 | contig 11359 bp, 10 predicted proteins | sample 612E3MmetaG_FD_120493 | JGI IMG/M metagenome (GOLD analysis project Ga0182021, IMG submission 120493) | Permafrost microbial communities from Stordalen Mire, Sweden - 612E3M metaG (Illumina Assembly) | ecosystem: Environmental > Terrestrial > Soil > Wetlands > Permafrost | place: Sweden...
GTTTGCAAGTACAGTTGCTCCGATACGCGCTGGAATAACCTGGGCGGCACGCAACTGTTGTTCTGGAGAGCGATCGAGGAAGCCAGGCGCGATGGCCTGCGCGTGTTCGATCTCGGCCGCTCAGACTCCGGCAACGCGGGCCTTATCGAGTTCAAGAACCGATGGGGCGCCGCATGTTCTACCCTGACCTATGTGCGGCTCTCGGCCGCGCCGCCCGCTAAGATAGCCGCAGCCCGCGGCTGCGGATGGGCGCAGCGAATTGCGAAGGCGGTTGCGCCTCGCGTGCCGGATCGCCTTTTCTCGACGATCGGCAGCGCGCTTTACCGGCACATCGCTTGATCTTGACGCATTGGCGTGAATCGGCGTTCCCCCGCGGCTAATCATGTTGTCCCTTATCTCCTTGGCGGCCTTGATTGTCGCGACCGCCGTTGCGGCGCGGAGTGTCCCGTGGATAGTGGACGCATTCGTGCGGCGGACGGTGATGGGATTTGCGGGGCTGACCATGGCGCTGCTCTACAGTGCGCCGCCGGTCGCCGCCGCGGCGCTGGTGTCTGTGCCCGCGCTTCTGGTGGCTCGGGGCGGCAGCGCCGTCATTCCGGTTACGTCCCTATCGCCGGGCGGGCCCGCGAGCGGCCTCCAGTTCGACCTGTTGTACGATAGCGCCGCTATCTGGGTGAGCGCAACGGCAGGGGACGCGGCCGGGCAGGGGGGCAAGGCGGTCTATGCCGCGGATGTGGCCCCTGGCCAGAAGCGGTTCGTCATTGCGGGGATGAACCAGGATTCGATCCCAGATGGCGTCCTGGTCAACCTGTTCGTCTATTTGCGCCTGGACGCTCCCGGTAGTGAGTACCCCTTGCAGGTCTCCAACGTCGTTGGCGCCGACGCAGATGGCCAGGCCATCGCCGTCATGGGCGCCAACGGGGCGTTGACCGTTCAGGAGACCACGCCGCCGGGGCCATCTCTTCCCACAATGACCGTGTTGAACGCCGCGAGCTATCTTGCGGGGCCAGTTGCGCCCGGCGAAGTCGTTACGTTGAGCGGCGCCGGAATCGGGCCCGCCACGCCGCAACAACCCCATGGCTCGGCGACTAGCGCGGTCCTGGGCGGAGTGAGCGTGCTGTTCGATGGAACTCCCAGCCCCCTGCTTTACGCGGCGCCCGATCAGATCAACCTCGTCGTCCCCTACGAGGTCTACGGAAAACCGGCGACGCAATTGCAGGTGACCCGCCAGGGCGAGACGTTAGCGGCGCTCCCTGTATCCGTGACCGACGCGGCTCCGGCCATTTTCACGCTAGATAGCAGCGGCGTCGGGCCCGGCGCCATTCTCAATCAGGACTCGACGATCAACACCCCATCCAGCCCCGCTGACAAGGGATCTGTCATAAGCATATACGCCGCGGGCGCCGGACAAACGGACCCGCCCGGCGCCGACGGACAGATTGCAGGCGACGTCCTCTCCAAGCCCCTGCTGCACGTGTCCGTGCAAATCGGCGGTTTGAGCGCCGAAGTGCAGTATGCGGGCGCGGCGCCCGCACTGGTGGCTGGAGTTCTTCAGGTAAACTGCGTGGTCCCGCCGAACTCTCCCTCCGGATCCATCGTTCCCGTCGTGATCACCGTGGGACAGGCCAGCAGCCAGCCTGGCGTCACCCTCGCCATCAGGTGAGCGCGTCCCAGCCTCAGCGACTCTCCGGTCCGAAGCCTTCCTCCCGTCGCAACGCCCTCCCGAGGCGCCCCTGCGTTCGGAATGATCGTCCGGTGGACCGTCAATTCACGGCCGGCGCGGCGCATACCTGAGCTGAAGAGCAGGCCGTCTTTCGGGGATGGGCGGCCAGCTTCTCCTTCCTGATGGAGAGCTTCTTCATTTTGTAAAGCAGGGCCTTGTAGTCGACCTTCAGCGCCCGGGCCGCCTGCTTGCGGTTCCAGTTCCTGGCATTCAGGGCAGCGAGAATCGCGGTACGTTCGGCCTGCCTCCTCGCCTCGATGACTTGTTCCAGAATCGGCACTCCCTGGTCGGAGAGGTCCATGGCTGGAGAAAGGGCGCCTGCCGGCGGCGCCGGTCGCTCGCCGTCCGCGGGGACCAGAACCGGCGGCGGGGGGGTAACGGTTCGGGATTTCGCTCTGCTGCCAAGTTCGCTCTCGATCAGCTCCGAATCGCGGAAGATGAGAAACTTGCGAACCACGTTTTCCAGCTCCCGGATGTTGCCCGGCCAGTCGTGAGCCAGGAAGGCTTCCCTGAGACGCGTCGGGATATGGACAGGAGACGCGCCAGGGGCGCTGTGTTTCTTGAGCAGAAACTCCGCCAGGGGGAGAATATCGATCTTCCTCTGGCGCAGCGGCGGAACATCGACGCTGATCACATTCAAGCGATAGTAGAGGTCTTCGCGGAATGAACCCTCGTCGATGGCCCGTCCCAGGTCGCGGTGCGTAGCGGCAATGACGCGGATGTCCACTCTGACGGTTTCTTTTCCTCCCAGGCGCTGAAACTCGTGGTCCTGCAGGACCTGGAGAAGCTTGGCCTGGAGCTTGAAATCCATGTCGCCGATTTCATCCAGGAGAATCGTTCCGCCATCGGCTAGTTCGAACATCCCGAGCTTCTTCTGAAACGCTCCCGTGAACGCGCCGCGCTCATACCCGAACAACTCGCTCTCCACCAGCTCGGATGGCAGCGCGGCGCAGTTCAGCTTCAGGAACGGCCTTTTTGCGCGTGGGGACTGGGCATGCAGCTCCCGGGCAATCACTTCTTTGCCGACCCCGGTTTCGCCCTGAATCATAACCGGGACTTCGGATCGGGCCATCTGCCCGATGAGGTTCTGAAGCTTCCGCATCTGCGGGGTCGCGCCGAAGAAAACCTGCCTGGCGGCTGCCGGCGCAACCGGCTGCCGGGGCAGGCTGGGTACGGCCGGCGATGTGCGTCCCAGCGCCGATTGCAGCGCGTTGCGCAGGGCCTCGGGGTCGATTGGCTTGCCAACGAAATCGTTGGCCCCTTTTTTCACCGCCTCCACCACATTCCAGGGCGCCGAGGCGCCGGAGATCATGATGACGGGCACATCGCTGTTCCAGCGCCGGATCTCCGTCAGGGCCTCAAAACCGTCTTTTCTGGGCATGACAATGTCCAGAAGGATCGCTGAAACCGGCGCTTCGCTGGCGCGGAAGCACTCCAGAACCTCTTCGCCGTCCTCGGCAAGCGTGACCGCGTAGCCCTGGCATTTCAGAGCCATGTCGAGATACTGCCGGACTTCCGGGTCGTCTTCTCCCAGTAAGATCGTGTGACCGTTCTTGGCGACTGGCATTTTGTTTCGTCAAGCCCCCACGGCGTAGAGCGCTGCTTCCAGATCGACGCCCTCGCGGCAAACAGCGCGCTTGGGTTGCTGGTATGGAAGCACGAAGGAAAACACTGCGCCGGCCGGACCGTTCTCGGCCCATATGCGTCCTTGATGATTGCGCATGGTCATCCTGCATATGGCCAACCCGAGACCACCGCCAGACCGGTCCTGTCCTCCGGAATAGGACGTGAATTCATCGAAGATCTTGTCCAGATGAGCCGGGGAGATCCCTGGGCCGGAATCGTGGATGTCCACCCGGAAAGAGTTTGGAGCGTTGACTGGTTCGATGCGTTGATCCACGGAACGGTCCAGGCGCGCCGCCTGTCCGATTCTACGATCCCAGAAGTACGGATAACCTCTGATATCGATAGAACCCGCTCGCGGCGTGAACTTGCACGCGTTATCCAATAGATTGATGAGCATCCGCTCCAAATGCGCCTTATCGAAGGACAGCGGATCCGACGGTTCGACGTCCACGGTGACGGATATCCGCTTCTCATCGATGAAGAGGGCGATTTCTTGCAGGGCTCTATCCACGCACTCGCGAATGTCCCCCTGCTGAAGCGACAACTTCTGTTCGACGTTGTTGGAGAGGCTCAACTGGAACATGGCGTCGGTCATGCGGGAGATGCGCCGGACGCTGTATTCCATCCGTTTCAGCACTTCCTGCTGTTCCGCTGTTAAGGACCCAAGGTCCTCCCTCAACAGCAAACCGCAATACCCGGCAACGGCCGTCAGGGGCGCGCGAAGATCGTGGAGAGAGCGGGCCAGGAAGTTGGTCCGATCCTGGTCGTACTCCTGCAGCCTGAGGTTCGCCTGAATCAGGCACTGCAACATCTCATCGCGTTCCGCGCGAAGCCTGCGCGCGGCGGAATCCGTCTCCGGTTCTCTCCAGCGCCGGCAGGCTTGGCCGAGAAAAGCCCGGAGCGTCGTCGGGGCTAAGGGCTTCAGCAGCAGATTGAGATTGGGCGAGCCCACCAGCTCTCGCAATGCGCCCACGTCCTCGCGTCGCACTAGAAAGAAGTGACTCTGCAACCTCTGAACATCAGCGGGTTGAAGGACGATCTCCGTTTCGCCGGGAATGAAGTCCCAAATGCAGATGTCGGACTGCGACGACAGCTCTCGCGTGAACCCAACACTCAAGGTGAAGTCCGGGCCGAACATCTCGGCGAGGGTCGCCCGGCACGACTTCGCAATTAGATGGTCCTGCGAAAAAAGCGCCACCTTTATCCCCACGTCACCCTCCAGAGCGGCGCCGGCGCTGCCGCCGGGCGCCCGGCAGGTACGCGCTCGGAAAGGGCCCCGGCGCGGCGGGTCGCGCGCCGCAGAACGCGGCGTCTTACGCGGAAGGCCATTTTCAAACCGGAACCGCCGCGGCGTCCAGCCGGGAATGTCATGAGTTTTCCGCTTTCGACATACGTGGGCAGGCTGCCGCTTATGGTCCAACGGGCGGAACCTGTGCTCCCTGGATCGGTCTGCAACCTGGCGCTTGTTAACTGATATTAGGATCGGCAGCGTTCAAAGTAAAGTAAGGAATAACGCCAAAGAGTACTGTTACCGTATTAAGGCAGATCATTAGGACGGGCATGCCATCGGATGAGGGGGGTATAGAGGTTTGGCGGACACCTTGCCCAGACGGGACGCTTGGCCTTTTCGTCCTCCGTCTTGCGCCCGGACGCATGTCCCGTCTTCTGGTTTGATTTTGGTTGGTAGCCGCAGACCCTGCATCGGTGCACAAACTGTGGACGGCATTGACTGCCGCCGGTCGTCCCATTAGAATCTGGAATACGGCGCCCGGAGACTGGCGATCCGCGCGGAGTTTGCCCCCTTGGCCGCAGTCGCCGCAAGTCGAAACGAAGAAGGTTACCGGCATGGCAATCGGAGTATCCGTCCCTGGGCGTCGGGTGTCCGCGATGGCTGTGGGTTTGTTCCTGCTCCCCGTTTCCGCCTGGGCCCAGGCCCTCAACGCCTGTGACCTGAACAAAGATGGATCGGTCGACCTCGCCGACGTGCAATTGTCGGTGAACATGGCGCTCGGGCTGGCGCCTTGCACGAGCACCATCCTCGGCGCCGGGGTGTGCAATATCGTGGTTGTACAGCGGGTGACGAACGCGGTTCTGAGCGGAATGTGCCGTACGGGAAACCCCCACAGCGTGACGTTGAATTGGACGGCCAGCGCTTCCCCAAATGTGACCGGCTACAACGTGTACCGCGGGCTCATCCCGGGCGGGCCCTACACTAAGGTGAACCCCTCTTTGATCTCCGGCGTCACCTACACGGACAATGGCGTCCAGGCCGGGCAAACCTTCTATTACGTCGCGACGGCCGTGGATAGCGCCAACAACGAGAGCGCCTATTCGGACCCTCCGGCCAAGGGAGCCATACCGACGCCGTAGGCTCGGGTTCCGTTCACCGTTCCCTGCGGGGTCCGAGAAGGCGGAATGAGGGTATTGGGACGAGCGCCTGTGCGGCGCTTCAGAAAGATCTCGCGGACCCGGCCTCATCGACGGCCGTGAGGATGGAGTAATGCGTCGTGCGGCAAATGAGGGATGAGTTGAAGTCTGGGGCTCCGGTGAAAGCCTCTCAACGCCTGTGGCCGCTCAGCATGCCTGGGGCCCTGTTGCGTCCACTTTGCGCGGGGCGCTGCCCTTGGAAGGGTAGTAATAATCGGCGCTCGATCCTTTTGTCAGGAACCACTCCGGCACGCAATTCAGCAACACGCCCAGGAACTTCGGCTTCGCCACGATCGCCAGCGATCTGCGGAGCAGCGGCCGGTTCGTATGGTCCGGGCGCAGCACCAGGACTACCCCATCGCAGGACGCCTGAATAAGGTCGAAATCCGCCACGGCCGCCACGGGCGGCGAATCTACGACCACGTACCGGAACAGGCCGCGAAGCCTGGCGCACAAGGCCGGCCATGGCGAGCTGTCGAGAAGCTCGACGGGATTCACGGGCGGCGCTCCCGCGCACAGGACGTACAGGTTGGGATATTCGCGGATGTTCACCAGAGCTTCCTCCGGGCTGCATTCGCCCCTCAGCGTTTCCGCGAGCCCGGGTGTGGCCGGAAGCCCCAGTTGGGCGTGGATCGCCGATCTGCGGAAATCCGCGTCCAGGAGAAGGACCCTGCCCTCGCTTCTCAAGGACAGCGTCGCCGCCAGGTTGATGGCGCTGACGCTCTTCCCGTCGCCGGGCGCCGGGCTCGACATGGCGATCAGGCGGGGCCGTTTGGGGTGCTGACCGATCTTGGTGCGCAGCACACGGTATTGTTCGCTCGCCCGCCACTGGCCGCCCTCAAACGGCAACAGCGGAGATGGCGCGGGGACATGGAGACCGAGCGTACGGACCGGCGCAAGAGCGGACTCGCCGGTCGCCACAGCCCCGTTCGGGATCTGGGCGCGCGCCGCCGCGGGCTTTTCGGCGGTTCCGGTTCCCGTGCCGCCGTGCGTGGCGGCCGCAACGTCCCCGTCGACTAAGGGCCGGATCAATTCAAAGATGTCCCCCCTGCCCTTGTTCAAAGTATCGTATATCTTGCTCACGCCGTTTCAGTCCTTTGCGGAAATCCAAGTCTGCCGGCCAGCCGGGCCATCAGGGAGGGATGCGCAGCCGCGGCGCCATACCGCTCGAGGGTCGCGATCGCATAGGTCTCCACGGCTCGAACCGTCGCGGCTGGAACCGGAGGGAGAGCTTCGGCTGCGGGCGCGCTCCGCGGAGCGTTCGTTGCGCGCCAGGATTTCTTCCTTCAAGGCATTCAGCCTCAGGCGAATCCTCTCGCGGAAGAGTGTTCCGTTAGTTGAACCGTTGGTCGCGCCTTTCTGGTATTGCCGGTACTGGTCCTCCAGTTGCATTGGCCTCAATTGCCGCTGTGTTTCGGTGCGGGCGGCGGGGTGGATCAAGCGCATGTCGTGGCAAGCGCCAAGTACGTGGCGCGCCTCGACTGAAGCCGACCCTTCCCCGCACGCGTGGATCAAAGCGTTATCGCAGATAACGTTGATAACGCGTGGAACGCCTTGCGACACGCGGCCAATGGCGGCGAAGGCATCGGTGGAAAATGGCGCTTCAGAGCCGCCCGCCTTGGTCCATCGATGCCGGATGTACTCCGGTATTTCCTGTGCTGAAAGGGGGCCGATCACCACCCGCACCGCCACTCTCTGCTTGAACTGCTTCAGATGGTCGCAGTCCAGCAATTCGTCCAGCTCGCTCTGCCCCAGCAGCGCCACCTGGAGGAGCTTCTCGCTCGCGGATTCGAAGTTCCCCAGCAGGCGGACCTCTTCAAGCACTTCCATACTCAGCTTATGGGCTTCGTCGATAATCAGGGCCGATATCTTTCCTTCCCGCTGGCCCTCACAGAGGAAGCTCTGAAGTCTCGCGATACGCTGCGGCTTGCTCGCGGGGATATCCGTAAGCCCAAAATCCATCAAGACTGCCTCGAGAAACTCCACCGGCGTCAAAGTCGGATTTACAATTAGGCTGGATCGAACGGCGGTCGCCGGCAGATGCTGTAGAATCCGCGTCAGCAGGGTCGTCTTTCCGGCGCCGGTGTTTCCGGTCAGGATCACGAACCCTTTGCGCGCCAGTATGGCGTATGTGAACCCGGCGAGCGCCTCCCGGTGCTGCGGCGTCAGAAAGAGAAACTCCGGATCGGGCGTGAGACTGAACGGGTCTTTGCGCAATCCGAAGAACTGGTTATACATAGCTACAACCGATCGAGAATGGACAGCAGGCCCCTGGCGAGCTCGCCGGACAGGCACAGCAAAACAACTGAGGAAGCGGCGGCCAGCTCTTTCTTGTGGACCCTGCCCATTCCTCGGGGCCTTGGCGTCGATCCGGAAGACGGGATGGGGCCCTCGATGTGTGGCAGCCGCGCCAGAACGGTCGTGCCCTCCGGCAACTCCCATTCACCCAGGAACACATTCCGGCGCAACTCGAGGATCAACCCCAGCAGCAAACCACCCGCCAGGCTGGCCAGCGACCCGAGCGCGTATAGCAGTGGCCGGTTGGGCTTGACTGGTTTTTCCGGAACCATCGCGCGATCCAGAATCGTGAAGCGCTCGGATTGCTGTCTCCGCTCCATATCCAAAGCCATCGCCGCGGCCGTTTGCTTGTCCAGGAGAGATGTGTAGTTCGCCTTGGACATTTCGTAGTCGCGCGTGATCTGGGCCATTTCCTGTTCGCGCACGGGGAGGCGCTCAATGCGCCTTTGATATTGATCGATGTCGTGCAGAATTCCTTTCTGCTCGGCGGCGCGGTTCACCAGCTCCGCCTCCGAAACCTGGATTTGCGCCCTGAGGGCGGCGATCTGCTCGCGAGTGCGAGCCTGTTCCTGCGGTTCGGGCGCCATCGGCTGCGTCGCCTGTGGGTCGGCGGAGGCCGCAACCGCGGCCTTGGCGCTGTTTTCCCGCTCGCCCTGCCGCGCCTCGGAGCGCTTGGCCATTTCGATCGCTTCGCGCAGGTTGGCCACCTCCGGATGATTCTCGGTGTACTGGATGCGCACCGTATCCAACTGCTCCTGCAGGACCTCGGATGCTTTTCGGGCCGGCGGGGCGCCCGGAGCCGCAACTGCAGGCCCCCCCGTTCCACGCGGAGCCGACCGAAGCGCGCTCATCTGCGCCGCGCTGATCTCCATGGCATTGAGGGTGCTTTCTTGAATGATCTTGGTCTGCTGGGCGCGGTTGCTGGCATCCAGATTCGCTTGCAACTGGGTGTGCAGCCCGGCGAGCGCGGTCGCCAGGGAAGTCTCCTGCTGCGGCAGTTCCCCGTTGTGCTGGAGCTTGTAGGAGCTGACGGCGGCTTCGAGCTCGTCGAGGCGCTTTTTGGCCTCCCCAAGCTGCGCGTCGAGAAACTCCGAAGTTCCTTCGGCCTGTGATTCGCGCGTCTTCAGGTTCTGTTCCACGTAGAGATCGGTCAGACGGTTCGCAACCCTCGCCACCAACCTGGGGTCCGACCCCTGATACCCGATCCGGAATGCGCCCGGCCGCTTGTTGTTGCCGGCTTCGACGGGCACCAGCTCGATGGTGGTGTCCTTCCGCATCAGCTCGAGGATTTCTTCCTCGAAGAGCTTCTTGCGCTCCTTGTGGTACAGGTCGAAATCGCTGATAATCTTCTTCAGCTCGCCGCTGCTGAGGATCTGCTGCCTGATCGCGGCGATGCGATCCTCGAGTTCGGTCGCCACCGTCGCGGAGACGAACTTTTCCGGGATCTTCTGCGAATCCACCAGGATCAGGGATTCCGCCACATAGACCGCGGGCAATTGGCGCACGATGGCAACCGTGCCGGCGCCCAGCAGAATCGCGACCGAAAGGATGCAGACTTTCCTTTTCCACACCGTCCGCGCGATGGACAGGGGGGCCAATCCAGGATTGCCGGTCGACGATTCTTCCGGTTCCGGCTGCGTGTTATTAGCCATGTTCTAGAGCAGACTCTATCGCAATATGGGGACCAAAAGGCGATCTACGTTTAAATTCAACAAGATATGTGAACGATTCGAGAACAAGCCGGACCCCGTCGCCGAGGTGTGCAAGGGTTTTGGATAACGGGCGCCTGTTATCCGGAAAAGTGGGCACGCGCCGCCGCCATCGGACAAGCCGCAAATTCGGTCTTTTCGGCGAGCCCCGGAGGGGTGAAAGATAATAGCCCATGGCGCGAGCCATGGGTTCGGGCGGAGATGAGAACCAGTCACGGAAGGGGCGAAAGAATCGGCCTGCGTTCTTACGCCCCTTACGGGGTTGTACAAACGGCGCCGGTTTCCCACGGTTTGCGCCGTCGGCTATCGGCTTTAATCCCTTGGGGGTTGAAAATCGTCGCGGCTCGCGAGGAATTTGACGATAACCTTGCCAGTGGCGGGGCAGGCGCTTCCGCCTGCCAACCGCTTTCTTCTCGATACGCGGCTGCGGCTACCGGAGCGCTCCGCCTCAGCGAGCCACAGAAACAGCGTCTCCATATGCCGTCAGCGCTTCATCGGCAGTCAACAGAACCAGTTTCTCCATATGCGCTTGCGCCACCAGCATCCGATCGAAAGGGCCGTGGTGGCGCCCCCGAAGCAGCGAGACCTGCCGGGTGTGGGAAGCCATCAGTGGCAGGCTTTCGAAGGACTCGCCGGCCGGCCTCCCGGTGAAGCCGGCCGGCAGCCGCAACTTGCCCAGGCTTTGCTTGAGCCAGATCTCCCAGAGAGAGACGGCGCTGACGAATACGGTGTTCCCCCCGTCGCGGATCGTCTCTCGGGCTTGGGAGGAGAGGGACGGACCGTCCTCCAGCCACGGCCGCCTACTAATGGGCGCCGTCTGGGCGGTTGGTCTGAGTTTTCACGCCAGCTCTGCGTCGGTCCAGAGCGGTTCCTGTGGGATTTGCCTGCCGGCAGCGTGGATCAGACTATACTCTTCAATCCGGCAGGCAAGCCCATATCCTTCACCAGCTTCCAGTTTTTCCACACGTACTACTTGGGTTTGGCAGCGGAGGAATAGGACATCGTCACGACTCCGCGAAATGTGCGTGGGGACAACCAGATCGCACTCAAGGTGTTCGCCTGGCGTCAGGCGTTCATTCAGAACGCAATAGAAGCCACGGCTGCTCAGATTCCTGGTCTTGCTCCGGAACGGATGGGGCACGCCGCTCCGGGCTATATACACCGACCACAGGAGCGGAAGCCGCAGGCTCTCGCGTCTTTCGCTTGTTGCGTGGGCGTTCTCGGCGGCGCGCCTAATTCCGATCAGCGGATTGTGAAATGACCCCTGAGCCATAGAAGACATGTGCACCGTGCAACGCCCGTTGCGATGCACTTTTGCTGCCAAGAGACCCATACCCCGCGATGTTTCAAAAAATGGGACTCCCGCGGCCGTTCAGGCTGGTTTTGCCTTGATCGTTTGAATCTGGATACCAAGCTTTCGGACTATTGCTTGTCGGCATATATAGCTCTACGACTTCTAGTACCAAAGAATAGACGACATTAGGAGGTCGCCTTTTGACACATCTTAGGATTCTGGTTGCAAGCCGATCCCAGGCCGGAGTTGACGTTTGAAATCTGAGAGGAGCTTGCCAAGAAA
>Ga0182021_10009792_pt1 | contig 11359 bp, 10 predicted proteins | sample 612E3MmetaG_FD_120493 | JGI IMG/M metagenome (GOLD analysis project Ga0182021, IMG submission 120493) | Permafrost microbial communities from Stordalen Mire, Sweden - 612E3M metaG (Illumina Assembly) | ecosystem: Environmental > Terrestrial > Soil > Wetlands > Permafrost | place: Sweden...
AGCCGCCAGTTCATCGAGAACATGAAATAGAGGATCCCGATGATCGTGAACACGTCGCTGAACACCATCACGATGCCCGAGGAGAACATGTCGTTCAGCACCTCGACGTCGTTCGTCACCCGCGTGATAAGGCGCCCGATGGGGTTCCGGTCATAGAATCTCAGTCCGAGCTTCTGCAGGTAAGAGAAGATCTCCATCCGCAGGTCGAATATCGTCCGCTGGCCGATCCACTGCGTCAGGTAGGTATTCACATACTGCAGCGCGCCCCGCAGGATCATCACGACGAGGAACAGGAGCGTGGTGCGGAGGAGGCCGGAGGCGTCCTTCTGCGCAATGTTGACGTCGACCGCCACCTTGACGAAGTACGGGCGGACGGCCTCCATTGCCGAGACCACGATGCTGAGTCCGATTGCAGCCGCGACGTGCCACCCGTACGGCTTCAGGTAGCGGAGCATCCGGCGCATCAGGCGCGCGTCGTAGGCCTTGCCGAGTATCTCTTCTTCCTGCATGCTTTGTTTGGCTCGTGATCAGAGTTGTTCGAGCTCTTCTTCGAGGAGCTGTTTCCGGTGGAGCTCGGCGTAGATGCCGCCAAGTGCGACGAGCTCGTCGTGGGTTCCCTGCTCCCTGATAGCCCCGCCGTCAAGGACGACGATGCTGTCCGCGTCCTTGACCGTCGATATCCTGTGGCTGATGATAATGCTCGTCCGTCCCTTCATGACGCCCCGGAGCCGGCTCAGGATGCCCTCTTCGGTGAATGTGTCGACCGCGGAGAGCGCATCGTCGAGTATCAGGATCGCAGGCTTTCTCATGACCGCACGTGCGATGCTCGTGCGCTGCTTTTGCCCTCCGGAGAGGGTGATCCCACGCTCGCCGAGGAATGTCTCGTATCCCTTCGGAAATTCCGCGATGTCGTGCGCGATACGCGCGATTTCCGCCGCTTCGCGGACATCCGCCCCGGTCCCCCCATCCATGCCGTAGGCGATGTTGTCGGCGATCGACTCCGAGAAAAGGAACGTCTCCTGCGGCACGTACCCGATCGCCCCGCGGAGGACTTTCAGCGGGATATTCCGGACGTCCACGCCGTCGATGAGCAGCTCCCCTCCGGTGACGTCGTACAGGCGCGGAATCAGGTTCACCATCGTGCTTTTCCCCGAACCGGTATACCCGACGACGGCGAGCGTGCGCCCCGCGGGGATCGTGAGCGAGATCCCTTTGAGCGCATCCACTGCCGCCCCGGCATGGCGGAACGTGACGTTCCGGAATTCGATCGTCCCCTTGACGGACATGATCTCGTGGTCTGTGCCCCGGATCGCGGGCTCGGGGTCCCGGATCGCCGGCTCCGTGTCCATGATCCTGCTCAGGCGCGCCATGGAGGCCGACCCCTGCTGGAGCTGGTTGATCACCCAGCCGAAGGCGATCATTGGCCAGATGAGCATCACCTGGTAACCGAAGAATGCGGTGAGCGTCCCTATTGACAGCCGGCCGTCGATGACGCGCGTGCCGCCGTTGTAGAGCGTGATGACGAGGGAGAACCCTATCAGGAGGAACATCAGGGGCCACATGATGGACTGGACCCGCGCAAGGACGAGGTTCTTCTTCAGGTAGTCCCAGCTCATGTCCCGGAAGAGCGCCGTCTCGTGCTCCTCCCGGACATAGTTCTTGATGACACGGATGCCCGAGAGGTTCTCCTGCGCACGGGTCGTGAGCGCGGAGTACTGGGCCTGGCGCTCCTCGAATTTCTTATGGACGAGCTTGCCGAGCTGGTAGACCGCGACAGAGACGAACGGGAGGGGAATCAGGGCAAGGAGCGTGAGCTGCCAGTCGGCGTACAGCATCACCCCGAGGACCATGATGAACGTCATCAGCGTATCCGTCGGGTACATGATGCCGGGTCCGAGCGCGTTCCGCACGGCGCTGATGTCGTTCGTCGCGAGCGCCATCAGCTCGCCGGTGGGGGTTGTCTGGAAATACGCGAGAGGGAGCTTCTGGATGTGCGCGAGGAAATCGTTCCGGATGTCGAACTCGACGTGACGGGAAACGACGATGATCGTCTGGCGGGTCAGGAACGTGAATACGCCCGCGACGAGAGAGAAGCCGACGACGAGGAGTGCGTAGGTGAGGATCCCGCCTTTGTCGAGGTTGCCTGTCTGGAGTCCTGCCTTCAGCTCGTCGATGGCCCGGCCCACGAAAAGGGGGAGAGCAACATTGAAGACGTTGCTCAACACGACGGTCAGGAGTCCCCACAGAAGCGTGGTCCTGTACCGTGCCAGATACGGACGCAGGCGAAGGAGCGGCTTCAAACGTTATCCTATGATTTCAAATCCCGTGTACCTGTGAAGCGCTGCCGGCACGACGATTTTCCCTTCGGGGGTCTGATAGTGTTCCAGCAGCGCGGCAACGATGCGGGGGAGCGCCAGGGCCGAACCGTTGAGCGTGTGGACGATCTCGGGCTTCCCCCCCGCGTCGGCCCGGAAGCGTATGTTCATCCGCCGCGCCTGGTACGATTCGAAATTGCTTATCGATGAGACTTCAAGCCATTTTGACTGTCCGGCCGACCAGACCTCCAGGTCATATTTCTTGGCCTGGGTGAAACCGAGGTCTCCCGCACACATGAGCAACACCCGGTACCGGAGTCCGAGTTTCTGGATCAGGCGCTCCGCGTCCGCACGCATTTCTTCAAGGTCGTCGTAGGACCTGCCGGGATGGACCAGCCTGACAAGCTCGACCTTGTTGAACTGGTGGACCCTGTTGAGTCCGCGCACATCCCTCCCGTACGAGCCCGCTTCGCGCCTGAAACAGGGGGTGTACGCGCAGAACCGGACCGGCAATTGCTTCTCGTTGAGTATCTCGTCCCGGTAGTAATTGGTCACCGGGACCTCGGCGGTCGGCACCAGGAACAGCTCGTCACGCGGGACGACATACATCTGGTCCTCTTTGTCCGGAAGCTGACCCGTCCCCGTGACGCTTGCCGTATTCACCATCAGCGGCGGGCTCATTTCCGTGTAACCCCGGCCGCGGGCTTCGTCGAGGAAGAAATTGATGAGCGCCCGTTCGAGCTGGGCGCCCCGGCCGACGTACACGGGAAACCCCGCACCGGTGATCTTGGTTCCCCGCGCGAAATCGATGATCCCGAGCTTCTCCATCAGCTCCCAGTGCGGTTTGAGCGTAAAATCGGCCGACGGTTCTTCCCCCCAGGTGGCCACGGGCTTGTTGTCCGCGGGGGTTTTGCCCGGGGGTACGCTCGCATGGGGCATGTTGGGTATCAGGAGGAGCGCCGCACGGAGGTTCTCCTCGGCAGCGGCGAGGGAGGCGTCGAGTGTCCTGATTTCCTCCGCCACGGAGCGCATTTCCGCGATGAGAGCGGAGGCGTCCTCTCCCTTTGATTTCATTCTCGCGACGTCCGCCGACACGGTGTTCCGCCGGCTTTTGAGCGTCTCCACTTTTTGCAGCACCCCCCGGCGCTGTTCGTCCGCCGCGAGGGCCCGGTCGACCGGCGACTCATCTTCTCCCTTCAGCCGCACGCCCGCCCTGACTTCTGCGGCGTGGTCACGAATGTATTTGATGTCGAGCATTGTCCGCCTGTCTTCAGTGTTTCCCGCGGCCGTGCGGCTGCCCGGGGACCGGCCCGCTGTCGGGCACCCTTCGTTTTCCGCGGGAGATCTGGTTCTTGAGAACGGCGAGCCCCTCTTCGATCGTCGACGGATGGATGCCGAGCTCCGCCTCGGCTTTCAGCGTGATCAGGCCCGACTTGAGCGGCCGGTGCGCAGGCTGCCGGAGGGAGGCGGTTTTGACGGGAGAGATCAACGAGGCGTCCAGGTTGAACGCGCGGGCAACGCGCAGGGCGAACTCATGCCGGCTGACGATGTCCCTCCCGGCGATGTTGTAGATGCCGGTCTTTCCGAGCTCCACGCCGCGGAGCAGTCCGTAGGCAAGATCGTCTGCGAGCGTCGGGTTGCCGACCTGATCGTCCACGATCCTCACCGGGGTCTGCTTCTCAAGGCTTTGTATGAGCCAGAGCGCGAAGTTCTGTTTGACGCCGGGTGCGAACCCGTAGAGAATCATCGTGCGCGCGATGAGATAGTTCATCCCCGATGCCCGGAGCGAATTTTCACCCGCGAGCTTCGTCTTCCCGTAGTAGCTCAGGGGCTCCGGCCGGTCGTCCTCCGTGTACGGCCCGTTCTTCCCGTCAAATACATAGTCGCTCGAGACATGGACGATCAGCGCGCCGGTACGCCTGGCGGCTTCGATGATGTGCTCGACCCCTCCGACGTTCACTTTCCAGGCCGCTTCCCGCTCGGTTTCGCACGCGTCCACGTTTGTGATTGCGGCGCAGTTGATGATGACGTCAGGCTCGGAGTGGGCGACGACCTGTTTGACGTCTTTCTTCGACGTGATATCCGCCTGGATGTATTCCGCCGGTTCCATGGGACGGACAGGGGCGTTTTCAAAGGACGTGAGGGTCACGGACGCGGGGGTGCCGCGCACCAGGAGCTCGGCCACCTTCTGCCCGAGCAGCCCGTTGCACCCGAAGACGAGCATGCGGCGGTTGTTCATCGAAGGAGATCCTCGAGAGCGGTGGCTGCGTCCGTTTTCCCGTCGCGGTATTTTACAAGCACGGGGGTGGCAAGAGAAAGCCCTGTCTGCCGGCCCCAATCGGTGTCGAGCGGGCGGCTCCCCGGGACGATGACGGCGTTCTCGGGAATCACCAGCGGACTGGTTTTTGTCTTCCTGTAGACCGTCCTGTTCACGGCGTCGTAGACCGCAGTCCCGCCGGTGATGATCACGCCGGCGGCGATGACGGCGCCCCGGCTCACGATCGTCCCTTCATAGATGCCGCAATTGCCGCCGATGAGCACGTCGTCCTCGATGATCACCGGCATCGCACCGACCGGCTCGAGGACGCCGCCGATCTGGGCGGCCGCGCTGATATGCACCCGTTTCCCGATCTGCGCGCAGGAGCCGACAAGCGCGTGCGAATCCACCATCGTCCCCGCATCGACATAGGCACCGGTGTTGATGTACATCGGAGGCATGCACACGACCCCCCGGGCAACAAATGCGCCGTCCCGTATCGATGAGCCGCCGGGAACGAGCCTGACGCCGTCTCCCGCCGTCAGGTTTTTCAGCGGGTACGTGCTCCGGTCGAAGAACCGGAACCGGCTGTCGATGGAGACGTCCTGGAGCGCACCGAGGCGGAAGCCCAGGAGTATCCCTTTCTTCACCCAGTGGTTGACCGTCCAGCCTTCCCCCGATTTCTCCGCCGCCCGGATCTCTCCCCGGTTGAGGAAGAACTTGAATTCCGAGAATTTCTTGAGCGCCTCGGCCCGGTCGATCGTCGCCGGGTCCGCGTCGTAGAGCGCCTCTATGTCAGCCTGCAGCGCCATGGCTCAGCGTGTGAGCGCAAGCTGTTTCAGCACTTTCTCGAGTTTGGGACGGGATATCTCGCTGAGCCGGGTCAGCGGGAGCCGGTAGGTTTCTTCCAGGAGCCCCATCATTGCCATCGCGGCTTTCACGGGAATGGGGTTCGATTCAATGAAGTTCGCGTTCATCAGGTCGAGCATGCGGAAGTGCATCTCCCGCGCCCCGGTGAAATTCCCCTTGAGCGCGTACCGGACCATGCGGGAGAATTCCGCCGGGACCTCGTTCGCAACGACCGATATGATCCCGTCGGCACCGAGGGCCACCAGCGGGAACGTCATGTTGTCGTCTCCCGACCAGACGCCGAACCCCGCCGGGCGGTGATGGAGTATCTCCATGATCTGCGACAGGTTCCCCGACGCCTCTTTGACGCCTGCGATATAAGGGCTTTCTTCCGCCAGCCGGAGCGTCGTCCCCGCTTCGATGTTGGATGCGGTCCTTCCCGGAACGTTGTAGATGACGATCGGCATCTCGAGGGTGTCGGCGATCGTGCCGAAATGCTGGTAGAGTCCTTCCTGCGTCGGCTTGTTGTAAAACGGGGCGACTGTGAGTATGGCATCAGCGCCGCAGCGCTTCGCTTCCAGTGCCAGCGCAACCGCTTTTGCAGTTGCGTTGCTGCTCGCCCCGGCGATGACCGGGACGCGCCCGTGCGTCTGATCGACTACCATTTCGATCACCTGCGCCTGCTCCGACTCGGTGAGCGTGGCCCCCTCCCCCGTGCTCCCGACCGGGACGAGTGCTTCCACACGGGCCTTGATCTGCCTGTCGACAAGCTCCCGCAGGACGACTTCATCCACCGTGCCGTCCTTCTTGAACGGCGTGACGAGCGCCGTTCCCGTCCCCCGGAAGAGAAGCTTTCTTTTGCCCATGACGTTTCCTCTGGTGTGCCTGCCCGCGTGCGGGTCAGAGCATGATCACATCGCGCATCGTGTAGAAGCCTTTTTTTCCCCTGAGCCATTCAGCCGCGATGACGGCACCGAGGGCGAATCCGGACCGGTTCCTTGCCGTGTGGACGAGCTCGATCGAATCAGCTTCGGAGTCGAACACGACGGCGTGCGTCCCGGGAACGCTCCCGAACCGGGAGGAAGCGACATGGAGCTGGTGCGGCTTGATCGGGCCGTGAGAGGTCTCGGAGAGTATCTCCGTCTTCCGCTTCATCCCCTGCAGGACGGAGGAAGCAATCGTGAGCGCGGTGCCGGACGGGCTGTCGACCTTGGCCCGGTGGTGGCGCTCCATCACCGCCGCATCGTACTGCGTGTACCGGTCCATGATGTGCGCCGCGTGGGAAACGACCTGCGCGAATATGTTGAGGCCGAGGGAGAAGTTCGGCGCGTACAGGAATCCGATCTTGTTCTCCTTCACGAGCTTTTTCACACTGTCGAGCCTGTCGTACCAGCCGGTCGTGCCGACAACGATGTTTTTCCCGCACCCGGCAACCGCTTCAATATTGTCGATGACAACACCCGGCGCAGAGAACTCGATGCAGACGTCTATCCCTTTGAGCGATTCGCGCGTGAGTCCCAGTCCCCCGGTGTTATTGTGTATGTCAAAGATCTTCGACACTGTCAGTCCCCTCCCCTTCGCCGCCTGCTCCACTTCCTTCCCCATTTTTCCGTAGCCGATGAGCGCAATGTTCATGGATCCCTCCACCGGTGTGCTGACTCCTGTTTCCCCCGGGGCTAGCCGGGTGAAATCCACTCCTCGTCATCTGCAAGTCCGGCCGCCGGCCGGGACGCTGCCTTTGCCGCCGTCAGGTTCGCAAACTCTGCGGACGCCCTGAGATCCGACGTCGTGACGAAACGGTACATAAACGCCCCCCCGAACACGTCGCCGAGTCCCGCCCGGTCCTCCGCCCCCTCCGCCGGAACCCCCGCGATATCGAAACGTACGACCTTTTTGTGCTCGTTTGAAAAGACCGTTGCACCCCGCGCGCCCCGCGTGATGAGAACGCCGGTGACCCCCAGTGTCAGCAGATGTCCCGTGAGCTGCGCTTCGGTGAGACGGTCCACGGTGAGACCGGACGCTTCCTCTTCGCTGAGCTGGACACTCGTCACCATGAACGCCCACCGGCGCCACTCAGCGAGCGGCCTCCGGAAGCGCTCTCTCTCCTTCCCGATCCCCGTCGTCAGGTTGTGGTAATCCAGATGGATCGGGGTCTCCCGGGCGCGGGTCTCCATGCGGATCTGATCGAGCGTCTCGAGCACAATGTCCGACCCCGAAACCATGTTGATGAGTACCCCGTCGACAGAGAGATATTTGCGTATCCTCTCGAACGGGACCGGAGGGGCGATGTCCTTCGTGCAGGCCACACGGAGCCCTTCTCCCTTCTCGTAGAAATCGATCCTGTGCGTCGGTCCGTTGAGCGTGAACACCCCCGAGGGATCGACGGCCGGAAACCGTTCAAGCCATTTCAGGAACCTCTTCTCGTCGTCCGGCCCGACCCCGCAGACAGGAACCACAGCGTCTTCTTTCCCGGACAGTGCGCCGACGGCGGCAATCGTGTTGGCTATCCCTCCCCAGCGTTCCCGGGGGGGCTCCCCGGCGGGATGGGCGCAATCGATGCAGAGATGACCCAGGACGAGCAGTTTCATTGAGTGAGGCGTCGGTGACTGGCTGAGGGGCGGGGTCAGAACTTCGCCCCGTTGCTCCGGAATTCGACCAGTTTCCGCCGGAGGCCGTCGTCATTGAGCGCAAGTATCTCGGCTGCAAGGACTGCGGCGTTTTTCGCCCCCGCGGACCCGATCGCAACGGTCGCCACGGGGATCCCGGCGGGCATCTGGACTGTAGAATAAAGAGCGTCTAAACCGTTCAGCGCGGACCCTTCGAGCGGAACCCCGATGACCGGGAGAGTTGTGTGGGCTGCGGCGAAACCCGCCAGATGGGCCGCCATCCCCGCAGCCGCGATAATGACCGCGTAACCTTCCGCTTCCGCCGCTTTCACGAATGCCGCCGTCTCTTCCGGCTGGCGGTGGGCGGAAGAAACCCTCACGTCGTGGGGGATGCCGAATTTTGCAAGATAGTCGGTGCAGCCCGCCATCAGCTGTTCGTCACTTTTGCTGCCGAGCAGCACCGCGACTCTTCGCATTGTCAGATTTTCGCTGTGTACGGATCATTGCCCGCCTCACACTTCCGCCAGAGGGCCTGACAGGCAAACTTATTTTCATAGAGGGCGCGCCCGATGACGACAGAGTCCACACCGTAAGGCTCAAGCTCCTGTACTTTCAGAAGGTCGTCGAGCCCCGCGATGCCGCCGGCCGCCGTAATCCGCATGCCGGTCTTCTCCCCGAGGTCGCGCAACACGTCAAGATTGACAATCGCCGGGGATCCGTCCTCCCCGATATCGGCATAGACGAGACGCCGGAAACCCAGCGCCTTTCCGTTCAGGGCCACGGACAGGGCCGTGAGTCCGGATGTCGTCGCTCCCCCGTGGGTGGCAACGATGCCGTGGACGGCGTACATCGCGAGAACGACCTTGCTGGGACCGTACACGCTGAGGAGCCTCTGGGCCTCCTCGGGGTTTTCGATCACCATCGTGCTGACGAGCACCCGGTACACCCCGGTCTCGAACGCCCAGCGGGCGTCTTCAAATGTCCTCACACCGCCGCCGAGCTCGACGGGAATATCCACCGTCTGCACCATCCGCTTCACGCTCTCTGCATTCACAAGACGCCCTTCGCGCACGCCGTCAAGGTCGGTGACGTGGAGCGTCTTCGCGTTCTCGATGCGCCAGAGCCTGGCCACCTCCACCGGGTCGTCAGAAAAGCAGAGCTCCCCGACGCCCTGCGCCGTCCGGACGCAGCGACCGGCGCGTATTTCCACAGCCGGGATTATGAGAATCACGCGGTATAGTGCACAAAATCCGTTTCAATTTCAAGCAGTGCCGCGGGGGCGCGCAAGGGGACGATGACACGGGGGCGCCAGATTGCCCCGTGGCGGCGCTTACAGCGCCACCACTCGCAATGACAAAGGGTGGGAGCGGGGGGGGGCTAACGTGTGAACTTCTTCCGCCGGTTCCGGATGTAGTCGACGAACATGAATTCGCCGAGTGTGTTGAGCGAGGAGTAGTACGCCCGGCCGTGGTTGGCTTTCGTGAGCTCCTCGACGAAATTCACAAGATAGGGGTCGCGGGCGACCATGAACGTGGTAATGGGGATCCTCTCCCGGCGGCATGCGACCGCCTCATCGAGCGTCTTGTTGACGATCCGGGGATCCAGGCCGAACGAGTTCTTGTAGAGGCGGCCGTTCGGCTCGAATATGGCGGAGGGCTTCCCGTCGGTGACCATGAATATCTGCTTGTTGACATTTCCTCCCCGGCGCCGGAGGAGATCACGCGCAAGCTGCAGGCCGGCGCGCGTGTTTGTGTGGTACGGCCCGACGGTCAGGAAGGGGAGCTCGTTGATGCTGACGAGCTGCGCGTCGTCGCCGAAGGTGACAAGCGCTATGTAGTCTCTCGGGAAGCGCGTCAGGATGAGCTCGCTCAGCGCCAGTGCGACCTGCTTGGCGGGAGTGATCCGGTCTTCCCCGTAGAGGATCATGCTGTGGCTGATATCGATCATCAGCACGGTCGCGCATGTCGTCTGGTGCTCGGTTTCATAGACCTCGAGGTCCTCCTCTTTCAGCGTGAAATCATCGATGCCGTCGCGGCGAAATGCATTCGTCAGCGTTGAGGTCAGGTCGATGTTCGTCGGCTGATCGCCGAACCGGTACTTCTTTGTCTCGCTCAGCCTGTCGACGCCGGAGCCCGTGTACGGGGTCTCATGGCTCCCCGAAGGGGCTTTCTTGAGGGAGGTGAATATCTCCCGGAGCGCGTCCTGCCGTATGCGCTGTATCCCCTTCCCCGTCAGCTTGATGCCTGTTTTCGCCTCTTCGATGAGCCCCAACTCCCGGAGCTTGTCCATCAGCTCATCCATCGTCATGTTCTCGTCAAACAGGCCGTATTCCTCCGCGAGCTGCTTGAGCCATTCCAGCGCCTCCTCCACGTCGCCGTTGGTCTGCACGGTCAGATAACTGAAGAGGGAGACAAGCTGCTGGAGGCGCTGCTCATCGGTTGTCGACCCGGGGCGCCACTGTGAATAGCGGAATCGCATGATCAGTCGTCCTCGTACATTTTACCCTGCCCTGTGAATATGCTCCCCACGAGATCCTTGTACGCGGTCCGGTGGTCCACCTCGTCCTTGGCGATCTTGGAGCTCTGATGAAGCCCGTCGAGAACGAACTCCATGACCGAGGGGAGCTCGAAGCGGTCGTCCAGGTTCTTCATGTACTTCCGCGTCAGCTCGCGCAGGCTTTGCACCTTGTCGAGCTCCTTCGTGTAGGAGGCGATCGTCATGTCGTCGGCGATCTCAACGGCGTTCCCGGTTTCGAAGTACCGTATGATCTTCCCGTACTCGGGGTCGTCGCTCGCCTGCTTCGCCGCCTGCCCTTCGCCGGACGGGCGCGAGCGCTTGCGCAGGGGGTCGGGGAAATAGCGCTTGAACGTTTCGCGCACCGCCTTCCCCACCAGCGCCTTGCTCACCTTGACCGACCCCTCCTGCTCCCCCTCGAAGACGAGCTCGATCTTTCCTGTGAGGCCCGGCAGGACGTGCGGCAGATCGCAGATCCGCGGGACGACGACGTCTTCACCGATGAGTATCGCGCGCCGCTCGGCATTGCTGATCAGGTTTTCCATCGCGGCGATCGTCAGGCGCGCGCTCACGCCCGATTTCTGATCGACGAATTCGCTTTTCCGCGCCTCGATGGCGATCTGCTCGACGATCTCGCGAAAGAAATGCGGGACGCGGATATCCTTCCCCTCGCGGGAGATGTGCGCCTCCTGCTCGGTGATCTTGATCGCATCGTCGAGCGACCGGGGATAGTGCGTGAGTATCTGGGAATCAATCCGGTCCTTGAGCGGGGTGATGATGTTCCCGCGGTTTGTATAGTCCTCCGGGTTCGCCGTGAA
>Ga0182021_10009793_pt1 | contig 11359 bp, 6 predicted proteins | sample 612E3MmetaG_FD_120493 | JGI IMG/M metagenome (GOLD analysis project Ga0182021, IMG submission 120493) | Permafrost microbial communities from Stordalen Mire, Sweden - 612E3M metaG (Illumina Assembly) | ecosystem: Environmental > Terrestrial > Soil > Wetlands > Permafrost | place: Sweden...
CATGGGATCGGGCTGGTCGGCATACTGCTTCCGTTCCAATCGGGTTTCAAGATTTTGCTTGTCTCTGAGGTAGATTTTGTGGTTTCTTTTGTTCACCTGGAGTGTGCTCCTTTTGGTTGTAGTAGTAATCTGCAAGTTCCTATTACAATCAATAACGACGCACATTCCAGGCTGTTTCACCTTTTCTCGCAAAAAATCACGCTGGGTTATGGGCTAGGTTAACCCAAAGTGGCTACGCTCTTCGAAGTGCGATCACTTCTCCACCTCCGCCCGCCCTACGAAAGAACAAGAGCACCTTTTCAAAATCGAAAACAAATCTCCATTTTGCCGAGAGGTCAGGGCATGCATAGATTTCCCCTGGCCCTAGAAATTGGTCGTTGACGATTACAAGCCAAATCTCAGAAGCTTGACGGCAATATTCCGGCACACGTCGATTTTTCTCCACAATGCGAGACTGCAAAAGCTTTTCAGATGCGATACCTGTTTCAAATCCTCTAACATTGAACCAACGCCGTGTTTGCGCACGCGCAAGCCTCAGAACTCGGTTAATGGGAACCGCAGAAAGTCCGGTTCCAGTTTAACTTTTTAGCGCGAAAACAAGCTTTGGACCTGTGCCGAAGAGCCGGGCCTCCATCAGGTTCAGCTCCTGGATGGTGGCGTCCAGGGCCTGCCGGATGTGCGGCCGGTCCGGGGCGTCTAGCTCGGCCAGGACTTTGTCGTCGTGGTAAGTGATCGAACCGGACAGATGGAAGAGCGACCGGGAGATCGTCAACCAGTCTCGGGGGTCGCGGTAGTGACGGAAGAACTTCCGCGCCAGCAGCCTCTCGGCGTTGTACGTCGCCAGCTTGATCGCGTTCACCATGTTCCTGCGATCGGTCCGCTGGATGGCTTGCACAGGCTTCTGCTTGATCTCCTTGAGCGGGACCTTCGCCGGCATCTGGGCCAGCCGGTTCTCGAATCTGCTGAGGCGCTCGTAGAGGTTATCGATCTCCCGGCGCAACCCCGAGTTTGCATGCTTGAGCCCGCGTGCCTTCCTTCGTACCTTTTCGTCGTTGAACTCCAGGGCCTGACCAAGTTCAGATTCCTTGAAGACGATGTCCGTCCGCACCTCGTCAATCTTCCGCTTCAGTGCGGCGCGCCTCGGATTGTCGACGAGCCGCTCGTCCTCATGGTAGTCCGCACCGTACTGAATCAACTGCTCTACCCCGTAGTTTTCCGACAGGTACTTGAAACTGTTCTCCTGCCGCCAGCGCATCTTCAGGAGATGAACCACTTTCGCCGAGGGCATGTCGGCGCAGCTGGTCAACACCGGAATCTGGCCGTCTTCGTCCTGCAGCACCAGAGTCCGAATCACCCCGGCTCCCCGGACTTGCGTGTCTTTCTCGTAGATGCTGTAGACATAGCGTTTCGTCTTCTTGACCCCCGCGGGATCAACAGCCTCCCACCAGCGGCGTTCGAACCGGTCTGCGGGGAACCGTCGTTTCGCCTTGCGGCCTTTCAGGTAGGTGATGAAATCAATCCCTTCGGCCGTCAGCTTCCGGAACAGAGGCCCGCTGTAGCCGCCGCGATCAAAGATCAGCAGGATCTTCTCGTCCTTCGCTACAGCACGGATTTCCTTTACGACCGCAGGAAGCACTTTCGAGAGATGATCGTTCAACGGCCGGTTGACAAAGAACAGTGCCTGGCCGGTTGCATCGTGAATGTAGACGTCCGTCTGGCCCGGCTCGGCCAAGCGGCGTCGCGCGTTCCATCCCTTCGGCAACGGGTGCATCCCGCTGTAGGGGCAGAAATGACCGTCGATGTAGTAGGCCCCTTCCCAGACCGGCTCCAGTTCGACGAAGGACTCGAGCAGCTTCCTCATCACCACATCCGGGTCGACGCTTTCGGACAGGTCCCGCACGTGCGTCCGCACGGTCTGCACCGACGGAGCAGCGGACAAGCCGAGCAGCATGCAGAAGTCCCGCCGCATCGCCGTCTTGAACCTCTCGATCGACTTGAAGCGCAGCGCGAAGCCCAGGGCGATGATTCCAATCAGTTGCGCGGCGGCCATCCGACTGCGGTCCAACCGTGCACCCAGCGATTCGAAAACCGACCACAGTCCCAGTTGTCCCAGGGCCACGTGCAGCAGCATCGCTCCGGCATAGCGGGTCGACCCCTGCGGTACTACTTCGGCGTTCGCTGCAACAGTAGCCACGAGGGCAGGAATGGGCTCTTCAGGTGTGGGTTCCTTGACTCCGGGCAGGACTTCCTGCTGCGGCAGCCGCTTCAAGAGGATCCGCCGGACCGTCTGATAGGAGATCTTCTTGCCGGAATCCGTCAACCGCTGCGCGATCGCTCTGTGGCTGAGGCCCTTCTTGTCCAGTTCCAGGACCCGTCTCTCGATCAAAGGAGTCAGCTTCATCGGCCCGTGTGGGCCTCGACGCCCGGCTTGAAGTCCAGCGGAACCCTGCTGCCGGTACCGGCCGCGCAGCAGGCTGACGTAGATCGGTGTCACATCGAAAGCCTCCGCAATCTCGAGGGTTTTCAACGCACCCGCCTCGGCCAGCTGCACCATCACATGCCGGCGGGTGCCGACATCGGAAACAGGAAAGCACGCAATCGGTGTAGCGCCCAGGTGGACGATCTGATGATCGCCTGTGCGCGTGACATCGACCGTAGGAGTGACGTTCAGGAGGCATTCGGTACTGGCCAGTCGTGCGCTTTTCATGGCCGGAAGCATAGCATAAACCGAAGAAATACTAAACTAAATAATGTAGCAGGCTCACAGAATTATCCGTGGCGGAATCAGTCACTTGTGGTTGCGCAAATCCCGTTAACCGAGTTCTGAGCCTGATACGCTCTGGCACTGCCCCTTATGGCCCGGCGAGGGTTCGAAGAGCCGTGGTTGCAGCGGCCGGGGCGAAGGATGGGTCGGCGGCATAGGCACGGATGGTGGCCAGGTGGTCGCCCCAGAAAAGCGCGTTCGGAGGGCGCAGCGCATCTTGGAGGTTGCCGGGTTCCGCGATCCGGTTTTCCACGGCCAGCGCCTTGGCCAGCCACAACCCGGACTGAAGCAGCGCTTCACGTTCCTCCTCGAGCAAGCCGCCGCCACCTAGCAGGGCCGCCATTTTCAGTTTGCGGCTTGCCTGCCGGCGGTGCTCCTGGGCTAGTTGCTGTTCGGTCTCCGTGAGGCCCGATGCTTTATTCTCAGCGGCCATGCCAAGGTCGCGGATGGCCCTGGTGCTAGGGAAAATCAGGCCGGCAGCTGCCAGGCGCGCCATCGCTTCATCAGTTGCGCGATCGATCACTTCGAGCCGCACCGGCGCAAGCGGATCCGACACGTCCCTGCCGAAGAATTCCTCGAATGGTTCAGCCAGCTTCTCCCGATGTAAAGGCGCATCGCGATCCACCACAATTACGATCACCGAATGCGGACCCTCGAGCGGATATCGCTCTTCGCAGCGGACACAGGCGGCGCCCAGGAGTTCGCGCGCAATCTTGCTGAAGCCGAGCGGCCGGTCCGCCGGCAAAGCCTTCTTTTTGATAACGGGCGGCACGGGCTTGGACGCTGGCGAGATCAGCTGCTCCAGGCGGGCCAGGAACGCCTCTTTGCCGCCGCGGAAACGTATCGCGCCGAGGTCTCCGCGCAGATCCAGGATGCCATCGGCAAGCGCCTGCTTGATCGAGAGAGTCTCCAGCATGCGTTGTTCGATGGTATTTTCCGACACTAGATGAATCACGGTGACCGCCCGCGTCTGATGTTTGCGCCAGGCGCGCGCGATGCGCTGCTCGAGGCGCGCCGGATTCCACGGCAAGTCGCAATTGACCACCACGCTCGCGTTTTGCAGGTTCAGGCCCGTGCTGCCGGAATCCGTGCTCAGAAATACGCGGCAATCGGGATTACTCTTGAACAGCTGGATCTCGGCCCGGCGGCGCCGTTGCGGAACCGACCCGGTGTGCCATGCATACCCGATTCTCAGGCGCTCGCACAGCTCCTTCACCAGCTCGAGCATGCGCGCCCACTCGGAAAAAACGATCACCTTGACATCCGTATTGTTGCGGCATTCCTCCAGGATTTTCTCCAGTTCCGCAAGTTTGGGACAGGTGCGATCCGCGGGATCCAGGATGAAATTGGTGTCGCAGATCATGCGCATCATGGCGAGTTCGCGCTGCAGCTTCTCCGACTCCTGCTGGGTCAGGGGACGCCGTTTCGCTATCGCCACCAGGCGTGCCACCTGGGCTTCATGCGCCCCATAGCTGTCTGCTTGCGCGGGGCTGAGCGCGACGAAATAGCGCTGATCGGTGCGGTCCGGCAGTTCCGTCTCGACATCCGCCTTGCGCCGGCGCAGCAGGAACGGCTTGATGCGCTGGTGCAGGTTTTCGAGATTGCGATAACCGATGGGCCGGCCGCGCTCGTCCAGGTCGTAAAACTCGCGATTAAAGCGAAACAACGGCCCGAGCACCGACGGGTCGAGAAATGACATCAGAGAGTGGATGTCGTCGATGCGGTTCTCGATTGGGGTGCCGGTCAGGACGAAAGCATATCGGCTCTGCAGCCGCTTGACGGCCTGCGCCGTCTTGGTGCTCCAGTTCTTGATGCGCTGGGCCTCGTCCAGAATCACGACGTCCGGCTGGAGGCGCTCGTTGACGTCGAGAGCATCGGAAAGCATCTGCTCGTAATTGACGATCGTGTAAAAAGGCGCGGAGGCATACAGCTGAAGGCGCTTGCCGCGGTGACCGTAGATCAGCTGATAGGGAAGGTCGGTGAAGCGCTCGATCTGCTCCTCCCACTCGGTCTTGAGCGAAGCAGGGGTCACTACAAGTACGTGCTTTGCGTATCCCAGACGATGCAGGAGTGCGCACGCGGCGATCGCCTGGATGGTCTTGCCCAGCCCCATTTCATCGGCCAGCAGCGCGCGTTCGCTGAAGGCCAGGTGGACCATGCCCTCGCGCTGGTAGGGATAGAGCGGCACTAGTGTTTCGTTCGCCGGCCACTCTCCAGACTGGACCTTTTGTTCATACTCCTGTAGCGCGCGCCGCCTCTCTTGCGCGCGGCGCCGGGCCTCGAGCCAGGGCATCACTTCCTGGGAAATGCGCAGCGATGGAATGTCCACCCTTTGCAGTAACGAGATCGCTTCTTCAAGATCCGCAACCCGGATCAGGCCGTCTGTGCCGACCACCTTTTCGAGAGCGCGCGGCAGCCGGCCGTGAAGCCCTTCGAGCCGCAGTGCATCCGCCATCAGATCGGGCACCACATCCATGCGCCCGGCCCCGTTGTTCTGAGCCTGGCGGAACAGACGGCGATGGCGCGCTTCCAGGTAGAGGAGCGTGGCTTCCACGTGCTTGCAGGTGCCGAGGGCGTTGATGCGGAAATCGACGCAGTTGCAGGAGAAGCGCCGCTGCGACACGCTCCGAATCTCGACCGTGTAGGTCAGCCCACTACCCGACTTCACGGCGAAATTCGAAAAAATCTGGAAGTTCGGATCGAGGTTCTGCACGCGTAACGACTCCGTCTGGGCACGATACCTGCGTTTGGCGATCTCCTCCTCATCCGTGGTGCGCCAGTTATGTATGGAAGGGAGCTTCGCCTGCAAATCCTCGGTCTTCTTCATGGCCAGTTTCCTCTCAAATAGGGACGATGCTACCACCCAAAAAGAAACTTCGCTCCACATTTCTTACCCGTGATTCTTTATCGCCGGGAGAATGTCGACAGTTCTGGTAGGAACCTCTCTGTTGCCCGTGCCCGCGCTTCAGGTTGGTCTCTTCGGATCCAATGGTTCGTGTTATCAACCACATCCATCCGGCCTCGATGCAATTTCCTATCAGCAACTTCTTGCACGTGCCGTTCTGCTTTCTTCAGCTGTTTGGCCAATGGCGTCGGACCACCATACACGTACTCAGTCAGTCCGTGAATTCGGAGGTTGAATAGCCTGAAATTCGTGCGGATAAATTCACTTGCGATGGAATTTTATCCGGATATAATTGCCGCATGAGGGAAATTACCTCGAGGGCGCTGCAGCTCCCCGACCTTTCCAAGCACTCCGTTTTTCTGTGGGGGCCGCGAAGAACCGGCAAGTCCTTTTGGATCCGAACCCACCTTCCTAACGCCCCATTGCTGGATCTGCTCAAGACCGACACGTTTGCAGAATACGCAGCACGGCCCTCTCTGTTGAGAGAACGATTCGGCGCAAGCCATCATGGGGAACATCGTCAGCCCATCGTGATCGACGAAGTCCAGAAAGTCCCCGCGCTGCTCGATGAAGTTCACTGGCTCATGGAGAATCGGCATCTCACTTTTCTTCTGACCGGCTCGAGCGCCCGGAAATTGAGGCGGGGACACGGCAATCTTCTTGCCGGCCGCGCCCGCCGCCGCGAGATGAGGCCCCTTTGCTTCCCGGAAGCGGACGACATTGACATCGGCCGGGTGGTGATAAGCGGCCTGCTTCCACCTCATTATCTGTCAACTGAGCCGCTCGATGACATCCGGGCCTACGTAAACGACTATCTGAAGGAGGAAATCGTCGCAGAAGCCTTGACCGCTAACCTTCCGGCATTTGCGGAATTCCTCCGCGTCGTGGCGCTCACAAACAGCGAGCTGCTCAACTATGCCAATGTCGCCAGTGAGGCTGGCGTTTCCGCCAAGACGGTACGCAGCTACTTCGAGATTCTCGAAGACACTCTTCTGGGTTTCCGCCTGGAACCATGGACGCGCAGCCGAAAGCGCAGAATGATTCTCACCGAGAAATTCTATCTTTTCGACGTCGGCATCGCGAATTATCTAGCCCGTCGCGCCCCGCAGGCGGGCACGCCGGAATTTGGCAAGAGTTTTGAGCACTACATTCTGATGGAGCTTACAGCGTTCCGGTCCTATCGCGCCCCGGACATGGAGATTCGTTACTGGCGCACCAGCACGGGGCGCGAGGTCGATTTCATCATAAACGACAAGGAAATCGCCATTGAGGTCAAGGCCTCTCCGAGAGTCTCGGACGCACATGTGAGAGACTTCTCGGCGCTGGCCGAAGATGGTCCAGTAAGAAAACGAATCATCGTCTGCATGGAAAGGCAGCGACGCGACCTCCGGGATGCGCACGGCGCCTTAACTCTAATGCCATGGAAGGAGTTCCTCGCAGAGCTTTGGGCGGGCAGCGTGGTTGCGTTGTGACTTGCTAATCGCCCCGGTCTCTTTTCCCCGGAGCATTGATCGAAAGAGAGTAAAAACCATGTGTCCTGAAACTTTCCCTTGCCTTACAATCGCAATCTTAGGCTCATGGACGGGCGATCATTAAGTCGGATCGGTGCCGGACCTGCGGAAGTTATTCAGTCTGCAGGAGATGATCTCTATACAGCACGTCAGAATAGGAGTTGCGTTTAGTTTTCGCGCCCCTTTTCTCGATTTAAGGAATTTCCCTTTCGTCGTGCCTGCATTTTTGCTTTAGGGATTTGGCAGAGGCAAAAATCCGTTGCAGTCGCCTCACGGAGCGGGGCTTTCTTGCTTGGCGACTCAGACATCGCCAGGAGGAAAAATCAGGGGCCAAAAAAACGATGCAAGCTCGATTTTTCCACGCCTCATTGAATTCAACTTTACTGGATTCAAGGACTTTCCCATGTCTGGCACCTATCTCCCACCTGCACGAAGTAACGTTGTTCGGCCGGGCCCCCACATCCATGTCCACCTGGGGGAAGCGGCTTGAGTTAGCGGTTATGGGCTCGCGCCCCCGGCTGTTGCCAATTCGCTCCTTTGGGGATTGCCGCCGATCTCTGCGTGGCGGCACTGTGCTGTCAGATCGCTAATAGGTCAGAGACGCCTATCAGGCATTTCTCGAGAGTCCGCACTTTCGAGATGCCAAGGTTGCAGTGGTCCACGCGATGCGCTTAAGATAATGGGCATGCGTGATAAAACGGCCGCCGCGGTGATTATCGGAAACGAGATCCTCACAGGTAAAACCGAAGATGAAAACGCCAGGTTCTTGATCCACGAGCTGCACGGCCTGGGAATATCACTGCGCCGCGTCGTTATTATTCCGGACGACGTGGAAGCCATAATCGCTACCGTAAAGGAATGCGCGGCAAGTTTCGATTTCGTCTTCACCTCGGGCGGGGTCGGTCCCACTCACGATGACGTGACGATCGAGGGTGTGGCTCGCGCGCTGGGCCGGCCGATCGTGCGCAATCCCGAGCTGGTGGCAGTGATTCGCGAATACTTCGGCAGCAGCATGGATGAGGCCCGTTTGCGCATGGCTGACGCGCCGGAGGGCTCCGAGCTGATTTATTCGTCATCCACTCGCTGGCCGGTGCTGGCGGCGGGCAACGTTTACATTCTGCCAGGCGTACCGGATATTTTTCGAGCGAAGTTCGCAGCGATCCGCGAACGCTTTCGCTCGATCCCGTTTCACACCAGCGTAATCTTCACGCGTGCAGACGAGTTTGACATCGCTTCCCGATTGAATCACGTCGCAACTTTGAATCCCGGCGTAGCCATCGGTTCCTATCCTAATTTCGAGAGCGAAGACTACCGCGTTAAGATCACTGTGGAAGGCGTGGAGCCTGAAGCCGTCGAGCGCGCAAAATCGCTCTTGATCCAGCTCTTGCACCCATCAAGCATCGTCCGCACAGAATAGCCGGCCGGATAAGAGCGCACGGAGGCAGGTCCCTCTAGACTCTAACGGAGTCCGCCCCTGCGGGGCTCATATGGCCGGTTTTCGCTGCTCGGTCAGGCGATCTTGCCACAGAGCTTCACGACAGAAACAAGCTCAGTGCACCACAAGGGAGAGTTTATGGCTCGGGAGGCTGTTGTTCGTCCTCATGATGAAGGAGATACTTGCGCAGGGCGCGGACGGCGGAATGCGGAATCACCACGCTCACGCGGATGCCATCACTTTCATATGCCTCGGCGAGAATCCGGCCCTGGTCATGAAGGCGTGAGAGCATGCCCGCGTTGATATATGGAATCTTGAGTTCCACTTCCATGGCGAATGACTTGAGTTCCTCCGTGATCTCCCTTACCAGTGTGCTGAGTCCGGCTCCGGTTCTTGCTGAAAGCAAAACCGGCCGGTGTCCCGGTAATGCAGGCGCCTGTTCCGCAGGTCCCGCGGGTATCAGATCGGCCTTGTTATAGACCGCGATGGTGGGAGTCTTGGTCACCTCCAGCTGCGCCAGGACGTCTTCCACCGCTTTTGCCTGCTCGCGCCAGTTGGCATTGCTGATGTCGATGACGTGCAGCAGCACGTTCGCCTCTCTCACTTCCTCGAGAGTAGCGCGGAAGGCCGCAACAATGTCATGAGGGAGCTTGCGCACGAAACCGACGGTGTCCGACAGGACGATTTCGAGTCGATTGGGAAGGACGACGCGACGCAGGAGCGGATCGAGCGTCGCGAAGAGGCGGCTGCTTTCCTCGGTGCCCGCATGAGTAATGGCGTTGAAAAGGGTCGACTTGCCGGCATTGGTATAGCCAACCAAAGCGACGATCGGCACCGGCACCCCCTGTCGCCGCGAGCGCTGGAGCTTTCTGGAACTGCGCACCTCCTCCAGTTGGGCTCGCAGACGTGCAATTCGGTTCCGGATGCGGCGCCGGTCCATTTCCAGTTTAGTTTCGCCGGGGCCTCTGGTCCCGATCCCGCCTCCCAGGCGTGAGAGCAGCGTGCCTTTGCCCGAAAGCCTCGGCAGCAGGTAATTCAACTGGGCAAGCTCCACCTGAAGCTGGCCTTCACGCGTGCGTGCTCGGCGCGCGAAGATGTCGAGGATGAGCTGTGTGCGGTCTAGAACTTTGCAGCCGATCCTGGCCTCGAGGTTGCGTTGCTGACCAGGAGTCAACTCTTCGTCGAAAATAATCAGATCTAGATGTTCAGCCTCGGCGACGAGGCGCAGTTCCTCCGCCTTTCCTCTTCCGATGAAAAACGCTGGGTCCGGCTTCAGGCGCTCCTGCAGGGTGCGCTCGACGACTCCAGCGCCTGCGGCTTCCGCCAGCGCGACGAGTTCATCCAGTGATTCCTCGGCCTGCGCCCGGTCCCGGCTGTTGAAGTAGCACCCTACCAGTCCTGCTCTTTCAGCGCGATCGGCTGTCTCGATTGGTTTCCGTCGGTTTCGTGTGATGCTGTCACCTATTTGATTTCAAATGTCTGTCCAAAAGCTAACGCAAAAACTCGAATACACCAAGACTCGTCTCCTCCATCTTGCAGGTTGACAATGGCGCCGCATATTGCCCATGATCGCATTCGGAGGACGTCATGTCGATCATGTTGCGTGAGATCGCGGAGCAACCCGAGGCCTTGGAGCGCACGCTCCAGGCCGAACTGCCGAAAATTTTACGCATCGCCTCTTTCCTGAACCGGCGCGATTTGCGGCTGATCGTGCTCGTTGCGCGTGGCACCAGCGACAACGCCGCCCTGTTCGGACGATATCTGTTCGAAATCACTACCGGCATTCCTGTATCTCTTTCCGCCCCGTCTATACACACCCTCTATCGCAGCAGTCTTAAGCTGCGGGACACCCTGGTGATCGGCATAAGTCAGTCCGGCGAGGCCTCCGATGTCAATATCGTGCTGGAACACTGCCGCAAGAGCGGCGCTCATGTTCTCGCGATCACCAACCATCCCCGTTCCAGTATCTCGGCGATTGCCCATGAAACACTAGTCACGCGCGCCGGAAAGGAAAGAAGCGTCGCTGCCACAAAAACCTACACCTGCCAGCTCATGCTCCTCCACATGCTCGCCGACTGCCTGCGCGGCGGCAAATGCGAGCCGCTTCGGCGTGTCCCGGAAGACGCCCGCGCCGCTCTGGGATTGGCGCCACGGATCGATTCCATTATCGAACGCTATCGATTCGTGGACCGTTGCGCCGTGGTCGGCCGCGGTTTGAACTATGCCAACGCGTGCGAGCTCGCGATCAAATTGATGGAAACCTGCTACGTATCCGCCCAGAGCTTTTCGGCCGCGGACTTTATGCACGGTCCCATCGCCATGGTGCAGCCGGATTTTCCGGTAATCCTGTTCGCGCCGCCAGGCAAGGTCTTTCGTGACCTTTTAGCACTAATCTCGCGATTGCGGGAACTTCAGGCCGACACGCTCGTCATCTCGAGCGAGAGCAGCGCGTTGAAACAGGCGAGCTGTTCCCTCAAGATGCCCGCTCGGATTCCGGATCTCTATTCAGCAATTCCGTACATTATTCCGGGACAGATCCTGGCGGCAAAGCTTTCGTTTCTGAAAGGCCTGAGTCCCGACCGCCCGCGCAGTTTGGCCAAAATCACCAAAACCCTGTAAGATCCAAAGATGTTGCCCCGCCATTTCAGGGCTTGGATTCAGGCATATTCAACTCAACACGGCTTGCGCCCTTAAGGGCTAACATAAGCCACTATCCCCACGTGGACGTGGACCTGGACCTGGAC
>Ga0182021_10009795_pt1 | contig 11358 bp, 10 predicted proteins | sample 612E3MmetaG_FD_120493 | JGI IMG/M metagenome (GOLD analysis project Ga0182021, IMG submission 120493) | Permafrost microbial communities from Stordalen Mire, Sweden - 612E3M metaG (Illumina Assembly) | ecosystem: Environmental > Terrestrial > Soil > Wetlands > Permafrost | place: Sweden...
CACTGTCAACTTTTCAATTCTATCTTTTTTCGATAATGTTGTAGTCAAAATAAAATAATTTTGCCCCACAATATTTAATTTTACATCCATCATCATTTTGTACAATCCTGATTCTATCCATACCGAATCAATATGTACTAATCCAAAAGTATGCAGGGTACCCGGAATATATCTTCCCTTTAGATATACAGCATATACCTGGTTCTTTGTATTCCGGAAAGGATATTTTAATGTTGAGCTGTTTGGAAAATCGGTATCCGGATTTATAGGGTCGCTTGCTCCATAATATCTTGCAAGTGTATCGAATTCGTTCTTAGTCGAAGTTCCAAGTGCAGGGCTGAAATTTGTCCGGTATCCATATCTTGTGATATCATCATATCCTGTTTTTAAATATACGAGATTTGAATCGTTCCTGAATTTTATGTCAACATCAAACATCCTGTCCTGCTCAACTAATAAATCGATTAAGTTTACAGCACTAAAAGAAGTGTTATCTACATATTGGTTAAGTTTTAAACCGTTTGCAATGAATATTCCTTTAATCGGTATCAATCCAAAATTCATAAAATATGTTTCATCCGCTTTCATTTCAACGCTTAATGTGTCATTTAAATATCCGATTCTTGAGATAATTATGATTATTGCCTGAGTTGAACTGCTCAAAGGAATATCATACACATAATTTCCATAAACATCAGATACTGTATCACCGGTATTGGGGATGGTATGAAAAATTGCTCTGTCCAAAGCTTCATGGGAAGTCGAATCATGAACAGCACCTTTAAGATGCCCGGTAAATTGTGTTGTAGAAACGATTTCACAGCCGTAAAAATAAATAATCCCGGTTGAAAAAAATAGTAATATGCAATAATTTAATTTTTTCATTTGGATTATTTGGTTTTCCAAATTTTAATAAAATTTCTTATGAAAAAAATATTAAAATATGTATACAAACCGAAAGTATAAAAAAAATTTTATAAGCCGAATAAATGGATAGTTCAAAAAATAATAATTCCTGATAAAACTAAATTAAATTAAAATCATCAGCTTTTTCGAAAAAAATTATTTTAACGAACCGGGAATAAAATAATTTTGTTCGTTTTTATTTATTTTCGCATCTATCATTATTTTATATGAATTTGATGGAGCATCAAACCATGCAGAATCAATGTGAACCAATCCATATACTCTCGTATACCCCGGAGAATATCTTCCTTTCAGATAAAACGCATATACATTATTTTTTACGCTGTCAGTGAGTAATATTGATGTATTATCATAAGGAAAATCTACCGTCGGGCTAATGGGATTACTTGCCCCGTAATAACTTGCAAGTGTATCGAATTCATGTTTTGTAAATGAACCAAGGAATGGACTGAATTTTGTTGCCAATCCGGAATTTGTGGATGTTTCATATGCGGTTTTTAAATAAACTATATTTGCATTGTTCCTGAATTTTATATCTACATCATAAGTCATATCTTGTTCTACTATCATGTCATACATGTTTACTCCGCTTAATGAAGTTGCAGATGTATACTGGTTTAGAATCAGTCCATCTGTCGTAAAAATACCGTTTGTAGGAACCATTGCAAAAGAAATATTAGCTGTATCATTTGAATATATTATAACCTGAAACGTATCAACCACATAACCTTGCTTTGATGCAATGACGTGTAAATTAACCGCAGATGTAGGCATTTGAATATCTGAAATTAAAAAATATCCATTCGTATCAGTTATGGCACCTTCTGTAGCAGGACTTGTAGTCAATTGCACCCGTGACAACGGTTTATGGTTGGAAGAATCGTATATTCTACCCTTAAAGCCGCCAGGTGGATAGTCTGAACTCGATGTAGGTTGTGAGCAGCTGAAATAATAAATTGCATTCAACAATAGCAAAATAACACAAGAAGTAAATAGATACTTTTTCATTTTTGTATATAAATATGTCTTAATTTTCCGAAATTAAAATAAAAAACAAATGTTAAAATTCAGTAGAATCTTATCTTCCCGTTCAGAATTATTTTAATCTTTCTTAAGCTTATTTCTTTAAATTCCGGCGTGAAAAGGGATTAATGAAGCTTATTGTAAATTTGTATTCATTAATTCAAAATTATTTTTTCTTTTAAAACTCCGGAAAGAAAATTCTTTTTATTAAAATCGCCTTTCCCGTCTCAGGATTGATTTCGCATACAACCCCGGCAAACCTGATGTCATCTGTTGCAACTTCGTGTTTTTGAGGAGTTGCATAAACAAATCTTTTTATAGATGATTCTTTTTTCATTCCTATAACGGAATCATAAGGTCCGGTCATACCGGCGTCGGTAATATATGCAGTACCCTGTGGTAAAATTCGTTCATCCGCAGTCTGAATATGTGTATGTGTACCAAATATTGCCGATGTCCTTCCGTCCGCATACCAGGCGAAAGCGATTTTCTCGGCAGTGGTTTCAGCGTGAAAATCGACGATAATTATTTTTGTTTCATCTTTAATCTTTTCGTAAATCCAGTCAAAACTCCTGAATGGACAGTCAATAGGTTTCATAAATGTTCTGCCTTGCAGGTTGATGACGCAGATTTTTTGAGAAGAATCTTTAACACTAAATAATCCAAAACCGTGCCCGTATGCGCCTCTCGGATAATTATTAGGTCTTAATAATTTCTCTGTTTCATTGATATATTTATGCGATTGAATTTTATCCATCGTGTGATTTCCTCCTGTCAGAACGTCTATTGGAAGCTCAAGAAGTTTATTCGCATCTTTTTCGAGTATTCCCATACCTTCGGAAATATTTTCGGCATTGGCTATTACGAAATCAATTTTGTATTTCGAAATGAAACTCGGGAGCAGAGATTTTACAAGATTTAAACCGGGTTCGCCGATTATGTCTCCGATAAATAAAACGTTTATCTTATCTTTCATAAATAAATTGTCTGAATGTTTCTATTTAGTATTATACTCTTAAAATATATCTTCTTTAGGGATTCCTTTCCAGTTGCAATATTTTATAATATCTTTTCTTAATGATGCGAACACGATTGCTACAGCCGCCGCATCATCAGTGAATCCTATGACAGGGATGAAATCAGGAATTAAATCAAATGGATTTAAAAAATATAGAATTGCGGCTATTATAAGTGTCATTGATTTCCAGGGTATGTCCGTATATTCCTTGTTCTTATAATCCTTTATCATCAGGAAACCAACTTTCAATTGTTTGAATAGTTTCCAGAACCTGTAAATATCGAGACTTGCGGATTTTCTTTTAAATTGTTTTTCCTTAGATACAATTTTACTTATATCTTCTGAAGTCACACGAGAAGATTCTCTATTTATTTCCTCAAATAATTCTTTATCCGAATATTTTTCCTTTTCTTGCATAAATTTAGTTTATGCTTTAATTTAAATTAATTAAGAAATTAAATCAATTCGTTAAAAATTAAATAAAATAGAAGAATTAAACAGAATTGTAGCCGCAAGTCGAATTTTCGATTTATCGGAACTATAGCTTGCGTGAATATAAACTGATTTTGTATCCGCAGCTCGAGATTCCGATTTATCGGGACTTCAGCCTGCGTAACTAAATAATGATTTTAACGAATGAAATTTCACTTTTGTGTCGAGGAGTCTCCTGTGCGTTCTTTGCATACCGATGCTCTTTATCGGGATTCTTTAGGGACTCCCGACACAATTTTTCAAACTAATACCACCCATACGCTCCATTTTCTCAACTTACGAATGACTCACCGTGACTTTGTTCATATCAAACTTATCATATTTCACCCAAATCTGTTTTCCGGGTTGATATTTTCCTTCTGATGTTGCCGCAACTATGCCATAACATTTTGCTTCATAAGCGGGAAGGTTATCCGGCAATACTTCCAATGTTACCGATTTTAATTGGTCGTTCTCGTTTACATAAACACCCATCCATTCGATGTTTTTTATAATCGCTCTGCATTCTGTACCCGATTGCATAATCCTTTTATTTTCATTATCCATATTTACTATCCAGCTCTCTATTTGAGGCTGGGTCATTCCGTTAAAGATTGGAGACAACACAGAAGCCGTTCCCGGAGAGTTTAGTTGTTGATTATTAAAATCTGAATTTCCGTAAGAACTATTTTGATTGTCTATTGAACCGCCGATGCTTTCAATAGCGATTTTAGAAGTATTGTTAGGGTCATATCGCACAACACAATTTACACCCGGTTGATAGTAAGAAGTTTCCAAACGCGAGATTACCATTTTTGTTTCCGCAACAATTGTTTGACCGATGATTGTATTGTATTGAATCTTCATGCCAATCTGGGGTTGATTATTTATTGTGACGGCGGTATCCCAGATTTCGATTATTTTTCCGTTAGCCCGTGAGCCGCTTTGAAGAAGCTCTTTTCTCTTTCGTCCCCTCAGGTAAAGACCGCCGAAAACAAATCCGAATATTAATATAAAGAATAATGAGAAAATGCTTCCGAATAAAGGCGCGGCTGCAATAGCCACTGCCATTCCCAAAAGACCACCTAAAATTCCAATTGTAATTCCTATGTACATTATAATTTTTTGTGCATCTGGTTTCATAGTTATTTTATTTTATTTGATAAATTTGATGATGAATTTATATTTAATTTTGAAACATTGCAAGTACAATTAAAGAATATAAATTAAAATAATAATGGACAGTCAAACACAGGATAAACTCCTTCCCAATCCCAACTTAAGAACACTTTAACATTTAACATTTATAATTTAACATTGGAAGGGCTATCCGCACACCTGTTTGAATACTCTTAAAAAATTTAATCCGAGTATTTTTCTTATTTCATCTTCTTTATATCCTCTTTCAATAAGTTTTTTTGTTAATAGCGGATAACAGGTTGCATCATATAAATCAACCGGAGGGGTTATACCTCCGTCAAAGTCAGAACCAAGTCCGATGTAATCTACTCCGACAAGATTTTTAATATGGTCTATATGGTCAATGATATTATCTATAGTGGTTCCGCCATTAATCGGATGTTCGTTCATAAATTTTTCGCGCTCTTCATTGAATTTAATTAAATCACTTTTGTTCGTTTCATATATTTCATCTAATTCACTTTTATAAACCTGGTAATAATTTTTTACTCTGTTGGCTTTCGCATCCTGCTCTATAAATTCATCGAGAAAATTCATCCCGATTATTCCTCCGCTTTTTGCGATAGCTTTTATTTGTTCGTCATTCAGATTCCTGAAATGCGGATTTAATGCGTAGCAATTTGAGTGTGATGCAATAATCGGGTTTTTTGAATTGTTTATGACATCCCAGAAAGCATTTTCTCCCATGTGAGAAACATCTATGAGCATTCCAAGTTCATCCATTCGTTTCACTACTTCAATTCCATATTTCGTTAATCCGCCTTTTCCTGTCTGACTTTCATCGTGAGCCGATGTCCCGATTTTATTTGAGTGATTCCAAGTGAGACCTATATATCTTACACCTAAATCATAAAATGTATTAATTTCGTCAATATCTTTTTCAATCGGAGCACCGTCTTCAATTCCCATTAATCCGCACAATTTCCCGGATTTATTTATCCTGATTATATCATCATAAGATTTGGCAAGTTCAAATTGCTCCGGGTATTCCGTTTCGAAATTTTTAATTCGTGCAATTTGCTCTTTAGCAAATTTGTTCGCTCTTTTAATTTCATTTTGTACAATCCAGACGGCAAATATCTGAACATCTACACCACCCTCGATTAATCGCGGCAATCCCGATTGCGTGAAGTTGTCTTTTTTTCCGAAGTTTGCATTCCTGTAATAAACCTGGTAAACATAATCATTATGAAAATCAATCACTGTTGCATCATAGTGTAATTTGTAAGCATCTTTTGTTAAATCGGTAAATTTAATGATTGTATCCATTTTATTCTTTGTTTGGGTTAATTGCTGTGCAGTATCTTTTGTTTGTTTTGGAGGAGTTTCATTTTTACAAAAAGCAAAAATGAAATTAAATAAAATTAAAATACTAAATAATGTAATAGAAGAATATTTCATTTTAAGGTTTCTCAAATTAATGAAAGTATTTTATAAATAAATTAACATTCCAAAAAATTTATAGCTCGTTTGTTCTTACTTTATTACTTTATAACTTTACAGACTTAATATTCAAGGTCATCCTGCATCATACTCGAATTATCCTTATCTATTATTGTTTTCGCTCTTTCGTAATCATCTTCTTTAACAAAAAATTTAATCGGCTGCTTGAGTGCCATCCTGCTTATTCCCGAGTTGAAAGTATCCATCGTCATTGTCAGGTTGCTGTTTCCTGTAACTTTATATTCGATTTCTTCATCATCAAGTTTTGCCTGAATTAAACTTGCTTCCATCGGGTCATAAGTTATTTTTAACTCTTTCAGATTCTCATTCATAAATTTTAATAATTATTTTAAATCAAATTATTTATTTAAATTCAACAGCGGCGTCAGTTTTTGGTCATACGGCGTAATTACAATAGTATTATTTTTCGATGTCATAAGCTCTTTCAAAGCTTCTATATATTTCCACTGCAAATATTGAGGACTAATAGAACTGGAAATAATTTTCTGCGCTTCTGATACTCCTCTTGCTTCTACCTGTTTTCTTTCCGCTTCCTGTTTTTCTTTTTGTAAGACGTAAACCATTTGTTGCGCTCTTTGTTCTGCTGAAATTTTTTCGTCAATTGCTTCTTTCACTTTTTCCGGAAGTTCAATGTTTCTTAATAAAACTTTTTCCAGAATTATACCTCTTCCCTGAAATGAATTTTCAAGATTCTTCGAAATTTCTTTTATGAAATCATCGCGCTTTGCCGAGTAAATATCCGTAGCGGTATATTGAACCGAAACATCTCTTAACGAAGTCCTCGTAGCAGGTCTCACAATTTTTTCTATATAGTCGGCTCCAATGGTTCGTAAAATTTGAGGAGCTTCCGATTCGCTTACTTTAAACCAAACCGTCACATCTAATTTCAACGTCAAACCGTCTGAGGATAATGTAAGAATCGCATCATCTCCCTTTACCTGACCTTCGTCTTTAACTCCGCTCATCGTATATGCCTGGGTTTTAATATCTAATTTTTCAACTTCGACCAACGGATTTACTAAATTAAGTCCGCTTCTCAATACGTTGTCCTGCACACTGCCGAAAAGTATCGGAACTCCAACCTGCCCCGGACCTATCTGAACAATAGATGCAAACAAAACAGCTACAACAATTCCGATTAAAGCAAGTATTCTGACCAATCCAATTACCTTTTCCGCGTTTTTATTATCCTGTAAATTCTTACGGACTAAAAACAAAACTATTAATACTATTATAAAAAATATTATTAATGTTATCATGATTGATATAAAATTAAGTTTATAAAAAATTTATGTTAGATATTGTTATTCCTATATAAATGTACAACTTATAAAAAGCTTTTGAAAGGTCATTGTCAAAAATGTGAGGTGACCTTTATACTTTGAGAACTTATAATTTCAATCTACTGCTCTTTTACATTTTATTCAATAACTTAGAATACTCATCTTTATTCTTAATTATCTTCAATGCTTCCTGTAGTTGCAAATCATTTTCAAATGTTGCCTCTATTTGTGCGGCTTCCGTTACAATACGTTTATTTATTTCAGATTCAATGTTCCTTTTTATTTCATCCTTTGCTTTTTCGTACTCAGTTTGTTTTTCATTCTGAATATCTTCTTCAACTTTTCCTAAATCATTTAAAAAATTGTCAGGGAAATATTTTTTCGATGCGATATTCTTTAAGGCTTCAATTTTATTATCCGCTTCGGACATATAAACGAAATCATGTAATTTTATGAAATCAAGAAAATTGTAAAAAATATTATCCGTACAGACAAATGATTTGGTATCGGGATTTTGTGATAAATAATAATTAGCAAATTTAAAAAACATATCCTTCATTAATAAAGCAGAATGAATCTCGCTTTCGCCTTCCACTTTCACTTCGTCATCCGGTGCAATCCCTCCGTTTGCATAAACTGTTCTGCCGTTTAAAGTTTTGAATTCGGTTTGAAGAAACGTTTCGGTGTTAAGAAAAACCCCAGATTTATTTTCTTTAAAATAATTTTTCGCCTGAATCCATCTTCCTGAAGGCGTGAAATATCTTGCGGTGGTAATTTTTAACCGTGAGTCCGAATTAAGGTCTTTGACCTGTTGTACAAGCCCTTTTCCGAATGACTTACTGCCCACAATAACACCCCTGTCTAAATCCTGTATAGCTCCGGCAACTATCTCAGAAGCGGATGCGGTATTACCGTTTATCAATACAACTATAGGAACATCTTTCGGAATTACAGGGTCTTCTTTTGAAAAGAATTTATTTTCTGATTCTTGAGTGTTTCCCCTTGTCGTAAGGAGCAGACTATTTTTATCAACTAATTTATTCAATATCCCGATTGCCGCTTCCAGCAAGCCTCCGCCATTATCCCTTAAATCAAAAATTAATCCTTTTAAATTATTTTTAGATTTAAACGTTTTCAAAGTACTTTCAACTTCATTTTCGGAATTGCTTGTAAACCTGTCAAGTTTCAAATATGCTATCCCGTCATCAGGGTTACCGATAAACCCCGAGTAGGAAATATTTTTCAGAATAATTTCCTGCCGCGTAAGGTCAAAATTAATAATTTCTCCATCCCTATCAACTTTCATACTTAATGTTGTTCCTGCCGCACCCCTTACTAATTGCCTGACTTTGTCCACTTCTCCCGCCGAAAGGCTCGTTCCGTTAATTTCTTTTATAATATCCCCGATGCGAAGACCTTTTTTCTGAGCTTCGTAACCACTCATAATATCGGTGATTTTAATTATAGAATCTTTAACGCCGATTGTAATTCCGATTCCTCCGTATTTCCCTGTTGTAATCAAATCTATCGCATCCCTGTTTTTATCATCATAGTAAACAGTGTATGGGTCAAGCGTGGCAAGCATTCCCTCAATACCCGCTTCGAAAAATTTATCCACATCTATTTCATCAACATAATTAATTGCTACTTCCCTGTATACTTTACCGAAAACATCCATATTCTTGTTTATCTTATCATAAATATCTTCATTGCCTTTAAATGTTGCACCTAACACTAAACATAAAATCAGTAACAAATATATTTGTAGTCTGAAATATGGAAATTTTATTTTCTTAAAATTAATTAATGACATAAATATTTTTTAAACTTATTATTTTTTTAAAATCAATTTTATTATTTCTTTTTGTAAATCAGGAATCGGTTTTGTTCCGTCGAGTACCTTGAATCTTTTTTTATCCTTTTGAGCTATTGTCCTGTAACCATCGATTACTTTTGTATAATAAGAAATCTCCTTCTGTTCAATCCGGTCGTGCGATTTCTTCATTTTCTCACGTCTGTTCAGATTTTCTTTATAGCTTATATCTATTAAAAAAGATAAATCGGGTATTAAATTCCCTGTGGCGATTTTATTTACACTATTAATTATTGAGATATCGATTTTACCTCCATAACCCTGGTATGCAGTTGATGAATCGTAATACCTGTCACAAATAACGTAATATCCGTGCTTTAAATGGGGCTTAATGATTTCTTCCGTCAACTGGTATCTCGAAGCGGAAAACAAAAGGAATTCTGTGAGATACTTCATATTAATATTTTTCTTATCAAGCAGTATGTCTCTGATTTTTTCCGATATTTCCGTTCCGCCCGGCTCCCTGACTATTATTACTTTTTTCTTTTTCTCTTTTAAATAATCGTATAAAAGTTTGGCTTGCGTCGATTTGCCGCTTAAATCTATACCTTCAAACGTTATAAACATAATTATTAGATATTTAGAAAGTAAATTATACATTTTTTAAAGCAATTTCAAAATATAAATTTTTTTCATATTTTAAGATATAATTTGTTAAATAATGTATATCAACCGGGAGCCATATTGCTAAAAAGTAAAAACGTCATTATATTTTTTACGTTTCTTGTATCGTTAATTTCATTTTTCCTTTTAACGTATACGAGATATTATAACCAGAATATTCTCGTGAGCAGTTTTAATTTATTTAAAACGGGAAATATGATTGCGGTTATTTACTTTACAATATTATTTGTCCTCCTGATAATAAATATTTTTTCAAAAAGTAAATTTAAAACCACATCTTTAGTCGAACTCCTTGTAATATCCATTATAGGCTTTGTATTTCTTTTAGTATCAAATTTAATGGGAGACAAGGATTATAAAATATATGCAGCAATCATTTCCCTGCTATGTTACGGGTTCTTATTTACTTCATATATAACAATTACATTTTCCCGTTCCAAGATGCTCCACATTTTTAATAATACCGGATTGCTCGTCGTTATTGCATTAGCCGGGTTCACAATTAATTTATCACAAATATATTATTATAAGGATGACTCCGAATCATATACCAACGGCAATAAGAAAGCCGATGCAGGCGTTATTCTAGGAGCAGCAGTCTGGGGAGGGAACAGACCTTCACCCGTTTTGCGTGAAAGAATTAATAAAGGTTTTGAAATTTACCAGAAAAAAATTGTTCCTAAACTCGTTCTGACAGGCGGCGGCTCTCCGAACGAAATGACCGAATCCGAAGTTGCAAGGAATGAACTCAAAAAATACGGTGTAGATGAAAAGAATCTGATAGTTGAGGTAAAATCAAATTCTACAATCGAACAAATCCACTACGTCAGGGATAAATGTTACAGGCGATATAACTGGAATAAAATTATTCTTATTTCGGATAATTTCCATCTCTTCCGTTCGTCGGAAATTTGTAAATTTAATAATATGAATGTGGATTGCATCGCATCGGATACACCGCTTTCCACGGAAAGCGTTATAAATTTTTGTATCAAAGAAAGCATCGCATTGCTGTTTTTCTGGATATTCGGAATAGGATAAATGCACACGGGTAATGAACCCGAATGAACAGAATTTATCGTTACGTTGCGACTCTCATTCTCAACCCCTCCTGAACTCGTTTCAGGATCGGGAATGAAATGTAATTTTATACGGATTTACCATTAACTTTTGTTTTATTTAAAAAATCTATACATTGTACTATATTTATTTAATTTAATATCGTTCTTTAATGCAATCTTCTCGCAGACTAATTAGAATAAAAGTATTACAGGTTTTGTATGCTTACGAAATAGCGAAAGATCATATAGATAAGGTTAAGAAAGATCTCTTATCGGAATTGCAGGAAGCGGAAAGATACAATTTTGCTTCCGCTTTGATAGATGCTGTTTTAAAAAATGTAAAATTGCTTGACGAAATGATTCAGGGCAAAATTGAAAATTGGGAATTCGAACGAATTGCCCTGATAGATAAAC
>Ga0182021_10009796_pt1 | contig 11358 bp, 16 predicted proteins | sample 612E3MmetaG_FD_120493 | JGI IMG/M metagenome (GOLD analysis project Ga0182021, IMG submission 120493) | Permafrost microbial communities from Stordalen Mire, Sweden - 612E3M metaG (Illumina Assembly) | ecosystem: Environmental > Terrestrial > Soil > Wetlands > Permafrost | place: Sweden...
ATCCACATCGGCAGTGGCCTTTGCGCGGGCACGGGAACAAGACGTGCCGCATCGATCGGGTCCCCGCCCGGCAAGATTCGGTCGGTCAGCCACGTCTCCAGGTATGCCAACGATGCGCCGAGCCTTTGCCGCGCCTGCGCGGGACTCAGGCCATGCGCATGCGGCGTTCGGGCGTAGGCCACACCGCTGCCCACGCCCAGTTCGAACCGTCCCTTGGACAGCAGGTCGACGGTGGACACGTCCTCGGCCAGTTGCAGCGCGTCTCGCAGCGCCGGCACCACGACCATGGCGCCGATTCGAGCCTTCGACGTCACCGCCGCGAGATGTCCGAGCAACGTCGTGATGGCGCCGCTGGGCCATGCCGAATCATGGTGATGCTCGCCGAGCCAGATATCGTCATAGCCCATACGGTCGACTTCCCGCACGAGCACGAATTGACGAACCAAGGCGCGCCCCTCCTCTGCAGTGGGGTTTTCGCACAGGCCCAGGTAGCCCAGCCCCGGCAGTGTCATTTGCGTATCCTTCGGGACGTCAATAGCCCACTTCGAACCAGATCGGCTGCTTACGCCGCAAAGCCTGCATCAGCTCCAAGGTCTGCGGCACCAATCCATTGACGGCGTACCAGATCTCCTCGCGCCGCGGCTGAATGCCGTTGCGCAACCGGTCATGAAGCGCAGCCCAACCGTCCCAGTCGAGCTGAAGCAGTTGTTGATGCAACACCGGCGTCACGTTGCCCAGGGTGTGCGCCATGATCATCAATTGCGCCTCGACGGCGCGTAGCGTGAGCGCACTGTTGAACAGTTCATCCTCGGCCTGCATTTCCTTTGTGAGCAGGCCGATCGAGCGGCCCGTTTCCATGACGATTTCGTACAGCGAACGGTGGTACATCAGTGCGCCTGCGCCGCCGTCGCTCCCGCGCTCGATCGAGCGATTCCGCGGGGCCCGCCGTGCAATCGCCGCGGTCCTCCGTCGGCCCGGTTCGACGCACGGCACAGCGCCCCGGCGCGGGAGCTGGAGCGGCGATCGGCGTGCCATCCGTACATTCCGGTCTCACACGGTCAAGTGTTCGTTGGCCGCGTCTCGAGGTCGCAGCACAGCGGCACTGTGGGCAAGCACCTGACTGCGCAACCGGCCCGCTGCGCTCAATGCCCCTTCGAGGTAGCCACCACCATTGCGCGCCGTTTCCGAGCCTCCGAAATACAGCCGGCCCTGCCAGTGCGCCTCCGTCAGCACGGGGTTACCGTATTGCGGGTGACTCGTCACGGGCAGATTCTCTTCGGCCAGATCGCGCGGACTGCAGGTATGCGCCTCGAGCGCCCAGTCCTGCCAGACGGCCTCGGGTCCCAACGCCGGATCGGCAGCGTCGGGGCCGAACAGCATCGCCATTTGACTCTGCAGCAGCAGATCACGCCCTCGGCTGAAGCTCTCGCGCTGCGCGGCTCCGAGGGCCGAAAATCCCGCAAGCGCGGCCGCCCCCGCACCGCCCACGCCCGATGGCGGACCGCAGGCGTCGAACACCTCCGCCAGCATCGCCTGTGGATGGCTGACCCAGGCGTTGCCCGTATGACCCGCCTCGCGCCAGAATGACCGTGCGTACGAGAATCCCGCCTTCGCGGCCGTGGCCATCCACGTCGGTGAATTGCCCAGCGCGGCGCGGACCTCGACTGCCAGCTCGGGGAGGAACTGGACGCTGGCCTCGACCACACGCGGCGGCAGGGCGAGCACCACGCAGCGCGCATTGACAGAGTGGGACGCGGAGCCGACCGCGAATCGCAGTTCCACGAAGTCGCCATGGTCGACAACGGCCAGAAGTTGGTGCCTGTGAAGCAGCCGTGCAGCAGGCAGCGGCCTGATCAGCGAGTCGATGACGGCGCCGACGCCACCCGCCACGCGCAGTGCTCCGCCGTGCACCGCGCCAGGCGTGGCCGGCCACGATTCATCCTCCGCGGGCACCAAGCGATCGGTCAACGCCACGGTGCGCGGCGTGCGGTTCGGGTCTGACAGATGCAGGACCCGGCCATCGTCGATTTGCTCGAAGCCTGTCAGTCCGAGATCGGCCACCAGCCGTGTCATGGCCGGCTGCGTGTTCGGCCAATACCAGGTCGCCCCCAGGTCGATGGATGCGCCGATCTGGGTCTTGACGGTCAGCGCGCGGCCGCCCAGACGATCGCGCGCCTCGAACAGCCGCCAATTCTGCGCGCGTGCCTGCAGGCTGTGCGCCAGGGCCAGTCCACACAACCCGCCACCGACGATGGCCACGTCCAGCATGTCACGCTCCTTTGCTCGGCCGACCTCTGCACCGTGGGCCACGGCGCGGACCCTGGACGATTTCAGCCCGACAAGGCGCCCAGCAGCTCGACGGTCACGGGCTCGGTACCGAGCAACGTGATCTGGCAGGCCAATCGGGACTTGCTGCCGATGCCGATGATGGTGTCCAGCTTCGAGTTCTCGGCCGCCGTCATCTTCGAGATGCCCTTGCGGCCCTCGGTGACGAACACGTGGCAGGCACCGCATTTGGCCTCGCCGCCGCATTTGCTGACGAGTTTCTCTCCGGCGTCGAGGATGGCCTGAAGCAGCGAGGTGCCCGCAACGATTTCGGCGGTCGTGCCGGATGGGAGGATGGTAAGCGTGGCCATGACGGTCTCCGTGGGTCTGCGTGGTTGAAAGGAAGGACGTGTTGAACGGGCCCGGTCAGGCTTCGACCGCCGCGCTGGCGCACAGGCGCTCGGCTGCGACCGCGAGCGGCATCGCGATACGGCTGATGCCCTGCTCTTCGAGAAACCGCGCCTCCATGCGCGTGGGCGCTTCCGGCAGCACGGCGTAGTGCGGGCCCTTCGAGCGCTTCATGATCTGGCGTGCGAAGGCGCGAGGCAATTGATCGTTGAATCGACACCCGAGAAAGACGAATCCCAGCTCGGTTCTGCGTTCCTGAACCAGTGTGGGAATCGGTGTCTGGATGTCTATTTCAGTGAGGACCTCGACATAGTCGGTATCCGACACCAAATAATTGCTGGCGGGTCCGTGCGCGCCCCAGGGCTTGTAGAGCACGGTGGTGGTCGCCAGGGGATCCGGGCTGAGCGTGCCCGCTGCCGTGTACCAACCCACCCACGTTCCGAAGTGCTCGGACTGGGACAGGCCTTGCACCTCCGACCAATCCTGGCGCCCGACCAGCGCACCGCGCATGGTGTCGTCATACCATGTGTCGACGATGACCGCCGAGGGCAGCGTCGCCAGCCATCGATGTAGCGATGACGGTGGTGGCGTGGCCGCGAAGGCCTCGTTCATGGCGCCCACCAGGGTCTTGCGATGCTTGAAGTTCTCGATGAACTGGGCGACGGCCGTCAGTCGATTGCGGATCTTGCCGGGCACCGACGTCTTCGCGTTGAGGAAGGTCGCCAGCGCCAACGGGGTGGACGGTACCGGCACGGTCTCGCACAGACTGAGCACTTCCGGTCCGAGATAGGGCGCCAGCGTGCCGCTGCACAGGCCTTGGGTCAGCGCATGGGGCAATGAATCGAAGGTCGCGTACGGCATGAGAGTCTTTCTTCAGTAGATCGCGGCACCGGCACCGACGTTGACCGAGCTGTCCTTCAGCGTCTTGACGATGAACTTCACGTGGTCATCTTCCAAGTGGCTGTGAAACGGCAACGCCACGGCACGATCGGCGATGCGCTCGACCAGCGGAAACTGGCCGCGCCGGTAGCCTTGCTGGATATAGTGGAACTGCTGGTGCAGTGGCTGGCAGTACAGCACCGCCTCGATGAACTGCGACGCCAGGTCGTCGATGATCTGCTCGCAGGTACTGACCGAGAACCGTTTGCCCAGATGAACGGTGTAGATCATCCAATGCACCTCGTCGACCTCGGTGGCCACGTACGGGGGCTTGATGCCTTCGAAGCTCTGCATCTGTTCGTGATAGTGAGCCTCCACCCGCTTGCGCTTGGCCAGGATGTCGTCGATGCGCGCAAGCTGGCCCGCGCCCAGTGCCGCGGTCAGTTCGCTGATCGACGCCTGCACCGGCACGCGCGAGCCTACTGAGACCGAACGCCGGTCCCGAACCGACCGCGAGCGCAGGTATCGCAATTCCGTGGCGAGTGTGTCGTCGTCGGTGACGACCATGCCGCCTTCCCCGCAGCAAATCGCCGAGGGTTGCGAGAAGTCGAACACGGCGAGGTCACCGAAACTACCGACCAAGCGACTGCGGTAGCGCGATGCGATGGCCTCGGTCGAATCCTCGATGAGACGAATGGCGTGTTCGTCAGCCAAACGCCGGAACTCCGCCCAGGCCGCCGGGTGTCCATTGACGTTGCCCACCAGGATCGCCTTGGTGGCAGGCGTGATCTGGGCAGCGGCTCTTACCGGGTCCAGGCAACCCGTCCAGTAGTTGATGTCGGCGAAGACAACGCGCGCTCCGATCAGACTGACCGCATGGGCCACCTGGTGCCAGCCATAGGGCGAGGCGATGACCTCATCGCCGGCCCCGATGCCCAGCGCGCGAAGGGCAAGCCAGGTTCCGAGCGTTCCGCTGGCAACGGCCACGGCATGCCTGCGTCCCAACCACTGGGCAAAGCTCTTCTCGAAATGCTGAACCATCGTGCCGGCGGACAGATTGGGCTGCCCCATCGCGGCCAGTACAAGCTCGGACTCGACCTCGCTCAGGTCCGGGTCCGACAGCGCCAGCCAGTCGTCCGGAAGCTCGAACGGCGCTGTCTCGGCGGTGACGTCTTCCAACTCCGACGTGGCGTTCATGGCGTCAAGCCTGCGCAAGGAAGAAGCCGGCCGCCTGTGCGGGGTCGCTCGTCACCTGCCAGCAGTGACCGTCCGTGGCGCCGTAATACAGCGTGCGCCGTGCGCCTGCGGCCGCAGGTCTTTCGTCCCGCATGTCGAAGGCATCGACCACCACGATGTGCAACCTCGAATAGCGCGATCGCAACACTTGTGCTGCCTCGCGCACCGTATCCGCGGATTCAGCCAGTGCCAATGCCTCGACAACCACATGTGCATCCACGATCGAGCTCCTCAGTCCACGTCGCCGGAAAGGCGTCGTGCCTCGACGGTGATCGGCAGGCTGGTACCGACCGCCATCTCAGGCAGCGACAACACCCAACCATTGGCCAGCGTCACCGTTCCGCCCCACAGGTCGGGCCGGTCTTGCGAGACGATCGGCTCCTCGAGATCCTTCTTCGGGACGTAGGCGGAGAGCACCCCGGCGGAACTTCTGCGTATCATCACTTTCATGATCGAGGTACCTGTGAGTTGTCGGGAAGGTCTTCAGGCGACCACCGACTCGGCCGGCTCGCGCGCAGCTTGGAGCAAGGGGCCGATGTTCTGAGCGATGGCTGCGACGGCGCGTTCGATGTCGTCTTCACTCGTGTCGCGGCCCAGCGACAGGCGCACACAGGCTCGCGCGTGCGCCGGCGATTCGCCCATGGCCAGCAGGACGTGGGAGGGCTGCGTGCCACTGGCCGTGCACGCCGCGCCGGACGATGCCACCACGCCGGCCCGCTCGAGCTTGCCCAGGACCTGCTCGGCATCCACGGCCCCGAAGCGCAGGCAGCTCGTGTTGGGCAAGCGCTCGGCTTGAGCACCATACAAATGCACGCCTTGCATCGCACCGGCCAGGCCGGACTCCAGTCGCACCTGTAGCTTGTGCATGTGAATCAGGTCGCTCGCCAGCGAGCGGCCGGCGCGCTCCGCGGCTGCTGCGAAACCCAGAATGCCGGGCAAGTTTTCCGTGCCGCCGCGCCGTTGCCGCTCCTGGCGGCCGCTGAAAAGGGCTGGCCAGGCCAGCCCTTTGCGCACGATCAGCGCACCCACGCCCTTGGGTCCATGCAACTTGTGCGCCGATACTGACCACAGATCGGCGCCGCTGCGGTCGAATCGCGCGGCGGATTTGCCGACCCACTGCGTGGCGTCGACGTGCAGCAGGCTGCCGGCAGCATGGGCGAGTTGCGCCAATTCGGCGATGGGCATGAGTACACCGGTTTCATTGTTGGCACCCATCACGCTCACCAGCGCCACGTCGTCCCGGATGAGCGAGCGCGCAACGGCCAGATCGAGGCGACCCTGGGCATCCACGGGAATCAAGTCCACGACACGTCCCGTTGCCTGCAAGCGCGCGGCCAGGGCCAGCATGCCAGGGTGCTCCACCGCGCTCATCACCACGCGGCCGCGATCGCGATCGCGCTCTAGCGCTCCCAGCACCGCCATGTGATTCGCCTCGGTCGCCCCGCTGGTGAAGACGAGTTCTGCCCCTTGGCAGCCCAGAAAGGCCGCGACCCGCATGCGCGCGTCGGCCAGGGCTCGCCGAGCAGCCTGCCCGGGCAAATGGGTCGACGACGGGTTGGCCCAAACCGTGCGCAGGCTGTCGAGCATTTCCTCGATCGCCTCCGGGCAGGGTTGCGTGGTGGCGTTGTGATCCAGGTAGACGACGGAATTCACTGCCAGAACTCCCGATCTGGATCCGCGCATAGGAACGCCAGCAGTGCCGCCAGCGACTCCTCCTGGCGGCGCAGTTGCCAACAGTCCTGAACGTGGTCGCGGGAATAGAGCAGCCACCCGCCCCCACTGCGAGGCACCAGCCATGCAATGTCGATGTCGCCGCCCTGCGCATCGACGTTGCGCGAACAGTTGGGACTCACGATCCTCCAACCCAGTCCTTGGCGCTCGACGCGGGGCTGGACATATTTGTAGCGGGTGCGTCCGTCCAGCGCTCGCTCGATGCGTCGGGCATCGAGCGACAGCACGCTGGCTCCATCCGCGGCTGACTGGGCGCGCCGCCTTCCGGGGACGGACTTCACAGCGTTCACGCGGCGACCCCCGCGCCGTGCAGTGTCCGAGACGTCGGTTCGGTGCCGGCGACTGCGATTTCCTCTTCCAGACAGCCGATGACGGCCACGCCAAAGTCGACCATGTACACCGGTACGTTGGCTTCGGCGTGGTGGCCGATCTGCACGATTTCGCCGGGGCCGCCAGCGACGACCAGCAACTGGTCGTCGCTGGCTTCGGGGTGGCTGCCGTCGTTGTACAGGTCAACGGCGGCGATCACGGCTTGACCCCATTCATAACGGGGCGGGCGTTGGTCAATCATGATGTGTGAGCCTTCATGGGGGCGTGCTGACCTAGCGCAGGCTCTGGAGCTGCCCGGCCTTGTCGCCGAGCTGGGCCAGGCCGTCGGCCGGGAGGTGGTCGAGCGTGCAGAGCTCCTTCGCACGCATGCCGACGCGGTGACCCGAATCGACGAACTCGACCGCGTAGATATAGAACTGTTGCAAGAACGTACCGATCGACGTGACGAAGCCAACCTCACCCTTGTTGACCAACACCTCGCCGATGTCCTTGCCGTTGTATGTACCGTCATTTCGAATCACGGTGCGGCTGATGACGCGCTCGCCCATATTGAAGCGCGGCGGCGAGGCCACTTCGATCAGGTCATCCTCGCGACTGATATCAGCCATGATCACGCTCCGAGGGCGGCCGCCGCTTCGACAATCGGGCGCGTGCACGCTGGCGAATCTCGGGCTCGGGGTCGCTCGTGAGCGTTTCGAGCAACGGTGACAAGGCCCGCCCGGCGACTTCCCAGCGCACCAGCAAATCCGGGTCATCGACGAAGACGTCCAGCAGCGAAGCGGGCAGTCGTTCGGCGACGATGCGGCGCACCTCGCTCTCGCAGTCCCCGGTCATGCGCTGCAGAGCCGGCATCGACAGGCGGCGCGCCACTTCACGGCGCACCAGCAGGTCCGCATCGTCGATCAGGGGACCCAGCAACGCCTCGGGCAGGCGGCGCGCCACCGTCGCGCGCACGTGATAGTCCTCGTCTCGCGACATCGGCGCGAGCTGCTCGACGGCCAGGCGCTGGGCCACGCGGATTCTCACCTCGCGATGCACGTCGTCACGCATGCGTAACAGCTGACGCTGCGGCAGGCGCAGCGCGAGCTGCAACCGCACGGTTTCGTCCGGGTCATTCATCATCGCCGGCAAATGAAAGACGTCCGCATAGCGCGCCGCGATAGCGCGAACTTCGAAGTACTCATGACCCAGGTGCTGCGCCGCCAGGTCGGGATGCGTGCGGAAGAATCGATCGATGCGCCGCGCATAGGCGTCCTGCATGCACATGCGGCCAGGCTCGCAGCCGCCCTCGGCGAGCAGCCCCGAATGGGGACATGCGGTGCAGTCGAGGTCACCGCCCCGCCAGTGCTGGGCAGCGATGTCCTGCCACTCGGCCATCATCATGCGACCCCCGACGAGTTCGCCGTTGCACACACGCCCGCCCAGGCTGCGGCGCCGAATACCGCAAGCGCCGGGCCGTCGTCCTCGTCACTGTCGCCGCTGCGGCGTTCTTGGCGTTGCCGCACGGCCTCCAGCAACGCGGCGCCGACGCAGTCGTCCGGATCGAGGGCACGCAGCTTCCTCAACGCATCGCGCGCCTCGATCGGGTCGTCCAGGCGCAGGCTGAGATAGGCGTAGCCTTTGAGCACCCACAGATAGAAACGGGTAGCCGCGTCGTCTTTGGCGCCCGGCAAGGCGTGCTCGGCGACGTCGCGCCAAAGCACCGGCAAGTCGAGCGAACGCGCTGCCACCACCAGTGCCTTGCGTGCCACGGCGCGTGCCAAGCGCAGACGGTGGCCATAGAAATAGTGGCGGTAAAACGCGATGAGCACCGCGGGGTGCTCAGGGGCGAGACTGCAAGCACGCATCAGCGCCGCCATGGCCAGCGGCGGGTCGGATCGCGAATTGCTCGCCTCGTGCAAAGCGCGTTCGGCCTCTTGCGGCAGCCCGTGGCCCAGCACCGCGTCGTCGAAGTCCTTGCGAGCGTCCACGGTGCGGCTCTGGTGCTGCGCCGGCGTCGCCTCAGCGGCCGACGGAGGCCGAGGGCATGCGCCCAATCGACTTGATCGACACGGTGGCCTGCGCCGGTGGCGCTGCCGACTCGCCTGAACTCGAGCAGCCGCACGCCGCGGCGTTCGGATTCATGAAGGTCAGTCCACTCTTGGTCGGCGTATCGGCGAAGTCCACCGTCACACCGTCCAACATCAATCGACTCTCGGCGGGCAGGTAGATCTTCACGCCATTGACGAGCAGCTCACTGTCGCCAGCGGCCGGCGCCGGCACGACAGTGAATTCGCTGTTGTAGCCCGAGCAACCCCCCGCAGACACGGTCAGACGGAAGCCCCCGGCCGGGTGTTCCGAGAACCGCACCATCCGGCGTATGAATTTCTCGGCGGCAGCGGTAACGACGACGTTGGGTTGCAGCATGTTTGTCTCACTCGTTGGAATATGGGGTGGCGATGGCTTCACGCCGCCTTGATGCAGTTGTCAACCGGGCACACGGCGATGCATTGCGGGGAATCGAACTGACCCTCGCACTCGGTGCACTTGGCTGGATCGATGATGAACGTTCCGCCTTTTTCGCGAATCGCGACATTGGGACACTCGGGCTCGCAGGCCGAGCAGCCGGTGCACATCGAGGCAATGATCTTGAGGGCCATGGTGGTCTCCTGGGGCGTGGGCTGGGAAATGAAAGGAAGCGTCAGGCCGCCTGCTCGGCAGATCCGGAATACGCTCCCTGGCGTATCTGTGCGTCACCGCGCAGTTGGTGCGTGACCACACCGCTGGCGACGCGTTCGCGGTAGTTGCCGAACCAGGACAGCGCCGCCTTTTCGATGTACTCGTGCGCATACTCGTCCACCGGCTCGATGCCGGCGGCCATGAGTTCATCGCGCGGACAGGCTCCAATCTTCGACACCAGCACGGCGTGACAATCGTTGATGGCGCCGACGACCGACGGCAGAGTTTCTTCCTCACCGTAACCGCCCTGGCAATACAGATCGACGCGGCGATGACCCACGAACAGTGCGGCACCCTGGCTGACTTCGAAGATCTGAAATTCCGTCGCGTGACCGAAATGCTGATTCACTTTGCCGTGGCCCTCGGTGGCCACGGCAATCAACACCTTCATGTCCGGGTCGACGCCGTCGGCCACTTTCGTGGCGGCCAGTGCGGCCACCTTGGCGGCGTGCTGCGCCTGGCGCTCGATTTCCACTTTTTCCTGATATGTCTTGCGCTTGTCGAGGTCATAGACGACCTCCATTTCGTCGATCTTGTCCAGCGTGAATTCCTCGCTGCGGTCTTCGCCGAGCAGACCCACCGCATCGGCCCGGCACTGCCGACAATGGCGCATGAGATTGGCGCCGCCCATGCAGGCGTCCTGGACCGCCTTGAGTTCCTGCGCGGAGGGCCCACGCTGGCCCGTCAGCCCAAACACCGTGCCGTGTTCCGGTTCGCTGATCAGCGGCATGATGTTGTGCAGGAAAGCGCCGCGCTTCTTCACCTCGCGATTGACTTCGATCAGGTGTTCATCGTTGACGCCTGGAATCAGCACTGAATTGATCTTGGTCAGCACGCCGCGCGCGGTGAGCATTTCCAGACCCTTCATCTGCTGCTGGTGCAGGATCGTCGCGGCCTCGATGCCGGTCACGCGCTTGTGGTTCCAGAAGATCCACGGATAGATCTTCTCGCCCACGGCTGGATCCACCATATTGATGGTGATCGTGACGTGGTCGATGTTGTACTTGCAGATTTCGTCGGCCAGTTCCGGCAGCGCCAGGCCATTGGTCGACAGGCACAGCTTGATGTCAGGCGCCTGCTCTTGCAGCATGCGGAAGGTGTCGAATGTCTTTTTCGGGTTCGCCAGCGCGTCACCCGGACCTGCGATGCCCAGGACCGTCATTTGTGGAATTTCGCTGGCGACGGCGACGACCTTCTTGACGGCCTGCTCGGGCGTGAGCTTCTGACTCACCACTCCCGGGCGGGATTCGTTGCTGCAGTCGTATTTGCGATTGCAGTAGTTGCATTGGATGTTGCAAGCCGGCGCCACGGCGACGTGCATCCGCGCGTAGTGGTGATGCGCCTCTTCGGAATAGCACGGATGGTTCTTGACCTTGTTCCAGATTTCTTCCGGCATATCGTCCGGGCCAGCCGATGTTCCGCAGCTTGCCTTGCCCTCGCCTCCCGTGGTGCCGCAGCCGGTGGCCGCGGTTTCCAAAATCTGGCTCACTGCTTGGCGTGACCTGCCAAGTTGGGTAGCGTCTACGTAGGCAGTGTTGAGCGACATCGGCAAGCCTCACTGAATTCGGTGGTAGTGAGCCTCCTATTGCGAGACCCGTGCCAGCGCAAATCCCTTGTGAATCAGTCACTTGCAATCTGAGGCGGGTGTTCGGATCACGACAAACACAACAGACCGGTGAAGGGCTGTGCACACAGTCGTCGCCCGGGTTTCGTCGCGGGGCACGTTGCTTGCTCTGAGTGCCGCGCATCAACCCCTCACCCCGCAGGTATCTCGCCATGCAAATCGGTGTG
>Ga0182021_10009797_pt1 | contig 11357 bp, 12 predicted proteins | sample 612E3MmetaG_FD_120493 | JGI IMG/M metagenome (GOLD analysis project Ga0182021, IMG submission 120493) | Permafrost microbial communities from Stordalen Mire, Sweden - 612E3M metaG (Illumina Assembly) | ecosystem: Environmental > Terrestrial > Soil > Wetlands > Permafrost | place: Sweden...
ATTCGGCCTGTCCAGACCACCCATGTTGCCGGCGACGGCTTGAATGACGTTGAACGTCTTGCCCGCCCGGTCTTTCAAATACAGATCGATATCTTCGCGGGTCATGTGAAACATCCCCCACGCGGTATCGGCCAGGTAAAAGAACGGCGTGCCGTTCTGGGTGACAAAGAACCGGTGGTTGCCGGAAACTCGAATCGCTGGCGGTGCCTGTGCGTAAGCCGGAACAAAACTCGCGCCCAGCAAAATAAAACCTGCGGCCAGAAGGGCTCTTCTGATGTTTTTCATGCGGTCCGTCCTTCCCAGGATTCTCGTTGTGCTAAAACAGCAATTATACTTCCAGCCGACCACACCAAAGGATCGCCGGCGAGAGAGGGGCATACCCATTCCCTCTCTTCCGTACGGCCAGCGGGGCCACGAGCTGAACAACTCGCTGACACCCATCAAATCCATCGCCGGCAGTCTGGAGAGCACCGTAGCGCGCGAGCCGCTGCCCGGCGATTGGCGGGACGATATGCGCCGCGGCTTGAGCGTGATCATGTCGCGCTCCGACAGCCTCAGCCGCTTCATCGGCGCCTACGCCCGGCTGGCCAAACTGCCGCGGCCGCGGCCGCAACTGCAACCGCTCTCGGTGGCGGATTGCGTGGGCCGCGCCGTAAGCTTCGAGACCCGGCTGCCGGTGCGGGTGGATTCCGGCCCGGGCCTCACCATACAGGGCGATCCGGATCAACTCGAACAGGTGCTGATCAATCTGCTGCGCAACGTAGTGAGAGGCCGCTGACCGGAGGCATGAGACAGACGACACGGAACGATCGTCAGTCCCACCTTGGCGCGCTCCCTACTTGGCGGTGAACTTCGTCCAGCCTCGCGAGTTCATGTCGCGCAGTATGTCCTGCTGCCAGGAGAATTCGGGATGTTTGGCGAGATGTTCGGCCGCCTTGAAGTCGCGCCCACACGCGTGGCCCAACAGCGCGGTTAGCGACATCTTCTCCGCGCTGGCCGAGTCCGCCACTTTGTTCTGCACCGCGCCGGCCGGCGCGTAGGGCGCCTGCCACGTCCCCATGCCGCGCGGCGAGAGCTCGATGTGCCCGCAGAGGGTCCGCTCACTCGCCTCCGCCTTGCCCGCGAAACTGTCGAAGTGATCGCCCAGGAACTTCGCCGCGGCCGCCCCATCGATCCGGCCTTTGTTCCGCTCCATCAACGCCAGCCAGCGCGCGTGCCGCGCGTTCTCGCTCCGGCTCTTGTCCTTCTCGTCGAAATCGGTCTCTTCGCGGAGCAGCTTCGGATCGTTGGGGAAGTTAGAGCCCACGAAGAATCCGTCTTTCGTGCGCTGTAACACGACGTTCTTGAGCCCGAGTTCCAGGCTCGCCACCTCGTTGGTCTTGCGGTCGGCAATCAGCCAGTTATTGGCATACCCGCCGTTGTTGCCGTCCTTCATGATGCGCGCGAACTCGTCGATGGAGGCCGCATACTGCATGGCTTTGCGCGCGCGTACGAATTCCGGGATGCCGTTGGGGTCGAAGCCGCTGAAGCCGTTGATGGTGGTTTCGGCGATCATCATGCCCGCCGCATTGATGCCGAAATCGTCTCCCGAGTGGATCAGCCCAGCCATGCCGTCCATCAGGATCCGGCTGCCCCGGGCCGGCGCGATGTCGAAAACGATGTTCCATCGTTCGCCCGAAGAGTAACTCGTCCAGTTATTGTGCGCTATCACCACGCGATGATCCCTGGTGTAACTCCCGGTGGCCACGAACGCGCTGCAATGGTCGCCCGGGCCGGCGCCGTTAGTGGGCGCGCCCGCGCTCTTGTCGTACCACTTATCGTAGTAGGGCAGTTCCAGCCACGCGTTGAGCGCCACCACATCCCAGATGTCCAGCTTCACTCCTTTGGAGCGGAGTCCTTCGACGATGCCGTTCAGCTCCTCGCGGTACTCGGGCTCGACGCGTGGCCAGAAGACCTGCTCCGCGGCATGGCGGAAGAAAACCCAATCCTTCTTTTCTTCGTGGACCATCTCCGCGGAGACGGCCTGGAACGTGTCCTTGATCTCGGCGGCCAGCAGGGCGCCGTGCTGGAATCCGATATCGCCGGGTGTGCCCTCCAGGTGCACCTGGATCCATCCACCGCGCTCGCGGAAGCGGGATGCGCTGCGGAGACGCGGGTCGGTCCGCGGTTCGCGCGAAGCCAGCGTGAACCCCAATGCCAGCAAAAGAGCAGCGGAACAGACACCCGTGCGTCGCATCCCGTTATTATAGTGAGGAAGCATGGAAGATACTACGCAACTCAGAAAGTTGACCGCTCACGTGAAGGCCGCCGGTTGAGCCAGCAAGCTGAGTCCAAAGTTGTTGGACAGGGTTTTGGCTACCGTGCCCCGTTGGGCCGATGAGAATGTGCTGGTAGGGTTTGACACTGCCGACGACGCCGGCGTGTACAAGCTGACGCCGGAGCTCGCCCTGGTGCAGACGGTGGATTTCTTCACGCCGATTGTCGACGACCCGTACACCTACGGCGCCATCGCCGCGGCCAACGCGCTGAGCGACGTCTATGCGATGGGTGGGCGCCCCATCTCCGCGCTCACCATTCTGGCCTGGCCGCCCAGGCAAGACCCGCGCGAGCTGGAAGAAATTCTCAAGGGCGGCGCGGAGAAGATGCACGAGGCCGGCTGCACAATTCTCGGCGGGCACTCCGTGGCGGATGACGAGATCAAGTTCGGCTACGCCGTGACCGGCACCGTTCACCCGGCGCGCATCCTGTCCAACGCCGGCGCGCTCCCGGGCGACGCGCTGGTCTTCACCAAGCGTATCGGCACCGGCGTGATCGCGACCGCGCTCAAGCGCGGCATCGCGCGCCAAGAGGATGTGGCCGCGTCCGTGGCTTCCATGCTCACGCTGAATCGCGCGGCCTGCGAGGAAATGCTGCGCTGCCAGGTCCACGGCTGCACCGATGTCACCGGCTTCGGTCTGATCGGCCACGCCCGCGAAATGGCGCTGGCCAGCCAGGTGACCTTGGAGATCGCGGTCGACCGGTTGCAGTTTCTGCCCGGCGCCGTGGAATACGCGCGCTCTGGCGCTCTGCCCGGCGGCCTCAAGAACAATCGCGAATTCGCCTCCTGCGTGGTGGAAACCGGACGCCAACTCCCACCTGAAATCGAAGCCCTGCTGTACGATCCGCAAACCTCCGGCGGCCTGCTGATCTCGCTCTCCGAAAGCGATGCCGCGAAATTCGCCGGCGGCTACCGGATCGGCCGCGTTTTGCCGCGCGCGGAGAAAGCCATTCGACTCATATGATGCCGCGAACCTCTCACAACCCCATCATCGTCGCGCTGGACGTGGAATCCGCCACCGCCGCCCGGGCACTGGTCGCCAGAATCGGACCGCGCGCCGGCTTCTACAAGGTCGGCCTGGAGCTGTATACCGCCGCCGGCATGGAGACGGTCAAGCATCTGCTCGGTGAAGGCAAGCAGATCTTTCTCGATTTGAAGATGTACGATATTCCGGAAACCGTGGCGCGCGCCGTGGACGTGGTGGCGCTCTCCGGCGTGCGTTTTCTGACCGTGCACGCGGTGAGTTCCGTCATGCGCGCCGCCGTGGCCGCGCGCGCGGGAAGCCGGTTGCAGATTCTCGCCGTCACCGTGCTGACCAGTTTCGCGGCTGAAGATATGGACGATCTGGGCTACAGCGGCACGGTGGCCAGCCTGGTGGAACGCCGCGCGCGTAAGGCCGTGGAGGTGGGCGTCGATGGCATCGTGGCGTCGCCGTTGGAAGCCGCCGCCGTGCGGCGCATCGTTGGCCCGAACACGGTCATCGTCACCCCCGGCGTGCGTTCGGCCGGCGTGGACGCGGGCGATCAGAAACGCGTGGCCACGCCGGCCCAGGCGATACGCGACGGCGCCGACTATCTGGTCATCGGGCGCCAGATCACCCGCGCCGCCGACCCCGCCGCCGCCGTAGACCGCATCCTGATGGAGCTTGCGGGATAGGGTGCCGGACGGCTACGGCAGCAGGTACCCGGTCAACATCTCTTTCAATTCCTTCAACACGGCTTGGCGGGCTCCTGACGACTCCTGCCGGTAGGCGAAGGCAATCACCCGGTCGCCCGCTTCCGCCGCGATCCGGATGCGCAACTGCAATTTCTTCCCGGGCTTCCACCCGCACTTGCCGACCAGCAGATCGCCCAGAATGCCGCCCGGGCCGGTCTGGGGATCCGATTGGCTTTCCCGCGTGGATTCGCTAATGTGGTTGCCTAACGCCAGCTCTCGGAAGTGCGGCCGGCTCTCCAGGAAATCCACGTAGGCGTCGAGAACGCGCCCCAGCGACTTTCGCGGCGAGAAGATCAACTGCCGGGCACTGAAGGCATGCTCGATCCCGGCCCGAAAGGCGTCTAATTCGCGCACGGCGATCGCGTCGAAGATCTCCTGCCTGTCCGAGTAGAAGCGGTACAGGGCGCCCACGGAAATGCCCGCCCGCGCGGCAATCCGGCTGGTGGTGATCTCCTCGAACGGAAGGCGCCCGAGCAGCGACGAGGCCGCGTCGAGAATCTCCTCCACGGTCTGGTTGCTGCGCGCCTGCAGCGGCGTCCTTCGATTGGCGGAAACGGTCATGGCTTCGGGCCCTACGCGAGTGTCGAACGCGAATGCGATTCGCATTCGCGTCCTCTCATTTTGTATTATAGAGGATATGCCCGTTCCCGCGTCGCAGATGTGGACCGTCGCCAGCTACGTCCTCCGGCAGAAGCTGAAGGGCCGCAAGCGCTACCCGCTGGTGCTCATGCTGGAGCCGCTCTATCGCTGCAACCTGGCGTGCGCCGGCTGCGGAAAGATCCAGTATCCCGGCCATATTCTCAAGCGGCAGTTGACGCCCGAGGAGTGCTTCCGCGCGGTGGAAGAGTGCGGCGTGCCCACCGTCGCCATCCCGGGCGGGGAGCCGCTGTTGCACCCGCGCATCGACGAGATCGTGCGCGGCCTGGTGGCGCGCAGGAAGTACGTGTACCTGTGCACCAACGCTCTCCTGCTGAAGCAGAAGCTGCACCTGTTCCAGCCGAGCAAGTACCTCACCTTTTCGGTCCACCTGGATGGCGAAAAGGAGCATCACGATCTGTCGGTATGCAAGGAAGGCGGCTACGAGATCGCGCTCGATGCCATCGGCGCGGCCGTCCAGGCGGGCTTCCGGGTGACCACCAATACCACGGTGTTCGAAGGCGCCGGCAGCCAATCCGTCCGCGCCTTTTTCACCGCGATGATGGATGCCGGGGTGGAAGGTATGATGATCTCGCCGGGCTATTCCTACGACAAAGCGCCCGACCAGCAACACTTCACGGGACGCGAGGGAAACCAGGCGATGTTCCGCAAGATCCTCTCCAACCGCGACCCGCGCTGGCGATTCAACATGTCCCCGCTGTTCCTGGAATTCCTGATGGGGAAACGCAACCTGCAATGCACGCCCTGGGGGATGCCGGCCTACGGCATCTTCGGCTGGCAGAAGCCCTGCTACCTGCTGCAGGACGGCTACACGGACACGTTCCGGGAACTGCTGGATACCACCGGCTGGGGGAAATACGGCTATGAGTCCGGCAATCCAAAGTGCGCCAACTGCATGCTGCACTCCGGCTACGAGGCGTCGGCGGTGGATTACACATTCTCGCTTAAGGGCGTCTTCGCCACGGTTCGCGCCATGCTGTTCTCGAGGTATCGCGACGCGGAGGCCGGGCGCCAGATCGCGGCGGAGAAGCCGCCGGCGTCTCTGGTGCAGATCGCTTCGATGGCGGGGCGGCCCACCCTGAAGGGCGCCGATATCGCGGCTGGGGACCAATTGGCCGCGGGGCTCGAGCAGGCGTTCGACTACCGCGGCGACGTCACCGTTACGCTTGTTACCGGCGAATGTATGGAAGGCTACATTTTCGATCGCGATCCCGCCGCGCGGACGATGCGCATCCTGACCAAGACCGGCGGCAAGATTACGGTCAAGTACGCCGACGTGGTCCGGATTTCCTTCACCGGCCGCGACATGGCGGACGGACGCAGTTGGGAAGCCTGGGTCGGGAAGTACGCCGAACGCAAAGCGGCGGGCGAAAAAAACATCGAACTGGTGCCTGAGACGACCGATTGAGAAACCCGGGGGCAAACATCGAATTGGATCAAATTGGATCTTGCGGCGGCTCCAAAAAGGGCAATTACATACTTGACAGACCACGTTTGGTCAGGGAAGCATATAGTTGCCCATGTTTGAAATACCAGAGCCAAAAGCGCTCCTCACCCGCGCCTGTGTGGTAGCGCATCTCAAACGCGCAGTCGTGCGCCATCCGCTGCGCTTGCGCCAGTGAGAACGGGACGCCCAGCCAGGTTTCTCCAAGACTCGTTTCAACACTCGTGCAGCCCTGCACCTCGAACTTGAACAGTGCTCCTGGCCGAAGTCGGCGTCCAACTTCTCGAACCAGGGATTGGATGATTTGATAACTGGAGATGTGGTGAAAGACGCAGCAGGAGTAGGCGAAGTCGAATGTCAGGTCGCCAAGCACACTAAGAGTAGCCCCGTCTATTTGTTGGATGAAGGTGTTCGAGTAACCTGCCACTGCGGACCGCGCAAGTCGCACCATTTCTGGGCTCACGTCTACGGCATAGACTTCCCCAAACACCTTAGCCAGAGCACGTGTCACCCGCCCAGCACCGCACCCGAGTTCCAATACGCGCATCTGCTTGGGATTCAGACCCTGACAGACGTTTATCATATCCGTCAGAATGTCTTCCGCTACCGTCTGATCTCCGGACGCATAGAAGTCCTCGTCAGTCCAGTCTGTCCGCCCATCGGCGACAAAGTGTTGTGCATTCCGTCGGGCGCGCTCGTCCCAGTCGTCCCGCATCTTACGCAGATATTGTTCGAGTTTCATCGGTTCGATCAGCCCCTCTCTGCTGAATATAGCCAATTTCGAGATGTCTGAAACCCCTGAGCGGTAAAACCCCGCCGCATTCGATTCACAGGGAACATTGCTGAAAACTCACACGCCCCCGACATTCTCATCCTGACCAAGACCGGCGGCAAGACCACCGTCAAGTACGCCGACGTGGTCCGGATTTCGTTCACCGGCCGCGATATGGCGGACGGACGCAGTTGGGAAGTCCGGGTCGGGAAGTACGCCGAACGCAAAGCGGCGGGCGAGAAGAACATCGAACCTGGCGGAACCCCGAATTGGTCTTGTAGTCGCGCTGCCTTCGCAGTATCATTGTCTCACGGACCGGGAGGATCGACAGCATGAGTTCCCCTCGAACTGGTTTGTACCGCGACCCGGCGGAGCAGCCATCCGCGCATCCGCCAAATTTCCCATCCCCTGCATTCTCCACTGCCCCCCGTGGTTCCAGCGCAGCGTCCAGGAAAGTGGCCGAGGTATTCTCCCTGGCCGGTATCCAGATCGGCGGGCGCCGGCCGTGGGACTTGCAGATTCACGACGAGCGCTTCTATGCCAGGCTGCTGGCGGGCGGCGACCTGGCGGCTGGTGAATCCTATATGGATGGCTGGTAGGATGCCGAGGCACTGGACGAGTTTTGCACCAGAGTCCACCGCGCCAATCTGCCCGCCCTGATCGGCGGATGGGAAATGCTCTGGCTGGCCATGGAAGGCCGCATCCTGAACCGCCAAAGGCTACATCTGGCGTTGGGATGCCGACTGGTTCTGGCGCGCGGCGCGGAACTCCACGAGTTTCTGCTCCGGGAGATCGGCATATCGCCGGTATGGGTGTGTCCGTTTCGGACCTCGGACCGGACCTACGACCTGTGCCCGCTGAAGCCGAACCAGCTCTATGTGAACTTTGGATTCTGGGACACGGTCCCCACCACGCACGGGAGGGGACACTACAACCGGATGATTGAGAATAAGATCGCCGAGCTAGGCGGCATGAAGGGACTGTACTCGGCGTCTTACTATGATTGGGGGGCGTTCTGGAGTATCTACGATAAGGCTCGCTACGACCACCTCAAGCGGACTTACGATTCCGATGGAGTCTTTGGGGATCTTTATGCCAAGTGCGTGGAGCGTAAGTAGGCGGTCCGGCCTTCGGTCGGATGCACAGGGCGGAGCCACTTACTGCGCTGGGGGTTGCGGCGGGGCCTTGGGAGGCGGCGGGGGCGCGAGATCGCGGTGCGGGCCCAGGCCGAGAGCGATAAGGGAGAGTGAGTTGATCTTGCCGCTGGAGTCCAGATTCTGCTCCGCCTGGAACTTCTTCAAGGCGTCGGACGAGGTTTGATTCCACGTCCCCGTCGCGTCTTCCGGTTTGAGATAACCTTTGGACGCCAGGGCGCCCTGAATCTCCCGGTAGCGGTCCGGGGACGGAGTCAGTTGCCGGTTGCGCCAGGTGACGCGCTTTCCGGTGGTCTTTTTGCCGCGCGAGGAAGCGCTCCTGGTGGTGGTCCCCGGCTTGCGTGAGGACGCCGTGGCGGCGCCCTTCTTGCTCGCGGCGGCCCCGGACTTCTTGGCCGGCGAGGCCTTTTTCTTGGCCCCCGCCGTCTTGACCGGCGCCTTCTGCTGGGGCACGTCCGCGCCGTCCGCGCTCCAGGCAAGCACAATCATCGCAGCCATGGCGGCGTAGCTCAGGATGTTCCTCATGGACTCAATTGCCAGTTTAGCAATTCGCGACTCACCGGGAGCGTATCCCGCGGGGCAAACCTGAAACCTTGGCAGGCGAAAGCGCCTGCCCCACCTTATGGCAGCGTGCCGGCCGCGTAGCGCGAGGTCCAATCGTTACCTGGGCCTCTGCTCAGCACGCGGAACTGCACGGCGTCGCCCGGTTTCCGCGTGGCGCTGAACTTGGCGATATCCTCGGTGGATGTCACCGGCCGGCGGTTGACCGACACGATGACGTCGCCGGGCTGCAAGCCGATGTCATCGGCGAAGGAACTCGGCTCCACCGACTTCACCTGCACGCCGCCCTTCTGCTTGATGCCCAGGCGATCGGCCTGCTGCTCCGTCAGGTTCTGGATCTGCATGCCGAATTTCGCGGTCGTGGGTTCGCCGTTGGGCGTCGAATCCTGGCGGCCATTAGCGTCCTGCTCGGGGAAGAGCAGCGCGCGGTCGGCCACTACCACCTTCAGGTCGTGACGCTTGCCCTCGCGCTCCACCGTGACATTCAGCGGCGTGCCGACGGGCGTCGAGGCCACGGTACCGATCAGTTGGTTGCCGTCGACGATGGGCTTGCCGTTGATAGCGGTAATGACGTCTTCCTCTTTCATGCCGGCCTTCTCGCTGGGTCCTCCCGGAGTCACCTGCTCCACGAACACGCCCTCCTTGACGCCGGCCACCTTCAGGTTGGAGCGCGCCTTGTCGGTGTCGCTCTGGGTGAAGTGGACGCCGATGGAGCCACGCGTGACTTTGCCCGTCTTGATGATGTCGTTGTAGACCTGCGCCGCCGTGTTGACGGGCAGGGCGAAGCCGATACCCTGGTATCCGCCGTTGCGCGTGGCGATGGCGGTATTGATGCCGATGAGCTCGCCGCGGATGTTCAACAGCGGCCCGCCGCTATTGCCCGGGTTGATGGCCGCGTCGGTTTGCAGAAAATGCTGGAACGGACTGGCCGGGTCCACATCGCGCTCCTTGGCGCTGATGATGCCCGCCGTCACGGTGGCCTGATAGCCGAACGGCGAACCGATGGCAATGGCCAAATCGCCCACCTGCACGGCATCGGAATTGCCCATCTTGGCCACGATCAGATCCCTCTTGTTTTCCACCCGGATCACCGCCAGGTCGGTGGCTGCGTCCACGCCCACCACCTTGGCGTCATATTCCACCGGATCGTGGTCGAACTTCACGCGGATGCGGTCCGCCTTGTCCACCACGTGGTTGTTGGTCAGAATGTAGCCGGCGCGATCCACCACCACACCCGAGCCGGTGGCCTCACCCCTGCGCTGCTGCATCTCGGGGCCGCCGCCATTGCCGAAGAAACGATAGAAGAAGTCTTCCATCCCGCCGTTGCCGTCAGGCTGCTCCTCGTCGGGATTGGGGACCACCTGCCGCCGCCCGTTGCCGCGGGAGCGGACCGTCGCCTTGGGCAAATACTCGGTCTTGATGTTGACCACCGAGGGCTCCGCCTGCTTGGCAATCTGGCTGAATGTATTCGACAGTTCCACCGGGTTGGGAATCATCAGCGGGGTCGCCCCCGGCGCCGCCGGATTATCGCTCCTGGCCGCCTTGACGCCCTGGTCGATCAGCGTCCCGATGACAATGCCAACACTTAGCGTGAACAGAATCAAGGTGAACGAAAGCACCTTCTGCGTACGTAATCTGTCAAAGAGATTCATGTAAAGTTCCTAACTCCTCTGTGTGTCGTAGCCCGGCGAAATGGCCGCCGTGCTGGAACTACTATCTTCATAGATGTGCCCGCGCCTGGAACGGTTTCATCTCGACCAGAAGCACTCCGCTCAAGATGAGCGCCGCCCCCGCCGCGGCTTGCCCCGACAGTCCTTCGCCCGCCAGGAAGTACGACGTAATCCAGGCCACCACCGGCTCCAGCGCGTAGATCAACGCCGTGCGCGTCGAGGTGGTGTAGCGCTGCGCCCACGCCTGGATGGTGAATGCCAGGGCGGTACACAATAATCCTCCTATCAGTATGGCCCAGACCACCATCGGCTGCCACTGGATGCGCGGGGTCTCCACCCAGCGGACCAGGGACCAGGCCGCCACCGCGGCCGCGCCGGCCTGGGCAAAACTCAAGACTTCATAGCCAATCTGTCCGGCAAAATGACCGGTTGCGACGATGTGAGCCGCGAACGCAACGGCGCAGCCCAACGTCAGCAGATCGCCGCGGCTGATGGAACCGATCGGCCCTTCCAGGGTCATGAGTCCCATCCCGAGGGTGGCCGCCAGGACTCCGGCGACTTCCCAGATCCGCGGCCTAATCCGATAGACGAGCGCCGCGAGCAAAGGTACCATCACGATGGACAGGCCGGTCAAAAACGCCGATTTCGGCGCCGTGGTGTACTGCAATCCCACGGTCTGAAGCACGTATGCGGCGAACAGGAGGAGGCCGATTACGGCCGCGGTGGCCACCCTCTTCGCAGTCACGCGAGGGGCCCCGCCTGCCCGCCCTTTCCACCTGCCCCGGAACAGCACCGCCAGCGCCGCCGTGGCGACGGTGAACCGCATGGCCAGGAACAACACCGGCGAGATTCCGTGGAGCGCGCCCTTGTTCAGGACGAATGTCGCGCCCCAAATCACCGGGTTGAACCCCAGGGCCAGCTCCGCTTTCCAGCGGTTCACGCGCCCTTGCTCCCCGCCAAAGCGCGCATCGTCAGCAGCAGGGCGAGCAGAATGCGTTTGAGGCCAAGATCCCGGCCTTCGGGGCTGAACCACTCCGCCGAGGTATGCGCGCCGCCGCCCTGCCCG
>Ga0182021_10009798_pt1 | contig 11357 bp, 13 predicted proteins | sample 612E3MmetaG_FD_120493 | JGI IMG/M metagenome (GOLD analysis project Ga0182021, IMG submission 120493) | Permafrost microbial communities from Stordalen Mire, Sweden - 612E3M metaG (Illumina Assembly) | ecosystem: Environmental > Terrestrial > Soil > Wetlands > Permafrost | place: Sweden...
CTTTCCGGTGACCGTTACCGGCGATACGCCGACACCCGGAACCTTTGCCGGCCAAGAAGCTCCCGGAAAAACGGTAACCATAAACCCGGGTACATATAGCGTGACCGAAGGTCCAGACACTGATTATGTTGAAAGTTTAGGTCCGCAATGTTCGGGCACGATCGTTGCCGGCCAGGCGGTCACGTGTACAATGATCAACGATGACAACCCGCCGCCGGTAACACCGCCGCCGCTTCCGCCGCCGCCTCCACCCAATCTGACAGTGGGTTCATGGCTGGAAAACCAGTAGATCGCAAAGAAAACCACGATAGTCCACATCCCTTAAAGTAACCATAAAAGGTCGAAGAGAGAAGCAAAAAGTAGAATTCAATAAAAATTAAAATAAAAGTCAAAAAAATGCAAAAAACACAAATTGAGACACCGAAGAAGACCGGCTTCACCCTGATCGAAATCCTGGTAGTAATCGGCTTAATCGCTTTATTGGCAACAATCGTCATCATCGCCATCAACCCTGCCCGCCAATTTGCCCAAGGCCGCAACACCCAACGCGTGAGTAATGTTAATGCAATCCTGAACGCTATTGGCCAAAGAATGGCTGATGACAAAGGGATTTTTGCTGATGGAACAGCAGCCAATAGCCAATGGGCTGTTGGCACGATTACTTACACGTGCAGTATTTTACCCAACACGCTAACTCCTATTACATATTCTTCCACTGCGACCACTGGGGGAAGCACAACCACTGGCGATATGGGTTGTCTGATACCGACTTATATCAGTTCAAATCTTAATGATCCACAGATTAATGCAACCGGATCGAATAACTATAGAGTAGTACAAGATGCAACAACTGGTCGTGTGACTGTTGATGCCCCAGCCGCTGAACTAGGGCAGACAATTTCTATACAGCGGTAATTCGGGTTTTTGGTGAAATGTAAAACGCCAGCCTTTATTGGGCTGGCGTTTTTGTTTTGTGAATTCATGAAAAATTAATTATAATGGGGGTAGGGTGTTTAATAATGAAAAAATATGAATAAAAATACTGTAATTGCAATTGTGATCGTTGTTATTATTTTGATTTTGGCTTTTCTGTTTTTGATGGGGAATAAGGCAAATAATGGACAGACGGCAAATAACCCGGCTGGAAATTCACAAAACCCGGTAAATCCCGCCCCGGCGGCCACCAATTCGGGCGCCCAGAATCAGGCCAATACGTTCGCCGGTTCATTGTCCGACCTGATGGGCAAGAAAACTCCGCAAAATTGCCAGGTGTCGTTTGACCAAAACGGGACAACGCAAACCCAGTCACTGTATTTTGACGGCACCAATTTGCGGACAGATATGGTTATAAACATTGGGGGTCAGCAAAATACCTCGCATGTCGTGATCAAAGACGGCTGGGAATACATGTGGAGCGATGCCGCTGTTGGCGGCATAGCGGCCAATATGGGAATAAAGATGAATTTTGACCAGATCAAAAAGCAACAGCAGACACAAACAACTCCCGGAGGGGCACAGAACAATGGACTTGATACCCAGAAGACCATGAATTTTTCCTGCACGCCGTGGATTGCGGATGCTTCGAAATTTGACCTTCCATCAAACATCCAGTTTACGGACATGACATCTTTGGCACAGCCGCCCGCGATCACGCCGGCAGGCGCAACGCCCGGAGCGACCACCAGCGCCTGCGACATGTGTAAGATTATTCCCGCGGGAGCCGCGCGCACCCAATGCGAATCCAGTTGCGCCAGCGCCCCAACCCCAACCAAATAAGTCTCTAATTCAAAAGCGCCAATACTAATCTGCCATAGGTTCAACCTATGGCAGATTTAGGGGTTGGCTGGGATGGGTGGGATTTTGATTCGCAGGTAATAAATTGGTATTATTGTTAAATAATCAACTATCATGACAAAACCCCAAAAAATCTGGTTTGGTATCTTCCTGGCAATGTTCCTAATCCCCGAAATTTTGTGGGGATTATTAAATACATTATTATTTGGTGCTATTTTTAATGGTACAGGTCCTAGTAATTTTTCTTTATTGCCAGCATTAAAGTCAAATGGATTGAATAGGGTGGTAATCTGCGTTGAATTCATTGGAATATTGTTTTCAACTATTATTTGCCTTTTCCTTTATTACCCTAAAAAAATATTTCTAAGGATTATAATTATAGCCATTCTAATAATTTTATTATTATTAACTTTTTATATATTATTGTTTTCTTTCAATTTTAATCCTCAAATCGGTTAAAATTGTTAAACAATATATATGCTTGACATTAAGCGTTATTTTTGTAATATCCATTGATAATAATCTTCTTGACGATTCACAGGAAAAAAAGGGGGGCTGTGTCCTCCTTTTTGATATTTAGGTCAAAATATTCACTTAGAAACTTATTCTTATTTAAGTCATCTAAATAACATGAATAAAAAAAATATCTTGGCGATTGTTATCGGTCTGTTGTCAATGCTTATTTATCCTCAATTGGCACAGGCGCAAAGAATCAGTCTCAATTTTTTTAATCTCGGTGTTTCCGTTAACGCCACAGGGGGTGACGATTCCTTTAATTTTCATCTGATGCCAGCGGGCATGGAATATGATCCTCAAAATCCATTTTATAATTTTTCAGTCCAAACAATTAACGGCAACGGTTCATTTGTCAGTTTGCCGAATAACGGCTTTTTGGTCGCGGGCCAAAATATGGCCTATACTCTGGCGGAAGATGTTCCAACTGGTTGGCGCTTTGTAAGCGCGTCATGTGATATGACCAGCAATGCGGGCAATTACACATCATCTTTTTCCGACATAAATAATGGTATTTTAATATCGGCACCGCCCATTGGCAACATTTCTTGTGTGTTTGTTAACGCAAAAGAAAATAAAAAAACGCCGTTATTGTTTGTGCCCGGGTTATTGGGTACTAAGATTAAAGATCAAAATAATAATTTTTTGTGGATTGATCCCGACCGAATGATAAATCCATTGCGATTGGACAGCTACAGCGATGCTTTTATGGATCCCTTAGCTTTTAATAATAGTTTATTGCCGATAAACAGTGGTTTGTCGTTAAACGATGTGATTAATGATGTAGTATACGCGGGGCAGACATTTGATTATACCAAATCCCTTATCAATGAGTTTGCAAATCAGGGATATGTCGAGGGGCAGGATTTTTTTACTTTTCCTTATGATTGGCGGTATGGGGTAAGCGGGGTGTATTCGGATGGTAAAACCAATTCTCAATTATTGGCGGACAAGATCGATGATATCCTTAAACAAACCGGTGCCGCGAAAGTGGATATTATTGCGCACAGCTTGGGCGGGTTAATTGTTAAAAAATATGTGGTGGATAACACCGATTCAAAAATCGGTAAATTGGTATTTGTTGGGGTGCCGAATCTGGGATCGCCGGTGGCGGCCAAGGCGCTGTTGATGGGTCACGATTTTAATATCTTTGGATTGAATCCCGGCGAAATCAAAAAAATCAGCTTGAACATGCCGGCAGCGTATGATTTGTTGCCTAGTGCGGGCTATGTGGCGCAAAAAAGTTATTTGACCGAATTTCGTCAGATTAATATGCTGGAAAACCAGGCAAGTGAACTGAATTTTGACCAGTCGCAAGCTCAATTGACGAAAGATGGTGTCAACACGACGGGATTAAGCCAAGCTAACCAATTGCATTCCAGTGATTTCGACAATTTTAATGCCTGGCAACAAAAGGGGATTGACGCTTACAATATCGTCGGTTGCAAATCATCGACCTTGGCAACCGTGGAAGACTGGGAAAACCAAGATGGCTCGCATGCGTTTTATCAAGCGGTGGTGCCGACTTCCGGCGATGATACGGTGCCGTTTGAATCGGCCGACAGTATCCATACCGATGCCGGGAAAACATTTTACGCGCAGAAGCCCGATCATGGCCAAATGCCCAGCCAGGATGGTATTCGCCAGACGATAGTGAATATTATTGCCGGTTCGAGCCTGGATCAAGGCAGCAAAATCCTGCCTTACCAAACAGTTAAAGATAATCCGTCTTTGTGCCAGTTGAGCGGGCAAGTAATTGAAATCCACAGTCCGGTTGATATTACGGTTACCGACGGGCTTGGCAATGTTTTGGGGGTTGATGGCGATGGCAATATCCGGCGCGACATTCCCGGGGCGAGTTTTGAAATTGAAAACGGGCACAAATATGTCTATCTGCCGACCGGGGACGGGGAGGCCTACAATATTTCCTTGAAAGGGGACAGCTCGCTTCAAGGGACAAACGGCGGCACTTATACCTTGATTGACGAAAAGATCGTCGCCAACCAGCCGGCCGGCGCCCAGATTTTTAAAGACCAGCCGGTATCTGCGGGTTACAGCGCCAGTTTAAATAATATTACCGGCGCGCCGACAATCGCTGTCAGTGACGGCGCAACGATCACTCCGACATTTGCGGTTCCGGGCAATTCCCTGCAAGATTTAGTGTCGCCGACAACCAGAATAACGCTGGACGGCCAGAAAGGAGAGGCGGGATTTTATCGCAGCGATGTTACTGTAAATTTGAACGCGATTGATGCCGCGCAAAGTGGCGTTACTCCGGCCGGGGGAACCTCGATCAGTTATGCTTTGGATAACGCGACTTCAACCGTGGCGGATTCCAGCGCTTCATTCACGGTTGGCGGCGAGGGCGCGCACAAGATAACTTATTTTGCCCAAGATAAGCTTGGCAATCAGGAGGAGGCAAAGACTATCAGCTTAGCAATCGATAAAACCGCGCCGCAAATTTTGTGTGGTAGCGCCGATGGCCAGTGGCATGCGGCGAACACAGCGATTGCTTGTACTGCCAGCGATGATGGATCGGGCTTGGCTAATATCGGCGATGTCAGTTTTACATTGTCGACAAGCGTTGATGATAATACCGAAACCGATAATGCCGCGACCGATAGCAGGAAAGTTTGCGATAACGCGGGAAATTGTGTCACTGCTGGTCCGATCACGGGTAATAAGATTGACCGGAAGGCGCCGGCCGTCACCGTATCCGCGACAGCAGCGGGCGCCAGCTATGTGGCTGATACTTGGACGAACCAAAATGTAACTATCCATTTTGTTTGCAGCGACCGGGGATCGGGCGCAATCTGTCCGGCCGATAAAACTATCAGCCAGGAAGGAATTACCAAAGTCGTCAGCGCGACCGCAGTTGATAATGCCGGCAATCAATCAACGGTGACTTTTGGCCCGATCAAGATCGACAAGACTTCGCCGGAGATCCAATTTAATTTTGACCAAACTGCGAAAGATCTGGTATTTGCTTCGGCCGACAGCCTTTCAGGATCTGGTATCGTCGATCAAAACAACGCTACAGTGTATGATGCGGCAGGTAATTTTTCTAAAATTGGTTTTGTGGAAAAAAACCGGGCGCAATCGTTGCGAGCCCAAGTTAATGGATTAACCTATAGCGATGGCAAGAAAGCGGATATCGGTAATGTTCAGCTAGCTTTTGCCTGGTTTTACGGCTACACCCCTTCGGTGCCAGTCAGTATATCCGGTTTACAGTCGTTGCCGACAATACCGACGGCGCTTGCCAAAAGCAATACGCTGACATTCCTTTTGCAACAAGCAAAATTGAAGGATGGGTCGTTTATTGTCGCGCTCTATGGCGGCAAAAACACTTTGATCTTGGAATATAAAAACAAAAAAATGAATTTGCAGACCGTTTCCGGGCTGAAACTAATCAAATTTGCCACGAACGCGGGATTGTTCGCTTGGAGTTACTGATCCGGGAAATAATTTTTGGAAAGAAAAGACCGGGGATCGTACCCGGTTTTTTGGCGCGCGGGTTGATTTTTTTGGGGGATTATGTAGGCTTATTATGGTTTTGGCGTTCATTTATAACTTCAAATTTTAAAAGGGGTGGTTAGCTTTGGCGGCGGGAATAGAGATAAAATTTGTCTTGCAAATGCCTGACGGGTTGACGCGTATATACAAACCGCTACATGATAACCAGCAATTCGCGCGGGATCGGGTTGGATCAGTTGATTTGAATACGAAATTGCCCAGGGAGTTGCTTGGCAGATGCGCGGTCTTGATCAAAAAGCTGCAGGGGATCAACAAGAAAAAAAAGAGCAAAATAGTAGTTGGTGTCTGGATCACGGGCAAAAACCAGAGGTATTTGCACATTAAAGTTCATAATAATGACGATTGGGAATTGTATGTTAATCCCCAATTGACCAAGGCAACGGGAAAACGAGGACCGTCAAGACAGTGGTCGAAGGGCACGCCGCGTAAAGACAGGCATTAGCCCTTTTTATTTATAAGAGGCATGAAAAAGTTGAAAAAAATGGGGGATGGCGTATTATGTGGTATTGAATCGGATGGAGGAATTTTGACTGAAACCGGATGAAAGCTATCGGGTACATAATGCGATTGTGTTCATTGCTGTGGTTGCGCTGTGCTTGGGTACTGCCTACGTTTTTATTACATATGGCCTGCCGGCGCAGCAGACGCCCTTTAAAATAAATGTAGTCCGCGATGGCGGCAATGTCACGGCTTTTGTGAATATCACAGGCGGGTTATTCGACCTATCGATGAATTTTACTTCGGATGATCCGCTGGTATTGATTCCGCCGATAACCGCAAAGAATGTTACCGGGAATGTTTCGTCGGGCCGGATTGCCGCGGGAGAAGCGGGCGGTAACCTATTGGTCCAAACCATCAATGGTCGCGGCGATAAATCAAGTCACACTTTGCGGTATGACCCGGCGGCAAGTCCAAGGTTTGATCTTCGGAAATGACTTGTCCGGATTTTTTTACTCATACGGCAAGAAACCAAAAAATATTTCCCGGTTCTTTGGTGCCGGGATTGATTTTTTGGCGGAATTTTGTAGATTAACGATAGCGATATCTTAAAAAAAGTCGAAATTGGTTGGAATCATCAAAAACACGAGGTGATAGTTGGATGCAGGTGATACTGGTTGACAGTGTTACGAAAGAAGAATCCGACAGTAAAACGAAAGGACAGGCAAATAAACCTACATACCTGTTTAAAATGAAGGGGCGTTTCTCAAGCGGCGAAACGACCATTCCGATTAATGGTGCGGGAAAGCTGAAAAAATCAGGAAGCTTAAGTGTTGGCGGTAATTCTGCGGTCGGGAAGATCAATAACGCCCTGAAAGATTTTAATCATGAACGGGCCCAGAAAGAGTTGCCTCCTTTAAAAATCGTTGTCTCCTCTATCGATGATGCTTTCGTGATGCGGCTCTGCCCGGACGATGAAGCGTTGTTGGATGTCGTCAAGAATGCTTTAAAGCATCATGGTTCGACCAGGAGTTCGCATCCGGGCGCGGGTAGAGACCAGCTGTCTGCAAAAGCTAAAGCCCGCCTTTAAATTAGGCGCGTCTTTTTTTAAATGGCGGTATTTTGTATTATGACAGGCCGGGTTGAAAAAAATGGGGGATGGCGTATCATGTGGTATTGAATCAACGAGCCAGGAGGAGTCAAAACGAGAAGCGAAATTCGGCAATTTATTGTGATGTGGGGTCCGATAGTATTGGTGTTTGCACTGGCTGGCGGCATCATATATATTGCAAGCCAGCGCGGGATTGTGCGGGCAAAGAACTTTAACATGACTGCCACTTTGGATCGCGTTGGCGACATGGTTGTGGTCAATACAACCGTTACCGGTCAGCTCGCCGGCGGTCCGGTTAATGTGTTTGAATATTTCTATCGGAATAATTCCCGGATAGTGGGTCCGGCAAACAAGATCGGCAAAGTAAGAGGCGTACATTTCGAAAAAGTTTGGGTAGGGAAACTTGGCGGCAACGTTTCCGTGTACGCATCCGACAATGTCAGTAGCGATCGGATAGATCTTCAATACTACGATTCGCGGTTCAGTCCGCGTTTCAACCTCTCGGGTTAATTTGCCCGTCTTTTTTTGCGCAGGCGGCAAAAAACCGGCAGTTTGGGCCATGGTAACCCCTCCCTGGGGTATTCCTGCATTTATTATCCCTTTTCAAAAGGGAAGCTTGCCCTGAGGTAACGAATGGGTGCCCGCAGGGCGAGGGATTTGCTTGCATGATCTAAAATCCTCCGTCCCGCTTTTGGCGGGACACCTCCTTTTATAAAGGAGGAATAAATACATATGGAATGCAACTTCCAGCGAGTGGTTGTGGGCCGTGCCCTTGACAAAAATTACGATAGGTGCTAACATCATAATTGCCTGAGATTAGTGGTTTGGTCCCTCCATGTCCACTGTCGATGATGGCATAAAGTTTCCCAATGGGGTGCGGAATTAATCGGTACGTGAGCCGTCGAATCTACTTTTTTGCTAACGCAAAAATGACGGTTCTGCCGATAATTCCCAACCCTTTATAAGAGTCTGATAGATCGATAGTCTTATCATCACATCAACCCCCCACCCCCTTTAGGAATCGATCTGTCAGACTCTTCTTCTTCCCTTTAAATTCAGCCCCGCTTTGGCGGGGTTTTGGTTACATTTGGGTATCCTATGATTTTTTTAAGAAATATATTATAGTCTCGATAGTACCGATCAAATTTTAATTACTATTGGGGGTGCAATTTTTGCCGGTAAATAAGCAAGAGAAGAAAGAAAAACATCCGCAGAATGAAATATGGCTGGGTTTTACATGGCCAGGCAGTACATCTCCCAGACCAGCCTTCAGGCTGGTTTGCGCGATCGGCGACCCAAAGAAAATGGAAAAACTTCAGGCAGCTTGTATCAGGTTGATAATGGAGGGCAGAAGAGGATTCGATTTAGCGTTCCGTGTTGGTAAGGAAAAAGATGCCACTCCGGTTAACTATTTGGAAGAAGTGCCCAAGGAAGTCACCTATAAAAGCATGATAAGTATTTAGGCTCGGGCCTATTTTTTTATAGGCGGCGGACTAATTGTTCGGCTTGCTTTGGGATGGTAAGTTTGGTAATGTTTTTGGCGGATGGTTGTTTTACAAGGGAGGTATTGGTATTTCAAAGAGCGGTGTTATTTTGGTGACGCTGGCATATTTTTCTGTTTTCATGTTTGGTATGCTGGTTATTTATTTTAGTTCCGGCGACGATGTCAACCGCGTTGCTATCGGCCAGTTTACGGTGACGTTCGCCAAATATCCGATACAGGGGATAAGCGAATTCAACGAAACCGGCGGAATAAAGGAAAAAATAATTTCCTTGCCAAACACCACGATCTGCCTGGCCCAAAATCCCCGGGGGTGGGCCGCATATAGCCCGGCGGCTTATGTCGGCGAGGTATTGGATACGACAATCGGGAAAGCGGCTAACGTCAGCAGTATGCAAATCGGTGATTCGGCCGGCGCTATCGGGAGCAAGGATAAACAAAACCATACGGTCCGGGTCGCGTCATTTATGCTGACTGCCAAGCTAAAGTGCCTGGTAACCGGCACCAATTCCACCATATTCGACGAAGTGGTTGAAGACATCTCGGTCCAATAAGCGGACCTCTTTTTTTTGACATTTGATTTTTTTAAAAAATGTATTATAGTTTCGATAGCAACAATTCACAAAAGGGATTTTAATCTCAAAAGGAAGGCGAATATGGTATTGATTATTTTAGGAATTGCATGGACTAAGAAAAGCAGGCTTAGTGGTTTCCAGTCATTACTGAATGTGACCTTTTGCAACGATACCACTTTTGAGCTGGCGGAAAGTAAGTACTTGGAATTTATAAAAAAATGGCAAGACAAAGGCGTAATTCTCATAAATCCGGTCCGTTTCGTAAAGATTGGAGGCAGTCCCAAAATGTATTATTTATCTTACCCGGATAGCATTATACATCTTGGCAAAAGGTATAAGCCGGTCGCGCCAGAGTGACCAAGGTTTATGCCATTTTTTTTACACACCAAATTGACGGAGTCGGATTTTTTCGTTATAACATTCTGGGGTGATCCTTTGAAGATAATACTTGATAGTAATGATAGGCGGATCATTAAAAAAATATGCCTGATCGGGCTGTTTGGGATTTTGTTGAATTCGCTGATGGGTTTGCAAATAATCTTTCTGCCGATCCTTGGCCTGTTCTGGTGCGCCATCAATTGGATGGAAAATAAAGAGCGAGCTTACGCGCTAGATTTTGCAAGATGCGCCGCTCTGGTCGCGCTTGGCCTGTTTTGGATTTTCACAAATTGGGACTTTATAAAAATTTTGTTTGTAGTTACGGCCATGGCCTGGGTGTGGCTGGCGTTTGAAGCCATTCGGGCTAAAGCGCTTTTGGCGTTTGCCGTGGGTAAAGAACGAATAAGCAAAATGCGCCAAAATAAACAAAACCAAGCCAAGAAAAAACCGATGGCCGACCGGATAATCGAAAAAGGTGAGTCCCTCTACGGTTCAGCAATGGCATATTACGCCACCCGCATCAAAAAAAGTTAACATTGTTTAACTTTCTTTTTTTATAATTGCAATCAAAAATCAATATGGAATAGCCCATGGCAGGCGGTTTGACACGGTTTTGGCAAAAATGATAGGGTAGAAATACCAAGAAAATAACATGGCAGCCAAAAAGAAAATTACAATCGAAACGTTAGCTTTGATGGTGCAAAGAGGTTTTGACGAGGTCAGCCAAAAACTTGAAACCAAGGCGGACAAGGCGGATATCAACCTGGTCTTGGATCGCGTCGATCGTTTGACAGATAAAATAGATGAGGATCGTGCCAATCAAACGGCAACTCAACGACAAGTTGACAGGCACGAGGCGTGGCATCATCAGACTGCCGACAAGATTGGTATTAAACTTCAAGACTAACTTAAAGATAAAACTAGTTAATATGGCGCAAAAGAAAAAAGTTACAATTGAATCATTGGCATTGATGGTGCAAAACGGCTTTGCCGAAGTTCACGAAAAAATGGACAAGGGTTTTGAATCAGTCGACAAACGCTTTGAAATAGTGGACAAACGCTTTGAAGCAGTCGACAAACGCTTTACCTCCATTGACCAGAGGCTTGATAGGATGGACCAGAAAATCGACAATATGCATGGCGAGTTGTGCGATTTTCGTTCCGAAACCAACCAGCATTTTGACGAGATCGAAGCGCATTCGGTGCAAGTCGACGGGTTGTTGGTCGGTCACGAAGTCCGCATTGCCAAGCTGGAAAAGAAAGCCGGCTAAAAATGATTACTGCAAAAAATTCAAAGCGTCCCATCCGGGGCGTTTTTCGTTTGGATACCAATCTGTTCAAATATTGCCAAAATGTTATTATTATGGTATAGAATTAGTGGAACCCAGAAGGCACCTTATGGGCTCAATCCGATAATTTTCTATCTTAATTTTGAAACGCGCGAAAGCGCGTTTTTGCGTTTTCGATATCGCGCAAGCTTTTCTGCTGGCGTCAAAAAATTAAGACAGTCATA
>Ga0182021_10009799_pt1 | contig 11357 bp, 10 predicted proteins | sample 612E3MmetaG_FD_120493 | JGI IMG/M metagenome (GOLD analysis project Ga0182021, IMG submission 120493) | Permafrost microbial communities from Stordalen Mire, Sweden - 612E3M metaG (Illumina Assembly) | ecosystem: Environmental > Terrestrial > Soil > Wetlands > Permafrost | place: Sweden...
CCTTTATAATGTCGTTCCGGTGGAACCGGTTTGAATCCCAATACCTCTTGATAAAAAGAAGATAATTTTTGCCAATCACGCGCGATCAAATTTGTATGAACATATTTTGCTTCTATAGACATTTCATTGTCCTATTTTGGCATATTGATACATCATTTCTCAGTTAAGTATTGTTCAACATGTTTGGATAGGAAATCATAAAAATCTCTCATGAATCCCGAATGATCAACACGGATTCTAAATCTTGCATCGATGATGATTGTCGATGGATTCGAGTCTAAGTTCAATGCCTTCATTGTCGAACTTCCCTGGTCATATGCAAATGGTAAATCGTATGTTGTTCCCCATGAAAAAAATAAGAAGCTTGACCTCTTTGAATTTGCAAAACCTTTTGCCTTCTCTATCGTTTCCCATCCTGAATTAACAAGATAGATCGCTACTCTTTGATCGTTTTTGTATTGCTGATAGAACTTTTCTATTTGTGGCATTGACTTTCTGCAAGGAGTACAGTCGGAGCTCCAAAAATCAAGCACGATGATCTTTCCTTTGAGGTTCTGGGAGCTAACGTGTTGTCCGGTCAGAGTGAAAAACTCGAATTCAGGTGATATTTGATTTGTATCTCTTTCACTATGCATTATTTGTGCATGAGAGCCGGTTGACATGAGACAAAAAGATAAGCAGAATAAGATAAATATTTTCATAAGCGTGTCTCTTTCGATTTCTTGAGAGCTAAGTGCCGTAAATATAAAGATTGTTGCACTGTCTGCCGGCAATCCTTTCTGCGATGCATTCTTCTGGATAAGCCGAGCTCGATCCTCCATACTCGAATGTTTTCTAAAATAGTGTCGTTTTTTTATAATCCATATATGATAAAAAACGTTTTTCTAATTCTTTCTCTTCCAGGTATCTCCAAAATAAGATATTCGCAATAAATACAAAAGAAAGAATAAAAAAAAAAGAGCTCCAAAGAAAATCGGAAAACCTATTAACCAAAGGATAAAAGCCAAATACATCGGATGCCTTATTTTTGCATAGATCCCTTTGGTGATGAGATCTCCCTGATAACTTTCTAACGTTTTGATAGTGAATAACGCTGTCAAAAATACAATTAACCCTATCACGGCTAACGAAATACCGAAATACCTTATAACATAAGGAAGGTTCGTTCTATAGACATCAAGACAGCAGAGAACAATCCATGATGTCCATAGGACTGCCATAGTGATAAAGATGATCACAAAAGATAGTTTACTGGGTTTCAATATCTCTTTGTGTTTTAAAATCTCATAAAGAGACCTGATAATATGAGTGAAGATACATATTGCAGCAAAGACAAAAAACATTTCCATACTCATATACCAATCCAGTAATAGCAATTGTTATGTAAGTCGTAAAAAGTGTATACTTCATTCATTGCCATGCACCTTAAATAAAGCCCGAAACAGCAATTCCAAAAAATTGATTTCCTGCTCGAAGTAGAAATAATTTGAACGCTATTTTTTCCCAGACTAGTTCACCGATTTCCATCGGCACTATAAAGCCAATCCACGCCAAGAGGCCGACACATAAACCGCTCATGCCACTGGTTGAGTTTGTGAGTTTGATAAGAACAACTAATACAAAAATCATAAGGAGATGGCCAACGAATCCAGGAATAATCCATTGTGATGCAGGTTTGAGTTCTTTGCCGGTTAGCCTTGTCCATTCATTGCCGAACAGTTCCGGACGAAACCAGACTAATCCCATCACAATATGAATTATCCATGCAGCACATACAGCTATAAGATTGATGTTTGTAATTTGTAATGTTGTCATAGAAACTCCGTAATCTAAAAATGCAAATTACTCGACTTTTGCTTTCGTAAATGGAATTAACATTGGTACTTCCTGCTGGTATTTGATGTACATATCACCAAACTCTAAAACAAGTTTATTTTCTTCAAGCCTTGTTCCAATGATAACATATATCGTCAATACCAAGTTTATTACTATATCCATCATTCTAAAGGTTTGGCACCATAAATAGAGTATCAAAGCGAAATACATCGGATGCCGCATTATTCCCAATAACCCATTTCTTTTAATTTCCTCCGACGGGTTTATTTTCTTACTCTTTCCGAAGTTCAACATTTGGCGGATCCCAAAAAACGATAAAGAATCATAATTGAAGAAGAAAGCCCAGAAAAACATAAGCAAAGAACCCGAAATAAGTGTATAACGGATGATAGACAGCGGGTACCCGTAAGTTATAATTGTCCTCGTGTCTGATTGTGCGGTCAATTGGATTAATGGAATAAGTAAAATCAAGGAAATCAGGATGTAAAAGAATCTGTAAAAGGCATAATAGTTCTTTAATAAACGAGTCATGAGATTTGTGAATCCTATACTAATCAGGTAACTATGAAGCGCACAGTATCCTATCCATAGCGACGCAACGAACAGATATTCCATTCTTAAAGTCCTCCTTTTTTATTTGTCGCTTACTTGTGAAATTACCCCTAAGATATTCGTATGTTCTCACCGATGGTATACCCGCTAGTTTCGCGCGCTTTTTGCGTCTCGCTCCGGTTTTAATGCATTCTTCCGGACAAGCCGAGCTTGTTGAGCGTTGTTTGCGAAATCCCGCTGTTTCGCGTTTTTTGCGTCCCGATGTTTTTTATCGGGATGGCGGGGAGTGCCTGGTTAGGGCGCACCTCCGAATAGATGAACTTGTTAACAACTTGTATCTCGCATTCGCGTTGCAGCTATTTTTCTCTCGTCAATTTCACTTTCATCAAATTGTATTCGATCATTTTTTGCACAAACCTTATAATCCGCTGTTGTTCGGGATTTTGGACTGTGAGCTCCAAATTATCCTGCAACAGCGGTACGTCAAAAGATCCATTTGTCACAGTGGTATTACTTCCTGCTACGGGGATATCATTTCTAATGAGAGTAGCTGCGCCGCTGAACGTTCCTGTTGCTTTTTGAGCGCTCAATGCAGTGAAAGTCAATGTCCCTGAATGCATGAGATACATGCCGGCAGTCTGAGAACTTAGATCTTCGCCCAAAAAGAATTCGACAATTGCTGTGTCAACTCCATTTGGACCTGCGGACGAAGCAATGGACAAAACTCCTTGAGAAAGATTTGATTTTATAAAAACAATTTCTACTAAATCGAAAATATTTTGACTGTGTTTCTTATAACCAACAATTATCCCAAAATTGGTCCCAGGTGACGATATGTAAATTAATCCACCAGCGCCTTCGCTATTTGCGGGTTGTGCGACAATGTTATCCGGTAAAATTCCATTCGCAGAAAACCCTCCAACACTGGAAGTGAATGATATTTTTCCTGGTGTTGTTAATACCGGCTTGGGAATGACAGTAATTGATATTGTGACCTTATTAGGTGGATTTGCATTGTCCCTGACGACAAGAATTGTTGATCCAGGTGCAACGCCTTCGATATCTATAGAAGATCCGCTTACATTTGCGTTTGCCAAGACGGAATTTGCGGGTTGATCTATTGCGTAAGGATACGTACCTCCTTGAAGCGAGACATATTTTATTCCCTGAACTTGAACTGTAACATTTGATGGAGATGCGGCGATTATTGCGACGGTAACCGAAATTTCTATTTCAGCCGATTGTGCGCTGTCTTGGACGACAATGATCGCGGTCCCAATTGCCGTGCCTAAAAGACTTAGTGATCTTCCATACGGATAACTGAATCTATCGATGGAAGCATTGACGACAGATGAATCAGAAATAGATTTGATAGAACACGGTCCTTGCCCGCCGGAAATCGTAATATATTTTTGCCAAGAAACTGCGACGGTGACAGGATTTTCCGAAGCGGACAATTGTGGCTTTCCATTCTCGACAGGATTGCTTTTTTCACACGAAAATGAAAAAATAGCCAAAATTGCAGATGCGAGAAAAAGAAACAATAGCAAGAATTTGTTATGCATAAAACCTCAGATGGGTGTCTCAGTCAACGAATATTGGTTGTGCCGCCTCACAGGCGTTGCATATTTTTTCTTTTTTAGTTCATTCTTTTCACCTATGCTCGCCATGAATTTATATACTATTAATTTGTATTGCACTCTGTGCAATAACATTCTTAGGCCTCCGGCTGTACAGTTACATTCTCAAGCTTCCGGCTGATGCATTCTTCGGACAAGACGAGTAGCGCAAAATAAGGGTACGTGATTATTTCTAAGAAGCTATTCCTTTCCTTGTTCTTTATTCAAAGGTTGCCAATATACTTTATATTCCTTATCAAGCATGAGCTTTGCAAGGAATGAGATTTGGCCGCTGTGCAGTTCTAAATGTGTCAACGTAACGATTAATGCGGATATTACTGTTTCATCAAATCCTTGAATGCGACGGTTTGAAAGCAAGGATTCTGGTGTAACCTGTAAAAGCACATCTTGAATTTTCTTATCCAACGCATGTATTTTTTGAATAAGATCTTTTTTGGGGACAATGTTTTGATCTCTAAACTCTTGTGGTCTATTACGCTCAAAATCTTCGCCGCCAATAGCAGAACAAACCCATTGATGAAGATTTCCCGATACATGCTGGAGAATTATGCCGACACTATTTGAATTGCTTGATGGACGATGCCATATTTGCTTGTCATCGAGTTGATGAACCGCATGGATGATACGTTCAAATGCTTTGGAAAAACAAATAGAAACTACTTTTATAAATTCCTTTTCAATCTGCATAATGATATTACTCCTTAAGTACGCGGCCTCTGGCTGTGATGCATTCTTCCGGACAAGCCGAGCTTGAGTGGCGGATTAGGCAGTGCATTTTCAATTATGTGTCTCTCGCACTTCCTCTAATTCCATCATCGTGCGCCATACTGCAACCCATGTATCAGAAATGCATTGAAACACCCAAAGGTCTCGTCCCTTTGATTGTTCCTGATATTTAGCTCGTTCATACAACATCTCGAATTGAAAACTTGCTACAGCACAATTTCCAACAACATTAATTTGTTCGTTGCTCTCCTGGTACTCGAGAACTTTGGCGTTTGTACAGAATTCAACAAAACTTGCGAGAAGTGCCTCGCGTCCCACTACTTCACCTGAGAATCCAGGATACTTCATGATAATATCAGGGTGCAAGTACTGCGACATCCCGAGAGGAGTATTGCTTCGCCATGCCTGGTTTATTGCAGACAGCACTTCATGTATTTGGAGTTTAGAGTCTTTTATATCATTTGTCATTGGTAGAACATCCTTTTGCGATTCTCATTTCTGTTTCTTGCTTCCTGAAAGGCGCTCTCATTTTAACTGCGTTCCTGACGTCCAGTTGTTTTCTAACAGTACATTAGCGATAACTGCAGCCCATGAAGAAATGGCTTCCCAATCACGGAAGTCACCGACAGGTGCTTTGACTTTGTTGATCATCCATTTCTCGATGAAGTTCGACTTCTTCATATCAACTACTCCATGAAATAATGCAATGCCCCTCGGTTGAATGCGGTCAGCGATAGGCTGCAGTACTGGGGGGAAGTACCAGCCTTTCAGTAATTCCACCGGATTTCCCTTTCCCGTGGGTCCGCTTGAAAACAGCCACACCAATTGCTCTGCCAGTACCTCCTCGTTGGCTTTCAAGAATTTCGCCGCCTCTTTACGCCATCGTCCGATGTAAACCGCACTGCCCAATACAACTGCTTTATAGGAGTGCAGGTTGTTGACGCGGTTTGTAGGCAGCACATCGGTCCGAATGTCCGCCTGGCGAAGCACTTCTCCAATTTTTTCTGCAATCTCTGCTGTTGCACCATGTTTTGTAGCGTACGCCACGAGAACTTGAGTATTCATTTCATCTTCTATCTGACGATTATAAATTATGTACTATACCTATGCTCGCTATGCTTAACGTACCACGCCTGCCTGCCGGCAGGCAGGCCCATCTGGTCAGCCTGTGTGCCTGGTTAGAACACACGAATTTTTATAAACAATATTTATTCTATTACACTAAATTACTTTTACCTAAATTGCATTGTTCACAGAGTGTCTCTAGATTATTGGTGGCGGTTTCTCCGCCTTTACTCCAAGGAATTATGTGGTCAACATGTAAAATAATTCTTTGGTCTTTTGCTGGAGAACGTCCGCACTTTCTACAGGAAAAATTATCTCTTTTAAGTACAGTCCACCTAAGTCTTAAATTTATTCCTCGTGGAGTTCTTTTAATTTTTATTTTATTCTGTGTTTCTTTATAATTTTGAATGTTATTAGTTATTGGTATTAACGGTAGGCTATTATCAATGTTTTCTTCGTTAAGATTATCAGAATTAACATAATCTATAAATGCTTCCAATGCACTTTTCCAAGAACCGAATCTTCTTGCATAAGTTGAACCATTGAATTTAGAATTAGGACTAATTACTTCTCCATATCTAGGTTGTCTTCCAAGTAGTGTCCACAATTCGAGAATATTCTGGAACAATTCTTCAGTTGTGTATTCATGTCCGGTAATTTCAAGATTGGCTTTTTGTTTTGCTTTATTCCAACTACCAAAGCGAGCATGCATTGTCTGAGGGGTGTATTTGCTAAATTTCTCATAATCAGCAATTGTGATTTTTGGATTGTTAAGCTTATTTGCCACTCTTACTAGATCAGCTAATAATACTTCGTCTTTTATTGCCTTCTCTCCATATTCCATTCCTTTCAAACTCTTTTCACCTTCAAGTTCGGCTTTTTTCAATATAGTGTCCCAATTTCCAAATCTCTTAATTGCACCCTTTAGACTATATTTTGCACTATTCTTCTTGCAATAGTCTTTCTGCTTAAGGGATTTTTTACCTAGATTATTTGCGACAGTACGAAAGTCATTGATAAATTCAATGTCTGATATTTTTCTTCGCATATTTATCAGTTCGTACTTCATTTGGATTGACTTATATTTGCACTTTAAATAGTTCGTGTGTTCTATCGGATGTCGACTAAGCTGCCGCACTGAATATTGTCAAGTTGTACAAAACGAGACAAGTTTAGCAAAGAATATTCCATTTTCACAAGACCCCTAAGCGCAATGCGAAATGTACCTCAGCTCATTTGGTCAGATTGGGGTTTTCATCTTGACTTCGTCAAGAATCTTCATGTAATTGACATCAATACTACCCGATGGCAAACTTGCGAAATTAATAAAATTTCGAGCATTCTGATTTGATGTCATTAGTATCCGCTGGTTAGCCCACAAGCTTTTTGCCGACAAGTTCTTTGAATTCTTTAAGTTCCTCTGTCAATTTTTTTAAGCGATCTTCCACGCTTGGCTCTGGAAGAAATGTATTATGGTACGGCCTAAGATCGATAGTTGTCGCTTCGGTTACAGTTTTATCAGAAAACGAATATGTGGCAATAATCTTAAACACAGGTGGTTGACCATCATTCTGCCATGATTCAGAATTTAGCGCCGCACTTGAAATAAGAGAAAACTTCAATTCCGATTCTGGTGGAAAAGATTCAACAACATTTGTAAAGGCAAAGTGTTTAGCAATATTAAATTCTTGGATACTTCGATTGATTTGGAAAAAATCCTTGTCTATCTGAAGTTTGAGGTTCTGTGCATTAGTTTTACCAGTGTTCTTTATGAAAAGACTTATAAGCGTTTCACTAGAAAGTCGATGGGTTATGGTAACATATGGTCGATAAATAGCTTCAGCTTGTTGTTTGCTGGTCTTTACAATACGAAAAGTCAAGAAAGAATAGATTGCTGCGATTACCACATTCAATGCACCTATTATTTCTGACATTGCAAATCTCTCCTTGCTTTTAGCTTGCGGGCTAACATGTGATTAGGTCGACTGATATTTTTCTTCATCTCAAGTGTTATTTCTTCAGCATACGTCATAAATTTATATTGGTAATAACTATTAAGCTTTTTGGCAACCCGGGAACAGGAACAATATGGTTTTTCTTGTAAACATTGTCAAGAAGGTGGGGGATATATGCCGGATAAAAAGGTGTAACTACTCAGAATAGCATTCCTCGCATGTAATAAATCGAATGTGTAGAACTCCTATGGAGTTCTGCATGATACCTGTTTTGGGAGTTATAAACGTATAATCCCTACGGGATTTGTGGATTACGATTTGTGAAAGACTCCGTAGGAGTCTCATATTTGTAACATAAGCCAATAAGAAAAGAGAACTCCGTCTGGAGTTCAACAAATATGTCGGACACAAAAAACGCGCAAAGCGACCTCTGGAGCTGAAGAGGTCGTAGCCAACTTTTTACACTCGCCCTCGAAATCGATAGAACTGATCTGATGCATCGCGAAACACGAAAACACCACCCCTGTTTCCCCTCCTCGTTTGAGGAGGGGACGTCCCGATGTAGTTTAATCGGGACAGGGGTGGTCGCTTTGCGCAATCAAAGAAAGCGGCGATAAGTCGAATAAAAATATTGCTTGCATAACCTTGACAAGGTGGCAGTCATTCATTCCATGGATTCTCGTTCATAAAATAAGGACACACACTTTCGCTTGTGATATTATCAGGCCTCCAGCTGCGGGAATGACGATTTCCTTCTGTCCGGGTGCAACGTGTTGCGCCCCCTACAAAAGCGAACATTGCTGAATTCATATTCAAAAATATTAGAGTGAGATTCCCGTTTGCACGGGAATGACAAACTCCTTTTGGAGTCTTTTCTGTCAGGGCACAACATGTTGTGCCCTAACTACGAAAGAAACCTTTTGGGGCTATTACAGTTCCATAGTCTCTTAATCTTATTATCTTACAATCTCATAATCTAATAATCTCTTGTTCTTCACTTTCTTGCTAATCCTCTCATATTTGGCTACATTTTGCACAAATGAAAGCAAGACTTCTCTCCATTCTTCTTTTGTTCTCTTGCATCGGTTTTGCACAGGATGCCAAAGAGAACGGCGATTTTAAGCTTGCCGTCAATCTCTATAACGACAAGATGTACGATCTTGCGCTGGAACAGTTCCGCACATTCATCAATCTCTACCCTAACAGTGCACAGGGAATTGAAGCACGTTTTTATCTCGGCTTGACACAATCCAAACTCGGCAAGCACGACGATGCCCGTTATACATTCCAGAATTTCGCTCTCGCGTATACCGACAATATGAAAGCGCCGGAAGCGTGGATGAATGTTGCGGAAGAATATGCCGCGATGAAGAATGACCGCGAAGCGGCTATGGCATTTGAACGCGTAAAAACATTTCACCCGAGCAGTAAATTTGCCCCGGTGGCACTTCTCAAAGCTGCCGAGTACTACGGTCGGCTCAAGGATACAGACAATACACTCCGTGTTTTACGGACCCTCACGCAGGAATACACCACCGATGAAGTGTTGCCGGCGAGAAATAAACTTGCCGAGATATTAATATCCGCAGGACAATTTGAACAGGCCCGTCAAGAGAGCAAGCGCGTGATCGATGCGACCAAAGAGTCACAGTTGAAAGCCCGCGCACTCGTGTTGTACGGGCAATCGCTTATCGGCCTTGGAAAAATTACTGAAGCAGAAACTGCAATATCCGATGTGACGAAGAATTTCAAATCGACATCGAGCTATTATGATGCGCTCTTTACACTCGGCGTTCTGAAAAATGCATCTGGTAAAACAGAAGAAGCGTTAGCGGCTTGGAAATCAGCAGCGGATGACAGTGCGAAAGCTCCCAAGCAGCTTCGGCAGGATGCTTATATGGAAATGGCGGAAGCGAACAATCGCATGCAGTTAAATGCACAGGCGCTTGAATTGTTCGAGAAAGCCGGAAAAATCCGCGGGCTCCGCAATGGCGAAGCGCTCTATAAAGCAGGTGTTGCTGCTGAGCGAATAGGTGATCCTGTAAAAGCGGCACAATTGTATACCCGTGCTCTGACCGATAGCGTTGGCAATGCAGATCGTCGTGCCATTATTGTCGGTGCAATGAAGGGTGCTGTTACAACAAAGAATTTTACGGAAGCAGTGCGGTTAACGAATCAGTTCCGTCAACAGTATCCATCGGATGCCAACCTGCCCAGACTATTAAAAGAAGGAGCCAGGGTCGCCATTGACGAAATTGGCGATACGAAGACCGCGATTGATTTTTGTGAATGGCTTCTTGAACATTTCCCATCGAGTGAATTGGTTGACGACGCGGCAATGAAGTTAGGAGAAGCATGGAAAAAAGCCGGCAATATGGATGAAGCGATTGCGGCATTCGAAAATCTCCAACGCCAGTATCCGAGCAGTGAGTTTGTTCCTGAAGCGCAAAAACAAATTCGTCTCATCAAGGCTTTTGACCTGCGCAGTAAAGATGCAAGCATGCAGAAACTTGCGCTTCTGGTCGGAGATGTCATCGCACAGAAATCGAAAGGCAATCTTGCCTATCGTCTTGCCGAAATTTATTTCTCCGATATAAAAGATTACCGGCTTGCCGCCGATCAGTTTGCATACGCTCTCACGGTCGATCTGGAAGACGCCCTGCGCTCGATGGCGTGGTTCAAACAAGCACAGTCGTTTGAACTGCTTGCGTCGAAAGAAGGAGAGAAAACTGCAAAGAAAAAAGAATTTCTTTCAAGGGCGATTGTTCTCTACGATTCTCTTACAGTGCTGTATCCGGCAGGCGAGCTTACCGATCAAGCGGTGGTCGCTGCATTCACGCTCCGCTTGCAATTGGCGGAGAAGCCGGAAGAATTGCGGACACTGGGAACGGAGTTCTTATCGAAATCTTCCGGTGCGCGCGGGAGAGATGTAGCGCTTCTCTTGCTTGGCGATTCTTATTTGACAGCGAAAAATTATGAAAGTGCAGTGCTCACGTATAAGCTTCTCTTAGAAAAGTATTCAGATCGCGAGACAGCTCCATCTGCACAGTACCAGCTTGGCATTGCGCTCGATGGAATGATGGAGAAAGATTCGGCAGTTCAAGTGCTTGACAAATTCCTTGCTCAAAATCCAAATCATGTAAAAAGTGCCGCCGCCGCCGCATATCTCGCCAAAACTGCGGCAGACAGCGGACGAGTAATAAAAGCGTTTGGCTATTTTGATCTTCTCGAGACCCGGTATTTCTATCATCCGTTGAGATCGCGCCTCGATCTGTATAAAGCAGACGCGTATTTCTTTGCCAATGATTTTAAGAATGCGAATGAATGGTATACGCGTAGTCTGGAAAGAGTACGAACGGATTTCTTTTTTGTCGCTGCGGATCCGGAGGTTGAAAATTCTATTATTTTTAAATTGGGCGTATGCAGCGAAAAGCTCATGGATTATTCTGCAGCAAAGAAATGGTATGCAGAATACGTGTCAAGGGATCAAACTTCAGCCAGAGCCGGACAGGCATTTTATGCGCTCGCCTCGATTGCAAAGACGGAAAATTCTATCGAACTCGCGGCGAAGTATCTGCAGGAA
>Ga0182021_10009801_pt1 | contig 11355 bp, 8 predicted proteins | sample 612E3MmetaG_FD_120493 | JGI IMG/M metagenome (GOLD analysis project Ga0182021, IMG submission 120493) | Permafrost microbial communities from Stordalen Mire, Sweden - 612E3M metaG (Illumina Assembly) | ecosystem: Environmental > Terrestrial > Soil > Wetlands > Permafrost | place: Sweden...
CAAGGCAGTAGGTCATGATCGCTATAGCCGAGTGGAATGGCACATGCGAGAAAACTGCCTTAACGGCTGGCCATGGGGAGGCATTTTAACAACTGGCGCTGGCTGCTTCATGGGGTACCTACAGCGTTTTTCATATTCTAATCTTGAAAATATAAACGATTATATGGCTACAGTAAAGACTGGAAAACTGCCTATAAGTAAGCTTTCGGAATCTACAAACGAAGACATGATGAGACGAACAATGACACGATTATATCTCCGGCTCCCAGTTAGTAAAATGGAATTCATGCAAAAATTCGGCACCACTCCAGAAAAAGTCTTTCCAAAGCAATTGCAAAAACTAAAAAACAAAGGATTAATTGAAACTGACGACAAGGAAATAAGATTAACTAAATTAGGTGAGATTTGGAAAGGCAATATCGCTTGGGAATTCGCGCCTGAACAAACTTAATTTTTTCCTGATCTTCATAATACTATTGCTTATTTGTGAAACTCAGGTACGCTACTGGTCAAATAAATAAAATAAATTCTTACCTAAGTCAAGTTTCAGTCTTTTTTTGAGTTTATACTTCCAGATAAGCTTCGCACATTTCGCCATAAATCATAGAATTAAACTAAATAATCTTTCAAAGAAAACTAAAATTAAAAAAGAAAAGGAAATAGGGAGTTTTTTAGTGCTTCATCGGCTGAATTCCATACCAGGTCATTACTTTAGCAAGAATAGGAACTATTACTCCCAAAGCAATGCTCGGAATGAATTGTAACACGAATCCGTAGACTCCAGCAAATCCTAACGATGTGTTCGCCCAAAGGCCATGATTCATTGTCTGCGCCGGCGAGAGAGAAACTGTATAGTTAAGATAAGCTTGGATCGTCGCAGTTATTACCGCTGCTGTCATGCCTGCGCCTAGCATTCGTTTGAAATTCGATGACCCGCCGTTTAGTGCACCTGCCATGTAACCAATGACGATAGCGTTAACTAGATAACCTAGCATGCTCATGTCGCCAAAGAAGTTGTATGGCGGGTTTGAACCTGCATAGTATCCGTTGTAAAGCCCTGCGCTAGCCACATAGTAAAGGCCGCCCATGATAAAGCCTGCAGCTCCGCCTGCCCATTTATTCCACAATAAGCCCAAAACCAGTGGGATACCGAGAACAATCATTTGAGCAAAACCAGATGTCAGAATGACAGCAATTGTATTGTTTGCACCTAGAATGTGATGAGTTCCGCTTACGTTCACATAGATTGCCAAGAAGAAAATCAAGAGAACTAGAATGATTGGTATAACTACACCGTTGAATATGTCAGCCAGTTTAAATTTTTGTGTTTCCAATTTTTATCCCTTGAATTATTTACATTGCGGCATGTTAATAAGCTTAATGCTTGAAAGCTTGATTCATAGTGTTATGGCGTTAAAATATTTTGTATAATGAACAAAATTTGTAAAATATTATTTACCGAGTTCTAATAAGAAAAATAAAAGAAAAGATTGAGGAAATGAGGTTTTATTCTTGTTGTCTAAGCATTGCTTTTGATCGAAGTACGGAGTTTCTGAGGTCAATTCTTGCTGGGCAAACGAAGGTACAATGGCCGCATCCTGTACAGTAATCCGCGTGGAGCTTACTCATAGTGTCGAAATCCATTTTATCAAACGCTTGCTTAATCAGTATTGGGCTAAGACCGTGACAGCAGACACGCATACAAGCACCGCATCTCATGCATTGGTATGTTTTGACTTTTTCAGGTGCAAATGCTTGGGCTTTAGGTAGCTTAGGTTCTTTAGATTCTGTCGTAGGCTTCATTCTACCGATTTTGTCAAGTGCCGGCGAAGTCAAGTTCATGATTACCAGCGCCACGATTGATCCACCGAAGAAGCTAGCATAAGTCTGCAAGAGTACAGTTATAACAGCTAAACCTGCGCCAAATATTATCTGTCCAGTATACGTCAACGGCGTTGAGGCAGGATCGGTTGCCATGAAGAACGCTAGGAATATTGAGCTACCTATGAAAAGTTCAAACATCAGTCTGAGCGCTACGTCACCACCGTAAGCGACAGTCATCAGCAAAGATAAAATTATTGTCACGCCTAAGTAAGCAGCAGTAATTCTCCATTTAATGTATTTGCGAGCAATAACGAACAATGCTATACCGACAACTATTACTGCAAGAGCTGACGCACCACCAGTCCATCCGTGAAACTTATCTAAGAACAGTGTTTGGAAAACATCTGACGCGGTATATCCTGGCAGATGACCGTTCTTTATAGGACCGGGGTTGCTAAAGCAGAATTGCATCCATGCGCCAAACGAAGTTGTACCCTGATAGTTTAGATGCGTTGCGAGTGTTGGGATGTCGTTTGTGTGATCTTTAGGAACAAAGACAGCATACAAGAAGGGAATCAATACAATAATTTTTGCAATCGCAGCGGGATTAACGAATTTTCTTCCGGCTAAGCCTTGAAGTTTCTTGAACAATACCAGACCGATTAAAGATATCAATGCAACGTAAACAAAACATTGTGGAGCTGCTAATGGTAACATGGATTCTTCAACCGATGCCATTGCAGGAACACCCAATGAATATGAGAGAGCAACGATTAAGCCGAAGACCGCTGCAGACATAGTGTTCAATGGACTGTCAGAGGCAACTTTATAGAGCAAAGCATCAACGCCTACAGCAATTGCAACAGCAATGACACAGTCTAATGCAACTGTGAGCCCTAAGTTCATAAATGGTTTGCCTGTTACGGTATCATATGGAGTTACTTGCGACCATAAAATAGCAGAAATTATTGCAAGAACTAAGAGTGCAACAAAAGTGTAAGTCATTAGTTTATCTTTAGTCATCCATGAATAATCTTTTGGTTTAGACATTCCTTTCATTATCTCCTGATTATTTCTCCGTTCATTTTTAGCGCGGGTTGGTTTAATAAGACTTTCTCAAAATACTTATGGATGTTCTATATTTAGTATAGAAAATATAGAAACATCCGATTTTGAGGGTAAATCGATTCACGGGCAGTTTCAGGTTCAATAATTCAATAGTGAATATTAGAAAAAGCTTTGGCTTGGGCAAAGCTAATACGGGTAAATTACCAAACAGTATCATATTCATAAGTGAACATCAAAATGACAAAGGCCAACAGCGAAGAACTTGAAGGAACCACATTAAAGGTATACTTATACGTAGTAAAAAAAGGCAAACCAATAGGCCCTAGAGATGTCATGAAAGCTTTGAACCTAAGCAGCCCCAGCGTAGCTTACAGGCACCTGCAGAAACTTGAAGACCTTGACTATCTACAAAAAGACGATTATGGCGAATACATAGCAAAAAACAAAGCCAAAATAAGAGGTTATTTCTGGCTTGGTCACCACTTAGTTCCTGCGTTGTGGCGTTATTCCCTTGTTTTCTTAGCTATTTTAATTGTTGAACTTTTTGTTTTAATTATACATTTTGCGCATGAAACATACGAGTTTAAAGTTTTCTTTCTGTTATTGATGCTTATAACTGGGTTGGCACTGGGTGTTTTCACCGTCGAAGGGATACTTCAAAACAAACGTAAGAAAGATAGCAAGCCTGAATAATTCCTCCTAAGCAACTATTTAGAAAAAATAAAGAGGCTATAAGAAACCAAGTTTTCCTAAACCTCGACAAAAGCGGAAAATCCATTTCTAGGAGCAAGTTTTATATCGCAACGGTGAATTTACTTTCACGCAGGTAAATTTAATGGCTCCAAATAAACCACCACTGTATATGGTAGTTTGGCGGTGTACAAGAAATTGTGTTGGTAATTGCATGTACTGCAGTTATACCAAAGAATACGCCAAAGACCAAGAACTTAGTACTAAAGAAGCCAAAAAAATGGTTGATGAAATTCACAATTTTGGCGCCGAATGGTTCGGCATTAGCGGTGGAGAACCTCTTGTTAGAAATGATGTTTTTGACGTTATCGCTTACGCTGAAAAAGAATATGGCATGAAAGTGAGCCTCATCACAAGTGGTTTTGCATGGGATGAAGAACGATTCGAAAAATTACATAAGTACGAAGTTCACACAGCCATCAGCATTGATGGAAACGAGGAATCAAATGAAATCATCAGACGCAAAGGCAGTTATGCCAAAGCGTTAAACGCCATGAAGAAACTTGGCAGCGTCGGATTATTAGATTGCTTAGTCACAACCATGACTAAATACAATATAAAGCACATGGCACATCCAGCGGCACTTGCTGAAGAATACAAAGCCCGAATGGTTGTCTACCACAACCTTGTCCCAGTCGGCAGAGCGGGAAGCAACATGCCTGATTTAGCGCCCACACCTGAGCAATATGAAGAAGCATTCAACGAAATCTATGACATTCAGCGCAAGTTATACGGTAAAGTAAAAGTCAACGTTTACGCACCCTTCTACGCACGCATTGTTCGCCAAAAAAACCCAGTGGACTTCTGGGACTGGTATCATGAAGGTTATCTTGGAAGATGCACCATCGGCGGCAACTACATCGGCATTACTGAAAACGGCGACTACCGAAGCTGCGGCTTCCATGAAGGTTATCGCTTAGGCAATGTCAAAGACAAGCACTTATCCACCGCATGGGACGAACTCCAACACAGTGAATTGCACTTGAAGCTTCGCGACAAAAGCAACATCAAGGGCAGATGCGGAGTTTGCGAATATAGAGAAATATGTGGCGGATGCCGAACACGTGCTGAATACTACACAGGCGACCTATTCGAATCAGATCCAGCATGCAACTACATACCAAAAGTCTTACAGGAAGATCCTAAAGCAGTTGAAGTCATGCGTAAAGAAGCAAAGGCATTGAAAAAACAATAAATATAATTTTTCTTTTCGTCCAGTTTTATTCACTTTAAATTAAAACCAAAATTCTTGACGGTTTAGGTTTGCGTTTGGTTGTAGTTGCTTAGAATTTTGAAAATGTCATATCGGTCGTTTGAGTAGATTAGTTGCAGAAATTTGCAGCGAGCTATTTTAGTGTCAAGCTGGTTTTTGTCGTAAACTATGAATCCGATGTTATTTTCTGCAATATAATTCTTGTAGTCACGCGTTGCAACTGTAAATTCGCTGGGTTTATAATCGAAGAGGCTTTTCAGTTCGTTTGACTGTAAAGTCGGAAAATTATTTTTTGAAAGAGTAAGCACTTGATATTGCATTGTAACTGTCTGGTTGGCGTTGACTTCATGGAATTGATATTGGAATCGTACAGCATCTATTTGTTTGTTTTCTAAGGCACCGATGTTTCCCCAGTCAGGCACATCGGTGAAGTTAAAGGCGTACGCAAGCTGATTTTTGTCGTCGTAAAGTCCTATGTAATTATTCATTAAGTTAGAGTTTGTAAATGTGGCTACCGCCCATTGTGATCCAACGGGGCCGCCAACAGTTTTCGAAGATATGCCCCATGGATTAACCCAATTCATGAATTGAGGTATCTGAACTTTGTCAAAGTCAAATTGCAAATCAAAATTAGACGTCAAGTATAGAGTCACATTTGACAGTTTGTTTTGCAGGGGTGTTATTTTCCAAGAGACATCTGTTGCATAACTGTAATTTTGCACAAGCATTGACTGAATTATAGCCACATAGGTGTTGGAGTAAGTGAAGGTTAAATTTTTGGGGTAGCTTTGGTCATCAAAAGTTATAGCTTTGCTTAAATCTGTGAGAGCAAATGTGTAATTCGAGCCGTTTTGAGTAAAAGAAACAAAATCTCCAGCAACAGATGAGTAAGAGACTCTATACCAAACATCATTTATTGAAACGTAATTTTCATCCACAATATCGCCCTTTGCTCCATAAGCTCTAATCAAGTTTTGGGGATCCTGAATTTCATAAGAAAGGCTCAAGACAGATTCAGCGATTTCGTTTCTTTGAACAACCGGATCAGTCTGAGCAATAATATTTTTATCAGAAAAAGTTGAAAACCAAAAACCAGGAGTTTTTGTGACAACAACTGTCGAGTTATTTGGATAATTTTGCCCTAGCCAAACTCCCGCGTCAAATGCCTTTATGTCAGTAGACGAGTAAAAAATGCTGGCTTCCATGATTTTTCCATAAACTGTATTTGAGCGAAAAACAAGCAGTAGGCACATCAAGACGATAATGGAGATAGTAATTATCTTTAAAGAATTCTTATGAAGGCTTGTCTTGTTTTTGACATAGTACGTCATGAATTTTTCTTGAATAAAAACGAAAGAAACAGCTGCAAAAATGGCTATTGGAACAATCAAATAGTATATAAACCATTGAAACGGCATGAAGAAACCAATAAGGTAAGACTCAGCGAAAAAAAGAGGAACGAAAAAAACAAGAATTAATGTTAAATAATAAATCATCTTTTTTTGTGTTTTTAAAATATGATAGGAGATAAGAATGCCTGCTAGAGCAAAGAAAAATATGAAGCCGAAATTAACCATAAAAGAGTTAAAGCTAACAGATGGAATTTGGTAAGCGTATGTTTTGACTGCAAAAAACACATACTCGATAACAAGACCGATATAACCAATCATAGCTTTAAAATAATATAAGAGGAACGCTATTCCTCCTCCCAACATTAACGCAATTACAACTTTGAGATTAGCACCTTTAGATTTTATCAGCATGTAAAGCAAGATTGGAGGCATTATAAAGATAGCAAGGAATGCGGCAAGCTGATGCGACAAAACGAGAGCAAAAGCTGCAAGAAAAGCAACGATAAGGTAACCCATATTCTCCACTGCTAAAGTCGAGTAAAGAAATACTAAGAGCATGAATGCTATTGCGAGAACAGTTGTGTAGCCGCCAAACGCGTTAACTTCGTACATAGGAAAACACATCAACAACAAAACAACGGATACAGCGCCAACTTTTTTATTAAAAAATCTTGTTGCAATCAAATAGACGGAAAGAAACAACAGCCAATCAACTATTACTGCTAGAGCTTTTACTAAAAAAATTAAGTGCCCGATGTCAGTTGCACCGCTGAAAGAAATGAACATCGCGAGGACAATTTCATAAAGTGGAGGAGTCCAGCCTAGGTTGCTTAGAGGAATTTTTCCTGTTTGCAGGAAGATTTGGGCTTTTTCCAGGTGGACGGCAGGGTCGTTTCCTAAGACTACACCGTTCATTGATATGAGAGTGTAGAATATTGCGATAATTAGCACTGAGAAAACAGCGATAAAGGCGATTTCAATTTGTCGCTCTTTGGTCAATTTCCCCAACAAGATTACAGTTAACTCCCACCGATACTGTCGTTCCCTTTGACCTTAAAGATGGCGATTTCACTGTTAATAAACACAAGGCTAAATTTCGGGTCGTTAGCAAATTTGGGATTTAGTTCAAAATCCCTGTTAACAACGTAAGAAACTGAGTATTGTTGCATAGCCGCTTGGTAGTCAAACGTGTCCATTGAAGGAGCATTTTCTTGTTGTTTTTGTGGATTTTGTTCATGTGCCAATAATGTTTGGTTGAGGGTTGTTGGGTTTCCTATATCATTGTCTGAGATGGGGTAGATGCCAATTAGAATTTGAATTTCGGCTGATGATTTACCTTGTAAATTATAGGATAATTGTGTAATACATGGGTACGCCGAGTTGTAAGAGGAAACTTGTGGCTGATTTTGTGCAAAAACTAGTTGACCGACCTCTTTCGTGCCAGTATCTAACATTGCGACTGTGCTTGCATTTGGCTGTAAAAACTTACCTTCTGAATTTAAGACGAAATTAAGCCAGTTTAATGATATGTTATCTGAGTTACTTTGAAGCATTATTGTCATGTTTGCGAATTGGACGCCTTTTGTGACCGTTAATATTTCGGAATAGCTAAAGTTGCTGTTTACTTTGTTAACAATGATTGATGGGTTATCAGTTTGGGCGCCAATTAGTTGCATGCTGGTTACAGGTATTTGTGTTATGTCGTTAGACTGCTGGGTAAGACCATTCTGTGAAAGCAGAGTAATTTCGCTGTTGTTAAATTGGAGGAATGAATATGGGAAGTAGGTCCAGTTGAGATCAGCTAGAAACATAGGGTTATGCCTACCAATGTATCCACCATCTTCTCTAACCTGAATGTACCCATTATCAATCATGTAGTCTGTATCAAGAACATTCTTAGCAAATTTTGCCGGTTCGAATTCGCGGGCAAGTGTTAAATATTGAGGATCGACGGCGCTTAAGGTTGGTCTTTGGGCAAAGCCGCCAAACCACCATCCGTAAAGTGCGTCAGAAACAAAAACTGTGTTGGCTGGCGTGTTTTGTTTAGCCCACTGAATTGCTTGGAAGCCTGGATTATCCATGACTTGGTAGAAACTCTGGTCTATATTGCCTTGCCAAGGAGTTATGAAAAGTGGTAAGGCAAAAAGGCATATGAGAACTATGATCACTATGAAGGCTGCGTAAAGCGTCTTGCGGGTTATGCTGCTTAAAACCTTATCCAGATTCTTGTATACTTTCTTTGCAGGTTTCTGAACTTGGCTGTTTAGAACACGGTAATTGTCTATTATGTATGCAAAGAAAGAGGAGCCGCGTTCGATGAACATGCCGATAAGTATCAGTACGGGTAAAACAAGGAAGTAAAGGAAACGGTTGTAATCTACATATAGCCCGAACAGGAAGCCTTGAGTCAGGATTGTTGGAACTAGTAGCCACATGAAAAGCAAAAAAGCTGGAAGTGAAAGAAATCGTCCTCTATATTCTTTTGATAAGAAAAAGAATAGGAAGGTACAGGCGAAAAGTGGCAATATTAGGGTAAGGGGAAGTACCCTTGTCGATAGGAGTGCAGAGTTAATGGAGGAGATATCTACGAATGAGGAGTTAGCACTCAAATATGCAGGAATAGCTTTTACTAGAAAAGGTGCTACGAGAACGGCGCCAAGAAAAAGTGGAAGTAACCAATAGAAGACATGTTTTCTTGATGTGTTAAACGTTTTTGGAGAAATCATTACAAGCAATACTGTTGCAACTGTAGTTGCCCCAAATACGGCTGCACTCAAAGAGTGTGTTAGGTATATTGACCCTACTAAAATAGAGGTGGAAACAAGAAAAGGAGTTAGCTTGAATCGGTCTTTTTGAAGGTACAAATAGAAGGTGACAGGAATCAGAAGCAAAGTTATTACGTTGGGGTAGCCTCCCCAGAGGAGTATTTCAAGGTCGGGTCGTGAAATTGCCACTAAAAAGGCAACAATTAAGGCTCCTGATTCTATCCATACGCTTTTAGTTATTAAGTAGGCGCAGAGGACAATTAGCGATGAGAATAGGGCTGCAATCACCGCTTGGGCTATATAATCTGACATTCCAGTCATCATGATTATTCCTGAAGCGAAAATGTGGTATCCTGGGAAAGTCAATGATAAGCCGCCGCCCATTTGATAATTATTCCATAGAAAATTAGTGTTGCCTGATTGAGTAATTGAGTTAATTACGCTATTATGCAATCCAATATCGGCGCCTGGAGGATAAGAAGACCACAGCATCAGAATGATGCGGTACGCAAATGCAAAAACAAAAATTAGAAGTAGCAAGATATGCGTTCTAGTTGCTTTAAACATATGCTCCCCTCCCTTCTCTATTTACACTTACGATTGGTGAAATTATTAGTCAAACTTTAAATATGAAATTCGAGTATAAAAAGCCCAGAGTAACTAAAAAGGAAAAAGGTGTTTAAATGTCATGGCTTAAATCTATGATGGAAAAAGAGCCTCCAGAACCAGAGAATCCATTAGGCGTTATCGTAATAGGAAACATTGAACCAGACATGCATGACACTGCAAAAGAAGCAGTCAGAAGATCGCTAAAACGCGCAGGATTCAAGACAATTGACGTTGGCAAAAGTGTAGCTCCGCAAGTGTTTGTTGATAAAGCAAAAGAAAACAATGCAAACATTATTGCAATTTCAGTAAATACAGTACCTGCAAAAAACAATCTCGCAAAACTTGACGAATTATTGAAAGCAGCCGGATTAAAAGACAAAGTCGTAATAATCATGGGTGGCGCTGCAGTCAAAAAAGAAGATGCTGACGCACTTGGTGCACTCTTTGGTAAAAATAAGGAAGAGGCCCCAGAATTAGCTAAGAAAGCAATGGGCAAGAAATAAATCCATCAGACGTGGAAAAATGTCCTTTAAATTCAATACAAAACAAAATATATACACTGTTGGAAGAGCGAAAGTCGGCGGTCAACCGGGCGAACTACCTACTTTTCTGATAGGCTCCATATTTTGGCTAGGCCAAAAAATGGTTAAGGATGCAAACAAAGGAATTTTTGATACAGCCGAAGCAGAAAAAATAATCAACACAATGCAAACTCAAAGCGATATTACAGGTGTACAATTCGCTTTTGACATTGTTGGAACAACTGAATTAGCATTTGAGAAATACATTGATTTCGTTTCAAAACACAGTGATGCACCTTTGATGCTCGATGCAATGAGCCCTAAGACACGCATGGCAGCAGCTGATTTGGCTAAGAAGATGGGTCTTTCAGACAGATGCCTCTACAACTCAGTCTACAAAGGCGTAACCGACGTTGAATTAGCAAAGCTTAAAGAAAGCGGAATTAAAATGTCCATAGTTCTTGCTGACGATCCAAAAGATACCACTCTTGAAGGCAAAATGAAAGTCATCGTTGAAGCATTAGAATTAGCTGACAAAGCAGGAATCACAAAGCCTCTAATTGATACAGCAATCCCCGCATTCGCTCCAGACATGGGCACTGCAGTAAGAACCATACCAATTATGAAAGAGAAATATGGTCACCCAGTAGGCTTAGGCAGCGGAAACGTTGTTACAACCATGGGTTGGGTCAAAGCAAACTTCGCAAAAGAATTCCGCCCCGGATGTAGAACTGCAACAAATGCAATCATGCAAGTAGCAGGCGCAAACTGGCTAATGATCGGACCAGCAGAACAAGCAGAATGGGTATTTCCAGCAGTCGCAGTTACCGACACATACATAGCTTCAGCCGCAGGCGATCTTGGTACAAGACCAGTAGACGAATCTCATCCAATCTATAAGGCCTTCATGTAAACTTCCTTCCTTTATTTTTTATTTTATATTTTTTGAAGTGTAAATAAACTGAAACCGATTAAATGGCTCGAAATCATCATTGCACTTACAGTTTTAACGTTATTAGTAACATATTTTATTCCAAGCGACTCTTCTATTGTTGTTATTCGTTATGTTTTCGCGTTTATCTTTGTTGTTTTTCTGCCAGGATACTGCTTGATTAACATTTTATTTACAGGCAAAAGCAAACTTGATTTTGTAGAACAATTAGTATTATCGGTTGCTTTGACTTTTGGCTTAGATGGGCTTGCAGGATTATTCTTAGGGCTTTCACCCATAGGCATTAACTTTACTTCAATAA
>Ga0182021_10009802_pt1 | contig 11354 bp, 11 predicted proteins | sample 612E3MmetaG_FD_120493 | JGI IMG/M metagenome (GOLD analysis project Ga0182021, IMG submission 120493) | Permafrost microbial communities from Stordalen Mire, Sweden - 612E3M metaG (Illumina Assembly) | ecosystem: Environmental > Terrestrial > Soil > Wetlands > Permafrost | place: Sweden...
AGCGCGACCGTCGCGGCCGACCGCCCGCGGTTCGACAGGTCGAGCAGATACGCCTCGATATGCTCCCGCCGGATTGCCGCGGCATGACACGGCATGCCGTTGGCTGCCAGGAAGTCGCCCAGCTGCCGAAGGCTATCGGCGTAGCTCTCGATAGTCCGCGGGCTCTTGTGTTCGGCCTGAAGATGCGTGCTCCAGGGCTGAACTTCGGCCCGTATGTCCCCGAAACGGATGTCTACCGCCATCTTTTCCCCTTTGGAAACGTGTCCAGTAAGGGGATGATACCACCGGCGTGCTAACTATCAAAGGGCAGACTTCGCCAGTAAGGTGCTCTATCTGAGCGTGATTTGGGGATTTGGCTGGCGAGGAAGGATTCGAACCTTCAATCCCCTGATCCAGAGTCAGGTGCCTTACCGTTAGGCCACTCGCCAGCGGAGCGACCGACAGAATACCGGATTCCGGAGCGAAGCGGCGCGCCGAGTGTGTCGCGGCGTGGCTGCCTTCGGGACCCGGACGGTGCCTTGGCCACCGTCGTCCACGAGGCGAAGACGGCCGAAGGCACCCGGCGCCGCCTCCCTCGAAAATCGCACGAACAATTGTTCGACAGACGTAAACGCCTGTGGTATGGTGCTTCTCGGCACCAACATAGATGCCAATTCAATAGCGGCACACGACCTACTCCCTCTCCATTGGTACTCGGCGAGAACGGTTCGCTGAGGCCGCACGAGAAGGAGTTTTTCTTTGTACGGACAAGACAAGACGTTGACCTGCGTCGACTGCAACCAGGAGTTCTCGTTCACCGCGAGCGAGCAGCAGTTCTACGCCGATCGACAGTTCACGGAACCGCGACGCTGCCCGTCGTGCCGCGCGGCCAAGAAGGCCCAGCGCGGTGACAGCGGCGGCGGCAGCTACTCCGGTGGCGGTCGCTCAAGCGGCGGTTACTCGAGCGGCGGCTCCGGCGGCTATTCGAGCGGCCCGCGCGAGATGTTCAGCGCAACCTGCTCCAGCTGCGGCAAGGAGGCCCAGGTCCCCTTCCGCCCGAGCGGCGCGAAGCCGGTCTATTGCAGCGATTGCTTCACCAGCCAGCGTGGCTCTTCGAGCAGCCGCTACTAACTCGCACTTCGCATAACTGAAAAGGAGCCCGAGCAATCGGGCTCCTTTTCGATTCCCCGGCCGGGCGTGTCGGCCGGGCGTGTCGGCCGACACGGTGGTTACTCGGCGCGGGGCGACAGGATGACGACCGCGGTTTCTCGTGATCGCCGCGCGGCATAGGCGTCCAGGCCCTTGTCGTAGACGGCCCACCTGGCCCACAGGCGTGGCCGCTCACCCTTGTCCGCTGCGCGGCCGTGAACAGCCCGCGATCCGCCGGGCAGATCGACGGTGACATCGGGATGAGCCTGCAGGTTGAGCCACCAGGCGGGCTCGGCATCGGCCCAGCCGTTCATGGCCATGGTGACCAGGTCGGGGCCGTCCTCGAAGTAGCCGAGGATGGCCTTTCGCTCCTCGCCCGTGCGGCGCCCGACCGTCCGCAGGCACATCATGCCCCAGACGTCGGCCGTCGCGGGACGGAGGCCGAACCTGCCGCCCGTAGCTGAGTAGGCGGCACGCTGCAGCGTCCAGAACGTGCGGACAAACCAGCGCGGCGGCAGAAACGGTGACTTCGTCGACTCTTCTGAAGACATGCTGTGCTCCGATCGGTGAGGGTTGTCAGGGCATTCGACAGAAACCCGGGCGGCGGTCGGCCGGTCATCTCGGCCGGTCATGTCTGTTCGTCCGGGTACTGGAAGACCTCGTCGAGGCGAACGTTGAACGCGCGGGCGACCTGGAAGGCCATCTCCAGCGATGGCGAGTACTTGCCCTGCTCAATAGCGATGATCGTCTGGCGGGTGACTCCGACTCGATCGGCCAGATCCGCCTGCGTCATCTCGCCGTTGGCGAACCGCAGGGCCCGGATCGAGTTGGTGACGTGCGTAGGCTTTACCACCGCTGGAACGGCCCGTGATAGGCCGCGATCTTTGTGACGGAGGCGCCCATCGCGCCGAGGATGCCGGCGAAATAGATCGTGTTGCCGATCCAGAACCGGTCCGCCGCGGCCATGGCCAGCACTAGAGCCGCGCAGGAGCCGGCGATCAGCAGGTAGTTGCCCACCCGCTCCCCGAAACGGTCGATCTCCTTGTCGCGTTGGTCCTTCTTGTCGGCCTCTTTCGGGTTGGTGGCCGCAGCAACGATGTTGCCGACGACGTTCGCGACGATGAAACCCACGATCGAATAGGTCATGGGCTGGACCCACGAGATCTCCGCGACCGGCTTGCTCAGCGCCTGCGAGGCCACAGTCCCCCCGTAGGCGATGAGGGTGACAACCGCGACCACGAGGACCACCCAGTTGCTCTTCTCCAGGAATGCCATTTCCCGCTCCCCATGTCAAAGATTGCTGACATGGACAATGTAAAGCCGCGCCGACATTATGTCAACTATTCTTGACACAGTGAGGGAGTAAAGCCGACTCTGCGACCCGAGCTCGTGCGGTGACCGGTGGATTCGTGGCTCGCGCCTATACGGCCGCGCCGCGCTCCCCTACTCCGCGCCCGCGGCGCCGCCCGCCACTCCGGCCAGCTCGGCCAGCAACTCGCGCTTCCGATCGGCCGAGGCGAACGACCCGTTGATCGCGTTGGTCGCCAACCGCGCGACGTCCGCTGCCCCGAACCCAAGCGCGGCCACGATCCGGCGGTAGTTCTCGCCGATGTACCCGCCGAAGTAGGCCGGGTCGTCCGAGTTGATCGTGACCGCCACGCCGGCCCCCAGCAGCGTCCCGATCGTCGATCGCGCCAGGGCCGGCACCACCCGCAACCGCAGGTTCGAAAGCGGACACGCGGTCAACGTTACCCCGTCCTCGGCCAGGCGCCGCATCACCGCCGGATCGTCGGCCGCCCGCACGCCGTGGTCGATCCGAGAGACGCCCAGGCAATCCAGCGTGCGCGCGACCAGCGACGCGTCGGCCTCCTCGCCGGCATGTGCGACCGCCCGCAGGCCGCGGGCGCGCGCGGCGGCAAACACGGCCGCGAACGGCTCCGGCGGGTAGCCCACCTCGCTCGAGTCCAGGCCGACGGCCACGATCCGGTCCAGCCACGGCTCGGCGTCAGCCAGTGTGGCCGAGGCCGCCTCGGCCGGTAGATGCCGCAGGAACGAGAGGATCAGGCCGCTCGTGATCCCGAACTCACGCTCGCCGTCGGCCAGGCCGTCGAGGATGCCGCCGATCACGTCCCCGATGGAAATGCCGCGATCCGTATGCGTCTGCGGGTCGAAGAACGGCTCAACGTGCCGGACGTGGTCGGCGTCGGCGCGGCGCAGGTAGTCGAGCGTCAACTCGCGGAAGTCCTCGCGCGTGACGAGGACGGAGCAGGCGGCGTAATAGATGTCCAGGAACGCCTGCAGATCGGCGAAGTCATAGCGGGCCCGCATCTCGTCTACCGTGGTGAACGGGAGCACGACCCCGTTTCGAGCAGCCAGCCGGAAGGCCAGCTCGGGTTCAAGCGTGCCCTCCAGGTGGACATGCAATTCGACCTTCGGCAGGCGGTCGATCAGGCCGTCGAGGTCGAAATCGGGCTTCGTGTGGGCGTCCGACAGCAAGCGCTCAATACCTCCGTCGCGCCGTGGCGCGCGTTGTCGGCCAGTCTATCGAGTCACGCCAGAATGTGGACGTCGCAGGTCCCGGCTGGCGCCACCGCGCCCGGCAACGCCGGCTGATCAAGTCAACCGGCAGTAGCCTCGCCTTTGTCCAATCGCCCCAAGCTGGTACATCCGACGCTCTCCGACCATGGCCCGGTGCAACGAGGAAGACGGCTCCGGAAGCCGTACCTCAGGACAGCAGTGATCATCGCCGCGGCAGCATGCATCGTCGGCCTCGGATACTTCGGGGAGCACAGGGCGCCGCCGGCCACGGCCTCGCCGGCCATACCTTCCGCTTCACCGCCCCCATCGGCGATCGCGTCGAGCCTGCCGAGCGCCACAGCCGCGACATCCGAGGGACCGACGCCGAGCGGCCCGGACGGTCTCCAGGCCCTCACCGGCCTCGCCCGGCTGCCACTCCTTCCGGGTCGGGTTACGGCGTCGGCGCTGCCGGTCCGGGTCGTCGACCGGTCGATGGCCCTCGTTGGACCTCGCCTCTTCTACATCGTCGCGAACTACAGGATCGAGTCCAGCGTGATCGGATCGTCCTCGGGGTCGCAGACCCTCGCTATCGCGGGCCCCGGCGAGTCGATCAACGGACTGGCCGCCGCGGGCGGATCGCTCGTCTATGCCGTCACCTCGACTGGGGGCGCGGCCGCTCAGCCGAACAGCCTGGGTGCCGCGCTGGTGGTCAACTGGAGCGTCTGGCTCCTCGATCTGAGAAGCGGTGGCCGCAAACAACTCGCCAATGGCACTCGCTACACCAACGACTTCAGCGACCCTGAGCTCCCGATTCACATCGCGGTGACGACCTCGGCCTACGCGTTCGATCGCCCGGCTTCCTCGCCCGGCACAACCGGCGGCGAGACGGTGGAGGTCCATTCACTTACCGGAGCGCTGATGTGGTCGAGCCCGGCGCCGGCGACTGTTCTCGACGTGATGCTCGGCGGGAGCAGGCTGGCCCTGCTGACCCAGGACGCCGGATCGAAGACCGGACCCAGGACCTTGTGGCTTTCAGACGCGACGCATCCGGCTCCCGTAGAGGTCTCGCACCCGGCCTCCTCCGCATCGCTTTCGGCGGACGGGGCGTACCTGGCGTGGGACCTCGGGCTGGTCACGGGGCTTTCCAAACAGTCTCTTATGTCGGACGTGGGCATCGAGAACACGGCCTCCGGCGGCGTCACGTTCCTGCGGCCGCCCACGACCGCCTCCCTTCTCGCGCCCGTCGGACCCTCGGTATCCTCGACACCCGGCGGCCCCGTGGTCGCCTGGCTGGCCACGGCGCCGAGCGGTTTGGTCTATCCGGCGTTCAGTTTCGGGGGCCGCGGAGCCGCGGGCTTCTTCGACGCCGTCCAGCAGCCGGTCTGGCTACAAGTGGACGGCATGCGACTCACGTGGGTGACCGAGAGACGGGATGGCGGATTCGCCACGGCGACTGCCACGGAGCTCGCGGCCTCGTAGCCGACGCCCCCGATTCTGGAAACACGCCACCGGGTTGACCGCCTTGAGTCACTACACAACCGTCGCGGAGCGGTCAGACTGGGAGGAACAAGGAGGGCGCGACATGCACGTTCTGGTGGCCTACGCGAGCCGTCATGGAGCAACCCAGGGGATCGCCGAGCGCATCGCGGAGACTCTCGGCAAAGCCGGAATCCAGGCGGAGGCGCGGCCGGTTTCGGAGGTCAAGAGCCTTGCCGGGTACGACGCCTTCGTCGTCGGCAGCGCCGCATACATGTTCAAGTGGCTCAAGGACGCTTCGGCTTTCGTTCGGCGCAACCGCGCCGTCCTGACCGCGAAGCCGGTCTGGTTCTTCAGCAGCGGCCCCACCGGCGGGCCCCTCGACGCGAAGGGGCGCGACCAGAAGCTCACCACGGTGCCAAAGGACGCCGCGGAGCTTGCGGAAGCGGTCCACGCTCGCGACCTTCGGATCTTCTTCGGCGCCTATTCCCGCGATCGCAAGCCGGTCGGGCTGGCCGAGCGATTCATGTCGGTGATGCCGGCCATGGAAGGCGTGCCCGAGGGCGACTTCCGCGACTGGCCGGACATCGAAGCTTGGGCATCGGGGATCGCCGAAGAACTCAGCCTGGTCGCGCCGGCCAGCCGGTAATCCCGCGCCCTTGGCGGCGCAGACCGCGGCCAACGACCTCAGACCGTGATCACGACCTTGCCTCGGGCATGGTGCTGCTCCAGGTAGCGCATGGCTGCGGCCGCTTCGGCCAGCGGGTACGTTCGATCGACGATGGACTTGACCGTGCCCGCCTCCATGAGTCCCCGCATGTGGTCGAGGTCCTCGGCCTTGACCGTGGCCAACATGGAAACCAGACCCTGGCTCACGAACGGCGACAGAATCTTTGCCCGGATCATCTGCCCGATGGGGCCGAGCAAGCGGCCGCCCCCGCCGCCCACGAGGACGAGTGTCCCCTTCGGCGTGAGAGCTCGCATGAGGGCGCGCAACGAGCGGTTACCGACGGTATCGACAACGAGGTCGTGCCGCTGGTCGCTCCGCGCGAAGTCCTGCTTGGTGTAGTCGATGACGTGATCGGCTCCGATCGAGCGGACCAGCTCCACGTTGCCCGTGCTGCAGACGCCGGTCACTTCGGCGGCGCCCAACGTCCTCGCGATCTGCACGGCGAAGGTTCCCACACCGCCGGACGCACCGTTGACCAGTACCTTCTGCCCAGACGCGAGACGTCCGAAATCGCGCAGGCTCTGGAGAGCCGTGAGGCCGGCCATGGGCACGGCCGCGGCCTCCTCGAACGTCACGCCCGCGGGCTTCAACGCCAGGGCCTTCTCCGGGATGACCGCGTACTCGGAGCACGCTCCCGGTCCCATGGTCCCGTAAACCTCGTCGCCTGGGCGGAACCGCGTCACGTCCTTGCCCACGGCCTCGACCACCCCGGCGATATCGGAGCCCAGGATGGTCGGCCGCCGTGGCTTGCGGACGCCTACGCCCATCATGGGTCGGAAGAGCAGCGGCTCACCGCGCAGGAAGTGCCAATCGTATGGATTCAGTCCAACCGCTCGAATCCGAACCTGGACCTGGCCCTCACCCGCTTCCGGCCGCTCGATTTCTGCAAGCTCCAGGACGTCCGGCGAGCCAAACCGCCGATAGACGATCGCCTTCATTTGTCCCCTACTTGTCGAGTTTCTTGCCGGCCATCGATCCCTCTCCGCCGCCGAACCTGGCCAGCTTGCCCAGAACGGTCGACAACAGGATGCTGGCTCTGAAATGTACAGAAGTTATGAACAGGTGGCGAAGTCCTCCTTCGAATCCGGGTCAGGGAGTTGCCACGGACCCGGCGGTCGCCGGTCGAGCCACCCGCCGATTGCCACACCCGAGCTGCGCTGGCTGGGCCACATCGCCGGAGCCGGAGTGCTACTCTGCCGGGACGACGCACGCGGGCGATCGTCGCCGGGACCCATCCAGATCGAGGGTTCTCGGACGCCCGCAGCGTGATGCGCCACTCGCTGGCCGGGTTCGTCTGCTCGTCCACCGAGGCTGAATTCGCGGGGGTTATGCGCGCTGCGCGCCCTGCGCGGCAGAAGTTTTCGGCCGGGTTGGCTCCTGCCATTCGGCGGCCGGCGCTCCGGAGGTCAACAGGGACCTATGGGCCTGACGACGCTTACGTCCACGCAGATGCGGAGGGCTCCGGCGGCCGGCTCCCGGCCGCGCCCCGCCGAGTTCATCGCAGCGCTGGCTATCTCGCCGTGCTGCCCGGCCGTCACGACCGACGAGCAGTTCGACAGGGCCCTGCTGAGCCAGGCCCAGGTCCTCTTCGTGCTCCGGGCCAACGGGCTGGAGTTGGGCCACCTCGTCGGACGCGCCCATGAGCGCGGCAAGCTCATCGCGGTCCACCTGGATCTCCTGGCCGGCCTGAGATCGGATCGAGCCGCGGTCGGCTGGCTGGCCCGGGCGGGAGCCGACGCCGTCATAACTTCCCACGGTCACCTTGTGGCAGCAATCAGGAACCAGTCCATGGTGGCGGTCCAACGGCTGCTCGCCGCCCATGCGTCGCAACTCGCTGCGGGCCTCGCCAGCATCGCCAGGTCCGAGCCGGACGTAATCGAGTTCCTGCCGGGCGTCGTCCTGCCGCAGGTGCGCCACCTGCTTCCCAGACCGGGCCCGCCGATGCTGGCCGGAGGGTTCGTGAGAAGCCGGGATGACGTGCGGGCCATCCTCGCCGCCGGCGGACTCGCCGTGACCACGAGCCGCGAGAATCTCTGGGGCATGTCGCGTGAATAGCGACCCGGTCCGGCACCTGCCGAGAATCTTCGAAGCGTCGAACGGCCTGGGCGGCTGGTCGCCCCTCGGCCGAGACGTCGGCCTTCTGCTCCGGGACACCAGTTTGACGGCCCTGCTGGCCAATGCCGGCTACGACACCACGCTGGCCGTTGATTGCGACGGCGTCGAGGGCCTGGGCGACGATCGGGCGGCGGCCGAGTTCCTGGTCCTGCGGCTTGGCTTTGGGGTCGTGCTGACCCGGCATGCCGCGATGGCGGCGAATGTCGCATCGCTGGGCGGCCTCGCATTCCTGAAGGTCTACGCCCTGGACAGCGAGGGGCTGCACCGCTCCCTCGAGGGACATCCACGCGGACCCGCCATCGGGACAGCGATCTGCCCCGGCCTGGTCCTGGCGCACCTGGAACCCGGGGAGGTTTCCTTGTTGCCCCGGCCGATCATGGGATACGGCCTGCTCGACGCGCCCGAGGACATTGCCGCATGCCTGGCGATCGCAGACTCGGTCGTCCTCCGGCGGCAGGCGATCGAGGGGCTGGCGGCCCCGCGCTCGGACGGCCGGGCGGACGCCCGAGACATCCTGCAGCCGGCCCTCAACAGGCCCTGAGGGCGCCGACCGCGGCAACTGATCCGGGCCCGAGCCGACCGGACCAAAGACCCTTGACAGGCGTCCTAGCTGTCGCGTAAACCTACCGCGAGCCGTAACCGGGACAGGTTTTGAGAAGCCCCGCTTCAGCCAGATGGCTGGGCGTGGGCTTTTTTGTGTGCCCGGATGACTCCGCCGCGACCGACAGGAAGCCGGCCGGCACATTGGAGGCTGAGGATGGCACAGGAACAATCCGGCAACTTCGTGAACCAGGGCGGCGGGGAGAAGTCGCTCTGGCGCACGTCGCTGTTCGGCGTATTCGTGGCTTCGCTCGTTCTTATGCTCGGCGGCAGCCTGACGGCATCCTGGATCCAGAGTGGCCAGGGATCGGTCCAGGTCAAGGAAGTCTCGTACCTCGGGGCCGAGAACGCCCTCAACAACGCGTACCTGTTCATTCCGAACAACGTCACCGCCAAGACCCCGGCGCCGGCCATCCTGACGGTCCACGGTTTCAACAACAGCAAGGAATACATGGCCAACACCGCGCTCGAGCTGGCGCGGCGCGGCTACGTCGTCCTTGACATCGACATGGAGACCCACGGCCACTCCGAGGTAGTCGCGGCCGGCGACGGCGGGATCGGGACCGTGGACGGACTCAAGTACCTGACGAGCCTCTCCATCGTCGACAAGACGAGGGTCGGCGCCGTCGGCATGTCGATGGGCGGGGTCGCGATCGATCTCGCGGCAGCGGCCATGCCGGACACGCTGAAGTCCATGTTCTTCATGGACTCCACGTGCGCCACTTCCTGCGCCATGAAGATCAACCAGGCCGAGACCGTCGGTACGATCACAGAGTTCACGGTCTGGCAGTCCGGCGGCAACGGCTCCGCGCCGGTCTTCAACGACATTCTCTCGTCCAAGCTCCTCGAGGGCTGGGCCAGCACCACCAGCCCGATCGTCTCGGGCAAGCTCTACGGCACAGTCGCCGATGGGACCGCCCGCGAGTTCTGGTCGCACTTCGGCGAGCACGCCACCTCAACCGACAGTCCCGAGGCGATCGGCGACGCGATCTCGTGGTTCGGTCTGACGCTGCCCACCGGCACATCGATGGGCTCGTCCGACCAGATCTGGCCGATCAAGGACCTCGGCACGGGCGCCGCGCTCGTCGGCTTCCTCCTCTTCGTCCTCTCGCTCGGCGGCTTGCTGCTTCGCTCCCGCGCTTTCGCCGGCCTCGCCGAGGCCACGCCTTTGTACAAGGGCAATACCGGCTCGCGCTGGTGGATCTTCGCGATCATCACGGCGGCCCTCGGGCCGGTCCTCTTCAACTGGGCCTTCACGACCGGCTACGCCGGCAACTGGTTCAACTGGGAGGGCGTCACCACCGGGTTCGCCTACTGGCTGGCCGTGCTGGCCATCATCACGGCCGTCATCCTGACGGTGTTCCACTTCCTGCTCGGCCGCAAGGCCGGGATGACCCTTGCCAACTACGGCCTGACCTCGGAAGACACCGGCTTCGAGTGGGGCAAGATCGTCCGCTCGGCCCTTCTCCCGCTAGCTGTCCTGAGCGTGGCCTACGCGATCCTGTGGGCCGTCAACTCCGCGCTCAAGGTGGACTTCCGGTTCTGGGTGGTCACGCTCAAGACGAGCGACCTCGGCCACGTCCCGATGGCGATCGTCTACTCGATCCCGTTTGCGGCGTATTTCATCGCCGCCTCGACGGCGCTTCATGGAACCCTCCGACCGAAAAACGGGACTGCCTCTATGCGGCGCGAGATGATGACCAACATCCTGATCCTGCTGGTGGGCGCGATCGGCCTGCTCGTCGTCTACTACGGCCCGATCGCATTCCTCAACGCCTCGCCCTACGATTCCGCCAGCCTCGGCTGGGACGTCGGGATCATCAACTTCATCGGCACGCTGCTGATCCTTCCGGCTGTCGCAGCCGTGATGACCTACTTCTTCCGCAAGACCGGCCGCGTCTACGTGGGAGCATTCATGTGCGCCTTCATGCTGTCGTGGTATTTCGTCGCGTGCAACACGACGTTCCACATCTAGCCGTATAGGTCTCCCCAGCCGGCTGGCAGCCGGCCTGACCCATGCCAGGTGCAGGGAAGAATCGCCGGGAACCCCCGATCGGGTGGCAATCGGCGACCGAGCACCGGGCAACGGGCAGGCCGGCCGCCCAGCCGGAATCCACGTTCGACCAGGCCCCTCCACCTCCGGGTGGACGGTTCGGGGTACCCCCTTACCGTCCACCCAATCCCCCATCTTCATCGGCACGGCTTCGTGCAGCCAGAAGGAAGGCCCACGGTTGGCTACCAACGTATCTGAGACTCCCGGGCAAGCGACGACCACCGCGAGCCGGAGGCGCCTCGAACTCGAGTCGCTCGCCGGCCAGCCCTGGGACGTACTGGTAGTCGGCGGCGGGATCACCGGTTGTGGCATTCTCCTGGACGCCGCGAGCCGCGGACTGCGCGCCGCGCTCATCGAGAAAGACGACTTCGCCACAGGGACGAGCAGCCGGTCATCGCGACTGATCCACGGCGGTCTTCGCTACCTCGAGCAGTTTCAGATCGGCCTCGTGCGAGAGGCCCTGCGTGAAAGAGCCAGGCTGCTCCGGATCGCTCCCCACCTCGTCAGGCTGGAGCCCTTCGTGTTCCCGGTATACGGGGGCCTCTGGGCGCCGCCGTTCTACGGGGCCGGACTCACGATGTACGACCTGCTCGGAGCCTCCCGGGACGGCGGCTTCCACCGCTGGCTGTCCGCGCGCGACGCTCTCGAGGCAGTCCCCGGCCTGCGGCGCAAGGGCCTTCGCGGCGCGTTCATCTACCACGATGGCCAGGAGGACGACGCCCGCTACGTCATCGC
>Ga0182021_10009803_pt1 | contig 11354 bp, 10 predicted proteins | sample 612E3MmetaG_FD_120493 | JGI IMG/M metagenome (GOLD analysis project Ga0182021, IMG submission 120493) | Permafrost microbial communities from Stordalen Mire, Sweden - 612E3M metaG (Illumina Assembly) | ecosystem: Environmental > Terrestrial > Soil > Wetlands > Permafrost | place: Sweden...
CGGTACTCCTTGGGTCAGTGGGCCAGATAGGCCCGAAGTTCGATTCCGGCCTCTTCGGCGCGGTCGCGTCTCAGGCTGTAGTAGGTCAGATTGCCCTGCTCGGTGAGCGTGATCAGGCCGGCAGCTCGAAGCTGGGCCAGATGGTGCTTGATCGTGGGCTTGCTCAACTCGAGTTCGTTGGCGATCTCGGTCAGGTAGCGGTCTCGCTCCGCAAGGAGGCGGAGGATCCGGAGACGGCTGCCGTCACCGAGGGCTCGGTAGAGGCGGACGGTCGCGGCCGGGGGAGTCAGCTTGTCGGCCGCCCCGAGCGACGCGTCCGCGATCGGGTAGCAGATCGCCTGTGTGTCGCCGACCTTGGTCAGCGAGTTGTACGGCCGGCCGAAGTAGCTCGGGGCCAGAACGATGCGACGGATGCGAGGCTCAGGGACCAGGCGAATGCCGTTGGTCGTACGTTCGACAAAGCCGATCGGATCGCGGGCAATGTCGTCCTGACGCGCGGCGGCGACGTCTCGTTCGAGCATGCGACCGACGCGGGCTTCCACGGCCTCGTAGCGAGGCAGCCAGAAGTGGACGACGGCTCGCGCAGTGGGGGCGAGGTCGCCTATGGATTCGGTCAACACGGCGTGGCCTTTGGCCGCGTCAAGCCGGCCCTGAAGCTCCAGGTAGGCGGCGGCATCGCCGTCGACCGCCCGGCGCGTGATCGGTCCGAGGTCCGGATCGTCGAGCAATTCCCCGACCATCTCCTGGAGCAACTCGCCGTCTGTCATCGCGTCGACGGCGGCGACGACATCGCGTGCCGTCCGGATCTCGGGACGCCCCACGAGCATCCGGCAGAGTTCGGCGACGAAGCCCGTGCAGGCCTGGATGACGGCGCCGGTGCCGAGCTGCGCGGCCATCGCCGCGCGCGCTTCCTCGAGCCAGCCGCGATCCTCGGGCAGGAGATCCTCGGCTTCGCCGCAGTCGTTGCAAGCGCTGGTGAGGAAGTCATAGCCGGTGCGTGGATCCAGCTCGACGACCGGCAGGGCGGCAGCCGTAAGGCCCGGTCGGACCAATCCGCCGGGTCGAGTGGGGGAGCTGATGGGGTTTCTGGTAGTGGCCACCGTGCTTCGCGCCTCTAACACGTGTTAGATGGCAGACTAACATGGGCCAGGTAGTTGGGTCAAGGCCGGTTGCATGGATCTCGCCGCGGAGTGGCGCCGCGAAATCGGGATGCGCCCGCCCCACCGACGACTGCAGGGTGGACGGCACGTACAATGCCGGCACCGGCATGACCGTCGCTCGCTGAGCGGCGCGGCCCGGGAGGAGTTGAACCCCGTGACCGTCCCAGCCGTCAGGTTCACCGACGAGCGTCTGGCCAACGGCCTGCGCCTGATCATCTCGGAAGACCATCTGGCGCCCGTGGTGGCGGTGTGCATCTGGTACAACGTCGGCTCCAAGAACGAGGTGCCGGGCAAGACCGGCTTTGCCCACCTCTTCGAGCACGTCATGTTCCAGGGCTCGAGTCACGTCGCCAAGACCGAGCACATGGCCCTGATCCAGGCCGCCGGCGGAACCCTCAACGGAACCACTTTCTTCGACCGGACCAACTACTTCGAGACGGTGCCGAGCCACCAGCTCGAGTTGGCGCTGTGGCTCGAGGCGGACCGGATGGGGACGCTGCTCGATGCGCTCAACCAGGAGAACCTGGACAACCAGCGCGATGTGGTGAAGAACGAGAAGCGCTCGTCCTACGACAACCGGCCGTACGGCGACTGGTTCCACAAGCTGCAGGAGCACGTATTCCCGCCTGAGCACCCATACCACCATCCGGTGATCGGGTCGATGGAAGACCTCGACGCGGCGTCGCTGGAGGACGTGGCCGGGTTCTTCCGGACCTACTACGCACCGAACAACGCGGTGCTCGCGATCGTCGGCGACGTGGAGTCGCGACAGGCGCGGGCGTGGGTCGAGAGGTACTTCGGCGAGATCCCGGCGAACCCGGCAATTCCCAAGCTTGGCGACATGACCCTGCCGCCGGTGCTGGGGGCAGAGGCGCGCGAAACCGTCCAGGAGCGGGTACCGCTGCCGCGCCACTTCTTCGGCTTCCGGGCCCCGGTCATCGCGGATCCACGCTACGACGCCCTCGAGGTGGCGGCTCAGATCCTCGCCGGCGGCAAAGGAAGTCGCCTGTATCGGCGACTCGTACGAGAAGAGCGGATCGCCCAGGACGTGGCCTTCTTTGCGCTAGGCCTGATAGGAGGGGCATCGCTTGTGGCCGGCCAGGCCACGGTTCGACCGGGCGTCGATCCGGCGGTCGTGGAACGCGCTTTCGAGGAGGAACTCGAGAAGATCGGCCGGGAACCGGTGACCGACGACGAGCTGGCGCGAGCCCGCGCCCTGATCGAGACGTACGAACTTGAGGCTCTACAGCGGGTTGACGAGCGCGCCGATCGGCTGGCCATGTACGCCACCCTGCTCGACGATCCCGAAATGATCAACCGCCAGCTGGGGCGGTATCTGGCGGTAACCGCGGCCGACATCCAGGCCGCGGCCGCCGAGGTGTTGCGGCCGGAGAACCGGGCCGTGCTCACCTACATGCCGGCACTCGAAGCCACGGCCGGCACCACCGACGAGGAGACGGCGGCATGACACTCCAGGAGATCCTGTCCGTCCGTCCGTCGCCCGGCCAGCCGCGCGCCTACGACTTCCCGCTTTTCGAGCGGACTGTTCTGCCCTCGGGCATGCAGGTCATCACGGTGAACGTTCCCGACCGCCCGCTGGTGTCGGCGAACCTGCTGATCTGCCGAGGAGCCGGAGAGGAGCCGGCGGACGTGGCAGGAGCGACGATCCTGACCGCGCGGGCAATGACGGAGGGTACGGAGCGCTATCCGGGCGTGGAACTGCTCGAGGCCGGCGAGCGGCTTGGGGCAACGCTTCATGTCGACGCGAGCTGGGACGCCTTCACAGCCTCGGTCGAGGTCGCGGCCAGCCGCCTGGGTGCTGCGCTGGAGTTGCTCGCCGAACTTGTCGAGCGGCCCACCTTCCCGGAGTCGGACGTGGCCCGTCTTCGCGAGGAGCGCCTGAACGACCTGCTCCAGGTCAAGGCGGACCCGCGCCGGCGGGTGGATCAAGCTTTCAACGCCACGATCTACACCTCGGATTCGCCGTACGGCAGGTCGGCCGGGGGCGACGAGGAAACGGTGCCACGGTTGACACCGGACATCCTGCGCGCCGTTCACCGGACCGTTCTCGATCCAGTCCGGACGGCGATCGTCATAGGCGGCGACCTGGCCGGGCTGGATGTGCCGCGGATGGTCGAGTCGGCCCTGGGCTCGTTTGGCGATGGCGCGGCGGCCGCGACAGGCGCGCCGGCCGGCTTTCCACCTGCCCCGCGAACAGACTCCGCGGTCGATCGCCCGATCGTGCGCTTCTACCACCGGCCCGGCTCGGTTCAGACCGAGCTGCGGATAGGGCACGTGGGATTGCCGCGGCGAGTCCCGGATTTCCACGCCGTCCAGGTGATGGCCGCGATCCTGGGTGGCCTCTTCAACTCACGCTTGCAGATGAACCTGCGCGAAGACAAGGGATACACCTACGGCATTGGCGCCGGCTTCGACATGCGCCGTGGAGCGGGCCCGTTCTCGGTCCGGACGGCCGTCCAGACGCCCGCGACCGTTCCGTCGATCTCGGAATCGCTGGCGGAGCTGAAGCGAATGCGCGAGACGTCGGTGACTCCGGCCGAACTCGCCGCGGCGCGCGACTATCTCGTCGGAGTCTTCCCGCTGCGGTTCGAAACGCCGGGGGCAGTCGTTGCCGCGCTGGGCGGGCTCTTCGTCCACGAGCTTCCGGACGACGAGCTGGCCCGGTACCGCCGGGAGGTGGAGGCGGTCACGATCGACGCGATCCAGAAGGCCGCGCAGGACCACATCCACCCCGACAGGATCGCGATCGTGGCGGTCGGCGACGCCGACGTCGTCGGGGCCGAACTGGCGGCGGCCGGCTTCGGCGAGCTCGAAGTGATCACCGACGAGATGCCCGGCGCGGCCGATGAAGCCGGCGAGATCGGGGAGGCGGACGAATGATCGTCGTCGTCGGCCTGCCCGCCTATGCCGACTCGCCGGACGGCGAGAGATGCGCCGGCGGATTGGCGGTCGAGGTTGCCAGCGCGGCCCAGCGTCGCGGCAGCTCGGTCGAACTGGTCGGGAAGGTCGGCAACGACGGGGCCGGGGATGCGGTGGTCGTAGCACTGGGCCGGCTGGGCATCGGCCATACCGCCCTGCTACGCGATCCGGCCCTTCCGACTCCGGTCCTGGCGACTGCCACACAGGACGACGACGATGCGGTCGAGGTGGATGCCGACGGGCCCGAAGCACGGCTTCTCCCCGAGGACGCCGCGGCGCGGCCGGCGCTGGACGCCGCGGACATCGACCTGGCCCTCAAGTTCCTGCCCGGGGCGAGTGTGATAGCACTCGCGGAGCCACTCCCCGAGGCTGCGGTGACGGTCGCCGCAGAAGCGGCCGCCTTCTCCGGCGCCCGCCTGATCGTGCTGGTGCCGTCCGCCACGACGCCTCCGGCGGTCCCGGCCGGAGCGACGGTTCTCGAAGCCCCGCCCGACGACGACGGTTCGTTTGGTCGGCTGGTCGGCATCTTCGCCGGCGCGCTGGACTCGGGCGTGGAACCCGCGGCTGCGTTCGCGGAGGCCGTCGCCGCCTCGGGCTGGGAGCCCGTCGCCGACTAGGTGTCGCGCAGGCGCCACGGCCCGACCGGTCTCAACGTACGGCCAGTCGATCTTCGCCGACGGCGGGCTGTGCCCCACCGGATGGCCGCCGCTTCCTGTAGAGTGCCGACCTATGGATCGCGCGACTGACGGGCTGCAAACCAACGGAACCAGCGGGCTTCCGCGGGGATTCGACCTGAACGGCCGAACTCCACTCGACCGCCCGACCGCGATAGTCGCGATCTCGCAGGCGGACGACCTGATGGAGCAGAACGAGGCCGAGGAGGCTCTGGCGCTCTACTCCAGGGCGACGGCGATTGCCGACCGAGACGTGTCCGCCGCGGGCTACTACGGCGTGGGCAACGCTCTGTACCGGCTCGACCGCGACGTGGAAGCCCGAGACGCATGGCTGCGCGCGACGACATTCGGCGAGACGCCCGTGACGTACCGGGCCTGGCGCCAGGTGGCGGCGGCTCGAGTACGTGAGGGAGACCTCCGCGGCGCCGTCGAGGCCTATCGCCAGTGCGAGCGGCGCGCTCCCCGCGAGGATCGCGCCGAAATCGCTTCTCGACTGGGCTGGCTGAACAAGGAGTCGGGCAACACCGGGGCGGCGAATCGCTACTTCGCCCGCAGTCGAGGCCAGACGCTGCCGCCCTTCATGACCTACCTGATCATTGCGGTCACGGTGGTGACGTCTCTCTCGGCGATGTCGGGCGCCCTCGTTCAGGGTTACCTCAACCCCGCATCGCTGGAAGGTCAGCTGGGTCTCCATCCGTTGTTCGTGGCTCACGGCGAGTACTACAGGCTCCTGTCTGTGACACTCGTGCACGACCCGACCAGCCTCCTGCACCTTCTCTTCAACATGTACGCGCTCTGGTTCGCCGGGCAGCTGGTCGAACGGATGTATGGGCCGTGGGTGATGGCGGTCATGTACGCGGTCTGCGGCATCGCCGCCAGCGCAGCCAGCTTCGCATTTGGGCCGCTTGGCTGGAGCGTCGGGGCGTCCGGAGCCATCTTCGGGCTGTTCGGTGTGATCCTGGTCGCCACGCGTTTCCACCACGCCATCCTCGACGCGCAGTCTCGATCGATCGCCGGGCAGATCGGGCTCTTGATCGTCATCAACCTCGCGATCGGATTCTCGGGTGTGCTGAACGTCGACAACTACGCCCATGTCGGCGGGTTGATCGCCGGGCTATGGCTGGGTGTGGTGCTTCCGCCGAGTCAGGTCCAGACGCTGGCGTCGGCGTGGCAGGCTCCCCGCGGGGTTCGGTCGCCGGCGCAGGCTCTGGCCTTGCGGGCGATAGGCGTGGCGGCCCTGGTTGCGGTCGTCGGCGGGGTCGTTGCGTACGGCACGGTCACGTGGCAGGCGAACAGCCTGTACCGCCAGTACTGGTCCACGGCCGTAGCGCCCTCAGTGAGGGTCGTCGTCTCCGAGTGGTCGTCCGGACGGGCTATCGAGCTGGTCGACGCCCGCTGAGCGTCCTCAGGCCAGGTCTTCGCGCCAGCCGAAGCGGTCGAGGACCCTGTACATGTTGCGGCGATTGAGCCGCGACCGATCTGGCGGCCAGACGATCTCCTCGCGATCGAGTGGGACGCGGAGTGGCACGGCACGCCGCGGCACCGGCATCTCGACGTCGTGCGAGATGGCTTCGACAGCCTCTCCGGCCGCCGACTCGTCGGGCCCGTCGGCTGACGCCGATTCGACATACTCGGCGCCTTCCGGTTCGGCACCGGCGCGGAGTCGGAGGGTCCACCACACGTCGAGCCAGGCCGGCGTGACGAAGTGCTCGTCGAGCGGCCCGAGCTCGAGGTAATCCGACCGGCGGAAGGCGAGCCAGGCGCCCTCCAGGGCAGTGGCACCGGCAGTGGCACCGGCCGCGGCCTCCTCAGTGGCCTCGCCCGTGGCCGGCTCACGGCCGAGGGCGTTTGGGCGGAGCCGGCCGGCTTCCCCGGCGTACAGCCCAAAGCCGCCGGCGGCCGCGACCGTGGGCCGACCGGCGACGGCCGCGTCGTTGAGCGCGGCCGCCAGCGGGGTTAGGGCGTCGCCGGTGGGCCAGGCCGTGCCATCGGCGAGCAGCACGAACTCGCCGGTCGCGCGGCGAAGCCCGATGTTCAGCGCCGCCCCGTACCCGAGCCGCGTCGAGGTGCGGAGCAACTCCGGGACGATGCCCCCGATCGGCGCGCGGTCCGGCGCCTCAGGATCAAGAGCCGCCACCTGGGCTTCGCTCGGGTCGTTCGACACGACAACCACGCCGGTGCCGGCCGGGGCGTGAACACGCAACGCAGCCAGTAACCGGGACACGCGCTCGGGTTGCTCGGAGGCCACGACGACAACCGTCCAGGTCGTGGTGGCCGGCGCATCGAGCAGGGATGGCACGGCCGCAGCCGAGCCATACCGCAGCTCACCCTCCAGCTCGACACTGGCGGGAGCTGCCGGGCCGACGCTGGTTCGGTCGCCTCGATCGACGACCCGCCACCCGGCGGCCTCGATCTCTGCTTTCAGGGCATCTGCCCGTGCCCAGTCACGGCGCGCCCGGGCCTCGGTCCGTTCGCGAACCAGATGCGTGATCTTCGCCGGAGGTCCGGCCGGGGAAGTCGGGTCAGTCACGCAGCGAAGGATAGCGGCGGGGCGGGTTCTGCCGTAGAAGCGGTCACGGTCCGGGCGGCGATGGTCGCGTGTCCCGCTCCGTGTCCCCGGCGGCGGTTATCACCGGAGTGATCGGCATCAGGATGGTGACTCGGGCGCCATGCGGAGCCACGTTCTCAGCCCATGCGTCGCCTCCGTGAGCCCGTGCCATCTCGCGGACGATAGCAAGGCCGAGTCCCGATCCGCTGCCCGCACGCGAGGGATCGGCTCGGAAGAAGCGCTCGAAGGCCTTCTCCGTGGTGCCGGGCGGAAAGCCGGGCCCGTCATCGGTGGCGCTCATCGAGATCCCGGGGGCACGGCCGGGGAGCGTCAGCGGTGCCGCCCGCAGCCAGATATGGCCGCCCTTGGGTAGCACCGACAGCGCGTTGTCGACCAGGTTCTGCAGTATCCGCTCGACCGCCAGTCGGTCGGCGGTGAAGGTCAACTCGGGCTCTCCGAGGACCGCCCCGGCGACCTCCGTGGTCACGCCCTGGCTTACGGCCCTGCCCTCGAACCTGGCGGCGGCCTCGCCGATGAGCGCCGTGGCGTCGAGGATCTCGGGCCGCAGGGCTGCGGGCCCCTCGCGCAGTCGCTCGATCAGGCCCAGCTCGCCGACCAGCCGCTCGAGTCGCTGAGTCTCTTCGGCGATCGTCCGCGCCGCTGCCACGGCCCTGTCGCCCGATGCCGTGCCGTCGGCGATTGCCTCCGCGAATCCGCCGATGCTGGTGAGCGGCGTTCGCAGATCGTGGCGCAGGTTGGCCAGCATCTGGGATTCCTCGTGGCGCGTCGACGCCAGTTCCTGGGCCATGGCATTGAAGCGTTCCGTCAGAACTCTGACCTCCGTGGGACCTTCGAGCGGCACCGGCTGCTGACTCGCGCTCGTCGGCAGATCTCGTGCCGCCTGGGCGAGCCGCCGCATGGGCCCCGTGATCGATCGCGAAAGCAACCAGGCGACCGGCAAACCGAGGAGCAGCAGAACGATCACGATGATCCCGAGCGTTCGGACTATGTCGTCCAGAGCCATCTGGGCGGAGGTGTCCGGCACGGCGAAGACGAACTTGAAGCCGCCTTGCGAGCCGGCGGTCGACTCGACGTAGACGTACGGCCGCCCGTCAACCTTGTAGGTGTCGACGATGTTCTTCGCCCCGTTCGCCGGCGCGGAAGGCATGGTGGCAGCCGGCGGAGTGCCGGCCACTACGGCCACGGCGCCGCGCGGCCCCTGAACCAGCACGAAGCCGCCCTCATCGACGATGGGCGTGGTCAGATTCCTGATCCGCACTTCCAGACCGCGCTGACCGGACACGGGGTTGGCCAGGAGGCTGGCCGTGACGACCACGACCTGGTGGCTCAGCGATTGTTTGATGTTGTCCCGATGGGCCTCGCGAAGGACAACGAACAGCGAGGCGCTGACGGTGACCAGCATCGCGACACCCAGCAGGGCGAACGCCAGGAAGACGCGCTTTGTGAGGCTGCGGGGGAGCATCTCGGGCTAGTCCGATGTGTCGGACGGAGCCGCAGCACGCGTCGAGGAAGCAGCCGAGGCGGCCCCTCGCGGCGGAGGCACGAGCCGGTAGCCTATGCCGCGAACCGTCTCTACCTGCGGGCCGTCGTCACCGAGCTTCTTGCGCACCTCGGCAACGTGGACGTCCACGGTGCGAGTCTCGCCGGGGAAGTCCGTACCCCACACGTCTTCGAGCAGCGCATCGCGGCTGAGCACGACACCGGGGTCGCGCGCGAGAGCGGCCAGCAGATCGAACTCGCGGGCTCGCAGTTCCAGGTTGCGGTCGCCGACCGAGGCCTCGCGCCGCCGCGGGTCGATTCGCAGTTCGCCGACCTGGATCGGGCGTCCGCCCTTAGCCGTTACATCAGTTCGGCGGAGGATCGCCTTGACACGGGCCACCAGGGCTCGAGGGTTGAACGGCTTGGTGACGTAGTCGTCGGCGCCCAACTCCAGCCCGACGATCGCGTCGACGTCCTCCGACCGGGCCGTCAGCATCAGGATCGGCACGTCGCCCCGGCGCCGCAGCTCGCGACAGACCTCGAAGCCATCCATCTTGGGCAGCATCAGATCGAGGACCACGAGATCAGGGCCGGTGCGTTCGTACTGAACAAGGGCCTGCTCGCCGTCGCTCGCCGCGACGACGTTGAAGCCTTCCTTCTCGAGGTACAGCCGGACCAGTTCGACGATGTTGCGTTCGTCGTCGACAACGAGGACGGTCTTCACGAGCGGAGCATACGTCGGCCGACGCGCTCATTGTCGAGGCTGTGTAAGGGCGTTGTAAGGCGGACCGGACGGAGCATCGCAACCAGGCCGATCGTGTCAAGCAACTTCGCGCCGGGTCTCTCGCCGGACGGTCGATGATCGGTGGAACTCGACGGGCTCGACGACTTCGTCGGAGCCTCCGTCGCGAAGCTTTGATCCACCCGAACCGGCCCCCAACCCGCTACGATGTCGCGGCCGCGCCCTGGCGACCGCCACATTCGCCGGCGCACATCGAGGAGGAACGATGCATCTCTCCGGAGAAACCGAGATCGTGGCGACCCGCCAGCGTGTCTGGGAGACCATCAGCAACCCGAACAGGGCGGCCGCCTCGAATTCGGCGGGCCAGGCCCAGGTCGAGAAGATCGACGACCGGCACTACAAGATCACGGTCTCCGCTCCGGGCGGCATGATGCCGATGAACATCGTCCTCGACCTCGCCATTACCGAACTGGATGAGCCGAAAAGCATTGCGGCCAAGATCGAGGGCGCGATCATGGGCGGCCCCATCGACGGAACCGGTTCGATCGATCTGGCCGAGCTCGGGCCGAAGCTGACGCGCCTCACGTGGGTCGCCGATGCCACTCTCGGCGGCATGCTGGGCGGTTTCGAACCGATGATCCAGGCGCCGATGCAGCAGTCGGCGGAGAAGGGCTTCCAGTCGCTCAAGGAGCGGCTCGAGGCCGAGGAAGCCGCCGGGGCCTAGCTACCCGCGTGTGTAGGTCCCGGTCAGCGTCGTCTGGCCGAGGCTCTTCGACGCCGCGGCGGCGCGCACATCTGACGCCGATGGCGCTCCGCTCAACACCAGTCGTGACGAGAGCGCCCATAGCGTGAACCGGTAGTGGTGGGTTCCGCTGGGTGGACACGGCCCGCCGTAGCCGGTCCTGCCGAAGTCGTTGCGACCCTGCGGCGGAAAGTCGTTGGCCTGGAGACCTTCGCGCAGGGAGCCACTCGATCCGCCCGGGATGTCGTACATGACCCAATGGGTGAAGCCTCGGGCGTCGGGATCGTCCACGATCAACGCCAGAGAGGCGGTTCCACGCGGGGCGCCCTCCCAGTCCAGCGCGGGCGAGATGTCGTCGCCGTCGCACGAATGGCGGATCGGGATGGCGCCGCCTTCATCGAAGCTCGGACTGGTAAGCACGAAACCGGCCATATTGGTCTCCCTGGAAGCGGCCGCCGGGTCGGCAGAAGGCCCGGTTGCGGTCGAGCATGCGGCACAGGCAAGCGCGAGGGCAAGAGCAAACGCGTTGGCCGGCCCAGTCCCGCGATTGCTGCGCATGCGCCGCAGGATGGAATGACGCGGCAACGCGGTCAAGACTCCGCCGGCTGGACGGCGAAGGCGCTCTCGATCTCGTCGCCCAGGAGCCGGATGAAGGCCTCGGCCGCCGTCAGCGTCGCCTCTTCCGTGAAGCCCGCCCGTCCCCGGGAAAGGCGGCATTGTTCCGCCTCATCGACGAGCGATCCCCATTCGGGCATCCGAGACCGGGCCCAGTCCGCTCCCTCCTGTTTCGAACACAGCCGCGCGGACCGGATTGTGCAGAGCGCGCGGCACAGCGTCAGGACGGCATAGGCTCGGGCGCCCGGCGTCGCATCTCGGAGGCTGCGACCTCGGACTTCGCCGGCGTAGCTTGTCGTGGCGGCAATGAACTCCGCCCAGGAGACGTTGGGGAGCAGATCGCCGGGGCAGGGGCCGAACAGAGTGGCGCCGGTCTCGCGGACCAGGTAGAAGTTCTGTAGCCATTGCTCCACGCCGTCGCGGACATGGAACG
>Ga0182021_10009804_pt1 | contig 11354 bp, 6 predicted proteins | sample 612E3MmetaG_FD_120493 | JGI IMG/M metagenome (GOLD analysis project Ga0182021, IMG submission 120493) | Permafrost microbial communities from Stordalen Mire, Sweden - 612E3M metaG (Illumina Assembly) | ecosystem: Environmental > Terrestrial > Soil > Wetlands > Permafrost | place: Sweden...
CTTATGTATGGGCATCAGTTATCTCAGGTGCGATCAGGAGTGAGGATAAAACCCGTCCAGTTGTTTCAGGGATGCATGGTTTGAGCGCTTCCGATAATGCTAAATGGAGGATTATTGACCAGGCTGCTCTTACAGATCTGTTAACTACTCATCCTTACTCCTTATTCACACCATATGCAGGTCAGGATGCAGTAAACAGTATCAGGACTATTCTGCATTCTGCTGCCGAAACCAGACTTTATTCAGATATTGGAGGTAAACCATGCCTGACAGAAGAAACAGGCGTATTGGGACCGATGACAGCCGGAGAAAATGAAAAGGCAGCTTTTGCACGGACTGCTCTTTTCTCAAACTGGGTTCACGATTGTAAAGGGATGTTGTGGTGGTGCGGGTTCGATCAGTTAAGTCTTGATTTTCCACCCTATAACTATTCTGCATTGGAACTCCAACTTGGATTAATAAGGGAAGACCATACTCCGAAAAAGGTGTTGGCTGAATTTAAAAATTTCAGCAGTTTCCTGGATCAACTTCCTTTTAAAGCCTTGCCTTCAAGAAAAACCGAAGCTGTTTGTATCTTAACGGAAGGGCAGGATAACTGGGCTGTTGCATATAGTAGTTTTATTCTATCGAAAGAGGCTGGATTTGATATACAATTTCAAAAATCGGGACAGGAACTTAAGGATGCCCCGATATATATGGTCCCTTCGGTTAATGGACTTGATCCAATATTCAAAGACGATTGGTTCAGGATTCTTGGGAAAGTCAAACAGGGTGCAATCTTATACCTCTCCCTTGATGATACATTTTTACCAACTCTGAATGAACCCCTTGGTATTGAAATAAAGACAAACATTAAAAGGAGAGGATCAATCTCTTTCTTTTCAATGATCGGTAACGATAGTCTTAATTTTAGTGCCTTATCAGAAAGAAAATATTATATAAACCCATTGAATACAAAAGTGATTGCAAAAGAGAGTGATGGCAATCCGGCATTTATTGAATCACAGTATGGTAAAGGGAAAATTTATTTTCTTACTTTCCCTTTAGAGAGTAATCTGAGTAACACCACTGGTGCATTTGATAAAAACGCTCCTGCTTACTATAAAATCTATGTGCACTTTGCTAAAACTATAATTGAAGAGAGAATATTAACTCAGGATAATCCATATGTCGGTGTAACAGAGCATAATATCAATAGTAATGAGAAAGTGGTAGTATTTATAAACTATAATCCCGATGATGCTTCAATTGATTTCAGAATCAAAGAAGGGTGGAAAATATCCAATAGTTTATATGGAGGGATGCCAACAGGTAAAAATATCGTTATCAAAGGAAACGATGCTTTGGTACTAATGGTAAAAAAGCTTTATTAGCTATATAAATTTGGAGAGAGTTTAGTCTAATAGAACGTAAAAGGCTGAATATGAGTCCGATAAATTTCCCCTCCTTTTGAAGGAGGGGTGGCCGGGACGATTTATAATCTGTTTCATACAAGTTTCGATTCCCGGCCGGGGTGGTTGATTATTCGTTACTTTTTATCTTTATTTTTATGAAAAACAAAAACATCTTTAACAGAAAAAGCCTTATCTTACAAATCATCTCTTAATCAACCACCCTGGCCGCAACAAGTATTTGACACATTTAGCTATCTTAGTGATGCGTCCACCCCTCCTTCAAAAGGAGGGGAAATTAGTATTGGGATTAATAATTAAGTCCCCCATATGGGGGATTTAAGGGGTGGATATGAAAATTATACTTTAAGGAAGATTTTCTTTTTATATAAGATGTAAAGAAATACCCATGCAATTGTTGTTATCCCAATTCCATCAATAAGTTGTGCCCATGATTCAGGGAGGATTGCTGTAAATCCACCAAAGAAGAACTTGGTAGCTGACTGGAAGCTAATAATTCTTTCTGCAAGATAAATTGTTATAGGGTTCATACCAATTACCACAAAGAAGAGTGTCCATTTCCTATATCCCCATACATCAATTATTAAATAGAAGACAGAGAAAAGGAGAAGGCTTAGACCGCCAACAAAACAGACAAATGAACTTGACCACAGGTATTTGTTTATAGGAAAAGCGAAATTCCATACCCTGCCAATTATCATTAAGCCTATCGCAGCTAAAACCATATATAGCACTTTACGTATGGGTTTATTTACCAGGTACTGTGAGCCTACAAACTGTCCGGTTAGCATACCAAGCAGGGCAGTGCAGATTGCAGGTATGGTACTTAAAATGCCTTCGCTGTCGCCAAATTTATAACAGCAAAAACTTCCGGGTAAAAACAAACGGTCGATATGACCAGCCAGGTTGCCTTCCATGGAATATGGATCGGTTGCACCAAGATCATGTGCCGGAAAGAGAATAAACAGCAACCAGTAGACTATCAATATTCCACATAACCACACCATGCGGAAGTTTAGTTTTGTATTCATGAAAATGATAGCAGCAAACATCCACGCAAGACCAATTCGTCCAAGAACACTTCCATAGCGAAGATGAGCAAAATCGAAACTAACACCATTATTAAATACAATACCAATAAGAACAAGTAACAATCCACGGCTGATAACATGTTTGTAAATTGACTTCCTGGTATCGTTGTTTGCTGTCCGCTTAGCAAGAGAAAAAGGAAATGATATTCCTGCAATAAATAGAAAAAGTGGGAAAATCATATCATAAAAGTGGAACCCATGCCAAGGAACATGCGAGCATTGGTTGGCCCACCATTGAAGAACTGGCCATCCTGTGAGTGAAGCAAGACCAACAAAAATTCCTTCTCCGCCCATTATCCAGAACATATCGAATCCTCGCAGAGCGTCAAGTGACAGTAATCTTTTAGCAACAGGTTTATTATCGGTTTCCATATTAGTTGATTTGCTGGGGTTTTAAATGTTAGTAAAAACTTTTTCCGTTTATCGGAATATATCTTATTTATTTCGCATATTTAAAATTTCTCATAAAACCGGATTCAAATATAACAAAATTGTAAATAGTACTTTAAATCTTTTAATCTATTTAGGAACATGAGTAGTAACCAATCATCATCAAATTCCAATCCTGGACTAAAGAGAGTTCTCGGCCTTTCATCGTTAGTTCTGTATGGTATTATTCTTATACAGCCAACGGCACCGATGCCACTATTTGGGGCTGCTGCAAGCCTCGCCCATGGACATGTGGTTACTACAATAATTATAGGCATGATAGGAATGCTATTCACGGCAATTAGCTATGGTAGGATGGCAAATGCATATCCCAGTGCGGGTTCGGCTTATACTTATGTCAGCAGGGAGATACATCCGTCGTTGGGCTATTTTGTTGGCTGGGGGATGATCTTCGACTATGTTATGAATCCTATTATCTGCGTTATATGGATCAGCAAAGCAGCAATGAATATGATTCCTGAAATACCATTCCCAATTTACATCATTGCATTTACTGTGCTGTTTACAGTAATGAACCTTCGTGGTATAGAGGCCAGCGCAAGAACCAATATTGTAATAGCCACCGGATTAGGAGTAGTTATCATCCTGTTTTTAGGAGCTGCAGCACGATACCTCTTTTTTCATCCTCCGGTTGGAATAGCTGAATGGACCAGACCATTTTATGATCCGAAAACTTTCTCAGTATCTGCGGTATCTGCAGGTGCCTCACTTGCAGTTCTGACTTATATTGGTTTTGATGGTATATCAACTTTATCTGAAGAGGTTCATAATCCCAGGCGGAATATTTTATTAGCGTCTGTTCTTGTTTGTATAATCACAGGAATACTGGCTTCTGTTCAGGTTTATGCTGCTCAGCTGGTATGGCCGGGAACATCATTCCCCGATCAGGATACGGCATTCTGTTATATTGCAGGCAAGGCTGGAGGACAATGGTTATTCCATGCTGTAAATTTTGCTCTGCTTGTTGCCACTATAGGTTCAGGATCTGGTGCACAATTGGGAGCCGGTCGGCTTCTTTATGGAATGGGACGCGATAATGCAATTCCTAAAAAGTTCTTTGGAGCTGTAAATCCACATACCCATATCCCATCTAATAATATTATCCTGGTAGGTGTATTAACCCTTGCCGGGGCATTTCTTCTCACTTACCCAATCGGGGCCCAGCTTTTAAATTTTGGAGCCCTTATAGCATTCATGGGTGTAAATGCTTCATCTTTTATGCATTATTTTTTGCGCGATGAACGTAAGACATTTGGTCATCTAATCGTGCCGATCCTTGGATTTTCAATCTGTCTTTATCTCTGGTTTAGTCTTGGAATTAAAGCTAAAATTGTGGGATTATCGTGGCTTTCGGCTGGAGTCCTTTATGGTGCATACAGAACATCATGGTTTCGCAAGCCTTTAAATTTCTTTATTCCTGAGAATAATAACGAGGATTAAAAATTTTATCTATCTCTGTCCATGAATCAACACGTCTGTGGCGGTGATTCTTAATATTCATGTTATGCGGTTGAGTAAACATGATTGTCTCTCCTTTGAAATTTTCAAGGTTTTTTAAGTGATCATCAATCATTATATCAGCCTGAATTATATCCTTCGATCCGCAAAATACAATTTGTTTCCAACTGATAAAAGGATAATTCTTCGTTAACCATAGTTCTTTATCAGTAAGGCTTTTTGGAAACTCAGTAGCCATTGAAATAACAACAATATCGTAATTTTCATTAAGTTTTCTAAGCCCTTCAAAACTTCCTGGCATTAACGGGATACTTTTAAAAAACCCCTTTGAATTAACCCATTTAAGAAGATTTGGAAAAGCCTCTTCTTCTTTCATTCCTATTGTATCCTGTAATGATAATCTTTTTCCAAAGTCGGCTTCATGCTGATCATAGAAACGGGAATAGACAATCTGCCAGGACTCCATCCATATCAACCAGTATCCTTTTCATTTTTATTATATTCTTTTATTTTTAAAAATAGTCAATTTCTATAGTTGTTCATTATATTTAACATTACGTGTTGTGCGGTTGAAAAATAATTAAAAAGTTAAAAACTATACACAAATGAAAAAATCTATTTTATGCGCATTAAGTACTGTGTCAATATTGTTCTCAATTTCATGCTCCCAACCTAAAGCAAAACTTATTGAGAAGTTTAGCATTGATCAAACTAAAAACATAATGCGTCCCGAGAATTTTGGCATTGCCAATGGAAAGATTACTACAGGTATTGAATGCAACGATTTGCTAAGCATCAAAGGAATTTGGGCTCCTCCCTATGTGTCTTCTGATTTTTCTTTCCAGGCTACAATCAATGGAAAATCCGTTGAGCAACCTCAGTATCTCTGGAGACCGTTCTATATTGAAAGATCAGCCACCCCGGAGGTAGGATTGGTTGCTCAAACCAATACTTTACTTGTACCCGAAGGACGAGCGTTCATTTTATCATTGCTTCTGAAAAATCAGGAGAAGGAAAAGTTATCAATATCGCTGGACTTTTTTATAAACGGTACGCTCGACAAGATGCTTGATGATTCCAGTTGGGGCTTTGCAGCTCCGCTAAGTTCAACTACCACTATAGTAAAAGAGATTAGTGAGAATTCTGTGGCACTCGGGCAGGGCGATCAGGCCATCGTCATTTCTGCAAGCAAAAGCATAGTGTGGGATAAGGAGCATCATTGTTTTAAGGGAAATTCTATTATTGCTCCTGATGGCGAGGTGAAGTTATTTTTTACATTCTCAATTGGAGCAATGAATGATGCCATTCAACAGTGCAGTGAATTGGCTGGCAACCCGGAAGCAGCTATCAAAAGAGCTTATAGCGTTTACGATGAAAGGATAGCTGAACTTTACCAAAAACTTCCACGTTTCGAATCCAACAATGCTTCTTTGATGCATTTTTACGATCGCTCGCTGGTTCCGTTGCTTTTAAATCGATGGGATGTTCCAGAGTTCAAACTTAAACCTTTTTATTCTACGGGTAGCGTAAGAGGGGGATGTGTAGGGGATTACCTTTGGAATGTGGGTGAATGTCTGGAAATATTATCCTTTTTTGATCGGGATGCCACAAAAGCACATATCAGGCAGTTTCTGGAAACTGGTGTAAAAAAAGGTTTTGGTTTTTGTCCCATAAACGGAAGCATGTTACATCCCAAATATTTCTATCCGGTAAATCAGGAAAAGGTGATTGGATTGACCTATAATTATGTAAGAAATACCGGCGATGTTGCTTTTTTAAACGAAAAGATCGGCAATGGAACCATCATTGATTCAATTGTATCGGAAGCTATTTTTCATGACGACCTGTCCAAGCCCTTAACATTGATTGACTACAATGTTTGTGATCCACAACATAAGGGTGGTCAAAGCCATCTGGAGCTGCGCACTCCCATTGGGAAATTGAATTATACCAATATAATGCCCGATCTCAACGGACGGAGATATTTAAACTATCTTCTTGCCGCGCGGTTATCGGAACTCGTAGGAAAACCGAGACCTGATTTATTGGAAAGGGCCGAAGCACTCAAGGTGGAGTTGAAAAAGCAACTCTGGGACGCTGACAAGAAATGGTTTGCATACAGGATGCCAGACTCAAAGCCTCCCATTACAGAGCTTCGATACACAGTTCAAATGTACTACCTTTTGGGAAGTGGCGTGCTCGATGAAGAAGAGGAATCAGGGCTCCTTAGCCACCTGAATGAAAATGAATTTCTATCAAACTATGGTATACATAGCCTTGCCAGGCAGGACCCTGCCTATTTCCAACCCGATGTTGATAATGGAGGTCCCGGCGCATGTACCTGTTTTCCACTGAACATTGCAAAGTCTTTATATGTGATGGGCAAACCACAACTGGCCGATAACATTTTTAAGCGGCTTTTGTGGTGGGGAGAAAGAATGCCTTACTGGGGCGATTCTTTCTATGCTGATACCATAAGATATCGTGAAGAAACTCCTCTGCAATGTACCATTGATGGAGTTACCGGGGCTCAATGTATAATCTTTGGAATGTTTGGTATTTGCCCGGATTTTGATGGGTCCATTAAAATCAATCCCCACTTACCTTCGTTTGCAACCCGGATATCTTTGAGCGGAGTTAGGTTGCGCGATCAGGTATTTGATGTGGCTGTAGATAATGGAGCTTTTAAAGTTAACTGTCAGGGTAAAACCATAGATGCAAAAATCGGACAGGTTGTAACTCTTACAAAAGGAGATCTTTCAATTAATTGATGTTTGAAGAAGTTGCTGAATGAAAAACATTAAACCTGTTAACATGGCGAAAAGAAGAGATTTTATTATGAAAAGCTTTATGGGAACTGCCGGAATAACTATTGGCAGAATGGGTTTCAGTTCAAAATCTTAAGCATCATTAATCGGGGCCAATGAACGCTTATAATTAAATATATATCAGTAAATTACAAATAGTATTACAAAGTTAGCGCATCACTAATGTTTTAGTCTTTTCATTTCTAAAAATATTATATTTCTGTTGTTGTTCATTATTTGAGTCAACTCTAAAAAGTCATTAACCCTGATTTTTATATCTGATTGTTATTGATTTCCGTTATTTTTACTTTAGATAAACCGTGTAAAGGAAGTTTTTCCAATGTTCAGAAATGGTTTTATGTAACAGATTATAGAGTTGACTAAAGAAATGAATTTTGAAATTGTAGCAGTTTCTGATTTTTGGAACAGCCTCTTGTATTAATTTAATATTTACTGATGAAAAAGAATATTTATGAGATCTCAAGAAGAAGCTTTTTGAAATCAGCAGGTTTATCTTCAACTGCAATAATAGGTTTTCCGTTGATAGGTATGTACAAATCAGAAACAGATTATAACAAAATGCCTGCAATTGAAAATAAAGACACTATTGCTAAGTGGCATGCAATGATGACAGACCCTGTTTATGGAATGATTTCAGGGAAACCTGACTTAAATCAGATCCTGGGCCTGTTCCCAAGGCAAACAGGTAAACCTGCCATTGACCCGAAACTGGTCAAAGAAAAGATGAATGAAATCAAAACATCTCCAAAAATCAATACTGGTTATGATTTTCTGGATCTGTCAGTAAAAACCGGATTGGCACACATTGACCTGACTTTTCAGGGGAACCATCCAAAATATGGGGTTAATGAATACGGGAAGGTCGAGCACGATGGGTTTCCCCCTATCATTATCGCTGTTGTAGATGCATTATCGGCATGGGGTTTAAATAAAAGAGCAGCTGAATTGTTCAATTACTGGCTGTCCCGTTTTGTTAAAAATGATGGTACTATTGATTATTATGGGCCGTCTTTGTCAGAATACGGGCAGTTGTTGCATATCGCTACCATCTTATATAAGAGGGCCGGAGGCGATGGCTGGTGGGATGTCGGATTTTCAAAACTAAATCAAATGGTAGAATCCTTGCTTCAAATGCACACTGAAGCGTTAAAAACTGACGGGCTTTTATCCGGTGTTCCTGAAGCTGACACCCGTAATGAAAAAGGTAAATATTTCCATAATAATGCATGGATAGTTAATGGTTTTATACAATGGGGCAAGTTATGTAAGATAACGAATAAAAAGCCAACAACCACTATTCAAAGTATTTTCTCCTCGGCTGCAAGATTAAAAAGCGATACCCTTCGTGCGATCGGACAAACATGGTCATCTGACACAAACGATTGGTGGCTTCCTGTAAGGCTGGGGAATATCCCAAGGCCTAAAAACATGACCGACGGAAATGAAGCCAGTTATACAAATTACAGGTATTGGCTGGAACTATTATCAAGTGGAATTTTACCTGAAGATATAGCTAACAGGGTTGTTAATGCCAGATTGAATGGAGGCGGACAATTTTGCGGAATGACCCGTTTCATGGATTGGCTAGACGACTGGCCATTAACTGATTATTTATATGCCTTGTGGAATTTAAACCGGAAAAACGATTTCCTCCTCAGCCTGTTTGGACACATCTCTTATCACCAGTGTGAAGGACACCTTACAGCGTATGAACAATTTCATTTCCCGGGCGATCCAAATGGGAGTAAACAAGCCGATTATTGCTTGCCCTCGCAGTTAGTTGCTGCACGTGCAGGCAGGTTAATCAATCTACACTAGCTTCAATTATTCATGGAATTTAATTGGAGTGAAAAGCAAAGGGGAAATAACCACTGTTTTTACATTTGATTGTTACTGATTTCCATTATTTTTACCTAAGATATAAACAAACTGGTAATGGAAGTTTTTCCATCATTCAGAAATGGGTTTATCTAACAGATTATGGACAGCGGGTTGAATTGTAATGATAATATGCTTGTTATAAGTATCCGGTATTGTATAAACACAAGTAAATAGAAAATCAATGAGGAATTTAGTAATAATTTTGATTGTTTTGAGCTGTCTAGATACCAATGCTCAAAAGAAAAGACCTGCTGATTATGGCATAAAAATAGGGGTATTAAAAACCGGAATACACGACGCTATTACTGATGTACCAGGGGTTAAGGTTGGTCATGTAACTATAATTCAGGGAGATTCGATAAATACAGGGGCTACAGCTATAATACCCCATTCAGATAATATTTTTCAGAACAAAGTACCCGCTGCCATATATATTGGAAATGGCTTTGGAAAACTAACAGGATACTCTCAGGTGGAAGAGCTTGGAAACATTGAGACTCCTGTTATATTAACAAATACGCTTAGTGTACCGGTTGCAGCAGATGCCTTGATAGATTACACATTTAAGTTTCCGGAAAATAATAATATCAGGAGTGTCAATCCAATTGTTGGTGAGACAAACGATGGCAGATTAAACGATATCAGAAGACGATATATTACAAAAGAACATATCTTGCAAGCGATTTTTAATGCTGATACCGGAGTCGTAAAAGAAGGTAATGTTGGTGCAGGTACAGGTACATCCTGTTTGGGATTTAAGGGAGGTATTGGTACTGCTTCAAGAAAACTGCCTGAATCAAGAGGAGGCTATACTATTGGTGTTTTAGTACAAACAAATTATGGGGGCATATTACAGATTAATGGTGTACCAGTGGGGATAGAATTGGATAAATACGAGTTTAGAAAGATCGAAAATGAATATAAGGAAGATGGTTCCTGTATGATAGTTGTCATGACAGATGCTCCTTTAAGTCCGAAGAATCTGAAAAGGTTAGCATCAAGGGCAATGTTTGGTATTGCCAGAACAGGAGGAATTGCATCAAATGGCAGTGGTGAATATGTAATCGCAATTTCAACAGCTAAAGATTTGAGAATTCCATATTCATCAAATTCAATGTATGAAGAATATAAGGTAATAAGAAATGACAATCTGGATATATTGTTTGAAGCTGTTATTGAAGCTACAGAAGAAGCAATTATTAATTCATTGTTTGCAGCAGAAACAGTAATTGGAAAAAGCATAAAAGTTGAATCTCTGCCAATAGAAAAGAGTTTAGAGATTTTAAAAAGATATAACAGGATAAAATAAGGGCTGTGTGCCAAACTCAGGCACAAGCTGCACATAGAAAAACACATGATTTAGAAGACAGTATGTTAAAATCATGTCAAAGTAGGAAAACCGGAAAAACAGCATGGTATTTGTGTTTGATTATGTTTTAAATTATTTTTACCTGACAGATAATTAAGAACATTTGAAATCAGGTTCTTAAAGCTTTTAATCAGAAAACAGGAAACTATAAATAAAAACGATTTAAAATATTTATCTATGGCAACACGCAGAGAATTCATTCAAAAAACGGCACTTGGGGCAGCAGGTCTGACCCTTGGGGCAAAGAGTTATTCACGTATCATGGGAGCAAACGACAGGGTACATGTTGGAATAGTTGGTTTCTCCGACCGTTTCAGAGGATCACTTGCACCTGCATTTCAGGCATTGTCAAAAGAGATGAATTTTGAAATTGTGGCTGTTTCTGATTTGTGGAACAGACGTCGGGATGAGGCAGTAACCTTTTTTAAGGGACAGGGTATAACTGTGAGAACTGCCCGGAACAATGATGAGTTGTATAGTGGTAAAGATACAGATGCTGTTATTATAAGTACTGCTGATTTCCAACATTCGTTGCTACTGGCTGAGGCTGTCAGATCGGGTCATGATGCCTATTGTGAAAAACCTTTTGCTGAAACGATGTCAGATGCCAGAGAGGCATTAAAAGCTGTTCAGGATACAAAAAAGATTGTTCAGATTGGATCTCAGCGCAGAAGCACACCAAATTATATTGCTGCAAATGAGTATATAAGATCAGGCAAATTTGGAAAGATAATTATGGTGGAGATGTCATGGAATGTTAACCAGCCTGGCAGATGGAGAAGGCCAGAACTTACCAGTGTTATTAAAGAGGCAGATACAGACTGGAAACGGTTCCAGCTGAATCGTCCGGCTGCTGCGTGGGACC
>Ga0182021_10009805_pt1 | contig 11353 bp, 10 predicted proteins | sample 612E3MmetaG_FD_120493 | JGI IMG/M metagenome (GOLD analysis project Ga0182021, IMG submission 120493) | Permafrost microbial communities from Stordalen Mire, Sweden - 612E3M metaG (Illumina Assembly) | ecosystem: Environmental > Terrestrial > Soil > Wetlands > Permafrost | place: Sweden...
GAAACCACGCTTTCCGAAGGTATCCGCTTCGAGCGCCGCACATTCCATTCGCTGTTCGCGACCGAGGACCAGAAGGAAGGCATGGCCGCCTTCGCGGAGAAGCGGCCGGCGCGGTTCCAGAACAGGTAGGCTCGCGGCATGCCGTGAGGTCTACGCCCGCAACTGGCCGCATTACCCATCCTGTCCTTCTCCCCGCGAACTCGCCTTGGCGAGTTCGCATCGTGGTGTGTCCGCATCCGCAAGCGGATGCGGATGGAGAAGGGACGCCTGAACGCCCCGCAACCGTTATTCCAGCGTTCCCTCTCCCCGAGGGCTACGAGATTCACACATCTTTACTGGGAACCACTTCAGATACCGGAAAGTGCGCGTTTGTGTTAGTTCGACACCCCGAAATAAGGGATTTGGACCCTGCGGTGTTGCTTCGCGCAGAAACGGCCATGGTGCGCTTTGCGTACAAGTCACTGATTCCCAGAGATAAGATGTGTGCATCCCGTAGCCCCGAGGGAGAGGGACAGGGTGAGGGGTTGAACGCTTCGATTATGCCAGAACCTCGCATCCGGCACCGCCCCTCCGATCGAGAGAGGGAACCTTATCTCCGCGCTCGCACTCTACTCGCCGCCGTTAACCAAGTTCATGCACACAAGTTTAATCCAATTTGGCCTATTTTTAAAACAAGGAGCTGAGTTAAGTAAGTAGGGATCGGAAGCATGACAGCGGCGGACTTTCTGCGTTTTGTCATTATCGTCAGCCTGGGCGTGCTTGCCTTTGTAACGTTTCTCGTCGCGGGCACCATTGTCGGGCTGATGTGGCTCGACAGCTGGAGCTGCGGCACGTGCGTCCGCTATCCGGCGGGGCTTTATATCATGGGGCTGCTCGGCATTCTGCTGGCCGCCTCGCTCGGCATGGAGGCGGCGGAGGCGCCGCCAATATGGGGTCCCTGGATCAAAAAGAACCGCGACCTTCTCATTATCGGCGGCATCAGCCTCGTCGCGCTGATTATCGTCATGAACTCACGCTGGTGGTTTTAGGCGGCGGCCCCGCGCGCCTGAAGGCCCCCTCACCCACGCCCTCTTCCAAATGGGTGAGGGGGCATAACACCTCCGCGGCGTCGTTCCCGCGCAGGCCAAAATCTATTTCTGCCGCTGGAACAAGCGTTTATATGGGGTCCCGCCTTCGCGGGGACGACGGTTGCGCGTCACTTCATCGTCGGGATAACGAACTCCGCGCCTTCGCGGATGCCGCTTGGCCAGCGCGAGGTTACGGTCTTGGTCTTGGTGTAGAAGCGCACCGAGTCCGGGCCATGCTGGTTCAGATCGCCGAACATGGATTTCTTCCAGCCGCCGAAGGTGTGGTAGGCAAGCGGCACCGGGATCGGCACATTGATGCCCACCATGCCCACATTCACGCGGGCAGCGAAGTCGCGCGCCGCATCCCCGTCGCGGGTGAAGATCGCGACGCCATTGCCGTATTCGTGGTCGTTGGCGAGGCGTAAACCCTCCTCGTAATCGTGCGCACGAACGACGGACAGCACCGGCCCGAAAATCTCCTCCTTGTAGATGCGCATGCTGGGCGTCACCCGGTCGAACAGGCAGGCGCCCATGAAAAAGCCGCTCCCGTAGCCCTGCATCTCGAAGCCGCGCCCATCCACGAGCAGCTTGGCGCCCTCGTCGACGCCGGTTTGCACGAGATCCTTGACGCGCTTGAGCGCGGCGGCACTGACGAGCGGGCCGAAATCGGACTTCTCGTCCGTATGCGGCCCCACCTTCAGCGCCTCGATGCGCGGCAGGAGCTTTTCGATGAGCTTGTTCGCGGTGGCCTCGCCAACCGGCACGGCAACCGAGATCGCCATGCAGCGCTCGCCAGCGGAGCCGAAGCCCGCCCCCGTGAGCGCGTCGGCGGCCTGGTCCAGATCGGCGTCCGGCATGACGATCATGTGGTTCTTGGCGCCGCCGAACGCCTGCACGCGCTTCCCATGCGACGTGCCGGTGGCGTAGACGTAATGCGCGATCGCCGTCGAGCCCACGAAGCCAACGGCCTCGATGTCCGGGTGCGCGAGGATCGCGTCCACGGCCTCCTTATCGCCGTTGACCACGTTGAAGATGCCCTCGGGCAGGCCCGCCTCGATGAACAGCTCCGCGATCCGCATCGGCACGCCAGGGTCGCGCTCGGAAGGCTTCAGCACGAAGGCGTTGCCGCAGGCGATGGCGGGGGCTGCCTTCCAGAGCGGGATCATGGCCGGGAAGTTGAACGGCGTGATGCCCGCCACCACGCCCAAGGGCTGGCGCATGGAATACATGTCGATGCCGGGGCCGGCCGCGTCCGTGAATTCCCCCTTCATTAGATGCGGCACGCCGATGGCGAACTCCACCACCTCAAGCCCGCGCTGGATGTCGCCCAGGCTGTCCCCGGCGGTCTTACCGTGCTCGGACGACAGCAGCTCCGCCAGCGGCTTCATCTCGCTGGCAACGACCTCAAGAAACCTCATCATGACGCGGGCGCGCCGCTGCGGGTTCTGCGCGGCCCAGGCCGGCTGCGCCGCCTTGGCGTTGGCCACGATCTCCGCAACCTCGGCCGCGCTGGCAAGGGCCACGCGCGCCTGAACCTCGCCCGTGTGCGGGGCGTACACGTCCCCGAACCGGCCGGACCTACCCTCTATGCTTTTGCCACCCGCGAAATGACCAATGGTGCGCATGATTTCCTCCTACTACCGTCAGTTTCATTTCGACGGAGAGTACGGGAGCGGAGTTGCGCGTTCAAGCACGGCAAGGCCGGCAATCCCGCGCAACTGCCCAGTGTCCGTCTTTTGCAGATGTGCGCTGTGGTTGCAACGGCTATGGCATTATAGCCACAACCCGATGCGCCTTTGCCTCGCGGCAGCAAATTTTTGATCCATGTCAACCAGCACCGGGGTCGCGGGTATAACGATAACTCAGGTGACGCGAGTAGGGGCCACCGATGGGATGAGAGGGCTTGGCGCACTCTCAAAGTACGTAGGTAGTTGGGGGTTGGTATGAAGAGTTTTCTGAAAGCTGCGGTGTTTGCCGCGCTTGTGGTGCCGTTTGCCGCACAGGCAGCCGATTTGCGCGCTCCGGCGAGCGTGGGCGGCTATAAGGACGATGTGGGCTATTCGTGGTGGAACGCTGGCGACATCTTCGTCCGGGTGCGCGGCGAGGCAGTTATTCCCGATTCCAAGAGCACCGGCACGGCGGGCGTGACTGCGGGCAATGGCTATATCCCGGAAGCCGACATTTCGTACTTCCTCACGAAGAACATCGCCGTCGAGGCGATTTGCTGCGTGTCCAAGCACGACGTCAAATTGAACGGCGACAAGATCGCCGATACGACGCTCTTCCCGCCGACCGTTATGCTGCAATACCACTTCGACATGGGCAAGTTTAAGCCTTATCTGGGCGCCGGCGTGAACTACACGGTGTTCTTCGACAACACCAACGGCTTGAAGACCAACAACGCCTGGGGCGCGGCCGTGCAGGTTGGCTTGGACTACCACGTCAGCGGCAACTGGTTCGCCAACGTCGACGTCAAGAAGATCTGGGTCGGCACCGACTTCGATTACAACGGCGCGAAGGGCCACCTCGATATCGATCCGCTCATCGCCGGCGCGGGCATCGGCTATCGCTTCGGCACGGGCTATTCGCCGCTTAAGTAGACGGCTGGAAAAAGCCTCATGGAAAAGCGCGGCTTGAGGCCGCGCTTTTTTTGCGCCAAGGCACCCGCATCACCTGGGCGGCAATTTGTAGATTGGGGTGTCGTTAACGCCATGACCGCCCGGCTTCATGTTATGAGGCGGCCGTTGGCTATTTGGGCCGCGGCCAACGCCATGGCCGCCCTGGCTGCCATTATTGGTATTGCCGGTGGAGGGGCCATCCCCAAGACCTTTGCCTCCGCTGAAGGTGCCCTGTTTCCCCGAATTATTCGGCAGCGCCATGGCGGCGGAAGCGCAAAGGACCGCGATTGCCGAGGCAACCGCATGCGTTCTGATCATGCCGGTATCTCCCTCTGAACCCGCACCGGCGCGTCGTGGCCGCTGCTTCTGCGTAGTCGTGCCGGGAGGCGCTTAGGTTCAACTGCACATCGGCATTTGCCAGAGACGAGCGGTGCTGGAGGGCGACGGAAACGGTGCCTAGAACGAAGGGAATCTCCCCTCACCCTGTCCCTCTCCCCCTGGGAGAGGGAACGGTGTTGCACGCTCCGAGACCCATTCAGGCGTCCCTTCTCCCATGGGGAGAAGGACAGGGTGAGGGGAGATTCCCTTCGTTCTGGGTACCGCTTCCGCAGCCCTACTCGTGCGGCTCAAGGAGCTTCTGGCGGCCCTCGGCATCGAGACTGCCGTCCATGTTCGCGACCGCCGCCAGAAGCCCGATGTCGGGCACGATCACCTCGCGGGTGCTGCGAAGCTCGATCAGGCCTTTCCGCTTCAGCTTGCCCACCATCCGGCTCACCGTTTCAAGCGTGAGCCCCAGATAGTCGGCAAGCTCGGAGCGCGTCAGCGGCAGTTCGAACTGTGCGTAATTGCGCGGAAGCGGCCCGTTGCCGGTATAGCGCGCGCGCCGGGCGATAATGAGCAGAAGGCTTGCCACGCGCTCGTAGGAGGATTTGCGGCCAAGCGTCAGCGTCCAGTCCCGGCAGTGATCGAGTTCGCGCACGGTGAACTCGAAGAGCCAGCGCTCCATCGGCGGATAATCGTCCAGGAGCCGGACGAACGGCGCGCGCGGGAAGGTGCACAGTTCTACCTCGGTGGCGGCGGCGGCGGAGAAACGGTGGCTCTTCCCGAAGGTGTGGCCCAGGAAATCCTGGGCGTACATCAGGCCGATGATGTGCTGCTCGCCATCGGCGGTGGTCTTGATGAGCTTCACCACGCCCGACAAAATGGAAGCGAAATAGAGCGCCTCGTCGCCATCCCGGAAAATATATTGGTTTGCGGGCACGGTGCGGCGCCGGCCCATGTTCGCCAGCCTGTCGAGCTGCTCGCCGGACAGCGTGCTGCAGAGCGCGCGATAGCGTGCAACGCACATCTCGCACCTGGCGGGCGGCGCGTAGGCGCGATCGTTCGGTTGGCCGGCCATCGTTCGCAACTCTAGCCTCGAAAGCTCATTATTCTTTTGTTGCCCAAACGTAGCGGCTGCGTATCGAAATGTCCAATGCAGCACTGCCGCATGCCCGGCCGGGCCAAAACCGGCCGCCGCTTATTGCCCTGCACACGCTTATCCCCTAGGCGGTTGGAGGACAAGGGCGTGTGTTTGTACCTTTATAATACTTGTCTGCGAGCCCTTCTCCGGCCTGCCTCACTTCGCCGGCCTTAAAACTTAACCCCATCCTGCGTGGATGGATTGCATATTATGGGCGGTTCCAGCCTTCGGCCTTGCATCCGCTGTTCAGGCATATCGGCAAGCCGGCGGTTGCCTGAGCGATGAGGAAGTACAGGCGGTTCCGTGCAAGCAAGTCGCGCCGCCTCCGCGAACCCAATCAAGCTGAATTGTATCCACAATATCCTCGACTTACCCAGCTTAACAATTCTTAAAAATACTTATGCTAAATTGGTTCAACATCGAAAAGTAACAAGATCCATGCCGGTCCACCGCGTTATAGAGTCAAACGGAGGTAAATTACCTCCGTTCTTAAGGCCCGCCCCTGTCCTACCGGGGCGCCATGCGCAGCGCGCCGTCGAGCCGGATTTGCTCGCCGTTGAGCATGCCGTTCTCGCAGATATGGCGCACGAGCGCGGCGTATTCGGCGGGCTCGCCCAGCCGCGACGGGAACGGCACCGTTGCGCCAAGTGCCGCCATGGCCTCCTTGGGCAGGCCCTCGACCATCGGCGTGCGGAAAAGCCCCGGCAGGATGGCGTTGACGCGGATGCCGTCGCGGGCAAGGTCGCGCGCGATGGGCAGCATCATGCCCGCCACGCCGCCTTTCGACGCCGAATAGGCCGCCTGGCCGATTTGCCCCTCCACGGCGGCGACGGATGCGGTGCAAACGATCACGCCGCGCTCGCCGTCGGGCGTGACCGGATCGAGCGACACCATCGAGGCAGCCGCGCCCGCGATGACGCGAAACGTACCTACTAGGTTGATCGCGACCACCTTTTCGAAATCGCGCAGGCTGTGCGCCACTACCGCGCCCGTGGCCTTGTCGCGGCTTACGGTCTTCTTGGCGATGGCGATCCCCGCGCAGTTCACAACGATGCGCTCCGGCCCGTTCGCCTCCCGGGCTGCCTGGAACGCGACGGCAACACTCTCCTCGTTCGTTACGTCGCAATAGCAGAAAGCCGCTCCGGTCTTCGCGGCATGCGCCTCGCCCGCCTCGCGGTTCACGTCGAAAATAGCGACCCTGCAGCCCGCCCCGGCAAGCTCCGCCGCGGTTGCGGCGCCCAGCCCCGAGGCCCCGCCCGTGACAATGGCTGCGATGTCTTTTCCAAGTTTCATGATGTCCCTCGCTCAAGTGCCGGAGTTATGCCAGATCCGGCCGGATGCCCGCGCGGCCATCATCGCGAAGCGGCGCCCCGCCGCCGCGATTCAGGTTCGGCATCCGCGATTTAACCACGGATTGCCGCGCGCCGCTAACCCTCGTCAGTGAGCCGGAACGCGCAATGACGCCGCAGGAACGGCCGGCCGCTTTTCCCTCAAGCGGGCCGCTGTTCGCCTGCGATGAAGTTGAAGCCCGTCCCGTAGACCGTAATGGATGCGCTGCCCGCGATCATGTAGGGGCTCGAAATGCGGAACCCGATCACGCCGTCGTAGCCTGCGGCGGCGGCCTTCTCCTTAAGCGCCTCGATGGCCTGCGCCGTCACCCGGTCGAGCACGCCCTCGTAGCGGCGCAGCTTGCCGCCGATCGCATTCTGGATCGCCTCGCGCACGTCGCGCAGCAAATTCGCCGCCAGCACGGCATTGGCGTAGATCAGCTCGCCTTCCTCGATGCGGCGGCCCGAAAGGCTTTCCACCGTGTAAATCCGCATGGTCCCCTCCAGACGCTACTTGCCGCGCCTTGCCACGGCGGCCCGCGACCAGCCGAAAAACAGCCTGCGCAGCCACGACAGCACCAGGAGCACCCCGAAAGCTGCCAGCGCAAGCGACGGCCAATAGCGCTCCCAAAATACCCGGTAGCCCACATCGCCATTGTGCACAAGGCCCGCGTCCTTCACGATACGGCCGTAGCTGAACGGCCCCATGCCGTCGTGCAGGATCATGTTCAACGCCGCAAGCTGGTTCCGGCTGCTGTAGATCGCGTGCTGCAAACCCTCGCTGGACAGCTCCAGCATGACGCTTGGCGTTTCGGTCACCGCGCGCAGCAGCGCCCTGGCGGCCTCGGGCTCCAGGAGGCGCTGATAATCGGCGAAGGCTGCGAGCTGCCTGTCGCTCAGCTTGCGGGCGAAATCGTGCATCTGGCTTGGCGGCAGGCTCAACATCAGATCGCGCTGCCCGGGTGTCAGCGTGGCGATGCGGTTGAGCGCGATCCGGTCGTTCACCGCGAGCAGCTTCCGGAGCGTCTCCTGGCTCAGGCCATCGGGCGAAAGCCAGCGGTAGAGGCCCAGTTCCACGACGCGCGGCAAATCCTGGCCCGCCACCTCCGTCCAGCGCAGGCCGTCCTTGAGCGACTTCCGCTCCGCCGCGATTGCCAGCCCCTCATCCTTCAAATCCACCAGCGCCTTGCTAAGCGATCCATCGGCGGCGCGCTCGAAAATCCGGTCCTCGCCTTCGCTGTCATTGACGATCCCGACAATCTGGCCGAGCCTGCCCAGCTGGTCGAGGCGGGCATCCTTCAACACGCCCGCGAACGCCGGGTTCTTCTCGCTAAGCGTCAGCAGCAGCTCGTACTTTTTCTTGAAGTCCTGCCAGACCGAATAGATCTTGTCCGCGGTTTCCTGGGCGATGTTGCCGATTTGCTGGGTGATGTCGGCCTGGATCGTCTTGCCAACCTCGTCCTTGATGAGGGTCTTGGTCTCTTCCGACTTCATGCGCTCGGCAATGATCGGAAAGACGCCATCGCCAGCCTCGTAAATATCCTTCGCGATCAGCGCCAGCCCAATCAGCCCAGCGACGGAGGAGACGATCCGGCTCGCCACCATGCCCACGATCCGGCTGCCTATACTCCGCACAACCGAAGCGAGGACCTGCCGGGTCGCGAGCAGCACGATGCCGGAGATGGAGGCCGCGTTGTTGAGCACGAGGTCGGTGGCGCCGATCTTGGCACCGGGCTGCTGCCCGGCATTCGCCTCAAGGTTTTTCTGGCTCTCCTGGACGAAGACTTGCGCAACCGCCGCGCCATAGCGGGATTGCAGCGCGGTTTGAACGCAGGCGATGATCGGGTTCGAAACCTTGGCGGTGGCCGCCTCGATCTGCGCGCCCGCCTCCTTGGCAACGCCAGTGGCCAGCTCTTCGAGCGCCGCCTTGAAGCCTTCCGAGTTGTAGGCTTTATCCGCAACGGCGGTCGCGAAGCGGCTGGCCTCGGTCTTGCTCACGGTCGAATAGGCGCGGCCGGCCCAGCTCGAATCGGCGCGAACAGCCGCGATGGCCGCGTCCACCTCCCGGTCCAGCCGGGCGCTCACATCCGCCTTGGCCCAGTATTTGTTGACGAGGGCGGGATAATCTATCGCTCCAAGCTCGGTCTTGAAGCTGGTGGCGGCAAGCTCGCCGATGCGGGCGCGCACATCCGCGTCGGAAAGCGCCCGGCATTCCTCGATGGTGACAACCGGCGCTTGCTGCTGCCCGGCAAGTGCGATGCGCGGGGCCTGGATCAGAAGGCCTGCGACAGCACCCCAGGTCAGCGTCCAGGCGAAAACTCTACGCATAATGGCACCAGGCTAAAGCGGTTAAATAAGCAGATCTGCATTCCAACTAGAGGGGCTTAACATAGGGGCAAAATTGAGAATAAGAAGCATCCGGCGCATGCCCGCAGCCGCTTCTGTAACGGGCGATGGTGCGTCGAACTGAGGAAATCTCCCCTCACCCTCGCCCTCTCCCCATGGGAGAGGGAGTCCGGGCGTGCCCGCTGTTAGGGCGACCCCTCTCCCGTCCATATCCGCTAGCGGATATGGACGCTTTTGAGTGGCAAGCTCGCCAAGGCGAGTTTGCGTGGGAGAGGGACAGGGTGAGGGGAGATTCCCTCCGTTCAGAGCACCATCCCGCCTATGGGCGCATGTGGGGACTTATCCACCTGCCTCCAATTTCAACTGCTCCTGCACAGGACGGAAACTGCGGCGGTGATGGCGGGTCGCACCGTGCCGCCTCAGCGCGGCGGCGTGCTCCTTGGTGCCATAGCCCTTGTTTCGCTCCCAGCCATAGGCGGGGAACGAGAGCGCGAGTTCGCGCATGATCCGGTCGCGCGTCACCTTGGCTATGATAGAGGCAGCGGCGATGGAGAGCGACAGCGCATCGCCGCCGATCAGCGCTTCGGCGGGCATCGAAAGCTTGGGCAGCCGGTTGCCGTCCACCAGCACCGCCGACGGCGCGCAGGCCAGCTTTGTAACCGCCTCGCACATGGCCGCATGCGTGGCATGATAAATGTTGAGCCTGTCGATGGTTTCCACCTCAGCGATGCCGATCCCGGCATGAGCCACCGCGAGGATTTCCGGGAACAGTGCCTCGCGGGCTTCCTCGCTGAGCTGCTTGGAGTCGTGAATGCCCTTGGGCGGAGTGCCCGTAAAGATAACGGCGGCGGCAACCACCGGCCCGGCCCATGGCCCCCGGCCCGCCTCGTCGACGCCCGCGACCGGCCCCCCATGCTTGCGCTGGAGCGCGATCTCTGGATTGAGGGTTGGCTTGGCGGATTTCGAGGCAGGAGGCATGGCCTGCTTTTAGCCTGTGCCCAGCGCCGATCAAGCGCCGATGGAGCGAAACCTACAGCTTTCTTCAGCCCGGGGCGGCACACCTCAGAACAGGCTCAGTTGCGCGGGGCCGGGCGGCTGGAACCGATCCGTCCGCAATTTCAAATGCCGCCAGTTCAGGCCGTGGCGCTTCAGCGCCAGCTCGAACCGCGCCGCGATCTGGTCCGCATACGGCCCCGTGCCGGTCTGCCGCTCGCCGAACCGCGAGACGTAATCCTTGCCCCCCCGCATCGAGCGCAGGAGCGACATGACCCGGCTCGCGCGATCCGGAAACTCGGCCGCCAGCCATTCCTGGAACAGTCCGGCGATTTCCAGAGGCAGGCGCAGCAGTACATAGCCCGCCTCGCCCGCTCCAGCGGCAGCGCAGGCTTCCAGGATGCGCTCAAGCTCGTGATCGTTGAGCCCCGGAATCAGCGGCGCGGTCAGGATCGCAACCGGCACGCCGGCCGCGGCGAGCTGCCGTATGGCCTCAAGCCGCCTGCCGGGCGAGGAGGCGCGCGGCTCCATTTTGCGCGCGAGCCTGTGGTCGAGCGTTGTCACCGACAGCGTAACCTTGACAAGATCCCGGCTCGCAAGCCTTGCAAGAATGTCCACATCGCGCGCCACCAGCGCCGACTTGGTCACGATCACCACGGGATGGCCGAAGCGGTCCAGAACCTCAAGTACGCCACGCGTTATCCGCCGCTCGCGCTCCACCGGCTGATAGGCGTCGGTATTGGCGCCAAGCATCAGGACATCGGGCCGGTATCCCGGCCGCGACAGCTCCCTTTCCAGCGCCTCCACCGCATTGGCCTTTGCCGTAAGCTTCGTCTCGAAATCGAGCCCTGCCGAATAGCCCCAATAGGCGTGGCTTGGCCGCGCATAGCAATAGATGCAACCGTGCTCGCAGCCGCGATAGGGGTTGAGCGATCGGTCGAAGCCCAGGTCGGGCGAGCTATTGCGGGCAACGATTGTCTTGACCGTCTCCTCGCGCACCTCCGTCTTGAACGGCTCAAGCTGGCCCAGGCTATCCCAGCCATCGTCGAAAAGCTCACGCCGCTCCGGCTCGAACCGCCCGGCTGCGTTCGACACCGCGCCACGGCCGCGCCTCCTGTTTGCCTCAACCTGTTCGGCTTCGTTCGCGCGCCTTGCTTCTTTCCACGCCATGGCGGTAAGATAATCGCTACGCGAGAACGTTTAAAGAACATTTCGCGGCTTTCCACAATAGACGGCGCCATGATCTCGGTCGTTATCCCCACCTGCAACGCTGCCGCCACCCTGCCCGCCACCTTTCGCTCGCTGTTCGAGGCAGCCATCGAGGGGCTGGTCGGCGAGGTGATCGTGAGCGATCGCGGCTCAGCCGATGCCACCGCCAGGATCGCCGATGCCGCCGGAGCGACGGTGATCCAGGCAGGCCCGGGCGAGCAGCTTCTGGCCGGCGCCACGGCCGCGCGCAAACCGTGGCTTCTGTTCCTCAAGCCCGGCTCCGCGATGGAGCCAGGCTGGGAGGAGGAGGCGCGGGCTTTTATCGCCGGC
>Ga0182021_10009806_pt1 | contig 11352 bp, 10 predicted proteins | sample 612E3MmetaG_FD_120493 | JGI IMG/M metagenome (GOLD analysis project Ga0182021, IMG submission 120493) | Permafrost microbial communities from Stordalen Mire, Sweden - 612E3M metaG (Illumina Assembly) | ecosystem: Environmental > Terrestrial > Soil > Wetlands > Permafrost | place: Sweden...
ATTAAAAGCAGATCTGGTTTTCCAGCCTTTGCTGATTTCATTTGTACCACCGCTCAATGAGGGTAAGCTCCAGCCACCTTTTATTCCGAGATACTGAGCCTGGGCGTTAAGAAGATTATTTCCTGAAAAAGTTAATCTTCTTAACGCCCAGGCTCAGTATCTCGGAATAAAAGGTGGCTGGAGCTTACCCTCATTGAGCGGTGGTACAAATGAAATCAGCAAAGGCTGGAAAACCAGATCTGCTTTTAATTTTGGACTTTTAGGGACCAGTGAATTAACAGATAGGCTGGCTTTGCAGATTGAAGTAAACTACGCCAGCCAGGGTGGCAGGAAAAATGGTCTCCAGCCTCTTTCAGACGGAGCCATTCCATTGTTGCCGTCAGGAATGACTTTCTATGCAGATTTTAAAAATCAGGCGATAATGAATTATCTTGAAGTTCCGATATTAGCTAAATACAACTTTCTTAAAACGCGTTACCGGAAATTATATATTGACGCCGGCCCTTATTTTGGTTATCTACTGAATGCCCATAATAAGTCTGCAGGAACAAGTTCCATTTTTGCGGATAAGAACGGAACCACGATCTCAATACCAAACCCTCAGGACCCGACACAATATATTCCCCTGCCTGAACAGAGTCTTGATGCAAACGTAAATATCACATCTGATATTAAAAAGTTCAACATGGGATTAACCGGCGGCATCGGCGTAGCCCAGACTTTTGGAAATGGAGATTTCTTCATCGATATCAGGGGTTATTATGGATTTATAAATATTCAGAAAGACCCGATAAATGGTAAAAACAATACTGGCGCATTAGTCTGGAGCCTTGGATATGCTGTGAAAATATAATTAAGCACGCTAGTTAAAACGATGTTGTTCATTCCGGTAGCTCCCGTCCCGATAACTGGGGATGTCTAAAAAGCCGGAATTATACTCTGTTCTTCTCTGTGTCCCTCTGTGCTCCCGATAGCTATCGGGACTCTGTGGATCTCTGTGTAACAATATGTTAAGAACTTACACAGAGGATCACAGAGGTTCCACAGAGTTCCACTGAGGACTTTTTCAACACCCCCAATTTTGTTTTCTTTTGGTGAAATATTAAATCCTTCAGCTCTTTAGCCGTTGCTCCTTTGTGCCTTTAAGCCATTGAACCGTTATTCTTATTTTCCGGTTAAATTCAGGCTGGCAACATAGAACCCGGGATCTGTTTTTATTACTGCATTGTCAATATCAAGTTTGAGAGTGGTAAAACCGGATTTCGGGTTAATGGTTTTTTCTATTCCTGAGATGAATATTTTCAGGGGCATATCAAAACCGGGAACACAGTTGTTCCATCTGAATGTCAGCTCATTTCCTTCTATATAATATTCAAATACAGGTATTCTTATATCTCTGAGGTACTGGTCAAAAAAATATTTCAGGTTGATACCTGTCTTTTCACTCAGGTAGTTCTCTATCTGAGAGCCCTTAACAACCTGATGATAAAAATTGTTATTAAGTCCTCTTAAAATATCCCTCCACTTATCATCATCATTAATTATCTGTCTTAGTGTATGAAGCATATTGCCTCCTTTATAATACATATCGCCAGACCCTTCATTGTTTACATTATAATATCCGGTTATGGGTTTGTCATTTTTAATATTTTTGCGTGTCCCCAGCACATATTCACTTCCTGCTTCTTTTCCATAATAATATTCAACATAAAGATTTTCAGCATAATTGGCAAAACTCTCATGTATCCACATATCAGCTGCATCCTCATATGTAATACTGTTCGCGAACCATTCATGAGCTGATTCGTGAATGATTATGAAGTCGAATTTTAACCCCCAGCCCGAATTGCTCAGATCAGTTCCCAGGTATCCGTTTTTAAAACCATTTCCATAGGTTACCGAACTCTGATGTTCCATGCCAAGATATGGCACCTCTACAAGTTTGTAACCATCCTCATAGAAAGGATAAGGCCCAAACCAATGCTCAAACGCCGCCAGCATTAATGGTGCCTGCTTGAATTGGATCTTTGCTTTCTCAAGATCTTCTTTCAAAACATAATAATCACAATCAAGCGGTCCTTTTTCTCCATTATAGATTTCTGAAAAATGTAAATAGCTGCCAATATTGATATTAACTCCATAGTTATTAATTGGATTTGAAACAAACCAGTTATAGGTTCTGGTCTTGTTTTTTTGCCTGACAACGCTTCTCAGTCTGCCATTTGAAACATCTGTAAGATTCTCAGGTACATTCACACTTATCAGCATGCTGTCGGGTTCATCATACATATGATCCTTGCAGGGCCACCAAAGGCTGGCGCCTGCACCCTGACAGGCAGAAGCAACAAATGGTATTCCGTTTTTGTCTTTTTTCCAGGTAATTCCACCCTCCCATGGCGGATTTTCCGATACTTTAGGTTTTCCATTATATGAAAGAACCATAGAATATATCTTCCCCTGCTCCTGTTTCTCTGTGATATCAATCCAGTATACATTCCCGTCTCTGCTGAAGCCGAGGACTTTATTATCCATCATTGCATTAATCAGTTTCATTGGCTCCTGAAGATCAATCTGCAATCGTCTCGATGGACTTATAACCCGGTAAGTAATAGTATTGGTACCCTCGATCGTACTATCCGCGGGATTTACAATAATATCAAGATGATAATATTTAAGATCCCACCAAGCTCTTTCAGGTGTGATCGACCCGCGAAGAGTGTCCTGCCGGGTAAAAGCAATCTTTTGAGATGATACCTCCACGGAGTATGAGAGAATTATGCATGTAATTAATATAGGATAGAAGAAGGATGATTTATACATTATCATAGTTATAAGATAAAAGACAAAAGATAAAAGATAAAAGACAAAAGTAGAAAGACAAAAGTTAAAAGCAAGAAACAATTTAAAGATCCTAACAGAAACAATATAGCTCATGGCTGATGGCTCATGGCTCATGGCTCGTGGTTCGTGGCTCAGGGTGCAGGGCTCGTGGCTCAGGGCACAGGGCTCATGGCTCATGGCCCATGGCAAAGTAGCTGTTAGTTTCGGAACATTGAAGAAATTGGGTTTGTCGTATGATAACCCGCGAGAAAATAGTATAGGAAGATGAAAGTAAATCCTTGCCATATCGGAATTATTTCATGGATTTAGTTAATTTTAGAAAAAAACTAATCTATTGGTGTATGAAAAGAATGTTAACAATTTCATTTCTGCTGATCATTGTAATGATCTGTATCAGTGAGGTTTTATCTGCTCAGGAATCACCCAGGTCACGTGAATCATTTAACCAGGGATGGAAATTTGTAAAGTATTTTAATGCGTTTAATGAAGCGGTTAAAACCGATAAAGAGCCTGAAAACCTGCAGCTACCCTCTGTTGATGACAAAAGCTGGCGTTCACTCGACTTGCCCCACGACTGGGCTATTGAGGGTCCTTTCAGTGATACACTTGAGAATAATACCGGACTTCTGCCATGGAAAGGAATAGGCTGGTACAGAAAACACTTTAGTATCAATGACAACGATAAAGGTAAGCGCATCTATGTTGATTTCGACGGAGCCATGGCTAATGCAAAAGTATGGCTGAATGGTAAGTATGTTGGTGAATGGCCTTATGGTTACACCTCGTTCCGGCTCGATCTTACGCCTTATATAATTGCTGGCAAGGATAATATAATTGCTGTAAGACTAGATACAAAAAACTGGGATTCAAGATGGTACCCGGGCGCCGGAATATACAGGAACGTCTGGCTGATAAAAACATCACAATTACACCTGGCATATAACGGGGTCTTCTGCACTACTCCTGAAATTAAGAAAGAGAGAGGAATTCTTAGTGTACAGGCTGAAGTTGAAAACCATTTGAATGAGACTGTGCCGGTGACTATAAAAGCCTCAGTTTTTAAGCTTAACGAAAAATTCGAACCGGCAGGAGCGCCCGTTGCAGAGTCTGATGCAATTACTGCAACCGTTCAGGCATTAAAAGATCACGATTTCAGGCTTGATATTCCGATAGTAAATCCGGTTCTCTGGGATGTTTATAAACCTGAACTTTATCGTGTTTCAGTTACAGTTTTGAACGGATCATCGGTAAGCGACAAATATGAAACTAATTTCGGTTTCAGGACATTGAATTTCACCCCGCGGGATGGATTTCTTCTCAATGGCAACAGAGTTGAAATAAGGGGAGTTTGCAATCATCATGACCTTGGGGCACTTGGTACTGCTTTTAATACCCGTGCTGCAGAACGCCAGCTCGAAATTTTCAGGGAGATGGGTTGTAATGCCATCAGAACAAGCCATAATCCTCCCGCTCCGGAATTAGTTGAACTTTGCGATAAAATGGGGTTCCTAATGGAGGTTGAAGCGTTCGATACATGGAGGATCGGTAAGAAAAGAAAAGATTATAATCTGATTTTTAATGCATGGCATGAGGAAGATCTGAAATCAATGGTTCGCCGCGACCGTAACCATCCTTCAGTAATTATATGGAGCATTGGCAACGAAGTTCCCGATCAGAGAAATCCTTATCTTTCAACAGCTCTGAATGCAATAGTCAAATCGGAAGATAATACCCGTCCGGTTACATCGGGATGCAATGATGCCAACTCTGGCACCAATGGTTTCCAGAAAACCCTTGATATTTTTGGAATAAACTATCATCTTGCTGAATACCAGAAGTTTTTTGACCTGAAGGACAATGCGAACCGTGCCATGCATTCCAGCGAATCAGCTTCAACAGTCAGTTCAAGAGGAGAATATTTCTTCCCGATTGTTGAGGGTGATCTGAATAATAACCTCCCCGGAAAGGGCATATTCCAGGTTACCTCCTACGATGTGGCTTACCCGGGATGGGCCAGCACTCCTGATCAACAGTTTACCCTGCTTGATAAGTTCCCTGCTGTTATGGGTGAGTTTGTATGGACAGGCTTTGACTACATCGGTGAGCCGACTCCGTACTCAGGCGATCTTACAGGAATCAATACGACATCCAGACGGTATGAACAAACGAGAAAAATGCTTGAATCAAACGGAGTAACAGAAGTTCCTTCACGAAGCAGCTATTTTGGAATTATCGACCTGGCAGGATTTAAAAAGGACCGTTTCTATCTTTATCAGTCGAGATGGAGGCCTGAGCTCCCTATGGCACATATTCTTCCACATTGGAACTGGCCCGAAAGAAAAGGTCAGATTACACCTGTTTATGTTTACACATCAGGTGATGAAGCTGAATTATTCCTCAATGGAAAATCACTTGGAAAGAAGAAGAAAAGCCAGTTCGAATACCGCCTGAAATGGGATGACGTTGTATATCAGCCGGGTGAGCTGAAAGTAATTGCATTTAAGAATGGAGCTAAATGGGCTGAGGATGTGATGAAAACGACCGGTAAACCATCGGCTCTTTCTATTTCAGCCGACAGACAGTCTATTCGTCCCGATGGTGTTGACCTGATTTTCATCACTGTAAGGATTGAAGATAAAAACAAACTTCTGGTACCTAAAAGTAATAACCTGGTCAGTTTCAGCGTTTCAGGTCCTGGTAAAATAGTTGCCACAGACAATGGCGATGCAACGAGTCATGATCCTTTCCAGTCACAATCAAGGAAAGCATATAACGGGTTGTGCCTGGTAATAGTAAAGGCAGAGAAAGGAGCCACAGGTTCATTTGAAGTTAAGGCGATATCAAAAGGGCTGAAAGAAGCAGCTGTAACAGTAAAGATATCTAATTAATAATGAGCATTATATTAAAATCAGAGACGTGGAATCGACGTCTCTGATTTTTTTTCAACTACCTCTACCCTATTCTCTGTGTATAAAAGAGTTTATCATCACCCATAGCATAAAAATCCTTCAGCCGCGCTTCGAGTGTAAAATTATTTCTGTCATAGAAAGCTCTTGTCGGCGAATAATGTTCAAGTCCGGAAGTTTCAGCTATAAGGATAGAACAGCCCATCAGCCTTGCTGATTTAGAAGTCTCTTCAAGTAATTTTTTACCAATACCCTTTCCCCGGAAATCGCCATGTGTAACTATCCAGTAAAGGTCAAAACTCGTTTTGGACATAGGAATCGGTCCAAAACAGGAATAGGCAACAGTAACATCATCCACTTCCGCAAAAACGAAATGGTATCCTGTTGATTCACCATTTGTCAGCCTCTCTTCTACAAGTTCAACAGCTATTTCGACCTCATGATCATAAAAGAATCCTGTTGAGACTACAATTTCCCTGATGCGTTTAATATCATCATGTTTCGGAGTTGTTCTGAATTTGATGTCCATACCTGATTTATTTTAGGTTAAACAGTTTAAAGGGTGAAATTGTTTTTAACAAATATACATAATGAATATCAGGTAAGAAATCAGAAGGTTCAAAAAGTCAGAAATGTCAGGCTTCCGGCTTCTGGCTTCTGTCCTTACTTTATTTTTTAATACATTTGTTTACGGTATCTTCTAAAATTGTTTTAAGTATGAATAAATCAATAACCATATTCCAGGCAGTTGCTGTATGCCTTGCGATTTCATTTGTTTCATGCAATACGGACAAGAGGTCTGACATTATCGGACTTAATCAAAACATTCATCATGATGATTTTGAGTATTCCGTAACCTCATTTTCAAAAACCAGTGAGATTATAGCTGAAAAAGATACTCTCCGGACAAATGATATCTTTTATCTGGTTCATTTTAAAGTAGTAAACGAGGCACTGCGGGTCGGACATCAATGGGACAACACTATAGCTTACCTGGTTGATGAAAAGGGGAACCGTTATGAGAACATTAAGGAAGTACAGGATGCCCTTGACAGATCGCTTCACTTTGGCGTAAAAAATATCTACAACACACCTCACGGATCTGCCGACTCTACGATTCTCGTCTTTAACCTGCCAGACGGTGTAAAGAAACCTTATCTTATGGTAAGAGGAGAATCACTAATGGGTGATGTTTTTGATGCAGGTCATTTCAGAAAAGTTAAAGTAGCACTGTTTTGAAATTCCTGTTTTTAATTTTAATTGCTTCCGCCTTTGATATTATCATCTAATGAAGAAAGACATCCGAAGATGTCTTTCAAAGTTAAATTAAAACCTAAAACCAGAGTCAGCGAAAGAGCCGTATTGAAATTATTACCTTGATGCCAGAGTTTCTTCAATGTTGTTTATAAGCATCGGGAAGAAAGCTGCAATTAACTGTGTATTCTCAATTTCACCTCTTTTTCCCGGAGCCAGAACTTTCTGGTGAAAATATGCACTTCTGTTCATAGCTTCATCGGATGTTTTATATCCCGCCATTTCCAGAGATTTGTCGAGTTTCTGAACACCAAAATAGTTTTCGTTGCATACGTACTGGACTGAAAGTTTATCGGAGAGCACAACATAGTTTTTGCACTTTTTACCTTTCATTATTACTACAGTAACCTCCATTGGAGAGTTCTGATAGCTGATAACAAAAGCCTTTAAGCTTTCACCATTCAGTACAACCGGATTATCGGCTTTTTCAATCTTATAATCACCTAATGCTGAGTAAGTTTTGCCATCTGCAACAAATTCCCTTGTAAACGATGCAGTACTAAAAGCTACGATTAGTAATCCTGCTAAAAAAATTCTTTTCATAGTCGTGAGATTTTAATTTCTAATAATTTTAAATGATAATTTTTATTGTCTCTTTTTTTGGTTTCTTCATTTTCATGAAGCTTTTGTTTAAATGTTCAGTACGAAATTATAGCTTAATCAAATGCCGGAAAAGAGTAACTCAACAAACGGTATGTCTCATCATACAGAATGCATAAAAAAGTCCATAAATTGATTTATGGACGTTCTGAAAGCAGATTATTTTGGTGTTTTAAAGATCCTGATTTGATCTTATTCCCCTTCTCTGAATAGTTTTACCTTCAGAGCAGTTGGTCCTTTTGGTCCTTTACCTATTTCAAAAACGACAATATTATTCTCTTTTATTTGCTCTTCAAGATTATTTGCATGGACAAAAACGCTTTGTTTGGATTCCATATCACGAATGAATCCAAAACCTTTTGAATCGTTGAAAAAAGTCACGACTCCTTTTCTTACCAGGAAGTTTTTTTGCAAAGGCTCATTCTTAGTAGCACTGAGTTCGATGCCATTTGCTTCAACATTTATCTTTTTACTAGGGTCAGGAGGAGTTGATGATAACTTCCCGTATTCATCAACATAAGCAATCATATCATCAAAGCTGCTCTTTTTTCCTGTCTCTTTTTTTATCAGACGTTTCTTCTCTTTCTCTTTGCGCTTTTTTTCTTTCTTGTTCTTTACTTCTTTTTTGTTGAATGTTTCTTGTGCTCTTCCCATTTAAAAATATTTGGTTAATTAATAAATTATAGTACATGTCTGATCTGCTCAAAGGTACTCATTATTTCCGGTAAATCAATTTTATTGACTGTTCGGATGATCCGGATCTTAAAAATGTTGGCAGGATATTTGCGGATCTACTCGCGAAATCAAATAACCGTTAACATGAAAAAGTATTTTCTTATTGTCCTTATAGCATGTATTGTTATCCAGTACACAGATGCTCAGTTCCTGAAGGAAGCTAAAAAAATGATTAACTCCGGTTCCAAAGGTCTCACCGAAAAGGATGCGGCAGATGGAATAAAAGAAGCTCTTATCAATGGTACAGGCGAGAGTGTTAAACTTGTATCGGTATTAAACGGATACTGGGGTAATCCTGAAATTAAAATTCCCTTTCCTCCCGAAGCGAAAGAGATAGAATCCAAATTAAGAGCGATTGGACTTGGTAAAAAAGTTGATGAATTTAATGAATCTATGAACCGGGCTGCGGAAAAAGCGGCAGCTGAAGCAAAACCAATATTTATAGCTGCCATTAAAGGTATGACTGTGAAGGATGCTGTCAAAATTGTTAGAGGAGAGGATAATGCTGCCACATTATACCTTAAGAATACCACTTCACCACAGTTGAAGGAGAAATTTCAGCCCGTTATAAAAAGCTCGCTTGATAATGTCAATGCAACAAAATACTGGGGTGATCTTATAACAATATATAATAAAATTCCACTTGTAAAAAAGATGAATCCTGATCTTCCCGCATATGTTACTGACAAAGCTATTGATGGGCTCTTTATAATGATTGCAAAGGAAGAATTAAAAATCCGCAAAGATCCAATGGCCAGAACGTCAGCCCTGTTAAAAAAAGTTTTTGGAAGCTAACAGGATTTATTCATTTTGTTTTACAGCAATAAATTGTTGAACCGGATTTTTCACACGGTAAAAAAAAGAGGCTTATGAATAGCCTCTTTTTTCTCATTTAAAATTAAGTTTTATTATTTCTCTTTGGGAGCTCCCGGATTAGGTTTGGCTGGCATCGGCTCGATAAGTTTCTTCTGCTGATCTGTCAGTATACCTAAAAACGCATTCCGCTGATTCTCCCTCAATACTTTCATCTTAGAAAACATCTCCTGATGTAATTTCTTCATTTCTTCCCTATGCTGTTGCACCAGATCGAATAATTCTGCCTTTTGCTTTTCTGTAAGGCTCTTTATGAATTCAATCCTGTTTTTTTCAGGTACCGCATTTCCCCATCCCATAAGACCAAACTGATCTGGATTCATGTGATCCCTCATGCCATTCTGATGCATCCCGAAGTTACCCCGGTGCCCCATTTGTCTGAAGTTCATCTCCCTTCCGGGCCTGTTCATCCGTAAAGAATCAGGTCCTCCTCCCATGTTTCCCTGGGCGTTTAGATTTATATTGCCTGCTGTTACCAGCATCAACAAAATTCCTGTAATCAATAATGTTTTTTTCATTTCTTTTGTCTTTAATGTTAATAAACTCTGAATAGGGGAAGCAGCGCTACTTATTCTGCTGCATCCTTTTCTTTACTTAAAGACAATACAAAACATAAGATAATTCTTGGATTTGTAAGGATTAACACGACATTAACAAATAGGAAGGGATATTCGAGGTGATCAATTTAAGCTAAAGTCAAGTTTTCTTTATTTTAAAAACCGAATTTTCATTATAATAGGAGTCATCTGCATAAATAAACAGGCAACTTCCTCCCGAAATAATATCAATTACCTCTTTTGAAATCTCGGGAGGCAATGCAGGACATCCCCAGCTACGGCCGAGTCTGCCATAATTTTTAATATAATTCGTACTTACATATTCTGCTCCATGAATGACAATTTCTCTGTCTCTGGTATTGTCATTTATATTTTTTTCAAGTCCGTCAAGTTGCAGGGAGTATCCATTCTTTCCGGAATAAGTTCCAGCTGTTAGAAAAAAACCCAGACAACTTTTAAGCGATTGTTTCTTATTGGAAAAATCTTTTGGAAAGTTTTCCCCTGAGTTTTTTCCATGAGCAACAAGGCAATTATATAACAGTTTTTTATTTTTAAGATCAATGACAAAAAAACGTTTTTGAGTGGAAGGCTTCGAATAATCAATAACCGTAAGCAGGTTTTTCTTCTTTAGATTCTCTATCCGGAGATATCCCAGCATAGCAGTATTAAAAACCTCAAATGAAACAACCCCGGTAAGGGAACAATCTGTCCACAATTTGCGCATATCAGTCTCATCATTTGGTCCTCCGGTCACAGTGCTCACGGAAAAGACAATAAGACTAAAGGTCAGTATTATTTTGTCAGTGATTCGCATATATTCCAGATTAATAATAATTTGTAAGTTCTAAACACAGCTCTCCCTGCGTCAAAGGTAACTTTAATTTCAATACAAAAAATTAGCTGCTGGTTGCAAGGATGACGATTCCAGGATTTTTAAAGCACTTCAGACTCTCTTCTTTCACTAAATACCCTAGAAAACGACATGATCTTTTCAGATGTGTCTATACCTTTAATTACTATTAAAAATTTATTGCCCAAAATGTATGCCCGATCTGTTTCCAATCTCCCGGAAAAAAACTTGTGCAGTTTATTATAACGCTTATTATTAAGATGTTAAAGTACAAAATGCAATATCTTTCAGTTAAGGAAGGTAGTGCCTGGGTTTGAGGGAATGAAAATCGCCGGGAAGATTAAAATAGTCAAATAATTTTCTCAAAACGGGACACCTTTCCCCGATCTGAAAAATTTTCAGTTTCTGAATTTTTAATATTCACCTGAAAATAAAAGATTTAATGATTTTTAACATTCTGAATATGCTTTTCAAGTAGTTATTCAGTGGAATTCATGGTCGTCAATGCCTCTTTTTAATATTTTTTATGGTGTTCAAGCATAAGATGATAAGCTCATAAATATCATCTTTATTGAATATATAATTTTTATTCGAAGCCTCCTGTTTTCTCAAAAAGGCGAAGACATCATTCTTTTTACCTGGTTTTCCTGGCTTTTCCGAACCATCTATGCGACCC
>Ga0182021_10009807_pt1 | contig 11352 bp, 16 predicted proteins | sample 612E3MmetaG_FD_120493 | JGI IMG/M metagenome (GOLD analysis project Ga0182021, IMG submission 120493) | Permafrost microbial communities from Stordalen Mire, Sweden - 612E3M metaG (Illumina Assembly) | ecosystem: Environmental > Terrestrial > Soil > Wetlands > Permafrost | place: Sweden...
AACTCGATTTATAGTGCTTAACCCAATGATTTACACTTAACATGTAATTGGACCAAGCGAAGCATAGCGATCATTAGTTTCAAATTTTGGGTTAAACACTATATAATAAGCGGGGCGCGGGTAGAGAAAACCCAGGCCTTTAGCCAGGGATTAATCGTACCCCGCTGTTATGCAACAAACTATAAATACATTCTATAGCATAACAACATCCATGCTTAAGGCGTGCAAGTTCAGACTCTATCCAACAAAGTCCCAAAAGGCTTTGATGGAGCAAACCCTAGACTTGTGCCGTTGGACATACAACCAAACCTTGGCATACCGAAAAGATTCTTGGGAGAAAGAAGGCAAATCAATCTCGAAATATGAAACTCACAACCTTCTCCCTACTTGGAAATCTGACAAGCCGGAACTCAACAAAGTCTTTTCTCAGACTCTCCAGAATGTTCAGGAAAGGGTTGATTTGGGTCTAAAAGCTTTTTTCCGCAGAGTCAAAGCAGGAGAGAACCCCGGATATCCTCGATTTCGTGGAAGTGGTTGGTACGACTCGTTTACATATCCTCAGAAGGGATTCAAGCTTGATTCTGGAAAGCTCCATCTATCCAAGATCGGGAATATCAGTATCATGCTCCATAGGGAAATAAAAGGCAGGATCAAGCGTCTAACTGTAAGAAGATCACCAACAGGAAAATGGTTCGCTTGTTTCTCGGTCGAGGTTGAAGATGCTCCTTTGCCTCCATGGAAAGACGGTTCCGTCGTTGGAATCGATGTAGGTTTGGAAAGCTTCGCAACTCTCTCTAATGGTGAGAAGATCGTTAACCCTCGATTCTTCCGAGATGAAGAGAAAGAGCTTGCCAGGGTTCAAAGGAAGCTCTCAAAAGCTCAGAAAGGAACGCCAGATAGGAAAGCTGTCTTAAAGGTCGTTGAACGAGTCCATGAACGAATCGCTAACAAGCGATACGAATTTGCTCATCAAATTAGCCGGAACCTGATCAATAGGTTTGGCTTAATTGCCTTCGAAGATTTGAATATCAAAGGTATGCTTGAAAACCACTGCCTAGCTAAATCAATCTCTGACGTAGCTTGGAATATGCTAGTGACTGTAACATCGTACAAAGCTGCAAACGCTGGTTCTATGGTGGTCCTGGTGGATCCGAGAAACACGTCTAAGATGTGTTCTAGGTGTGGACTTCTGGTTGAAAAGTCTCTATCTGATAGGGTCCATAACTGTTCGGAATGCGGTCTATCCATAGATAGAGACTTCAATGCTGCAATTAACATACTCAGATTGGGATTGCAATCTGTCGGAATCAAAACCGTAGAAGCCCCGTCCCTTAGGGCAGGGAGCAGTCACATATAATCAATATTAACCTAATAGTCTTTGGAGGAATTATACTGAGGCGAGATTTCATTATCTGTCTAATCCTAGTTGCTATGTTGTCCATTTTGCCAGCTTTGGGGCAAGGGCAAACAAATGCTATTGATGCTTTAATTCAGTCGCTGAATGATAATAACGCCAGTGTTCGAGAAGCTGCTGTATCTGCTATCGAAAAAATTGGGAGACCAGCAGTAGAGCCGTTGATCAAGGCACTTAATGACAGCAATAGCAGCATCCGGGTCGGAGCAGAACTTGCACTAGAAAAGATCAGAGATCCGATAGCAGTGGGCTCTCTGAGCAAAGTCCTAAAGGACGATAAAGATCCCTACGTCAGGGCAAATGCTGCCCTAGCTCTGGGAATGATCAACGATAGTAAGTCGTTATTCCCACTGACACAGGCCCTCAAGGACCAAGATGTCAATGTCCGGCGGGGCTCTGCAGTGGCGCTAGTTGAATTATCATCAAGAAGTGTAAAAGTCGATCAAGCAGTAGACCCCTTAATCCTGGCTCTCAATGATACGGATGGAACCGTTCGTGCAAATGCGGCAACGGCCTTAGGAAACATCAAGGACAAGAAAGCAGTAGATGCGCTTATCATATCTCTGAAGGATAGTGATTGGGCGGTCCGACGGTATGCTGCATACGCCCTTGGATCGATAGGAGACTCACGGGCGTCAGGTCCTCTGACCCAAGCACTAAAGGACGAGAATAGCAGCGTGCGAGAAGCTGCTGTGGCGGCTTCAGGAATGATGGAAATGCAACAGATGCAGCAAGATGCCCAGCTGGCAAAGGCTTCTCAAGGTGCGGCAAGCGCCAAGGCGATACAGGACATTTGTAGTTGCACAACGAATCTCATAAGAAATAACAACCCGAGCGGGTTGCGTGCACCGTTCTAAGGGAGACAATGCTACTCCCTTAATTCATTTTTGGCATCAAAGAAACTATTTAAGTCCAATCGCCATATTGTTTCTCTCACAAAAGGTGAAGATGATGAATCATTCCGACCGCATATTCTCCAGCAAGGAGCTTGATAGCGAAGATGACCTGGTTGAGGCCATGACCAAACATAAGTGGCCTTTATGCTACAGCTTCTATCACGATGGCTTGCTCTACCTGAACGACAGCGATTCCGAGGACGACCCCGAGTACGTGGTCATGAAGTTCGACAAGGCGGAAGGCCACCACGACGTCATCGGCCGCGAGGTGGGAAAGATCAAACCCAAGGGCATGGACGCTGCCGGGGTCCACAAGTTCATTCAGGGGATGAGGGCTGGCAAGTGGAGTATGGAGAATCCGCTACATGTCAGGGCTGAGCCGGTATGGCATCATAGCTGCCAGTTGTGCAAGCTGGAAGAGGATTGAAGCAAGAGCTTTCCTTTTTTCCTGTTTCTGCGGAGCATCGTACATGCTGGCAGTTCTGCAGTCGGCACTTCCAAAGCGACACGGATTTTATGCAGCAGAACTCAAAGATTGGTTCACCACACTTATTTATCGGCTGAATTATCAGGATTTCAGTGATCAGATAAGATGGTGCGACATTTGTCTTTATATGTGACCCTGTACTGGTGTCACATTACGGTGTTAACCACGTGCCATTCTTGTATACCTCATGGACGATCTTGTTTTTGCATAATTTATCATCTCGGACCAAGTGCTTTTTTTTAAATGGCTCCCAGTGCAAACCCTGATCTGGGTCAAAGGCCCCAAGAGTAGGCAGGGACGCTGTCCTTGGCTCAAATCGTATCCCTGCCATGTGCATCAGAAAGATTGATCTTGTTACATAAGAATTTATAAACTTAAACCCGATATAATCAATAAAGACCTGGGCGGGGGGGGTCTAGCCCGATTTCAATATGCTGAGGTTCATAAATGGATGAGCATAATAATCATAAACCACCACGCGGAGTAACCCTTAGAGAGCCTAAAGACATTCGTCGTGTAGTTCAGCGAATCACCTCAAAAGCTTTTCAGGAGGATAGAGAACTCGAACTTGCTGGTAGGATAGCTCAGCTCATGGGTTGCTGGATGAAGGCATGGGAACTTGAAGAAGTTACCGAACTGAAAAAAAGGGTAGAGCGGCTAGAGAAGGAGCAGAAGGAGCATAAGTCTTGAGCGATCGAAAGGCACTTGAGAAAATCAAAACTTGAGGCTGTGACAAATCCCATGGAGTTAGAGGGCGTAATGCCTGATGGGGAAAAGAAGCGTTTTGAGTCTAAGAAATTGTTTAAATTGCTATTTGAAGTCATGAAAATCAAATTTATGGACGAAAGAACCCCAACTCTGGAAAATTTCTCACAACGCGATCAAAACTTCATGAAAGATTTTGTGCGAGCGACGCTTCCAAAATACCCGTACATTCCCATGATGCGAAAGGCTTTCTGGATGGCCGAAAAAAGCGATCCAGCCATATACGAACAGTCTTTAGAAGATTTTGTAGGACCTATGACCTAGGACTACGTCCACTGAGATTAGCAGCTCAGTGCCCCCTTCAAATCGATCTATGTTTATCAAACCTGTTTTTTTTCATCGTATCTTAACCGATTTTGTCTGAAAGGAGCCTTTGGTCCCCGAGATGATAGTCACCTTTGCTCATTTTGGTGGTGGAGACCCTCGATTCCCTTTAAAGGAAAAGCCAATTAGGCCGTAGGAAGTGATGCCCTAGTCTCCCGGATGGGGGTTTGTGTGATCGTGCCGACAGTTTAACATACCTCCGGAATCCACATAAAGGCTTTGCAGATATACCATTAGTCAAACGAGCGGTGGCGCACCCCGCAGCAGAGCTGTGGGGTATTACCATAAAATAAAGTCTTTGAAAATTATATATTTCCAAACAAATCCTTTTTCCTGGATCCCGCGATAAATTCTAGAAGCGATTAATGAATAGCTATTCAGACGCTGATGATATAGTCCTTGTAATCATCCAGCTTGCCAGCCTTTGCGATCTCTTTTTTGGTTATATGAGGGACACTTCAAATTCACATATTTGCTCGCTGTCTTTCGGTTGTATCCAGTCTTCTTGGCGATCTCGCGATTCTCAATCCCTGCTCGTCCAGTTCTCTCAACATGAGAAAACCCCTCGAATTTTAGTATCAACACAGCCTTTGAGTCTGCGACCAATAGCTCTGGAGGCGGAAAAATTTCCCACCAAAATTAAGCTCTTTTACACCGCCGGTGACAGGTTATTGTAGTAGGATTTTAGGTAAGATACGGGAGAATTTGGAGCGGGATAATGGAGGAATAATTCTTTGGGGAGATCGTAGTGCAGTTGTTCAGCTCTGTCCTCTATAAGGAATTAATTATTATTCAATTTTTTATATTTTTCAATGTACATGTAATATGTAACTATATAAAATTAATATATTATATAAAAAGTATATTTTATACTTTTCAATGATGTGGAATTAATCCTAACAGGCTTATCATCAAAATTAATTCGGCACTTAGTGTTTGCGATACAGGCAACATCAGGATTAATCGATATGTATAACTATCCCCAAGGCTAGCCGTGAAGCTTCCTGAAGCCTATGTAAACGCCTGACCTGCTGAACCTCTGTAAACAGCCTGCATGAGAACCTCTTTTCCCCTCAAAAGCGGAAAGTTATCCCTATCTAGCTCTCCTCTGGCCTCTCTGGAACTGAGCGGGCCGCTCACCGCTACCTCGTCGTTTAATTCACTGCCACATTGCTTTCTTTGCATCGCGACTCCAGCTTAGCGATGAAGCGCTTTCTGGCCTCGATCAATATATCGCCTTCGTTCATCTTTTGTAGCCTACCTAGGACAAATGCAGCTCTACAACACTACAGTGTCCTTCTTAATGCTCTTTTGCCCCAACCTCTAACCAAAATATTTAACTATTTAGTCCTATAAGCGAACCAACAGGGCCTCTCGATGGCTACGTCGTGGCGTGACATTGCAGAGACTCTGATAATGCCGACATGACTCGTTTCAAAACGAGGTTCACCTCCCGCCAGAGCCACGTCGGCCCATTCTCCTTTTCGCTGAAAAGCGCTTATCTTTTTTTCAAGTTTAGCTGTTCACTTTGTTTGTAACTCAACTGGAAGTGAGACTAGGGTGGCTAGACGTCGAGGCTGTGGTTTATATGCGAAAATCCGGTCAAATATAGGGCCGCAATCAGGTCTTCACAGATATTACTGCGTTAACTGTCGTGCAAATCAAATGCGCCTGTACAGGGCCGTACATCCGTAACATCCATTGAACTCCCATCGGCCCTGTTTCAGTCCATCTCGAGCAGCATGATAAACTCCGTAATCAGGATCTTTGCCATTCCTGACGTCATTCCAGTCGTGGAGAAGGATGAAACCGCCGGACAAAATCACCGCATCGATTTCCTTACAAACATGATAGACTGGTTCATATGAGTAGGAAAGATCTACAAATGCAAGAGCAAATCTATTTCGCTGAGTTTCCAGATCTTTGATTATTTCTTCCGCCTTCGCACAGATAAGATTAACATTTAAACCTCTGAGATTTTTTCGGGCAACTGCCAGGGCATCCAGGGATAGATCCACGCTGGTTATGGATTTTTCGTAAGGAGAGTTTTGGGCTGCTTGGGCCATTATGTAGGTACTCAGGCCATGATAGGTCCCTAGCTCTAGGATCGCCTCCTGGCAAAAATAGGCCATCTCATATAGCTTAAGGGCATCCTCTCTAAGGAGCCAGCCATCTATACGAAGATCGATGTTTTTCCCATTAAGCTTGCAATGAGCCAGTGATTCGTGAAAAGCATCAATATAACCCGAAATGGGATAAGTGGGACCGTATTCAGGTATTCTTTTGCCCAGCTCCTCAATTTTCATAAATGTATAAAGGTGCTGGATCATGGCCCCCGATAGGTACTTCTTGAATATATACGGTTGGATTAGAATCCCTTGCTTCCAGCCATGCCCGTTCCATTAACCTTCTCAGAACACTGTGGTCACGATCGATATGCAGCCGGTATTATGGCAAAAATGGTCAAAAGACAAAAAGCTATGCTTTAAAAATTCAGATAGTTCCGCTTGCAAAACATTCCGCTCCTATCTGAAGAGTTCTTTCACCACTTCCGTTAGTATGGGACTGGCCTGATCGATCACATTTGCCTCATAGAGCCATCCCTTATGCTCTGGGAGAACTCCGTTAACCATGATGGCTTTGCCCTCGTATTCAGCCAAACTTATCTCGTGTGAAGCCACCAGCTCTTCAGCTATAGATGCTGGCTTGGCTATACGGGTCAACTTGACCGTGCAACATTGAGGGCGGGGCATTAAAATTGAGAACCTTCCTCCCTGCACTACGCCTAGAAATTTATCCATATCAGAACACTCCTTGGAATGCATATACGCATTTTGACTATGTAATAGTCGCAATTATAGACCAAATATCTTTTGATGCGTCTATTGCAGCTTCTGCAGAATCTCAGAGACGATCTTCTCGAAGGCTTCTCCGGCATCAGTTTTTTGGCCCTCGAAGGCCACGCCCTTATCCCCCAGCCTCCCGATCTCAGGGTCCAAGGGAATGCTGCCCAGAAAGTCCACGTCCAGTTCTCTTGCGGCTTTTTCTCCTCCTCCCGTCTTAAAGACCTCTATAATCTCGCCGCAGCGAGGACAGCGTAAGCCACTCATGTTCTCTACAATGCCAAGGACTGGAACTTTCATCATGAGGAACATGTTGACTGCTTTTCTGGAGTCCAGCAGTGCCACCTCCTGTGGAGTGGTTACAATAATAGCCCCATCTAGGTCCTGTATCAATTGTACTGCGCTGATAGGCTCGTCGCTGGTCCCTGGCGGAAGATCCACCAGCAAGAAGTCCAGATCGCCCCAGTTAACCTCGGTGAGGAACTGCTTCAAGGCCCCCATCTTCATGGGTCCGCGCCACACAACGGCCGAGTCTCTGCTCTCCAGCAGCAAGGCCATGGATATAACCTTCACACCATCGGCATCGACTGGCTCGATGCCTTCCTCACCAGGACGAACTTTCTTGTCCTCTATGCCCATGAGCTTGGGAATGCAGGGACCGGTAATGTCTGCGTCCATGATACCAACGCTATAGCCTCTACGCTTCAGAGCTACGGCCAGGTTGACGGTCACTGTGCTCTTGCCCACGCCGCCCTTCCCGCTTCCCACAACGATCTTGTGCTTTATCCTCCCCATGCGAATCGATGTCTCGTCTTGCGCCCTGGGATCGGCGCATGTGCTGCGCTCGCCGCAGGATTCACAGCTTCCATCGCAGCTTTCTTTAACAGAACCGCTCATATCATAATCACCGTAAGTTAGGAATAGTAGGCAATATCATTGCTCGCTAAAAGTAGCTGATGAGATCATATATTTAAGCTTTCTCAATAATAAAATGAAAACAAGATATAAAATTGCCTGGAGGCTTGGCGGCAGATTTTCAAGCCATATCGGCCCTATTCAGCTCCTTTTTCTGCAGTTTCGCTCTTCCCTTCACCTTCGGCTCTTTTCAAGGAGCTCATCTTGGCGATAATATAATCAAGCCTGGTTCTAAGAAGCTGCAGTTCCCTCTCCATCAGGGTCATCTCAACGTCACCTGCGGCTTGACTTGATTGCTCTGTAGTGGTCGCAGTATCTTCTTGTTCTCTCAGTATGTAGCTCCCGCCATCGATGAGAATGCCCATGCCGTAGACGAGTGCCACTGATATCTTCTTCCTTGCACTAGACAGATCATTCCATAAGGCCTTCCGGGAGATGCCCATGTAAGATGCCGCCTCCTCCTGTTCCAGCTCAAGAAGATCCACCAGGCGAACGGCTTCCAGCTCCTCAAGGCTCAAACAGACTGCTTCTGTTCTCGGGCAGCCATTGGGCAAAAAGCATCTGACCTGAGGGAGTTCCGAAATCCAGCGTCTCCCTCGGCGTCTACCCCTGCAATGACACATAACCATCATCCCGCGTAGGTTGTATTTGAACATTAGCTTATTAGAAAACTTTAAATACATAGTCTCATAAGTTATCATTACTCACAGAAATTAATACCTCCGCGAGTTTGTTGAAAAGAGGCGAAAAATATGCCTTGGGGAGACTGTACGGGACCCTGGTGGATGAGTCCTAGGGGCAATAGAGCCTCAGGTTATGCCAATGAATCCCTGGTGCCGGAGCAGAGGAACGGGCTTTGGCAGAGGGTTCAAGAGGCAGGCATTCGCGGCTCCTTGGTACGAACCCTTTCGAGAGCTCACGCCTGCGGAGGAGATGGGCTATCTTGAGGATGTAGCCAGGCAGCTAGAGGAAGACCTGAAGGGCATTAGAGAACGAATCGACAAGCTGCGGTCTACTCAATGACTCGCAGCTTTCATTTATATAATTATTGCAGCATAGATTATCTGATGGCAAAACAGTTTATTGATTTCTCTTGAATCGAAACATGACGGGAGATAATGGATTGATAATATCTATAGCAAGCGGCAAAGGGGGTACGGGTAAGACTCTGGTGGCCACCAGCCTGGCCGCGTCCCTGGATAGAGTTCAACTGGTGGACTGCGATGTGGAGGAACCCAATGCCTACCTATTTTTCTCGGATAGAGAGCAGATAGAGAAAACGGAATGCCATGTACCCGTGCCCGTGGTTGATGAGGCTAAGTGCACGCATTGCGGCACCTGCTCTGACATCTGCGCCTACCACGCCCTGGCGGCACTTCCCAGCCAGGTCCTGATCTTCCCGGAGCTGTGCCACGGCTGCGGCGGCTGCATCCTGGCCTGCCCCGAGAAGGCAATCTCCGAGGGATCAAGGTCGGTAGGTGAGATCTTCAGGGCCAGGTTCGGCAAGACGGAGATCATCTGGGGCGAACTGAGGCTTGGAGAGGCTAGGACCACTCCCCTGATCAGGGCAGTGAAAGGTATGGCGAAGGGAAGTCTGACGATAGTAGACTGCCCGCCCGGCACCTCCTGCTCTATGGTGGAGGCTGTTCTGGGGAGCGACTTCTGTCTCCTGGTTACGGAGCCCACGCCCTTCGGCCTCTACGACCTGGACATAGCCCTGAAGGTGTTGGAGAAGATGAACATCCCTCGGGGCGTCCTGGTCAACAAGAGTGGAATTGGCGACAAAAAAGTCTACCAGTATCTGGAGAAGAGAGGCATCCCCCTGCTGATGGAGATACCGATGGAGAGGAGGATCGCGGAGCTGTACTCCCGGGGCACCATCTTCGTCCAAGAGATGCCCGAGTGGAAGGCCAGGTTCAGAGATCTACTGGAAAACATAAAGGAGCTAGCCTCATGAAGCAGATCGCAGTAATCAGCGGCAAGGGCGGCACTGGCAAGACATCCCTAGTAGCGTCTCTGGCGGCGCTGGCCGTAGGCCGGGCTGTGATCGCCGACTGCGACGTAGATGCCCCCGACCTGCACCTCATCCTCCGGCGTGAGATAAAGGAGAGACGTGAGTTCATGGGCATCAAGAGGGCTGTCATCGATCCGTCGAAATGCACTCTTTGCGGCTCCTGCGAAGATCACTGCCGTTTCGGGGCTGTCTGCGGCTCTACAGTCGATCCTCTGCTCTGCGAGGGCTGTGGGGTCTGCAAACTGGTCTGTCCTGCTGAAGCGGTGAGCATGGTGGACCGTATGTCCGGCTACGCCTACATCTCCCAGACCAGATTCGGCCCCATGGCGCACGCTGATCTCTTCCCCGGCGAGGAGGCCTCTGGTAAGCTGGTGGCCATGATCAGAGAGATGGCCAGGGAGACGGCTGCATCCAGTAACCTGGAACTGGTGCTGATAGATGGATCTCCCGGAATTGGGTGTCCAGTGATAGCTTCCCTCGCTGGGGTAGACCTGGCCCTGGTGGTTACTGAGCCCACCATTTCAGGAGAGCACGATCTGGAGAGGATACTGAGCGTGACCGAGCACTTCCAAATCAAGGCCGTTGTCTACATAAACAAATACGACCTAAATCCTGACGTTTCCCGCCGCATAGAGGGTCTCTGTGGGGAGAGAAGCATTGAGGTGGCCGGAAAGCTACCTTTTGATCCGGTCGTTGTCGAGGCCATGGTCCTTGGCGAGCCGGTGGTACAGCTGGGCGGGCCAGCCGCAGAGGGCATAAAGGAACTTTGGCGCGCCCTGGAGGCGTACCTCTGAATGTGATTCTAGTCAGGTAAGAGTTGTGTGTGCCTCGTATGAAATTGATTTTTATGCTATAAAGAAAATGCAAGATTGGGGGTTCAATAAGATGAGTTCGATCAGCGCCTTCGGCCAATTAAGTGATATCTGTTGGCACCACACGCATCTTCTATATCATTGGTATTACTTTTGTAGGTCTATACGTATTTTAGAAAAATACCATATCACTAATCCGTTAGCAACTGTTGCCACAGTTACTACAACGGCCGTTAAGGCTGGCTAGAGTGTTGGATGCAGTACCATATTAATGGGTACGGCCAGACCTTCAACAATGGTAATGAAAACGACTATCGCTGTTAAATTGTATTTCCTTGCCACTATTTACAATTAGATGTGCAAAAGTTTATGCCTTTCGCATAATCGGTCCTAGTCCAGCTAAATACGTGCGGGGGATGAGACCCCGCACCTCTGACCTCTATGCTCTTTATATTACCTTTCCTATCATCGGCATGCCTTCTTGTGCCCACAAAGTTAGGCCACCGAGAATGTTGTAGACCCTTTTAAAGCCTAGAGCCTTCATCATCTCTAAGGTTGCACCGCCGCGAATACCCCTCCTGCAGTATACAATGTAAGTGCTGTTTTTATCCAGAGGTTTAAGGCTATCCAGAAATCCATTGGAGTAGTAATCTAGATTTGTTGCCCCTTTCAGATGGCCACTTTGGTATTCCTGAGGGGTTCTTACATCGATTATCACTGAACCCGAGCTGTTTTGCATGATGGCATATGCATCGCCCGGAGAAACGTTTACTGCAATGGTTCTCTGACTCGAATTTAAATCTGCGCTGGCGAAAGCTATAGGGATTAATGAAGCGAGTATAGATATTAAAATTAATATGGCATGCCATCGGCCTTTACTAG
>Ga0182021_10009808_pt1 | contig 11351 bp, 8 predicted proteins | sample 612E3MmetaG_FD_120493 | JGI IMG/M metagenome (GOLD analysis project Ga0182021, IMG submission 120493) | Permafrost microbial communities from Stordalen Mire, Sweden - 612E3M metaG (Illumina Assembly) | ecosystem: Environmental > Terrestrial > Soil > Wetlands > Permafrost | place: Sweden...
CACCATCTCGTGGCGCGCGAAGGAGCCGTCGACCACGCGCACGTAGGCGACCACGCCGCGGTACTGGTCGTACTGCGAGTCGAAGACCAGCGCCCGCGAGGGCGCCGCCGGGTCGCCGCCGGGACGCGGCGTGCGCGCCACCACGGCCTCGAGCACGTCCTCGACACCCACGCCGGTCTTGGCCGAGACGGTCAGCAGCTCGTCGTGGGTAGCGCCGGTCAGCTCGTGGACCTCGAGCTCGGTCTCGGCGACGTCGGAGGCCGGCAGGTCGATCTTGTTCAGCACGGGAATGATCTCGAGGTCGTTGTCGATGGCCAGATAGGCGTTGGCCACGGTCTGGGCCTCGACGCCCTGGGTAGTGTCGACCACAAGGACGGCGCTCTCGCAGGCGGCCAGCGAACGCGAGACCTCGTAGGTGAAATCGACGTGGCCGGGAGTGTCGATCAGGTTGAGCTGGTAGGTCTCGCCGTTGCGCGCCTTGTAGCCAATGCGCACGGCTTGCGCCTTGATGGTGATGCCGCGCTCGCGCTCCAGGTCCATGCTGTCGAGGAGCTGTTCCTTCATGTCGCGCGCCGTCACCGTGCCGGTGAGCTCGAGGATGCGGTCGGCCAGCGTCGACTTGCCGTGGTCGATATGGGCGATGATCGAGAAGTTGCGGATGTGGTCGAGGTCCATCTTCAGGCCTTACACTAGCGGAAGGTCCGGGTCGGCGCTCGTTCTCACGGCACCGCCTCGGTCTCGTCGGGCGGCAGGCGCAGCGACCGGCCGCGACGCCGTAGCAGGTTCATCACCGACAGCTCCTCGACGCGCAGCAGCCGGGCCGCGCCCAGGTAGACGAGGCCGCCGCTGCCGAACACGGCCGCGACCACGACGATGAGCGCCACGAGGCCGCCATCGGCCACCGACCGCAGTCCGTGCCACAGGGCGTACGAGACGACGGCCAGGGCGGCCGAGCACACCAGTATCTTGCCCAGGCTCACGAGAATGCGACGCCCGTCGACGTAGCCGATCTGGCGCCGCATGAGCACCAGCAGGGCGACGAAGTTAAAGGCCGACACGATCGAGGTCGACAGCACGATGCCGCGGGCGCCCAGCGACGGGTACAGCGCCCAGTCGAGCAGCGCGTTCAGGGCCAGGTTGACGAGGCCCACGTAGAGCGGCAGCCACGGACGCTGCAGGCTCTGAAAGCCGCGGTTGAACATGACGTTCACGTTGGCGAAGGACATGCCGAGCGTGAAGAAGGCCAGAATCGGCGCCACCGCCGCCGTGTCGGCCGCCACGAACTGGCCGTGCTGATAGATGAGCTGCACGATCGAGTGCGGCACCACCACGAACCAGGCGACGAACGGCAGCGACACGAAGAAGATCTGCCGCACCCCGAGCGACAGCGTCTCGCGAAAGCGCGTGATGTCGAAGTCGGCCGCGTAGCGCGAAAGGGTTGGGAACAGCACCGTGCCGATGGTGATCGCGAACATCCCCTGGGGCAGCTGGTAGAGGCGAAACGCGTAGTTGATCTGGGCGGCCGCGTGGTCGCTGACGAACTGGGCGAAGAAGAAGTCGACGAGGGCGTTGAAATTGAGGATGCCCAGGGTGATCGTCACCGGCACCATCAGCACCAGCACGCGGCGCAGCAGCGGGTCGCGCCACTCAAAGCTGACGCGCCACTTGAGATCGATGCGACGCAGCGGCGGCAGCAGGAGCAGAAGCTGGGCCACGGTGCCGAAGAAGGTGCCCCAGACCAGGGCATAGATGCCCAGCGAGCCGTGGCCCGAGAAGAGCACGATGAAGGCGATGATGACCAGGTTCCAAACGATCGACACGACCGCCGGCATGGTGAAGCGCTCGAACGAGTACAGCACGCCGATCACCACGCCCGAGACGCTGAACAGCAGCACCGTGGGCAGCAGGATGCGCAGCATCTCGACGGCGAGATGGCTCACGTAGGCCTGGTCGGCGAACTGCGGGAAGAAGATCTTGACGATCAGCGGCGCCCCCAGCATGAGCACCACCGTGGCCGCGCCGACCACGACTATCATGAAGCTCAGCAGCGACGACGCCAGGCGGTAGGCGCGTTCGTGTTCGCCCTTCGAGAAGAGGCTGGTGAAGACCGGCACGAAGGCAGCGCTGATCGCCGAGTCGGCGACGAGCTGGCGGATGAGGTTGGGGATGACCGCGACCGAGGCGAACGTGTTGATCTGCACGCTCACGCCGAAGGCGTTGGCCGTGAGGACCTCGCGGGCGACCCCCACGATGCGCGAGATGCCGGTCGCGCCGGCCACGACCACTGCCGCCCAGGCGAGCTTCTTCTGTCTTTCAGTCACGGGTCATAAGTTCGCCGGGGGGGTGGCCTTGCCTTTTGTCCGCCGGCCGTGGCGCTCGTGTGACGGAGGCATGCTCGCCGCGGCCGGTGGGCAAAACAGCGACCTAGTCTAGCAGACCGGCGCGCTTGCCCGTCTCGCGACGCCTGTGCTAGCATCACTGGCCTGCTCGCAGCGGCGAGCAGCATCAAGCCTCGATCACGAAGGACCGACGTGCCCAACATCAAGCAGCAGAAGAAGCGCATGCGCTTGGCCGTTCAGCAGCGGCTCCGCAACCGGCAGGTCAAGTCGAGCATCCACACCCTGTTCCGCAAGCTCGAGACCAGCCTTGCCGACGACGATCAGGCGACCACCACTGCCGTTGCCGCGCAGCTCGCGTCGAGCATCGACAAGGCCGCCGCCAAGGGCGTCATCCATGCCAACAACGCGGCCCGCAAGAAGAGCCGCGTCGCGCGCATGGTCGCCGGCCACACCGCCTGACAAAAGGCCCCACGCCCGCCGGCCCGCGGGCAGCCCCGCCGGCCTCGTGTTGCCGACCCTAAAGCCGCCGCTGCCCTGCCGGGCAGCGCGCCGCACGCGGCTCTAGCGCGCCGCCAGCACCTGTCCCAGGGCCAGCTCGAGCGTGAACTCGGGGTCGAGCTCACTGCCGCCCACCATCGCCGCCTGCGCGTCGGCCAGCGCCGCCAGGGCGCGCTCGAGTGTGCGCCGCTCAAAACGGGCGCGCTGTTCGAGCAGCTTCTGGGCGGTGAACGGTTTGATGCCCAGCGTTGCGGCGACCTCGGCGGCCGGCATCTCGTGAGGCAGGTCCATGGCGCTCGAGAGCTGGCCGACGTAGCGCACCAGCGAGTAAAGCGTGGAGCGCGCCACCTCACCCGAGCTCTTGCCGCCACTGGCGTAGAGTCCTTCGAGCACGCGAAAGGCAGCCGGCGCGTTGCGCCTGCCGACGGCGTCGGTCAGCTCGTAGATGCGGGCGTCGAGCGTCGGCGAGCAGACCTCGTCGATGTCGTCGCTGGTCACCGGCCGGCCCAGCGTGTAGGCGGCCAGCTTGGCCAGCTCGTTCTCGAGAAGATCGGGGTCGGCGCCCACCTGGGCGACGAGGTGGCGGGCCTCGGCCGCGCCCAGTCGCGCGCCGCGCGCCTGGGCGCGGCCCCGCACCCAGTCGGCCACGTCGGACTGGCGCTTGGGCAGGTCGTAGCGCAGCACCTGGCCGCTCTTTTCGAGCAGCTTCGTCAGGCGCTCGGTCTTGCGGAACGTCTCCCCCACCAGAGCAAGACAGACGCCCGGCACCGGGTCGCTCAGATAGTCGGCGACGCGGTCGCGGTCGGCCGCCTTCCAGGCGTCGGCGGCGGTCACCAGGAGCAGACGAGTACCGAGCGTGAAGGTGGCCGTGTCGGCCGCCTGGAGCACGTCGGCGACCGTGCTGGCGCGCCCGTCGAACAGGCTGATGTTGAGGTCGCTCGACGTCTGTTCGAACACGCGCTTGCGCAGACGCGCCGCGCCGCGGCGCACCTTGGGCTGGTCGGTGCCGCAGATGAGGTAGGCGGGTTTTAGGTCGGGGAGCTCGTCCATGAGAGTCCCCTGATATGATAGCACGCGCCGCCGGGGGCGACCGGGCGCAGCCCGGTCGCCCCCGGCGGCGCAACGACCCGACATCCGCGCCCGCTGGAGGCTCCGATCGAGGCGCTTTCTCACGCCGCGTCGCTTTCGCCGATCTGGGCCATGGCGATCGCCAGCCAGACGATCAGGCTCAACCCGGGCCTGCTTATCGCCTTCGTCGGGCTGAGCCTGGCCAACCTCGCCCTGGTGGTCGCGGCGCTGGTCAGCCTCATCCCGCGGCCGACCGCCGGCGTGCGCTTTCACAACAAGTGGGTCTGGGCGGCGCTGATCGTGCTGGTCAACTGGCTCGGGCCGCTGGTCTACTTCGCCGTGGGGCGCCTCGACCTGCCGCTGCCCGACGACTCGGGCGCTGCCGGCGTGCCCGCCGCCGAGCGCGCCCGAAGGGCCGTCGAACTGCTCTACGGGCCGCCTCCGGAGCAGCGGTGAACGACGCCGGCGCGGCCGCCGCGGTCACTGTGCCGCCCGCCCCCGGGCCCTCGGCGTCCGCCGCGGTCGAGCTGCGCGGCCTGACCAAGCTCTACGGTCGCAAGGCTGCCCTGGACGGCGTCGATCTCACCGTGGCAAGCGGCGCGATCTTCGGCTTTCTGGGCCCCAACGGCGCCGGCAAGACCACTACGCTGCGCATCCTCGCCGGACTCGCCCGACCGACCGCCGGCAGCGCCGCCGTGCTCGGCCGCGACGTGCTCGCCGCCGGCAACCAGATCAGGTCGCAGATCGGCTTTTTGCCCGACGTGCCGGGCTTCTACGGCTGGATGACGGCGGCCGAGTTTCTGCGCTTTGCCGGCGGCCTGTTCGACCTGGACGACGCGACACTGCGGGCCCGAGTCGCGGCCCTGCTCGAACTCGCCGGTCTGGCCGGCGTCGAGGCCCGCATCGGCGCCTTCTCGCGGGGTATGAAGCAGCGCCTGGGCGTCGCCCAGGCGCTGATCAACGCCCCGCGGCTGCTGTTGCTCGACGAACCGACGAGCGCGCTCGACCCGATCGGCCGCAAGGACGTGCTCGACATGATCGCCGCCCTCGCCGGGCGCACGACCGTGTTCTTTTCGACCCACATTCTGGCCGACGTGGAGCGCGTCTGCGATACGGTCGCCGTGCTCGACCACGGCCGCGTCGTGGCCCAGGATACGATCGACGGCTTGAAGCAGCGTCACGGGCACGGCCAGCGCCTGCTGGTCGAAGTCGACGATCCGGCCCGGCTGGTTCAGGCAGTGGCCGCGCTGCCCTGGGTCGCCCTGGTCGAACGCAGCGGCGCCACCCTGCGCCTGACCGTGAGTGACCTGCCGACCGCCGAGCGGGCGCTGCCCGCCGTAATCGCCGCCGCCGGCCTCGGTCTGCGCCGCCTGGAGGCCGACGAAGTGAGCCTCGAAGAGGTCTTTGTGGAGCTCGTCGGGGAGCGCCGCCCGTGAGCGCCTTCTCGACCTTCCTGGGCAAGGAGCGCCGCGAGACCTTCAGGACGTGGCGTCTGTGGATCTTGCCGGGCATCATGCTGGGTCTCGCCCTGCTGTCGCCGGTGCTCACGAGACTCACGCCCGAGCTGCTCAGAGCCACCGCCAACTCGCAGCCCGGCGTGGTGATCCACGTACCGCCGCCCACGGCGCGCGACTCCTACGTGCAGTTCATGGGCAATCTCGGCCAGCTGGTGATCATCGCCGTGATCATCGCCGGCGCCGCCACGATCGCGGCGGAGCGCCGCGCGGGGACCGCCGTCCTGGTGCTGACCAAGCCGATCTCGCGGGCCGGCTTCGTGGTCGCCAAGGCGATCTCGCAGCTCGCCGTGCTGGTCTGCGCCACAGTTCTGGGCGTGGCGGTGTGCATCGCCACGACTGTCGCCCTGTTCGGCGCCGGATCGATCGCGCCGTTCGTCGCGGCCGCCGCGCTCTGGCTGGCCTTCGCCGCCATGATCCTGCTGCTCATGGTGATGCTCTCGGCGGCCATGAGAAGCCAGGCGCCGGCCGTCGGGGCCGGCATCGGCCTGTGGATAGGTCTGCTCGTGTTCACCGGCTTTCCGCTCATCCGCGACCACAGCCCGGCCGGCCTGATGGCCGCCAACGACGCCACTCTGCGCGGCCGCGACGTCGCCCTGCTGTGGCCGCTCGTGACCACGGCGATAGCCGGCGCCGTTTTCTTGGCCGCCGCGATCTGGTTCTTCAGGCGGCGCGAGCTGTAGCACCGCGCGTCGCGTCGCACGCGGCGTGACCGGCGCGCGTGCGCCGTGCGAACCGCGGCGGCCGCCGGCGGCGCAGGCGTCACGGTGGCCGCGCCGCGGCGACCGTCAGCCCGTGGGGCCCGGCGGTCAGCGTGACGTCGCCGTTGCGATCGGTGCGCAGCAGGGGCACGCGGTGAGCCTTCATCAACGCGAGCATGGCGGCGGTCGGGTGACCGAAGGTGTTGGGCCCGACCGAGACGAGCGCGAGACGCGGCGCGAGCTCGGCCAGCAGACGATCGTCGAGGCCGCCGACCGAGCCGTGATGAGGCAGTTCGACGATGGCGCAGGGACCGAGGTCGAGAGGTTCGAGTGCCTCGGCCTCGGCGTCGCCGGGCAGCAGGACGCTCTGGCCGTCGAGGGTGACCACGACCACCAGAGCACAGTCGTTCTCGTCCTGGTTGTCGGTGCCGCCGCTCTGACCAGTGGGCACGACGGCAAGCCGGCCGTCGGTGATGGGGATCGACAAACGGACAGTGCAGGCGTGCACCGGCACACGGGCCGTTCTGAGCTCGGCCACGACCCGGTTCAGGGCCGCCGACGGCACCACCGGCTGCGGCACCAGGGCCTGGTCGATGGGGATCTGGCCCAGCACGTCCGACAGGCCGGCGGTGTGATCGGCGTGGCCGTGCGAGAGCACGAGCAGGTCGATGCGCCGTACGCCGTGGCGGCGCAGGCACGCGGCCAGGGGGGCCGGTCCGGCATCGATCAGCACGGTGGGTCCGTGGGGCTCCTGCAGCAGCGCCGCGGCGCCCTCGCCCACGCTCAGCACGGTGAGAGTGGGTCGCGTCGGCGCCGCCGGGCGCGCCGGCGCCGCGACCAGGGCGACCGCCAGCAGCGCCAGGGCCACGACCACGAGTCGCCACCGCCGGCGCCGCTCCTGGACGTACCGACCGATCGACACGCCGGCGCGATGAGCGAGCAGAGCGACGCCGACAAGCCCGGCGCCCAGCAGCGCGGCGACGAGAAAGCCGAGCGAGAGTCCCTGCCACCGGTAGACGGCAAACGACGGGTGTCCGAACCAGGCGGCCACGGTGAGCAGAAAGCCGGTGAACAGACCGGCGACGACGTTGAGCGGCGCCGACAGACCGGGCCAGACGAACCCCACGAACACGCTGAGCATGCCGAGGAACATGATCGGGCCGAGCACGAAACCGCCGACGATGTTCGCCGGCACGGCCACGAGCGACGCCTGACCGAAGGTCGCCATCGACACGGGCGCCGTCGAGAGGCTCGCGGCGGTCGTGATGGCCGCCGGTTCGCCCAGCCAGTGCGGCAGAACGGCCAGGGCGTGCGTGAGCGGCCGCGCCAGCAGCAGCAGGCCGGCGACGGCGGCAAACGAGAGCTGGAAGCTGACGTCGAACACCACCGCGGGACTGCGGCTGAGCATGAACGCCGCCGGCACGAGCCACAGAAACCAGCCGTCGGAGGTACGCGACGAAAGGCCGGCCAGGAGCGCGACGACCCCCGATACGCCGGCCCGCACGATCGACGGCGTCGCCCCCGTGACGATCACGTAGAGGATCACCGAGGGGATGAGGATGAACGACCGCAGATCGCGGCGCACGCGCGCCAGGGTGAGCACGAACGACCCCATGCTGCACAGAAGCACGACGTTCTCGCCCGACACCGCCAGAATGTGCAGCAGGCCGCTGCGCCGCATGTCGTCGATGGGGCCCGCGGGGACCGCCTGCTGGTCGCCCAGGACCATGGCTTCGAGCACCTCGCGGACCGGCGAGCCCAGGCCGCGACGGATGTGGCTGCGGGCGGCGAGGCGCAGGCGGTCGATCAGACCGCCCAGGCCGCCCCGCCGCCCGGCCAGGCGCAGCGAGGCGAGCGGCGCGGCGAGCACGACGTGCTCGCCGCGCCGCTCGAGGTAGCGCCCGTAGTCGAAGGCGCCCGGCTTGGCCGCCGGCAAGGCCTCGATCTGGGCCGCCGGCAGTCTGAGGCGCGTGCCCTCGACCAGCGGCCCGAGCGAGGTGAAGGCCGGTGCGGCCGCCGTGCCGAGGTCGAGGGTGAGAGGCGCCCGCTCGGCCACGGCCGCGCCGTCGACCGCCGTGACTTCGACGTCGAGCGACACACGATCGCCACTGATCTTGGGCAGCGTAAGAGCCGTCGCCTGGAGAGCCGCCGTGTGCCCCACGAAGCCCGTGAGGCGGCTGTGCGACTGGGCGTCGAGGCGCGCCGCGCCGACCGTCAGGCCGGCGACCGCGACCAGCGGCGCCAGGCCCACGACGGTCGCCGCCCGCGGCCACCGGTGCCCCGGCGCCCCTGGTTGCGGCGCCGCCGGCGGATGCCCGCGGCGCCGCGAAGTACAGACGATCGCCCAGACCGCGACCGCGCCGAGTAGTAGCGCCGCGGCCGGTCCGGAAGGCCGCCAGGCCAGCGCCCCCGCCAGACCGCCGACGTAGGCGCCGAGCAACAGATGGACCGTGGGCGGCGCCCGCACGGCGGCGCGGCTCCTAGACGGTGACCAGCGGCTGCAGGGTGGCGAACTTGGCGTCGCCGATACCGGCCACATTCTTGAGGTCGGCCACGCTCTTGAAACCGCCGTTGGCCGTGCGATAGTCGATGATCTTCTGGGCCGTGGCCGGCCCGACGCCGGGCAGGGCGTCGAGATCCTGGGCGGAAGCGGTGTTGAGATTGACGAGCGCCCCGGGCGCGGCCGTACCGGCCGCGCCCGGGGCGCTCGTCGCGCCTGTCGCCGCCGTGTCGCCCGTCGCGCCGGCGCCGGCCGCGCCGCGCGCCGGCACCACGACCTGCTGGCCGTCGACGAGCCTGGCTGCCAGGTTGACGGCCTGGAGCTCGGCTTTGGCGCCGGCGCCGCCGGCCGTGGCCAGCAGGTCGGCGACGCGCGCGCCGGGCGCCAGATGGTAGACGCCTGGGCGCCGCACGGCGCCGCAGACGTAGACCACGAGCTCCTGCGGGGTAGCGAGGGCGCTCGGCGACGGGGAGACCGTCGGAGCATACGACGACAGGCCGAGCAGCGCCTGTCCGCCGGCCGGCGCCGCCGTGTGCGACGAGAACAGATAGCGGGCGCCGAGTACGGCGACCACCGCAGCGAGGCCGACATAGACATAGGCCTGCCGTCGGGAGATGTCCATGGCGAGCCTCCGCGGGGACGGACGGGACGAACGGATGCGACGCGGTCTACGTTAGTCGCCGGGCGTCCGGCGCGCAGCCGGCGCCGGGCGGCGCGGCCGTTGGCGATGAGCCGTTCGCAGAGTGGACATTCACGAGATCGCGAGACGCGGGGTGACCGTCGCGGCCCTCGCGGCGGCGCGCCGGCGACGGCGCGCCCGGCACGATGGCGTCTAGCGCACCACGAAGTTCACGAGCTTGCCGGGCACGAAGACCTCTTTGACGACCTGCTTGCCCTCGAGAAAGCGACCGGTGTTGTGGGCGGCGCGGGCGAGCGCCAGCACGTCGTCGCGGGCCGCGCCGACCGGCGCCTCGAGCCGGTCGCGCAGCTTGCCGTTCACCTGGACGATGATCGTCACGACCTCGTCGGCGGCCAGCGCTTCGTCCCACGCCGGCCACGGCGCATCGAGCACCGACTCGTCGTGGCCCAGCCTCTGCCACAGCTCCTCGGCGATGTGCGGCGTCATCGGAGCCAGCAGCGCCGTGAAAGTCTCGACGATGGTGCGCCACTGGGCGTCGGCTATGCCTGGGCGGCCGTCGGTCCATACGTCGAGCACCTCGTTCAGGGCCTCCATCAGCGCGGCCACCGCGGTGTTGAAGCGAAAGTCCTGCAGGTCGCCGGTCACCTTGCGGACCGTCTTGTGCAGGGTGCGCGCCAGGCGACGCGCATCGCCGCCCGAGGCCGCAGCACCGATGGAGGCCGCAGCGCCGCTCGAGCCGGCGTCGCGGACGGCGCTGTCGGGCGCCGCCACCTCGCCATCGAGCCCGGCCACGCCGAACGCAAAGCCCCAGAATCGCGTGAGGAACCGCAGGCAGCCCTGCACGCCGCGGTCGTTCCAGGCGACCGCCTGCTCGAAGGGCGCGATGAACAGCTCGTAGAGCCGCAGGCTGTCGGCCCCGTAGCGCTCGACTACGCTGTCGGGCGTCACTACGTTGCCTTTGGACTTGCTCATCTTCTGGCCGTCTTCTGCCAGGATCATGCCCTGGTTGCGCAGCGTCGCGTAAGGCTCGCCAAAGTCGACGTAGCCGGCGTCGTGCAACACCTTGCAGAAGAAGCGCGAGTAGAGCAGGTGCATGACGGCGTGCTCGGCGCCCCCGACGTAGAGGTCGACCGGCAGCCAGTAGCGCACCGCCTCGCGGTCGAAGGCGGCCGACTCGTCGTGCGGCGAGGGGTAGCGGAACTGATACCAGGACGAGCAGACGAAGGTGTCCATGGTGTCGGTCTCGCGGCGCGCGAGGCCGCCGCAGCGCGGGCAGGTGGTGGCCACGAAGTCGGGGTCGCGGGCCAGCGGCGAGCGGGCGTCGTCGGTCGGCTCGTAGTCTTCGAGCTCGGGCAGCAGCACGGGGAGCTGTTCGGCGGGCACCGGCACCGTGCCGCAGGCGTCGCAGTAGACGATCGGGATGGGCACGCCCCAGTAGCGCTGGCGGCTGAGCAGCCAGTCGCGCAGCTTGAAGTTGACCTTGGGGCGGGCCTCACCGCGCTGCGCCAGACGGGCGACGATCGCCTCGAAGGCGGCGCCCGGCGCCGCCAGGCCGTCGAACTCGCCCGAGTTCACCATGACGCCGTCGCCCGTGTAGGCCTCGGCGAGCGTGCCCTGGGCGCCGCTCGGCGGCGCGATCACCTCGACGATCGGCAGGCCGAACCTGGTGGCGAAGGCGAAGTCGCGCTCGTCGTGGGCCGGCACGGCCATGATGGCGCCCGTTCCGTAGCCCATCAGCACGTAGTCGCTGATCCAGATGGGGATCTGCTCGCCGTTGACCGGGTTCACGGCGTAGGCGCCGGTGAACACGCCGGTCTTGTCCTTCTCGGTCGAGAGGCGCTCGATCTCACTCTCGCGGCGAGCCTCGTCCTGGTAGGCCGCGACAGCGCCCCGCTGCTCGGCGGTGGTGAGCTCGCCGACCAGCGGGTGTTCGGGGGCCAGCACCATGTAGGTCGCGCCGAAGAGCGTGTCGGGCCGTGTGGTGAACACGGTCAGGCTGTCGCTGCGCCCCGGCAGGGCGAACTCGACCTCGGCGCCCTCGCTGCGCCCGATCCAGTTGGTCTGCATGAGCTTGATCTTCTCGGGCCAGTC
>Ga0182021_10009809_pt1 | contig 11351 bp, 9 predicted proteins | sample 612E3MmetaG_FD_120493 | JGI IMG/M metagenome (GOLD analysis project Ga0182021, IMG submission 120493) | Permafrost microbial communities from Stordalen Mire, Sweden - 612E3M metaG (Illumina Assembly) | ecosystem: Environmental > Terrestrial > Soil > Wetlands > Permafrost | place: Sweden...
AAAAGGATATCACGGACAATTCGGGTCGGTATGTTCACCGGCCGGCAGCCCGCAACTGTTGTTCTTTTATCCGGCGAGATTCTGGATAGACCGTGACTTGAAGAAGAAAATGGGACATTAACTCAATGTCTTTTTTACAACCTGGAATCGTGGTTAAGAGAGGCTGGAAATAAACCAGCCTCTCTTTTTTATAAGGGCAATTGTGTTCCATACAAAATCCACACAAACGGATTGGGAAGTTTTGGGCCGAGAGCGCTTTTCTGTGCTCACCAACCTGTAGATACCGGCCTTCGCCGGTATAAATTATAGTGAGCCCGTTATTGTCATGTAATTAGCGGAACTGCACGAAAATAGAAATAGAGACCTTTCTTAAGAAAGGTCTCTATTTTTTACTAAAGAATTGATAACCGGTTAAATTTAGTGAGCGGCAACCCAGAAGCGGGCCAGGTAGAAGCCTGAACTCGCGGCACCATTCTCACCATTGTAACCCTTAAGCCAAGGTTGGACGAAGGAATAGAAGTTCGGGGAAACAATGGATACTCCAAAGTGCTGCTGTGCAACGTATAAATTAGCCTGCGCAACGATTGATTTGATAGAGGTAATATCGGTGGCTGCAACGGCTGCAGGATAGAAAGCGTCAAACGTAGGATCGCTAACCAGGCTGTAGTCGCCGCCGTAACCGGTTCTGAATAATTGTAATTGTCTAATCGGCGAATAGGCGTTACCAAACGGTCTGCCGTCGCAGAAACTCATAGCAACAGATTTTTTGTTGCTGATGCAATAAGTACTCCATGATGCATTGTCCATCAATGTAACATTGACCGTAATACCGACAGCAGCCAAGTTGGCGTTGATGATCTGCATCAAATCAAGATCGGAGGTATTATTGGCCACGCAAACGGTAGTGAAACCATTCGGGAAACCGGCTTGAGCCAATAGTTGTTTTGCCAGGGTCGGATTATAGGCATATTGCGCCTGTAAATCGGCCGGCCAATTGGGATACGGGTTACCCCAACCGCCACCCATGGTGCTTAACGTCAGGGTCTGGGGAATCGGGGAAACGGTATTGTTGTAATATGTCTGGGTGATCAAAGGCAGGTTCTGGGCTAATTGACAAGCTTCGCGGACCTGAAGGTTGTTGAAAGGCGCCTGAGCATTACAGAGCGCCATGCCTTCAGCAGCCTGTGGAATAGCGACCTGGATAATTCCCGGATTAGTGGTCTTCATAGAATTAGCAGATTGGATACCGTTGTTTTCGACCAAGTCAATTTTACCTACTCGCAACGCTGCCAGCGCCGTGGGAAGCTGAGGAATAATAAGAATATGGACGTTGTCAGCGTAAGGCAGTTTGTTTCCGGGATGACGTTCGTCAGTACCCCAATAGGTGGTATTGCGGACAAAGGAGGCGGAACTGGAGTCGACAAAGTCAGTCAGAATAAAAGGCCCTGTACCGATGGCATGATGCCAGTCGTTAAGATTGCCCCACAGTGAAACAGCTTCTGAAGCAACGTAATCCTGAGAAGCTGTGCCCTGATCCAATTGAGTCTCTAAGATGTTCTCAGGGTTACCGGTGGTCCAATGAAAATCGATAGTCCAGGGAGCGGTAATAGTTACCGAGTTCATAGCCGCGCGGGAGATAACATCGGAGCTAGCATAGGGGCTAGGCGTGGTGAAACCGCCGCCAAGACCATACATCCGGTCCATGTCGTAAACGACATCAGCTGCGGTGAATTGACGTCCGTTTACGGGAGCGATATTTTGCCAATAAACATTTTGCCGCAAAACAACGACGAAATCATTGACATCCGGCATCGACCAACTGGTGGCCAGGCTGCCGACCAAATCTTCAGGCGGACGGAAGATGAACTGGAAAGCAAAGGTTGACGGGCTAACTGTCCAGTTATCAGAATCCATCTGCTGTAAATACATTAACAATACATTAGTGCCACCCGTAGCGTACGGGTCCCATTGAGTAAGGTTACCGGTCTGTGAAACAGTGATGGTTCCGCCGTATTGCGGAGTACCGAGGGTATCCCACCAATTTCCAGTGGCACTGGTGGTAACGACGGAAGTGGCGGTCGTAGAAGTTGTGGATGACACAGTTGATGTAGTAACTGATGTCGAAGTAGTGGTTACGACTGCGGTGGTTGTGGTTGTAGTTGTGTTTGTGGTAGTGTTGGCGGTCGTTGAAGCTTTGCTACAAGATGAGAGCAGCACAGCAACCACTAACACAAGAGATAAACTAAACCAGACAAGTTTGCGTTTCACTCTTTACCTCCTTTTGTTAATTATGACGTAGACAAAACTTTATCATTACTTTTTTAATTTGTCAAGAAGGTATTGAAAAAACAAGCGATAAGGGAATATAATCAGATACACTCAAAACAAAAGGATATATTAGATATCAAATTCGGTACTGAAATGCAATATATAGTTTTTCAAGGGGAGGTGAAATACAAATTAAGCATTGATGAAAACCTACCCGGTCGGAATATAAAATAAAATTACCGAAACAATATATTATTGAGGAGGGTCAATTTCATTGAAGAGTAAGGCAGCACGCTTTATCGGTTATTGTCTGACCATTGGGTTAATAATGTCCCTGATGTCCAGCATTTCCGCATGTGCTTCAAGCTCCGCAGCCGCCACTACCACGACCACAACGGCAATGGTTTCCATCGCGATAACTCCTGAAAATCCTCCTAATGTATCAGTGCATGCCAACCTGCAGTTGAAGGCCACCGCGACCTACAGCGACGGTAAAACGGCGGATATCACCAATACAGCCAACTGGATGGGTTTTAATAATACGGTGCTGACAGTGTCATCGACAGGTTTGGTATACGGCGTATCAGTCGGGAGCGCAAAAATTAACGCCACCCTGGGAACAGTAACAAGTTTGCCCGTAACGGTAACAATAGTCTCACAATAATACTATAAAGATAATTACAATTAAACAGGTATTTGGCTCAACTTACAAATAGTGTAAACGATAACTCGCTGCAGCAGAGTAAGCATGGCGGTAATCAGTGTAATTCGCAACGAGTTTAAATATATTATATTGCCCGACATTGCCTTGCTGAAACAACATCTCAAGATTACACATCCGCAAGGAAGCGCAATGTATATTTGTTGACTATTACATTACAGGTGAAACGATATCAGTTAAATTGGATAATATCGCCGGAAATATCGTAGAATGTAAAAAGGATTTGAGGAGGTTTGTCAGATGAAACGAGGATATGCGGATACACCCGAAGGGCAGGTTCATTACCGAACAGAAGGAAACGGAGAAACCCTCCTTTTATTACATAAAGCGGGATTGTCGTCAGACGAGTTTACGGAAATGCTGCCTTTCCTGGGTAAAAAATACCGGACTATAGCCATGGATGTACTGGGGTATGGGAATACGGACCTGCCAAAGCAGGAACCTAAATTTGACGATTATGTGCAAAACATAATGGATTTTCTGGATGCCATGAAGATAAAGAAAACCAATATCGCGGGGCATCTGCTGGGCGGGTCTTTCGCGATGGAAATAGCTGCGACTCACCCCGAGCGGGTAAACAAATTAATTCTGTGGGACGGTATTTTCCTGGACCCGGTAGAACGGAAGGCCACAGAAGAAGAATATGCCCACGAGCACATGGTACTGAAAGATGACGGTTCACACCTTCTCGAGGTGTGGAAATCACGCGGCGGCAAAGCGGGTGCGAATTTACCGGTGGTTAACCGATCAACAATTGAATATTTAAAATCCGGTTTAGGCGAAGGAACCGGCGCATCTCACCGAGCATTATTTTCCTATAATCCCGAAAAGCAACTGCCAAAGATAAAATGCCCAACGTTACTTTTATACAGCAGCCAGCGAAGCCCGATGCTGGTCAGGGTGGAAGCAGTGAAAGCATTAATCCCAAATTACCAGGTAAAAATCCTAGATGGAGTCAATCCCTGGGAAAAGCCGGAGGAATTAGCGCAGGTAATGCTTGATTTTCTGAAATAACAATATTCTCCGTTAAACGAGATATATTAACTTAAATTATTGGTGCCACAGGAAAAGAGAAAATAAAAAGAGGCCGGGTTTAAACCCGGCCTCTTTTTGCGTTATACCCTATAAAAGTTTAATAAGAATTTTTCACGGCCTGGTTGACCCAGAAGCGTGCGGCGTAAGTGTTTACAAGGTTACCAAAAGCCGCATTTTGACCGCTGTAACCGACGATCCACGGCTGGCAGAGGCAGTACCCCGTGGGAGTGATAAGACTGATTAAAATGTGCTGCTGCGTTACATATTGGCAGGCCTGCTGGACATATGATTTAATGCTGTCAATTGAAGTTGCCGCGTTGGCGCTATTGTAAATGGCAGTATAAGCGGGATCATTCCAGCCTTCGAAGTTAACCGAGTTTCCCGGAGTGAATTCTGGAAGTACTCTGAGCGGCGCCAGGATACGGCCGATCAAACCCACGCCCCGCTGGGCAAGCCCGTTCCAGGAAGCAGTGGTAACGAAGGAGTTGATAGTAGCGGAAGGCATTGCCTGTAAAGTAATGTTGATACCGACAGCGGCTTCCTCAGCCTGTACGATGGCCAATAAATCCGCATCGTTATTTGAATCAAAATATAAGGTAGTGCTAAAACCATTGGGGAACCCGGCGGCAGCGAGAAGCGCTTTCGCATTAGTCGGGTTATAGGCGTACTCGGCCTGAGTGGCGGCCGGCCATTGAGCATACGGCCAACCCCAACCGGCGATATACATAGAGACCAGGGTCTGCGGATTTGGATTAGCCGTTCCCTGATAGTAACTGCTGGCGATCAGCGGTAAATTCAAAGCCTGCTGCATCGCAATACGCACATTAAGGTTGTTAAAAGGCGCGACTGAGCTCTTCGGCAGGATATCCAGAGCGGCTGAAGGAATTTTAATAACATTAATTTCCGGATTTGTCTGCTGCAACCCCTGGATAACTGTCGGGGTAAAAGTGGCCTGTTGGTTCATTTGGTCAATTTTACCGACACGCATAGCTGCCAGCGCAGTGGAAGTATTGGGAATAATAAGAACGGTCAAACCGCTGATATAGGGCAGCTTATTCTGCGGGTAACGCTCGTCATATCCCCAATAATTGGGATTGGCGGTTAATTGCATGGCGGTGGTATCAACCCAGTCGGTTAAAATGAAAGGACCGGTGCCCACCTGATTGTGCCAATTATATGTATTGCCATTTGTCGTCACTTCTTCAGACGGGATGATAATGTTGACAATACTGGCTTGCTGCATATTCTCGGCAATTGATTCGGGGTTGGTGTTCGCCCAGGTGAAAGAAACATTATATTTATCAATCGCAGTGATGGATTTGATAGCTGCCTGAGGCGAAGTGGACCAGATAGGGGCGGGAGCAGTAAAACCATTACCCAACCCAAGGTTACGGTCGTAGCTATATACGACGTCAGCGGATGTAAGCTGCCGGCCATTTACCGGTGCGATATTTTGCCAATAAACATTTTGTTTCAAGGTAATAATAAAAGTGTTGATATCGGTCGGGGAAAATTGCCAACTTGAGGCAAGGCAGCCGGCGGCATAATCCGGCGGACGGAAGCTGATGTTAAAAGCAAATGTTGAAGGACTTAATGTCCAATTGTCGGTGAAAGACTGTTCCTGCCAGGCAAAATTCCAGGAAGTGTTGGTGGTACCGAGTATCGGGTCGAAAGTGAGAATATTGCTATTGGAGGCGATGGTAATATGGCCGCCGTATTGCGGCTTACCAAGATTATCCCACCAATTTCCAGTGGAGGCGGTGGTAACAGCAGTGGTGGCTGTGGTAGTAGTTACAGCAGTGGTAGAAGTGGTAACTACCGGCGTGGAAGTCGTTGTTGTGGTGGTGGCTTCGGTAGTAGTGGTCGAAGTTGTCGTAGTGGAAGATGAACAGGAAGCTAATACCAGTGATATTACGAGGAGAAAGGCGAGGAATAAAAATATCGGCCGTCTTTTCATGTGAACCTCCTTTTATTTATTGAAGACGTCTGAAAAACCGCGACTGAATCAAAGTATCAAATATAAGAATAACCACCAGACTTAGATATGCATTGATTGGGAAAAGTTTATCACAGGCTAATACTGTTGTCAACTAACACTGAATCAGGATAACGAACAAAATACGAGGAATAATGGTAACCAGACGGTTGCATTTTACATATGGTTTCACTATGATACGGGTAACAGTATCGTGAAACCCCCCAATAATCTTACCTTTCAAACCATCGGAATAGCGCTAACAAACAGTTTACCTCGGATTAACGGAAATAATCAGGAGGTGTAATATGGCACAGAAGGCTCTTTCTGATAGACTGATGGATTTATGCAGCCAGCATGCAGGAGATATTGCGGAACAATGGCTTAAATCGATCATCAAAAACTCACATACTTCTTCATTTATTTGTAATCCAAAAGAAAGTTGTTTGCGCCATGCCACCTTCATTTATAAAAATCTCAGAAGGATGTATTTCGCAGATAATCCTTATAAAGAAGTCCTGAGTATAATGGATGCGACAGGGTATGCAGAAGAGCAATACAGCCGACGAGTCCCGCTATCGGAAGCAATCTATGCATTGATTATGATGCGCAGGTATGTCTGGCTGTACGCAGAAACCTCCGACCTTTTTAACACCACTTCCGATATGTACATGGTTTTACAAAGTACCAACCGGATTTTGCTTTTGTTCGATTATGCTATATATATCGTGATTGATAAATATGAAAAAATGGCAAAGAAGTAGCGGATAACGAGGATAAATATGTATACAAGAATTGTTGTGCCCCTGGACGGTTCAGAATTAGCGGAATGCGTTTTACCGCATGTTGAAAGCATCGCTAAAGCGATGGACACCGAAGAAATAATACTGATAACGGTGATGGAACGGGTGGTGGATTTGACACCGAAAAATGCAACAGGAAAACCTTCCGGCATGGTGCAGGAGAATTTGACCGATATTGCTTTCAGCGACCGGCCGTACACAGCAAAACGTTTTGAATTCGATATTTCGCTGAGAATACCGGTAGTAACGGGGAAAATGCTGAAGCAGGGGCAACGTTATCTGGCGCAAATTGCAGAAGGATTATCGAAAAAAGGCGTAAAAACAGGTATCGCAGTACTGATGGGTGAGGCTGCAGAACAAATTGTCGATTTTGCCATTGAAGAAAAAGCCGAATTGATTATTATGGCAAGCCATGGGCGTTCAGGTTTCAGCCGATGGGCAATGGGGAGTGTGGCGGAAAAGGTATTTCACGGCAGCAGTGTGCCGATTTTATTGGTGAAGGCCAAAGCGGAAGAGAAAGAATAGCCTAGGATTGATGCCGATTTTTATCCACATGAAGCGAGAAAGTTGAGTGCGTTTTGACCACCCTTCAGAGATAACCAACCAGTAGATACCGTACGTTTGCTTCGCAGACTGCGCAAAGTATCTACGAGCTTTCGCCGGTATGGATATGCTTTAGGTGTGTTTACCGCGAGTATTTTACCGAGGGGAAAAGTTTGGCATCAGTATGCGGCAAAAAGAGAGCGGCGATGAACTCGTTCATGAATGGAGTATAGTTAGAGAGCTCCACATTAGTCATACGGCGCGCTATTTTCAGCGAATCCTCGAATGCGGCGATCGAGGTAAGAGCGAGCCGTGCCCCGGTGAGGGAGCTATTACCGATAAACTGAATGTGCTTTACATCAATATCCGGTATCAATCCGATGGCGATGGCCTTAGAGATATTTAATGAACTGCCAAAACCACCGGCGACATAGATCGTTTCCAGCTGACCGAAATTAAGACCCACATAGTCCACCAGAGATTTAATGGCAGCGAAAACGGCTCCCTTTGATTTAATAAGGTTGGCAATTTCAGATTCAGATATCGAAATTGCCTGACCTGTTTCAGTTTCATCCGGCCAAGCGAAAATATAGCGTAACTCGCCGTCTATTTGTACCAAACGGTCGGATTTCACGGATTCATTGAATTTGCCATGTGGTTCAATAATATTGTTTCTGACTAATTCATAAATAGCATCAATCAAGCCAGACCCGCAAATACCCCTTGGTTTACTTTTACCGATAGTTTCGTAAGCGACTGAACCATTGTTAATTTCGATTTTTTCAATGGCTCCGTTGGTTGCCCGCATGCCGTTGCGCGCGCCACCGCCTTCAAAAGCGGGACCGGCGGAAGCAGAGCAGCAAACGAGCCATTCGTTATTGCCGATAACGATTTCACCATTAGTGCCAACATCAATAAGGCATCTTATTTCCGGTTTATCGGCCATGCCGCAAGCCAGGACCCCGGCGACGATATCGCCACCGACATAACTGGCAATGCTGGGCGCGACTTCAAGAATCCCTTCGGGATTAATTTCAATACCGATTTCACGGGCAAATATTTGCGGGTAAACCGTGGTAGTGGGAACATAAGGACCAAGTCTGATGGAGCAGGGAGTCATGTTTAACAGAAAGTGACTCATGATAGTATTACCGGCGGCGACGATAGAGGTAATATCCAGCAAACTGACATGATTTTCTTCAGCCAACGCACGCACCAGGCTGTTGATATTGGTAATAACAGCCCGATGCACCGGTTCCAGCGAACCGCGGACACAGGCAAAAATCATGCGCGAAATAACATCTTCACCGTAGCGAGCTTGCAGGTTATGGCTGCCTTTGACACCGACAACTTTACCAGTTTTCAGGTTTATCAATTGAACGACCACAGTTGTCGTGCCGACATCGACGGCCAGACCATAATGTTTACCGGAGGTATCACCACCTTCAATTTGTAAAATGCGGCCGATTGAATTGTGACGCGCAAAAGTAACAGTGACTTTCCAACGATGCGCCCGCAGTTTTTCAGTCAAGTTTTGCAGACAGGGAAGCGAAATTTCATACTTTTCATAACTCGATATTTTTTTAAGTTCGCGAGTGATACGGTCGATGTCGGAGATATTATCTTCAAGTGTAGGAACAGGTAGTTCGAGATAGACTTTTTTGACCAAAGGATCGAAGGAAAAAGCCGGTTGACGGCTGCTCCGATGCAAAACAAGTTTTTCAGGATCACCATAGGCAATAGCAGTGCCTTCCAAAAGAATCTTTTCCTTTTCAAGTTGGGGCTTTGACGGTATCAACACCACCAGGTTGTCTTCTACCTTTGTCCGACACGCGAGGACGAAACCATGTTCAATCTCGTCTTTAGAGAAGAAGGCAATAGCATTTTTATCAGCCATGCCTTTGCCGCTGATTACCTGCAACCGGCATTCACCGCAAAGTCCATCCCCGCCGCAGAGGCTATTGATTATTATGCCGGCCCCGGCTGCCGCGGCTAACAGGGTGCTATTGCTATCAACCTCAACCTGTTTATTGTCCGGCAAAAAAGTAACGGTATATTTGGTCATATTTCCTTCTTGATTTCAGGTTAAACCGGTTAAACCAAACGGGGTGGTTTAACAATCGGTAGGAGTATGATACAATCAAAACTACCTCTTTGGCAAATTCAAAAGAGCGTTGTCACAAAAATCGAAGAAAGCGAGGCCAAGATATGAATTGGGTAGATATCGTCATTATCATTTACCTTGGTATTTCCGTTTTAACCGGATTTATGGAAGGATTGATCCGGACCGTGCTCTCAATAATAGGATTGATCATCGGCATTATGCTGGCATCCCATTTCTATAAGCAATTAGGCAATATACTGACATTCATATCCAATAAAAACTGGGCAAATATAGTGGCATTTATCATTATTCTGGTAGCGGTGATGGTATTAGCGGCGATAATAGGCCTGATATTACGCTCAATAATCAAAGCGATTATGCTGGGCTGGGTCGACAAAGTCGGCGGGGCAGTTATCGGTTTATTCCTGGGGGCACTGTCAATCGGAGCGATACTCGCAATAATTATGAAATACCATCCGATGGATGTAATAACAAATTCGGCGTTCGCAGGGTTTTTCCTGAATAAATTCCCGGTAGTGCTCAAATTTTTGCCGAGTGAATTCAGTACGATTAAAAGCTTTTTTAAGTAATACTAATTAGAGAAAATACACAGCAGTTTGAATTAAATTACATAATCTATTAGTTTATTCTCGATAAGCCTTTCACGGAGATTGAAAAGAGCACCGACGGCAGCGCGTTCGCAGGAATCGGCGCGGTTAATCATAAAATGCTGCGGCCAGCTCCTGGTACCGGCGGCATCCGCGACACCGACATAAACGATGTCCGACTGGTTCGAGGGACTCTGGTTATAAGCTAACCCGGTGATACTGAGACCAAAATCGGCCGAAAACTGTTCTTTAACCGATTTTGCCAAGGCTTCTGCCACATCGCCGGATACAACCGTACCCTTTTGCGATAATGCCGAATTCAGGATAATACCACCACGATAGAATTGAGAACTAAGAGGGGAAGCGGTGATAATGTGCCCCAATAATCCACCGGTGAATTGTTCCGCGGTCGCCAGACTCATACCACGGGTGCCGAGCACATTTCCGATGATATCTTCCAAAGTATCATTATCAGTTCCCCAGACATAAGGAGCCAGTTTTTTTTTGATTGCTTTTTCGGCAATATCGAGCAATTGGGCGGCTTTGCTGCCCTGAGAAATCAGTCTCACCTGGATACCGTCCGGCTTAGCGTAAATTCCCAAAGTGGGATTGGCCACTTCGAAAAAGGGCTGCACTAACTCGCCGACTTTTGCTTCCTGAATGGAGAATGTTTTAATGGTTCGGGAAAGTATTGTTGCGACAGGAAAACGGGTTTTAAGCCGCGGGAAAACTTCGTTCTGCCACATCGGCAGCATTTCCCGGGGAGGGCCCGGCATGACGGCGATTACTTTGCCGTTCTTTTCTACCCACCACCCAGGAGCGGTACCCCTTGGATTTGGTAACGATGCAGATGAAGGTATGCGCATGGCCTGCCTCAAATTGGACAGCGGCATTTCTCTACCCATCCTGACAAAATGCGCTTTAAGTCCGGTGACAAGTTCCGCGTCCGTAAACATTACTTCGTCAAGCACTTTTGCGATAGCTTCCCTGGTAAGGTCATCCTGAGTAGGGCCTAAACCGCCGGTGGTGATTACAACCGAGGAACGTTTTAAAGACTGACGTATTGTTTGTGCGAGTTTTCCGATATCATCTCCCGAGGTAGTAATTCTTTGCAGTTCCATACCAAGCAGCGGCAATTGGGAAGCAAGATAAACGGCATTAGTGTCCGTGATTTCACCACGGAGCAATTCGGTACCGATGGAAATTATTTCAGCTTTAATATTCTTCGTCATAGCAAAAACCCTCAATATACATATGATACCTTTTTTTATTTTAATCTTTTTACAGGGAACCT
>Ga0182021_10009810_pt1 | contig 11351 bp, 7 predicted proteins | sample 612E3MmetaG_FD_120493 | JGI IMG/M metagenome (GOLD analysis project Ga0182021, IMG submission 120493) | Permafrost microbial communities from Stordalen Mire, Sweden - 612E3M metaG (Illumina Assembly) | ecosystem: Environmental > Terrestrial > Soil > Wetlands > Permafrost | place: Sweden...
GCCTGTGCCTCTACCGCGCGCAGCTTACGCGGACTCGTGCCTCAGGGCCACCACCGACAGGGGCGGCAGAACCAGGTCGAGTGACCGCGGGCGCCCGTGGCACGGAACAGGGTTCGTGCTCAGACCACCCAGGTTGCCGAGGCCACTCCCTCCATACTCCGCGGCGTCGGTATTGAGCACCTCGCGCCAGAAGCCCGCGCGCGGCGCCCCCACACGGTAGGTCTGACGCTGGACGGGCGTGAAGTTGCACGCCACCAGGATCACGCTCTTCTGGTCGCGGCTCTTGCGCAGGTAGGTCAGGACCGAGTTGTCGGAGTCGTTGGCGTCAATCCACTCGTACCCGGCTGGGTCGGCGTCCAGCTCGTGGAGCGCGGGCTCATCCCGGAGCAGGCGGTTCAAGTCGCGGGTGAGCCGCTGCACCCCCTGGTGCGGCGCGTACTGGAGCAGGTGCCAGTCCAGGCTGGACTCGTGGCTCCACTCCGCACCCTGGGCGATTTCACCGCCCATGAACAGCAATTTCTTGCCGGGCTGCGTGTACATGTAGGCCAGGAGCGCGCGGAGGCTCGCGAACTTCTGCCAGTCGTCCCCCGGCATCTTGGCGAGGAGCGAGCCCTTGCCGTGCACGACCTCGTCGTGGGAGAGCGGCAGAAAGAAGTTCTCCGTGAACATGTACAGCCCGCGGAAGGTCAGATCGTGGTGGTGAAAGCGGCGGTGCACCGGGTCCTTCGACATGTAGAGCAGCGTGTCGTGCATCCAGCCCATGTCCCACTTGAATCCGAAGCCCAGCCCTCCGACATAGGTTGGCCGGGAGACCATGGGCCACGACGTGGATTCCTCCGCGATCGTCTGCACGTCCGGGTGGCGCTCGTAGACGGCGGTGTTGAAACGCCGCAGGAAATCCACCGCTTCCAGGTTCTCGCGCCCGCCGAATTTGTTGGGGATCCACTCCCCCGCCTTGCGGGAGTAGTCGAGATAGAGCATCGAGGCCACCGCGTCCACCCGTAGCCCATCGGCGTGGTACACGTCCAGCCACATGAACGCCGAGGAGAGTAGGAACGAGCACACCTCGTGCCGCCCGTAGTTGAAGATGTAGCTGCTCCAGTCCGGGTGAAAACCCTGGCGCATGTCGGCGTGCTCGAACAGGTGCGTGCCGTCGAAGTTCCCCAGGCCGTGCTCGTCGGTCGGGAAGTGGGAGGGCACCCAGTCCAGGATCACGCCGATCCCCGCCTGGTGGAGCTGGTCTATGAGGTACATGAAATCCTGCGGGGTTCCGTACCGGCTGGTCGGGGCGAAGTAGCCGGTGGTCTGGTAGCCCCAGGAGCCGTAGAACGGATGCTCCATGACCGGCAAGAACTCGACGTGGGTGAACCCCAAGTCCTTGACGTAGGGCACCAGCTTGTCCGCCAGCTCGCGGTAGGAGAGCGAGCGGTTGCTGTCCTCCGGCACGCGCATCCACGAGCCGAGATGCACTTCGTAGGTCGAGATGGGGCTCGCCAGCGCGTTCCGCGCGCCTCGGCCGGCCATCCACTCCCCGTCGCCCCACTCGTACTCGAGGTCCCACACCTTGGAGCCGGTCTTCGGACTCGTTTCATGGTGGATGCCGAAGGGGTCGGCCTTGTCCACCTGGTAGCCCCCAGCCCGCGCGCCGATGTGGTACTTGTAGCCGTCGCCCTTCTTCACCCCGCCGATGAATCCCTCCCAGATGCCGGAGGAGCCGCGCGGGGCCAGCCGGTTGGCGGCCGTGTTCCAGCCGTTGAAGTCCCCGATCACCGACACGTAGTCGGCGTTGGGGGCCCACACGGCGAAGGTCGCCCCGGCCGTGCCCTTCAGCGTGGTGAGATGGCAGCCGAGCTTGTTGTAGAGGTTGTAGTGGCTCCCCTCGTTGAACAGATACAGATCGTCCTCGGTGACCGGAGCCGCATGGACGGACGCGGGTGCCACGGCCTTCTTCTTCGTCTTTGCGCCGGGCTTGGCGCTTCCGGTGGACCGGCGGCCTTTCCGTGGCTTTGCGTCCTCGCTCATCGTCTCTCCGTTAGTGCCGTCGTTCAACGAGGCGCTCCGAACAACGTCCGGAGTTCGGGTCCGCTCATGCCGGTGTTGTAGCAAGGCGTGTTCGGCTCGAATTCCTTGCCACGCGCGAGCGAACCGACGATCACGGGATCGAATCCGGCATCCCGCACCAGGCCGGCCGCAGTCTCGAGAGCCTCCGGATCGTCGCCTGCCAGCGGAATGCCGACGCGATCTCCGTTTCGATGTGCCTCGCTCTCGAGCGTCTTGAAGTATACCGAGTTGAACGCCTTGACCCACCGGCTGCCGGGAAACATCGCCGCCGCCCAGCCGGCCGAGCCCAGCGGGTGCTGTGAGGCCTGGCGCGCGGTGTCACCGTCACGCCGTTCGTACGCGTTCCCCGTATCCAGCACGATCTTGCCGGCCAGCGATGACGCGAGGTCTCGCGCGAGATCGGGAACGGCCTTGAGCGGAACGGTCAGCATGACCACAGCACCGAAGTCCGCCGCCTGCTTCGGCGTTCCGGACGACGCACGCGTGCCGAGTGGCTCCAGGAGGGCCTTCAGTTTCTCGGGATGACGTGACGCCACACGCACCTCGTGCCCGGCGCCGACCCATAGCTTCGCCATCGTCGAGCCGATCATTCCCGCTCCAATGATCCCGATGCGCATGGCAACCTCCGGAGCAACTCCGCTCCGTGAATACCGGTCGGTCGTGGGTGTAGCCCACTCAACCATGAAGGGCGAGGAAGTCGGGGGTCAAGTTCGGTGTCGCGACCGCCGCACGGCACAGATGCCGTGGGGGCCTGGCGCGGAGGCTGGCGCACCCGTCTGAGCGTTAGCGTGCGCCAGGGAAGTCGGTTGTGGTCAGCGGGCTGCTGACAACCGAAATGCGGCGGCCCTGCTCCCGGGTCAGCGGAAGGAGCGGAATGCACCTCTTGCCGTCGGGACGCTCATTCAGCCGCCGGCACCGTGCAGGGGTGCGATCTCGTACTCGACCCCGCTCAGGACCGTCGTGCTGAAGTCCGACAGAGTCGGAGGAGACACCTCGCGCCAATGAACGACGCGAACCAGCTGCCCCTCCACACGCAGCCCCCACCACTCAGGCACGGCACGCCTCCCGCTCGGAGCGGACTCGCTCGATCGCTTCCCGGAGCGTGCACACGCTGTACCCCGGACATGCCGAGGCGCCAGGCCGGCGTCGAGTTGCGGAAGTGGCTGCCGCGCTTGCAAGTACCCGCCGCGCGAATTCCGACGCCAGACCGGATAATGGTGATTCTTGTAGCGCAGCCGACACACAGTGTGGCCTGGATGCGACTCCGCATGCCCCAGAGCGGAAAACCCCGACCTAACGCCAGCGGGCCGCGCACCTGCATGCCGGACCAGCGGGCCGCGCGACTCGAGCCGAAGCGACGCTGGTTGGCGACGCCCTCCGGCGTGGCGCCCTTGAAGTCGCTGGTCGGCTTGGGGCCGCCGAGGAAGTTGACGTAGCGGCCGGTCGCGTGTGGCGAGCGCCAGCGTGATGCCGGCTACAGGGCATCCCGCCAGCCCCAGCTGGCAGGAAGAGCAAGGCAATCCGCGACTGTGCCTACCGAGGCCGTCGTCGAAACGGACCGCAACGCCGACGCGGCGGCGCACAAGCCCAGGATCAGACTCTGTTCCAGCGGCCAGCGGTCGTGGAGACCGTAGAGCACTCCCGCAACGAACGCATCCCCCGCCCCATTGGCGCCCTCAATCATGCCGGCCGGCACCCGCAGTGAGGGATGCGTGATGACGCCGCCGCCAGCGGTCGCCGCGACACAGCCCGCGGGAAAATGGATGACCACGAGCTCCCTGACGCCTTCCTGCAGGATGGCCTCGGCCGCCGCACGCGCGGTTTGGGCCGAAGCCCGGCCGCCGGCAGCGAGGTCGAGGCCGGTCAGCGCGGCCGCTTCGTAGTCATTGATGATCAAGCTATCCAGGTGCTTCAGGCACGGACGGACCAGCGAGCGAATGTCCTCCGGCGCCGCCGAGACCATCTCGAGATTGGTCTGCAGCCCGGCCTCCCGCGCACGCCGTAGCACGGACACCCATCCGTTCTCGCCGTTGCCCGAGGCCTGATCGAGGCGACGATGAACGCCCGGAGCGCCGAGATGGAGGATGCGCGCGGGGACACCGGAGAAGTCGAAGTCGTCCGGTTGCAGCAGCGCGTTGGCACCCTGCGTGTGGAAGAAGGTCCGTTTCCCCGTCGCCTGGACCGTCATGACATCCGTCTGCGACGTGGCGACGCCATTGAGCACGCGAATGTGGCTGGAGTCCACGCCATGCACGCGACAGGAGTCCAGGAGCAGCGTTCCGCCGGCGTCGTCACCGACGGCCCCCATCCCCCAGACCGGAAAGGGCGCGCCCAGGCGAGCAAGATCCATCGCCACGTTGTGTGCAGGGCCTCCACCGTCGAGGCGCAGGTCAAGGACGTTCGTCAGCGTCTCTTCGGCGGGCCAGCGGGCGATGGTCTTGTTGTGGTCAACGAGCCAGCAACCCGCGCAGACGATCCCGGCGCGTTCCACCCTCAGACAGCCCGGCGACCGGGGATCGAACGGCCGCTGCGGCACCGTCCGTCAGGGTGCATCGGCGGGCGCCGTCCCCTGGACGTACCGGCTCACGAGGTTCTCCAGCATCTCCTGCCGGCCGGAGCGCGGCGCGGGCTCGAGCCGATGCGCGAGTGCGTAATCGGCCGCCGCCGTGAGACTGAGCCCGCCCGAGAGAATCCCTCGGCCGAGGGCGCCGTCCCAGCCGGCGTAGCGCGCTGCCCTGAGGGTTTCCAGCCGGCCTTCCTCGATCATGCCGGCGGCGACGAGCAGGGCACGCGCGAGGGTGTCTATGCCCCCGATGTGCGCGTGGAACAGGTCCACAAGGTCTACGCTCTGGCGGCGCACCTTGGCGTCGAAGTTGAACCCGCCCGTGGTCAGGCCGCCGGCATTCAGAATGTGGTACAGCGCCAGGGACATCTCCGTGACGTCGTTCGGGAACTGGTCCGTGTCCCAGCCGCACTGCGGGTCGCCGCGATTGGCGTCCACCGATCCGAAGATGCCGAGCGAGAGCGCCGTGGCGACCTCATGCTCGAAGCTGTGGCCGGCCAGCGTGGCGTGGTTGCACTCGAGATTGACGCCGACCTCCTGCTCGAGGTCGAAGCGCCGCAGGAATCCGTACACCGTCGCCACGTCACGGTCGTACTGATGCTTGGCCGGCTCCATCGGCTTCGGCTCGATGAGGATGGGCCCCTCGAGCCCGATCTTGTGCTTGTGCTCCACCGCCATCGCCACGAACCGGCCGAGCTGCGCCGCCTCGCGCGCCAGATCGGTGTTGAGGAGCGTGTCGTAGCCTTCGCGGCCGCCCCACAGCGCGTAGCCGGAGCCACCCAGCCGCTTCGTCGCCTCCATGGCGTCACGCACCTGGAGCGCCGCGCACGCGAATACCTCCGGATCCGGGTTGGTGGCGGCGCCGGCCATGTAGCGCGGATGCGAGAACAGGTTGGCCGTCCCCCAAAGCAGCCGGACGCCCGTGCGCTCCTGTGCCTCGGCCGCCTTTTCCACCATGACGGCGAGCGCCTTCCGGCTCTCGGCCATCGTGCCAAGCTCCGGGGCCAGGTCGCGATCGTGAAAGACGTAGAAGGGCACGCCCAGCTTCTGCACGAACTCCATCATGGCGTCGAGCCTGCGCTCGGCTACCTGCAGCGGGTCGCTTCCCTTGAGCCACGCACGGTCGAAAGTCGGCGCGCCGAACATGTCGCTCCCCGTCCAGCCGAAGCCGTGCCACGCGCACACGGCGATGCGAAGCTGCTCGGCCATCGTCCTGCCGAGGACGACCCGCTCGGGGTCGTACCAGCGATAGGCGAGCGGATTCGAGGTGCCGGGCCCCTCGTACCGCACCGACCCGACGTCGGGGAAGTAGCTCCCGCTCGAGCCATCCGGTGCCGGCGGTGTCATCGCGCACCTCCGCGGCCGCGACGGCCTGCGGCCAGAAGCTCCACGCCGAAGGGCGGCAGCTGAACGCGCGGCCCGCCGGCCGCAGCCGGCACAGCTGACCCGCCGATGAGATCCGTCACCCGGCCGGCGAGCGCCGCGGGCACGCTGTCGCGCGCCACGGTGACGGTGACGGCAGAGTCCGACAGGTTCACGAGGAGGACGCTCGCCTGCGCGCCCGCGCTGCGCAGCACCGCGAGCACGTTCGGCTGATCGGTCCCGACGACGCGCTCGTCGCCGGACCGGAGGTCCGCACGCGACCGCCGCAGCGCCAGCAGACGCCGGTAGAACGACAGGAGCGAGTTGGGGTCGTGCTGCTGCTCCTCGACCGAGATCCCGTCGCCGTCGCTGGCGTACCGCTCCGTCCACCACGGACCCGTGTCCTTGTACCAGATCGCGGAGCCGGGGTCCTCGACCCGGCGCGTCCACCTGAAGGCTTCCCGATCGGGGATGTCGTTCGCATCGGAGTTCCAGGCGTGCGACTGCATCCCCTTCATCCCGATTTCCTGACCGTAGTAGATCAGGGGCGTGCCCTTGAGCAGGACGTCGAGCGCGGCGCCGACCTTCTCCCTGCGCAGGTCCCCGCCCACGACGGACGCGAACCGGTTCATGTCGTGGTTCTCGATCATCAGGAGCTGCCCCTTGCCGCCGGGCGTGTGCTGCACCGTCCCCTCGATGACGCGCGCGATCGAGTCCCGGTTGAACGAGGTGATCGCGCGCTGGAGCGAGAAGGCGAACACCATGTCGGCGCCGCCCCGGGTCAGCCAGTCTTCGCCGTAGCCCCAATCCGACTGCTCGGCGATGAACCGAATCCGCGGGTTGACGGCCCGGGCCCGGGCGAAAACCGGCGCCCAGAAGTCGGCGAACAGGTTGGGGAGCCTCCCACTGCCGTCGAGGTTGTCCATCATGTGATCGAGGCGGAACCCATCCACTCCGTCGTCGAAGCGCCCGTCGTGGTTCGGGTCCACCAGGGACACGAACAGGCTCTCGATTGCCTGCTCGACGCCCGGATAGAGGAGGTTCACGGTGGCGACGGGCACCTTGGCCCCGGTGTAGGACGGCAGAGCGGTGAGGCCGAAGATGATGGGCTCGGGGTCGGTGTTGTTCGGGTTCTTGTAGAGGATGTAGTGGCTGTAGCGCGAGTCCGGATGGCCAAGCGACTCCTTGAGCCACGGGTTGTCTGCGGTCGCGTACTGGTCGTCCTCGTCGAGGTAGATCTTCATCCCCCGCGCGTGCACCGCCTCCACCAGGTTGTGGAGCGCGGCCATGTCTCCGAACGTGGAATCCACCCCCCAGATGCTCGAGGCGAAGTAGTTGTGGTAGAGGGGCGACGGATTGATCGGCGTCAGCAGCAGCGACGTCACGCCCAGATCGTGGAGGTAGCCGAGCTCCTGCTGGATGCCGCGCAGGTCGCCGATCCGGTCGCCGTTGCTGTCGCGGAAGCTACGGACGAAGAGCTGGTAGACGACTTCGTTCTCCGCGGCCCAGCCGGCGGCCGATTCCGCTCGGCTCTGGGCCGCGGCGTACCGGACCACCATGGCCGTGCCCAACCAACCAACCAGCAGTAACGCCGGGAGCGCGCGATTCGTGCGGCCGTGCATGGTTCGCCCCTCGCCAAGTGGGTCGTGACTCGTGCCTCATCAAATCTGGGCCATCGGGGGCGGCAGGCACCACGTTCCAGTTGACCGCGCGGCGATACGGAGTTGCGCCCGGCCTGGCCCGCCGCGCCAGCGCTCGGGTGCTCATGCGTGCGGCATGGGTGATACCGCACCGGTTCGGATGTACGTTTACGGCAGAGACTCGGGAGTTGACGCGCATGGATCCGCAGTTCGAGTCCATACACTCGGACGCCGACAGCTCGTTCCGGTGCCTGCACTTCCGCTGCAGGACCTTCGCGGTGGATCACGCCTGGCACTACCACCCGGAATACGAGCTGACGTGGATCATCCGCAGCGAAGGCACGCGCTTCGTCGGTGACAGCATCCGTCCCTACGGCCCCGGCGACCTCGTCCTCCTGGGCCCCGAGCTTCCCCATTGCTGGCACGACGAGCCAGCCTCGCGCCGGTCCGGCTCGCCCGAGGTGGTCGTGGTGCAGTTTCGCGCCGACTGTTTCGGGCGCGACCTTCTCGAGCTGGACGCCGCCCGCGCCCTCGGCGAGCTGTTCGCGAAGGCGAGCCGGGGAGTGTGCTTCAGCGCCGCCACGGCGATCGAGGTCGGCCCGCCGCTGCTCGGCATGACCCGGCAGCACGGTCTGACCCGGATGGCTCGCCTCCTCGAGATCCTCGCCGTCCTCTCGGCGGCGGGCGACACGTCGTTCCTGGCCTCGCAGGACTATCAGCTCAACAACGATATCAATCCAGCCAACCGGCGCCGGATCGAGCTGGTGCACCGCTGGGTGCGCGAGCGCCTGAAGGACGAGATCAGCCAGGCCGACATTGCGCGGTGTCTCGGGCTCAGTCCCCCGGCCTTCAGCCGGTTCTTCAGGTCGGCCACGGGCAAGACGTTCGTGGGGTTCGTCAACACGCTGCGCGTGAACGAGGCGTGCCGGCTGTTGAGCGGCACCGGGCGGACCATCACCGAGATCGCGATGGCCTGCGGCTATCAGAACCTGTCGAACTTCAACCGCCAGTTTCTCGCGTTGCGCCGCATGAACCCGAGCGAGTATCGCCGGCAGCTGCGGCGCCGCGAGGGCCGGGCAACCGACCTGCTGAGGCTGCGCGCGGGTTCCCGGACGCCCTCTTCCGGGAGCACGGCCCGCCGCCGCGCAGCCGGAGGCCGGCGATAGTGGCGCAGGTGCCGGCGTTCCGCGCGTTGCCGCTCGGGGCCGTGCGACCCCTCGGCTGGCTGCGGGCTCAGCTGAGGCGGGACCTCGACGCGGGCTTTGCGGCGCGACTGGACCGGCTCACGGACCACGCGGCCCGGGACCTGTTCCGCGAGCGCATCCCCTCCTCCGGCGATCCCAAGGCGTGGTGGGACGCCGAGACGCGCGGCAACTGGTTGTGGGGCTACGCGATGATGGCCCATCTCGCCGGCGTGCCGGAGCACCAGGCGAGGATCGCCGGCCTGATGGCCGAACTGCTGGCCACGCAGGACGCCGACGGCTACCTCGGCATCTACGCGCCGGACGCGCGCTACCGGCACGCCGATGGAGAGAACGGCGAGCTGTGGGCCCAGAGCCGCGCGCTGCTGCCGCTGATCGCCCACTACGAGGCCACCGGCGAGCAGGGCGTCCCGGCGGCGGTGCGGCGCGCCGTGGACCTCACCCTGCAGCACTACTCGGGAGACCGGCGCTACTTCCGGCGCGGCGATCGCCTCCTGCGCGATGCGCTCACCGGCCTGACGCACGGCCTCTGCTATCTCGACGTGCTGGAGTGGCTCCATGACGGAACGGGGGACACGGCCTATGCCCAGGCCGGCATTCGCTTCTACGAAGAGTTCTCGAGCATGCAGCCGCCGTTCCCCAACGACGATCTCGCGCTGCCGAACCTCACCGAGCCGCGGCAGCTCTTCCGCGGACACGCGGTCCACACGGCCGAGCACCTGCGCGCCCTGCTGTGGGTGAGCGGGCTGGCTCCGGACCGCGTGCCGCCTTCGGCCGTCGAGGCGGCGATCCGGCGGCTGGGCCTCTATCGCCTGCCGAGCGGCGCGTTGCTCGGCGACGAAAACGTCCACGGCATGCCGATGCCCGAGGCGGCCTACGAGAACTGCACGCTCACCGAGCTCGCCTTCAGCCTGAGTAGCGCCATCCAGAAGCTGGGACGCGGCGACCTGGGCGACTGGCTGGAGACGCTCGCCTACAACGCCGTGCAGGGGGCGCGCCTGCCGGACGGCCGCGCCATCGCCTACCTCTCGGCCGACACGCGCACGTCGGCCACCGCGAGCCGGCTCGACAGCTACTCGATGGGCGCCGCCGGCCTGCGGTTCAAGTACTCAGCTACTCACGACGACGTCGCCTGTTGCTGCAACCCGAACGCGGTGCGCTTCCTGCCTCAATTCGTCAGCCGAATGTGGATGCGCCTGCCGTCGGACGGTGGATTCGCCGCAGTCGCCTACGGCCCGTGCGAGATGAAAGCCTCCCTCGGCGACGTGGGCATCACCATTCTCGAAGAGACCGACTACCCGTTCTCCGACACCATTGACTTCGTCGTCTCACCGGAGCGCGCCGTCGAGTTCTCGCTCGTGCTCCGCAGGCCGGACTGGGCGGGAGACATGGACGTTGCCGTACCCGGCGCCGACGCCGTCTGCGCGGACGGCTGGTACCGCGTCCTGAAGACGTGGCGGGCGGGAGACCGCGTGCGCGTGACGTTCGCCTGGAAGGTGCGGAGCGAGCCCTACGCGAACGGCGAGGCGGCGGTGCTTCGGGGACCCCTGCAGTTCGCGGTTCCGCTGGACCACCGGCTGGACATCATCAGAAGTTACGAGGTCGAGGGATTCCACGATTACGATGTGTATCCCGTGGACATAGCGCAGGGATACCGCACTCCCGTGCTCGACTCGCGGGCACCCGAACTCGGATTGACGTTCGAAGCCCGCGCCGGTGGAGATCGGAGTCTCCCCTGGGACGAGGCGCGGTTGCTGCTCCGGAACGGCGAAGCGACGCTTGCCCCCCTGGGCTGTACCCTGCTGCGCAGGGCGGCGTTTCCGATCCGCTGACAAGAGCAACGCGGGCGAGCGGGAGCGCCCGCTCTTTCAAGGAGGAGTGGGATGACACGGGTCACGCGAGTTCGATCCTTCGCGGCGTTCGCAGTGCTCGCAGCCGCGGCCAGGACGACGATCACGCCCGCCGCGCCGGCGACCCGAGCGTCTGCCGCCGACGCCTGCCCGTGGGTTCACTCGACGGCCCCGATCGCCGCGCGGGTGGCGCAGGTCGTGTCGGTTATGACCCTGGACGAGAAGATCCAGCTGGTGCACGGCGCGTCCGGTTCGGGGTATGTCGGCTACGTGCCGGCCATTCCGCGGCTCTGCATCCCGGCGTTGAAGATGCAGGACGGTCCGGGCGGCGTGGCGGACGGGATGTCCGGCGTGACCCAGCTGCCCGGGCCGGTGGCGGTTGCGGCGAGCTGGGATACGTCGGTCGCCAGGGTGTACGGCGCGGTCATCGCCGACGAAGAGTGGGGCAAGGGCGCGAACGTCAATCTCGGCCCGACCGTCAACATCGTCCGCGACCCGCGGTGGGGCCGTGCGTTCGAGACGTACGGCGAGGATCCCTTCCTCACCGGACAGGTCGCCGCCGCGGAGATTCAGGGAGTGCAGGGCCAGGGTGTCCTGGCGCAGGTCAAGCACTGGGCTGCGTACAATCAGGAGACATTCCGCAACACCCCCGCCGACGACGTCATCATCGCCC
>Ga0182021_10009811_pt1 | contig 11350 bp, 10 predicted proteins | sample 612E3MmetaG_FD_120493 | JGI IMG/M metagenome (GOLD analysis project Ga0182021, IMG submission 120493) | Permafrost microbial communities from Stordalen Mire, Sweden - 612E3M metaG (Illumina Assembly) | ecosystem: Environmental > Terrestrial > Soil > Wetlands > Permafrost | place: Sweden...
CGCTACAAGGCCCAGAATCCTCCAGGTCAGGCGAAACCGGACGGCGACATCATCGTCGAGCTCTTTAATGAAATCCGAAACCTTTACAAAAAGCCCGGCGGTGCTTTCCCCGATCCGATTTTGAACTTGAATTGGAACTATGTCACCAACCACGCTTTTGATCCCCATCTGGCGGCAAAAGCCATCAACGGCTACTTCACCAAGGACGTAACCATTGGCGACAAGACTTACAAGCAAGGCGATCTGGTCCCCGCCTTTGCCATGCTCAAAGAGGATGGATCCACGTCGTGCGGCACCTGGGTCTATTGCCAGAGCTACAACCAGGACGGCAATAACATGGCCCGCCGTGACAAGGCCGATGACAGCGGCATCATGCTTTACCCGAAGTGGGCCTGGGCCTGGCCGGTAAATAGAAGGATCATTTATAATCGCGCCTCCGTTGACCCAACGGGAAAACCTTGGAATCCGAAGAAACCTGTCATCGAATTCGTGGGTGAAGTTAAAGACGGCAAGTATACAACGCAGAAGTGGAAAGGTGACGTCCCCGACGGCCCCTGGTATCCATTGAAGAACCCGGACGGCACAGCTCGTGAAGACGGGAAGTATCCCTTTATCATGAAAACTGATGGGATGGGCGCCATTTTCGGGCCGGGGTTAAAGGATGGGCCATTCCCCGAGCACTATGAGCCACTCGAGTGCCCGGTGGAAACAAACCCGTTCAGTCCGCAGTTGTCCAATCCGTTGGCTGTTAGCTTCACAACGGCCAAGGACGCCATCAAGACCTGCGATCCGCGCTTTCCTTTTGTCTGCACCACTTATCGCGTCACCGAACACTGGCAGACTGGAGTGCTCACTCGTTGGCTCCCCTGGCTGATCGAGGCCGAACCCCAGATGTTTGTGGAGATGAGTGAAGAACTGGCAAAAAATCGCAGCATCCAAAACGGGGAGAAGGTGATTGTGGAGTCACCGCGAGGCTCGCTTGAAGCGGTTGCTATTGTGACCAAACGCTTCAAGCCTTTCAAGATCGGTGATCAGGAAGTTCATGAGGTAGGGATTCCGTGGCATTATGGCTGGGTTTGGCCCCCGGAGGGAGGGGACAGCGCCAACCTGCTGACTCCTGCAGTCGGAGACCCCAACACCAGGATTCCGGAGAGCAAGGCTTTTATGGCAAATGTGCGGAAGAAAGGTTAAATCATGGCTGGAAAAAGCTTTTTCGTGGATACGACGCGTTGCACGGCCTGCCGAGGTTGCCAGGTAGCCTGTAAGAACTGGAACCAAAATGGGGCCTCAATGACCAAGAATACAGGGAGCCATCAGAATCCGCCGGATTTGGATGGCAACACCTTCAAACTCGTCCGCTTCAGCGAGGTGGAGGCGGACGGCCAGGTTGCGTGGTATTTCTTTGCCGATCAGTGCCGCCATTGCCTGGAACCACCATGCAAGGATACCATCGAGGGTTACGTGGACGGCGGCGCCATCAAGGATGAAGCAACAGGAGCAGTCTATTATACACCAAAGGCAAAGGAAGCCCCCTTTGAGGAGGTCAAGAATTCTTGTCCCTATGACATTCCCCGGCAGACAGCAGACGGGAACCTGGTAAAATGCACGATGTGCATCGACCGGATAAGTAACGGCCTGGTGCCCGCCTGCGTTAAGATCTGCCCCACGGGAGCCATGAACTTTGGCGACCGCGACGCCATGCTGACCATGGCCAAGGAGCGTCTGGAGAAAATGAAAGGCAAATACTCCAAAGCCCAGCTTATCGACGCAGACCAAATCCGGGTAATCTATCTGGTGATTGATGATCCCAGGAAGTATTGGAAAAATTCAATAGCCAGTTTGAATCGCGGCATCGTGCATAAACTGGCAGCGCGGTTTCTGCGTAAGCCGGCCCACGAAAAGGCGCAGACTGCGGCAGTGGGATAGAAAGGTGAAAGAAGAGTAAGTTTGATCTTTCGTCTTTAGTCCATAACACAGCAATCTCCGGGAGGGAAGCTGAGCGAGCTCAGCTTCCCTTCTCCGGTAATAGGGAAGGACCTATTTGAAAAGCGAGCCGAACGAAACAATCGAGAAGATCAAGCAGAGTTTTGCTCTTGCAAAAGCTCGCAAACCTGCATATGAGGAATTTTATCCATTCATGGAGGCCCTGTGTCTGATCCAGGCCGCGCTTAAGGGCTCACTCAAGCTCGTCCCGCTGGGACTTTCTTCCGATCTGGTTCAGACCAAACGGGCTGAGGGGTTCCCGCTGCTCCGACGTCGGGAGTTTCCGCTGGATGTTGAAGCCGCCGAAGCTATCCTGACTCAGGTCAGGGATCACATTCCCGAATCGAACCGCGAATTCCGGAAAGCGCATACTGCTTTAAGACAGGCCTTAGATAGCCATCTCGACCAAAAGACCGCAGTGTGGCGAAGTTTTCTGGAGCATGACTGGGAGCCATGGGAAGAATGGGTGAGTATTGAGGGGATTGATATATCGTCCCTTCTCTTTCTAGCTCGAAGCTGCATTCGTCCCTCACTGGATTGGGTCGCAGAAGACATCTTGAGACGATTCCCTCTTCCTGACACGTGGCTTAAAGGTTACTGTCCAATTTGCGGATCCCTCCCGGCGCTGCTTTTTCTGCAGGGCGCAGGTGAACGGAAGGCTTATTGTTCGTGGTGTGGAACGACTTGGGGACTGCATCGACTTCAATGCCCGTACTGTGACAACCGTTATCATGAATCCCTGGGATACCTCCAGGTCGAGGCCGAGCCTCAATATCGGATTCACTATTGCAGGCTCTGTAAGAGTTATTTTAAAACGATTGACACGAGGGAGCAGTTGGATTTTCCTTACCTGCCCCTTGAGGAGTGGACTACCCTGCATCTTGACCTTCTGGCGCAGAAGGGCGGCTGGAACCTGCCGGCTTCTCCTTCTCCCGCAGTTTATGCAGAGTCACATGGCGGAAAGTGGTCGCCCCTCAAGGAACCGTGATCAGTCTTCATGAAATGAGCTCACCACCTTGAACTTGCCGAAGCTGTGCTCAGGTCCGCGGAGTTGCCGGTGAAAAGACGATTGCGAGCGATTCTAGGCGCGTTGATATGGTTTTGCTCATCATGCTCCTGTAGTCAGACCCACGATGCCACCATGTCTCATGAAACGACCCCGGGAGTCACCGACAGCGAGATTGTGCTCGGATCATCGTTGCCACTTAAAGGCCATGCGAGCTATCTGGGCATCGAAACCTTCCGCGGCTACATGTCCACTATTCAGCATGTCAACGAAAACGGAGGGATCCATGGACGGGCGATCCGGGTAATCGCCTATGACGACAGCTATGACCCTCCGATGTGCCTGGTCAACACGCAGCGCTTTATCGTGGAGGATCAGGTATTCGCTCTCTTCAGCTACGTCGGAACGCCGACAACCCTCAACCTCATAGAAGAGGCCAAAATCCCGCTGCTTGGCGTGTTCACCGGCGCAAATGCTCTGCGCGAACCGCTCAGTCGCTACGTCATTAACATTCGCGCCTCCTACTACCAGGAAACAAGAGTCGCGGTTCGCCATCTTATAGAAGATCTTGGCATAAGCAAAATTGCCGTATTCTACCAGTACGACGCTTTCGGGTTCGACGGCCTCACCGGCGTGGATCTCGCGCTCAAGGATTTCGGCATGGCCCCCGTCGCCAGGGCATCTTATGTGCGCGGCGCCAATGATGTCGACGAAGGAATGAACAAGATCATAGCATCGGAGGCTGAGGCCGTCGTCATGATCGCCACCTACGATCCCTGTGCGACTTTCATCACCCTCGCCAATGAGCAGGGATTCAACCCCGTGTTTGTCACCGGTTCTTACGTAGGAGCGGAGGAATTGGTCCGCAGGCTCGCCCCGGATTCGAACCTGACCGTCATTATGTCTCAGGTTGTGCCTCCCCTGGAAGGTCCCGAAGCTTCCGCTCTCCTCGGCAGTGCCGCTGAATACCTGGTGCTCCTCGCGCGATATTTCCCCGAAGATAAGCCCAACGTCGTAGGATTGGAGGGTTACCTCAACGCCAGGGTCCTGGTGGAAGGATTGAAGCGCGCCGGAAGAGAACTGACAAGGGAGGGCCTCATCGACGCCATCGAATCCCTGCAGGGCTATCCTCTGGCTGCTGACATGATCATTTCTTTCGGCCCGACCGACCATCAGGGGCTGGACAGCGTGTTTTTCACCCACCTTGAAAACGGCCGTTTCGTGCTCATCGAGGACTGGAAAGCGATCAGGGAGGTCATTAGGCGGGGAAACGCCATCCGGGAGACTCCTGAGGGCTCACCGGAAGGGGCTGGAATCCATGAAAAGGTTCAGTGAAATCAGCCTGAAGAACAAGATCTTTTTTTCTATCCTGGCGGTGATTCTTATCATCAGCACCGCGATAGCCTTCCTGGCCAGATGGATACTCATCTCCAGCCTCCTTTCCGAGTTGGAGCTGCGGGGCTCCGCAATTGCTCGAACCATCGCTGAACACGGCAGCGGGTATGTTCTTGACAAGAACTATCCGCAGTTGTTGAGCCTCATTTTTGATGGCGCGCAGGTCAAGGAGCGCAAGCATCTGATTGATTACATCTTCATCGTCGATCAAGAGAATAGCGTGTTGAGCCACACTTTCACGCATCGCTTCCCCGAAGAGTTGCGGCTCGCCAACCAGATTCCCGCCAACGACAACAAGAGTGTGCAGCTCCTGGCTGTTGACAAGCAGGCGGCCTACGATATCGCGCTGCCCATCAACGAGGGTCTTTACCGCATCGGTACGGTACATGTTGGTTTGAACAAGGGACACATCGACAACCTTGTATCCAAGCTGCGTTTTACTTTTTTAGGATTCATCTCATTGGTGATCGTCATCGTATTTATCGTGAGCCACAGGATTGCCAAGTACATCACGAGACCCATCTCCAAACTGACGGAAATGTCGGATGAGTTAAGTCATGGCAATTTCGACATCAAACTGGATCGAGGGAGTGCACCGGTTGGGTGGGAGCCATCGGATTGCCCGGCTTATGTCAATTCGGACCTCCGATGCTCGCACTTTGATGGTTCTCTCGGTTCAGGCGAGGGTCTGCAAGGTGCGTCGAACAATATCTGGACGTGCCGGCAGTGCGTCTTTTATCGAAAACGTGGGGGCGATGAGGTTGCCCAACTCGCCGATTCTTTCCACAACATGGTCTGGAGCATTAAGCTCTACCGCCGGCGGTTGCACGAATCCGAAGAAAAATACCGCTCGCTGTTCGACAGCGGTCCAGACGCCGTTTTTGTGGTAGACAGCAATACTCTTGGCATAATCGACGCCAATCCTCGAGCGGTCGAGCTTTATGGTTATCAGAAAGGTGAACTGCTCGGCAAATCGTTCCTGGAGTTGGGACCCGACTATAGCAGGAGTCACGGGATATCTTTCGCCAAGGAGACCGATGCTCAGGGTCGCGTATTCTATCAAAAGGTGCTCCATCAGAAGAAGGGTGATAAACCCTTCTTTGTGAATCTTCATGCCTGCCACATCAGTCTCAAGGGCAAGCCGACTATTATTGTTGCGGCGACGGACATCACGGAAATCGTGGAAAAAGACACCCAACTGATCCAGGCGAGCAAGATGAAGTCTCTCGGGGAGATGTCTGCAGGCATCGCTCACGAGCTCAACCAACCACTGAACGCCATCAAAATGGGGAGCGATTTTCTAACCATGATGGTGGAAAGGAACCTGGAAATTCCCAAAAACCACTTAGAACAGGTGGCAACTGAGATGAGCACCCAGGTGGACCGGGCTGCCGATATTATCAATACCTTGCGGGCATTCGGCAGAAAAGCCGATCTTATCACCGAACAGGTTGATATAAATAAGGCTGTGCGCGGGGTCCTCTCCATTGTTGGCAGGCAATTAGAGCTCGAGAACATCAGCATCAGTCTGGAGCTTGCGGAAGAGATCTCCCCGATTCTTGCCCATGACAACCGCCTCCAGCAGGTGTTTTTCAACTTGGTGGTTAACGCCCGCGATGCGATCAAAGCCAAGAATGAGATGGAGTCCCAAAACACTGGGGGGTTTATCACCGTCCGCACCTTTGAGTCGGGCGGTCAGGTTGTGGCGGAGGTCCACGACACTGGAACCGGAATCCAAGAGGCAGTGCGGGAGAAGATTTTTGAACCCTTCTTCACGACCAAGGAGACTAGCCAATATATGGGGCTGGGTCTGGCCATAACCTACGGAATCGTGAAAGACTACGGCGGCGACATCCAGGTTCTGGGGCGGGAGGGAGAGGGCGCCACTTTCGTGGTAAGCTTTTCCGCTGTTGCCTGAGGGGGAGATGGCAATGCTGTTGAATTAAGGGATTGAGGGATTTAGGAATTGAGGAATTCTTACGCCGCAAGGTAGAGATTATCCTGGTTTGGCAAACCAAATCCCTGAATTCCTCAATTCCTGAATTGTTAATTCAACAGTATTTAGGGGAGATGGAGTGTGAATGGACAAGATACTGATCATCGACGACGAAAAACCAACCTTGACGATGTTCAACCTCACTTTGAGCGCCTTCGGCTACACGGTGATCACCGCTGAAAACGGGCAAGAAGGGATCGAAAGCTTCGAACGGGAAAGACCGCCCCTGGTCATCACCGACATCAAAATGCCAGGCATGGATGGAATCGAAGTATTGAGGCGCATCAAGGAGATCGATCCCAACACGGAGGTCATCATCGTTACCGGCCACGGTGACATGGATCTCGCTATCAAGGCCCTCAACCTGGACGCAACGGACTTCATCAACAAGCCCATCCAGCGCCAGGCTCTCGAACAGGCGTTAAAACGGGCAAAAGAGCGCATTGAGCTTTTCCGGAGCAAGGGAAGCCAGGTTACCCTGGAACTGCTGGACCGCGTCGCAATTATCCGCATCCAGGGCAATGTCACATCTCAATCGGAACCGTATCTCCAAAATGCCTGCAAAGAGGCTGTCTCATCCAAAAAAGACAAAATCATCATGCACTTCGACCCTAATGTGTCGATCAACGGAGCGGGAATAGCCATTCTGACGCAACTTCTCCTGGACGGTCAGAGGCGTGGAGACACCATTGCCATAGCCGGCTTGTCGGATAACTTCAGGAAGGTTTTCAAGATTGTGGGGATTCCCGGACTGGCCAGAATGTTCGATTCCGAAGAGCAAGCTCTTGCTGATTACGCATAACTCCACATTGGAAGTGAAAGGAGGTTGGCTAAATATGCAAAGCAGGGTGCGAACCATCCGCATTGCTTCCTCAATTATCATCTTTTCCCTGCTGCTCTGTTTTCCCATGCCAGCTTTCCCGGAGGGCCCTCCTGAAAAAGGCGCAACCCTGCCCTCCTTTCAACTTCCCGCCCCATTGCTTGAAACGGATGTGAACTACCTCGGATTGAAGGAATCAACCTTTCAGCTCAGAGACGTCAACTGCCAGGTGCTTGTCCTTGAGATCATAGGGGTCTACTGCCCACGCTGCTACCAACAGGCGCCCCTCTTCAACCAACTCTTCGCCCGGTTGAACCGGAAGAGTATGGGTGACAAGGTGAAAATGTTGGCGATCGCCGCGGGCGGGACCACTAACGAGATCGAACATCTCCGCAAAACAGGATCCTACGAATTTCCTGTCGTAAACGATGAACCGTACACGGTACACAAACTCATGGGTGAGCCGCGCACCCCCTTCACCCTGCTGGTTGACAGAGAGGGCAAAGTGCTCTTCGCCCATCTCGGCATCATTGAGGATGTGGATAACTTCTATCAGCAGATCATGGAGCTTGTGAAATAGGACATGGAAGACAGTATCACCGACTTGCACGAGGCCCTCGATAGAGCGAGGAATATCCAGGAGGAGCTGGACAGGCGGGTTTTTCATCTCCAAACCCTCTCCGACCTCAACTCGGAATTGTGCCTCAGCACCCGGACGGAGGAGCTTCTCCGGTCCTTTCTCCTGGTAATCATGGGCGCCTTGGGAGTGAGTCAAGGATTTGCACTCGTCTATGATCGGGAAACAAAAGGGGTGAGAACTGCCGTGCGAGGACTGAGATTGGCAGGGGAGCTCAGCGCTGACGCTGTTGAAAAGCTGCTCTATAAGTCCTTCGAGGCATCGGAAAACAGAAGCCTTGCCCCAATGAGCATCACAGCCATCACTGTCCCTCCGGAGGTGCTTACTGAAGCGGGAATCCAAATTGAGGCAAGGGCTGGAGCGCTGTACGTCATTGACCAGAAATCCTTGGGAATTATCCTTTTGGGACCGACGATCACCGGTGTGGCGCCGCGCCCCGAAGAAAAAGAGCTGCTCTTCGCCCATGCAGCGAGTTTTATGCTCTTCCTGAAGAATGCCAGGTCCTTTGAAACCATCCAGGCCCTCAACGATGACCTTGTCCGGCGAAACGAGGAACTCAGAAGAACCATTACCGAACTGACGGAAGCAAGACACACCATTGCCATGTTTGAGGTCGCTAGAGCTCACATCAGATCTCTTGTTCAGCGGGAACTGCAGCACGTTGGGCGGGTAAATCTCCTGGATCTCGGCTCAATCTTTCTTTTGGCAACCGTGTTGGGGGTGCTTTTTAATTTTGCCAGCCCCCACAGTGTCCCCCTGCTTCCCGAAACTCTCTTCAGACCATCTTCCATACCGATCGAAGCGGCAGCGGCAAAGGACCTCTTGGAAGCTGGCAAGGCTGTCCTGGTGGACGCAAGACCCCAGGAACTTTACGCTCAACAGCATATCAAGGGAGCGATAAATGTTCCCTCGGCCCTCTTCGATATCGTTCACATGATGAAGCTGGGCAATCTGGAAGATGAACAAACAATTATCGTTTATGGCAGAACAATCAGCAAACTCTACGACGAAGAGGTTGCGCATCGACTCAGGCAGCGCGACCATGAAAACGTTAAGGTCCTCACGGGTGGTCTCCGTGCCTTGGAGTCCCTTGATTATCAGGTTGAGTGATGCGGTTTGGGGAAGCTACGAAAAGGGTCTTGACAAGCGAGTATCTCGCTCTGGCATTTCGCCTCTATATCGGCGCTATATTTATCTACGCCAGCATGAACAAGATTAATTACGCCGCTGAGTTCTCTGAAACCATCGCGAGCTACCAACTGGTCCCCTTCTGGGCAGTCAACCTGCTGGCCGTTATGATGCCCTGGGCCGAACTGATATGCGGCATCCTGCTCATAACCGGAATCAAATCCAAGTCGGCCACGGCTGTCCTCGGCATCATGCTCACCATTTTCAGCGCCGCTATTTTTTTCAGTCTCCTGAGGAACATCCCCATCGGCTGCGGTTGCTTCAGCAGTGTTGAGGAAACGATGAGTTGGACGACGCTTCTGCGAGACGTTGTCTGGCTGGCGATGAGCGTCCACATCTACTTCTTCGATTCGACGCTGCAGCTGGATAAGAGATTCCTCATATCGCTAAAGGACATATGAAGATGCGAAATCGGCGCATTGGGCCGTGGGTCCTGCTTTGTTTTGTTCTCGTCGTCTCATCCTGCCAGAGGAACCAGGATTTTTCCGGAAAATACCAGGCGTTCGACCCAGCCGGAAACCCCTCTCCAGTGCTGCAACTGAAAGCCGATGGCAAGGGGTCTTGGAATGTTGGTCATGAGAATGTCTCGTTCAGTTGGGAATCCAGAGGAGATGAGCTCCTGCTGCATGTCAAAACCGGTGGCGTGATGGTGGGAAAGATCGATGCAAGGGATTCTATCCTTATCACCTTGCCAGGAGGGGAGCAGTTCCACTTCAAAAGAGTGATGGAATAAAGACAGCAGGATAAGGGGCTCCCCAAACGACACCCCATCAGTCGAAGATGCTGGTAGTTTTTCAGAAAGTGGGGTATGCTTCGGGCAATCATCGTGAAAATGGGAGCTATGCAATTTCAATTGTTTTGCCGGACCGGCCCAAGGTTGAGGGATGGAAAAGAATTGGTGAATTTGGGGCAAACCATCGCACCATCAGAGCTGGCATTTGACATCGACGGGGTTGTAGCTGACACCATGGCCGTCTTTGTGAGACTCGCGAGAGAGCACTACGGCTTCACCTGGATGACCAAAGATGACCTGCGACAGTACGATCTCCATGCGTGTTTGAGTATCGACCGCGGGGTTTTGGACGAACTCATCTGCATGACCCTGGACGACGAACACACCCAGCAGGTCCCACCGATGCAGGGAGCGGCAGAGGTGCTCACCGAGCTCGCCGAGCACGGACCGTTGCGCTTCGTGACCGCGCGCATTTGGCCGGAATCAATCGTGCGCTGGCTCCACCAGACCTTGCCTGATGTTGACTCCAGTCGGATCGAGGTGTTCGCAACGGGGCTTCCTGAAGCCAAGTGCGATATTCTGAGAGAGCTGAAAATTCGGTATTTTGTGGAAGACCGGCTTGAGACCTGTGAACTCTTGTCCCAAAACGGCATCCAGCCGTTGCTCTTTGACCAACCATGGAATCGTCTGCCAGAGGCGGTGGCGTTCCCAAGAATTGAGAATTGGTCCCAGCTTGGGCAGAGGGTTTCGCACTATGAGAGACGACAGAGTATGGCAGCCGGCGGTCAGAAAACAGAGTGCGACAAGCAAGCTTTTTCCTTCTGACCTCCGACTTCTGATCCCGCAGAGCGGGACAGGCGCCCCCACAGGCCAGTGATCAAGATTCTTGAGCTTTTGCGCGCGTGTCATGCGCGTCGGGAGCAGTCCTTGGCCAAAACGAGGTGAGCGGCGTCCACCATGAGTCCATCATTTTTTTGATCGTTAGCTGTGATTCGTTGCCATGAACTCGAGTGACTCACCACCAATTCAGATCAAGGCCAATAGGGAAGGATTCACGCTTGTCCCCGATCCGGCAGCGCCGTTCGATGCCATGATCGCCTATCTGGAACAACGTTTGAGCGAATCCAAGGATTTTTTCCAACACGCCGAGATGACGCTCGATCTGAGAGAGCGGCCTCTTCCCACTGATGAGATTTCCAAGCTGCATGGTTTGCTGGTTGTCAAGGGGCGGGTCCGGTTGATCGAAGTGAAACTGGGAGAGAACTTCAGCCTGGTGCTGGACCGCCCAACTGACCGGCGGCCCTTGCCTCCCCCAGTCGAAGCCTCACCAGCCTCGGACGGGTCGGCACTGGTTATAAGAAATACCTGTCGATCGGGGACTCGCATTGTGGCGCAGGCAGATTGCGTGATTCTGGGGGACGTCAATCCGGGTGCGGAAGTGATCGCCGTCGGTGACATTATCATCTTTGGAAATCTTCGGGGTGTAGCCCATGCCGGGGCTGTGGGTGAGCGTTCGGCCCGAATCTGGGCGCTCAGCATCGAACCCACTCAGATCAGAATTGCGGACATCGTCGCGGTTACTCCCCGCGGGA
>Ga0182021_10009812_pt1 | contig 11349 bp, 8 predicted proteins | sample 612E3MmetaG_FD_120493 | JGI IMG/M metagenome (GOLD analysis project Ga0182021, IMG submission 120493) | Permafrost microbial communities from Stordalen Mire, Sweden - 612E3M metaG (Illumina Assembly) | ecosystem: Environmental > Terrestrial > Soil > Wetlands > Permafrost | place: Sweden...
AACTACACCATCCGGAAAATTACCTCGAGCGGCGCGGTGACCACCATGGCCGGCACCGCAGGACTCGCAGGCAACACGGATGGCACCGGTACTGCAGGTTTGTTTGCCGTGGTTGAAGGCGTTACGGTTGATAGTAAGGGAAACCTGTACGTGGCGGATACCGGTAATGAAACAATTCGCATGGTCACATCCTCTGGCGTGGTCACCACTTTGGCCGGAACCGTGGGCATTAAGGGGCACCTGGATGGGACGGGCTCGGCGGCGCTCTTCAGCATTCCTGGCGGTGTGTCGGTGGACAGCTCAGGCAACCTCTATGTGGCGGATACCGGCAACAATACGGTCAGGAAGATCACCCCGGGCGGAGCGGCCTATACCACCTATAGCGGCGTGGTGAGCACCCTGGCGGGTTCGGCGGGCAATGCCGGTTATGCGAACGGCACGGGCAATGCCGCGCAGTTCAACAATCCCGCCGGTCTGACGTTTGACAGTCAGGGCAACCTGTATCTCGCGGACACCGGCAACAACACGATCAGGAAAATCACCTCGTCAGGGACGGTGACCACCGTGGCGGGTTCTCCCACGGACCGAAGCAATCTCAGCAGGAACGGGCAGCTCATCCTCGCGCGATTCAATGCCCCCAACGCGGTCGCCGTGGACAGTGCGAACAACATTTACGTGGCAGATGCCGGCAACAGCGAAATCCGGCTGGTCACGTCGGCCGGAATCGTGAGCACTCTGGCGGGCACGGCAGGTCTCCGCGGGTTTACGGACGGGGTGGGCAGCGGGGCGCATTTCAACATTCCCGAAGGCCTGGCATTGGACAGCAAAGGCAATGTCTTAGTGGCGGACACTTATAATGATGCCATTCGCGAGGTCACGCCATCGGGGCAGGTCGGCACAGTGGCCGGTTTGACCAGCAACATCGGCAGCACGGACGGGACGAACAGCGCGGCGCAGTTCAACCAGCCAATGAGCACGGCAGTGGATGGCTCGGGCAACGTCTATGTGGCGGATAGCGGCAACAGCTCGATTCGCAAAATCGCTGCCGGTGGTGGGGTGACAACCCTGGCCGGCTCGGCGGACTACACCGGCAGCGCGGACGGCACCGGCACGGCCGCACGGTTCAACGCGGAGGAAGGTGTGGCACTGGACAGTGCGGGCAACGTCTATGTCGCCGACAGCGGCAACAACACGATCCGGATGATCACGCCGGCCGGGGTGGTGAGCACCTTGGCGGGCATGGCCGGAACCACCGGGACCACTGATGGCACCGGCACGGCGGCGCGATTTATTTTCCCCACCGGCATCGCCGTGGACAACTCGGGCAGCGTTTATGTGGCTGACGCGGTCAATAACACGATCCGCATGATCACGGCGGGCGGTGTCGTCACCACCCTGGCTGGTTCAGCTGGATTCTCCGGGACCACCGATGGCGTCGGCACGGCGGCGCTGTTTGCATTACCGACCGACGTGGCGGTGGACAATTCGGGCAACGTTTATGTTACGGATAGCAACGGCAGTTCGATCCGCAAGATCACCTCGACCGGCACGGTCACCACCCTGGCTGGCGGCTCGGGAGTCAAGGGCTACGCGGACGGGATCGGCTCGGCGGCGCTATTCAACACTCCTCAAGGCCTGTCCGTCGACAGCTCCGGCAATGTTTATCTGGCTGACACCTACAACAACACGATCCGTAAGATCACCGCGGCCGGGGTGGTCACGACGCTGGCGGGTTCGCCCAATGGGATAGGTTATCTGGACGGGACGGGCGGGGCGGCGCGTTTCAATTTGCCCCGGCGCCCGGCACTGGACAACGCCGGCAACCTTTACGTGGCGGATACCGGCAACAACGTCATTCGCAAGATCACCCCCGCCGGGGTGGTCACCACTCTGGCGGGCACTTGGTATGGAGGCAGCAAAGGCGACTCGGACGGGAAGGGCGGCGCCGCGCGCTTCAATGAGCCGCAGGGAATAGCCGTGGATGGCAGCGGCATTCTTTATGTGGCAGACACTTTCAACGGCAGCATCCGGAAGATCACGACGGATGGCACAGTGAACACGCTGGCCGGTTCACCAGCCGGCAATGGCAGTTCGGACGGGCAGGGCAGCGCCGCGCTGTTTTTCGGCCCTTTGGACGTGACGGCGGATAACGCGGGCAATGTCTATGTCGCCGATGCCTATAATGCCACGATCCGGCGAATCACTCCCGACGGCACGGTGACGACGCTCGCTGGCATGGCCCAAGCCCGTGGCACCACCGACGGGACGGGAAGTGACGCCGCTTTTCTCAAGCCCTCGTCCGTCGCCTATGACGGTTCGGGCAATGTCTACGTGGCGGATACCGGCAACAATACGATCCGCAAGGTCACTTTGGATGGCGTGGTGACCACCCTGGCGGGCAGGGCAGGATTTATCGGCTTCACTGACGCCACGGGCAGCGACGCACGGTTCTCGTCGCCGGCGGGGGTGGCGGCGGACAGCTCGGGCAATGTCTATGTGGCCGATACCGGCAATAACATCATCCGGAAGGTCACCTCGGCCGGTGCAGTGACCACGCTGGCCGGTTCGCAACTCAACAACGGCTACAGGGACGGGACCGGCCCCGCGGCCTTGTTTAACACGCCGACCGGCATCGCAGTGGACAGTTCGGGCAATGTCTATGTGGCGGATGTCAACAACGACACCATTCGAAAGATCACACCAGTGGGCGTGGTAACCACGATCGGGGGCGCAGCCGGGATCATTGGCAGCACCGACGGAACCGGCAGTGGCGCGCTGTTCAATACACCCTACGCCGTGGCGGTGGACAATGCAGGAAATATTTACGTGGCGGACACGTTCAACAACACGATCCGCAAGGGAGTTGCAACCAGTGGGACGAGCAACCAGACAATCTCAACCAGCAATGTACAAGGTTCCGGCACGGGCAGCTCCGGCTCCAATGGGGGCACGCAGACCGGGACTTCCGGCAGTTCGGGCGGCACCGGGAGCACGCAGACCGGGACCACCGGCAGTTCGAGCGGCACGGGGACCACTGGGGCCACAGGCAGTTCAAGCGGCACCGGGAGCGCGACTTTGTTCCGGTATCCCACCAGCGTGGTCAAAGACAGTGCGGGAAACCTTTATGTGGCGGATGCCTCCAACAATATCATCCAGAAAGTTACTTCTGGCGGTTTGGTGAGCACGCTGGCAGGGCAGTCCGGGCTCGCCGGCATGCAGGATGGCAGCGGCACTGGTGCTTTGTTCAACCAGCCAAATGGCATCGCGCTGGACGTCGCGGGCAATGTCTACGTGGCGGATACCGGCAATGCCACGATCCGCAAGATCACCTCCGCCGGCGTCGTGACCACCGTGGCCGGCACGCCGTCGAATCGGGGCAATGTCGATGGGACCGGTACTGCCGCGCAGTTCAACTATCCGCTCGGTATTGCAGTGGACAGCTCCGGCAACCTCTATGTGGCAGATGCCTACACCAACACGATCCGCAAGATCACCCCGGCGGGCGTCGCCACCACCTTTGCCGGGGCGGCGCTGGTCCGGGGCGATGCCGATGGGGCAGGCTCGGTCGCGCAGTTTAACTATCCCAGCGGTGTGGCGGTGGACACCGCCGGCAATGTCTACGTGGCGGACACCTACAACGATACCGTTCGCAAGATTACCGCGGCCGGCACCGTGAGCACGCTGGCCGGGTCGGCGGGGATCAGCGGCGCGAATGACGGCACCGGCATCTATGCCCTGTTCAACCAGCCGGTCGGTGTGACCGTGGACGGCACCGGCAACGTTTTTGTGGCGGACACAGTCAACTGCACGGTCCGGAAAGTTGCCTCATCCGGAGCCGTGACCACCCTGGCCGGAATCGCGGGAATCGCCGGTCTGGGTGATGGAGCGGGCAGCAGCGCCCTGTTTAATCAGCCGCGCGGGATCACGGCGGACTCCACCGGCAATCTCTACGTGGCGGACACCGGCAATGCCACGATCCGTCGGATCGCAGCGGACGGCACGGTGACCACACCCTCGATGACTCTGGCCACCACGACCAGCGCAGCCACCTCACAGACGGCGACGGCCACCGCGACTGTGACAGACGGCAGTTCCAGCAGCAGCGGTGGCGGTGCCATGGAGCCCTGGTTTGCCGGCACGCTGGCCCTCTTGGGAATGGCGAGATGCTGGAGCGCGGCGAGCAGGCGGAAATGATGCTACGCGGCGTGAGGGATGATGGTCCCTCCCGAGCGGGGACGATTGCTTGACGCCGAATCGTGGCGGCAATATTCGATTTCCGATCGGAAAATTCCCAAGTTGGGACTGATGGCCTATGAAAAAGTTTTTTATCACCCTGGTTCTTGGGCTCCTTTCGCCATTGCTGTATCTCCTCGGAGCGAGGTTTTTTCAGATCGACGGAGGCCCCTCGATCAAGGGAATCGTGATCGGGTGTCTCGCCGTGGTGGTATACCTTGTGATCTGCCAGTTCTGGGTCATGCGAAGGATTTTGTTTGCCGTCGTTCTGGGGCTGCTTGCGCCGGTGGTATATCTCCTCGCCGCGAAGTTTTTTCAGGTCGACGGAAGCCCCTCGATCAAGGGAATCGCGGCCGGGTGTCTCGCCGTGGCTCTGTTTCTGGCGATCAGCCAGTTCTGTACCGCGCGAAAAGGGAGCCGCGGGCTCGGGGCGTTGACGGCGATGACGGTGCCGTTGTTCATCGGACTGGCGGTCATTGGCCGCAGCGCGTTCTTGGTTAGCGGACTTCCCATGTTGATTGCCGGTTTCCTGGGAATCTTCGTCGGGGCCGTCTTGGCGGCACGAATGAAACCGCAAGCGGTCGCCAACACTGCGCAGGGCTGAAGTCCGCCCCGCCTGACGGCGGGCGGGAGAGTTGTTTCCCGTTCTTGGCGCGCCCGGGAGGGATTCATACGCTGTCAAGACATGGGTATCGGTTGGAGGCCTCCTGACCCACATCAACGAGAAGACCCAGCAGGTGACCCAACCTCATCTCACGGGCAACCACCGGGCCGGAATCGTGCGCATTCTTGGACATTGAGGGATCCGATGCGGCGCATTGGGTTTTTCAATTAACACCTCGACGGGCCTGGCTGGTACACTCCGCACCAGCCAAAGGTATATCCGTGAAAGCGACTTTACTCAGTAATCAATTTCTGCCCGCGAAAACCCTGAAATGGAGGCGACGACCTATGACTAGCTACATGAAGACTGTGATTTCCGTAATGCGTGGGCCTCTTTCGCCCCTTATATCTATCCCAAGCCCATTTCGGCTGATCAGCATCGGTGGAGTTCTCCTGATGGCCGCTTTGACGGCTGGATGCGCCACGTTCACGAAAAGCGAAAGTCAGCCGGTTGCATTCAGCTCCGAGCCTCAAGGCGCGACCGTGTCGATAAACGGTGTGCCGAGTGGCATCACGCCGGTCACCATCATGGTCACGCGAAGATATGGAGACCAAACGTGTGCAATCGCACATGACGGATACCAGACCGAACAATTCAAACTCCAGAAGCACGTGGCCGGAATGACCTTCGGCAACATCATTTTCAATCCGGCCTTTGCCATTATCGGTGTTGGCGTGGACGTCGCAACCGGCAAGGCCACCAATTATCAGGAATCTGTTCAGGTGAAACTGATGCCTCTGCCTGGCAAGCCTGACGTCGCGCAAACACCCGTGAAAGATCTATGAGTGCCATCCACTCAGGGTCCCTCCTCCCCGCCTTGGCGTTCGTTGCCGGTGGCAGTGCAGCAAGGAACTTTCCGCAATGATCGCGGCGGCGCAGCGGCCCCAATAATTGGCCCAGCACCGGATCCGCTGTCTGCAAGAAGCCTTTCACCGTTACTCTAAAAACCTGCATCCATGAAAACAACCAGCCTCGCCGCAACCTTGTGCCGTTGGGTCGCGCGAATCGTCAGCGCGTTTGCCGTCGCCGTCATCGTGATCATCGCCATCGGAGAAGGGATGCCGAATCCTTTGACGCAACCGGCGATGGTCCAGGTGGGCTTCGTCGGGCTTGCCCTGATCGTGGGGGGCTTTTTTGCGGGCTGGCGTTGGGAACTTGCCGGAGGTGTCCTTTCCCTTGTTGGTATTTGTTTGATATTCGGACCGTCGATAGTGAACGGGAAGATAACCTGGTTTTTTGCCGTCCTGATCGCACCGGGAGTGCTATACATAACCAGTTACTTGATGAGGAGCCATGCGGCGGGGCATTCAAAGACCCAGCCACCCGCCGGCTCCAACGCGTAGGTCCGTTACACCTCCTGCGAGACAGGAATGATCACGCCGTTTCTCTTGAATGGCGTGAGAGGAGTATCATGCCAGCCGTCTTGTCTGTCATGGCTTTAGCGGCGGCGATTGACTTGGCGAAGGCTGGCGGAGAGGGAGGGATTCGAACCCTCGGTACCCTTGCGAGTACACATGATTTCCAATCATGCACATTAGACCACTCTGTCACCTCTCCGGAGACCTGGACGACGCAAGGCGGGCAAGCGTTGCCGGCGTGGCCAAGGGGCGAAATAGAGCGCAAAGCCTGCGCTTGGGTCAAGGGGTTAATCCTCGGCTGACCGGGCCGGACCCTGTCATCCATGGCGGACAGAGGGTCGTGTCCAAAACCTACTTGCGCGACCAAGAGGGGGTGGTAGCGTGGCTTGATTTTTTAAGCCCCCATGGTCTCGCCGAACACCGAATTAGCCTATGACAGCAAGATCGAGGGGGATGTGGTCGTTTCCCGCCTCGATGCGGTGATCAACTGGATCCGGACCAACTCGATGTGGCCCATGCCCATGGGCCTGGCTTGCTGCGCCATCGAACTCATGGCCGTGGCCGCCGCGCGCTTCGACATCGCCCGCTTCGGCGCCGAGGTGATGCGCTTTTCGCCGCGCCAGGCGGACTGCATGATCGTGGCCGGCACCGTCACCTACAAAATGGCTCCGCAAGTCCGCCGCATCTATGACCAGATGCCGGCGCCCAAATGGGTCATTGCCATGGGCGCCTGCGCCAGCACTGGCGGCATGTATCGCAGCTATGCGGTGCTGCAGGGGGTGGACCGGATCCTGCCGGTGGATGTCTACGTGAGCGGATGCCCGCCACGGCCGGAAGCCCTGCTCGACGCGCTCATCAAACTGCAGGCCAAAGTCCGCCGCGAGCCGGCGGCCAAACGACTCTTCCGCGCTTGACCCGTCCACTCCACGCCCGCCGATGACCGCCACCACCGACGTCGCCACCGTGCTCAAGGAGAGGTTCCCGCAGATCACCGGGCGTGCGAGTCTCGATTGGCCGGCGTTCAACGTGCCCGGAGATCAGGCGCCGGCCGTGATGCAGTGCCTGCGCGACGAGTGCGCCTTCGACCTGCTGGCGGATGTGACGGCGGTCGACTGGGGTGCCGGGCAGGCGCCGCGCTTCACGGTGGTCTGGCACCTGCTCTCGACTACGCGCCACACCTATGTGCGCATTGCCGCCGATTGTGCCGACGACGCCAAGCCCAGCATGCCCAGCGTCACCGGTCTCTGGCCCGGCGCCAACTGGCACGAGCGGGAGACCTACGACATGTTCGGCATCGTTTTCACTGGCCACCCGGACCTGCGCCGCATTCTGATGTGGGAGGGTTACCCCTATTTCCCGCTGCGCAAGGAGTTCCCGCTCGCCGGCCTCGACACCAGCCTGCCCGATTCCGAGGTGGCTGACGAGACCGGCGCCAGGGTGAAACCGGCCCCCTACATGGGCGGGCCGTTTGTGGCCGCGCCCGGCGGGCCGATGGACGAGGCCGAGCCCCGCGCCAAGGACCAGAGCTGGACCGAACGCCAGGAAAAACCGTCGTAAGCGCACCGCCATGTCCGCCGAATACACTTTCCCTGACACCGCCGCCAAGACGGCTGACGTCGCGGCGCCGGAGTTTCCGCCGAAGACGATGTCCATCAGCATGGGGCCGTCGCATCCGTCGACCCATGGCGTGCTGCGCCTGCAGATGGAACTCGACGGCGAGATCGTCACCAAGGCCGATCCGGTGGTCGGCTACCTGCACCGCGGCGACGAGAAGATCGCGGAGAACATGACCTACAACCAGTTCGTGCCCTACACGGACCGGTTGGACTACCTCGCGCCGCTGGCCAACAACGTCGCGTATGCCATCGCCGTCGAGCGCCTCGCCCGGCTCGAGGTGCCGCCGCGCTGCCAGGCGATCCGCGTGATCGTTTCCGAGCTGGCCCGCATCTCCTCGCATCTCATGGGCCTGGGCGCCTTCGGCATCGATGTGGGCGCCTGGACGGTGTTCCTCTACACGTTCACCGAGCGCGAAAAACTCTACCGGCTCTTCGAGGAACTCACTGGAGCACGCTTCACCACCAGCTACACGCGCATCGGCGGCGTGGCGCGCGACGTGCCCGAGGGCTGGACCGGTCGCGTGAATGCGTTTTGCGACCAGTTTCTCCCGATTCTCGAGGAGACGCTGGCGCTGCTCACCCGCAACCGGATCTTCCTCGACCGCACCGCGGGCATCGGCGTCATCGCGAAGGAGGACGCCATTGCCTACGGCCTCACCGGGCCCAACCTGCGCGGCTGCGGCGTGCCGCTCGACCTGCGCAAGGACCGGCCCTACTGCGGCTATGAGCAGTACGAGTTCGACGTGCCCGTCGGTTCCCGGGGCGACTGCTTCGACCGCTACCTCTGCCGCGGCGAGGAGATGCGCCAGTCGGTGCGGATCTTAAAGCAGGCCCTGAAGAATTTTCCTGGGGGCGAGTGGTACGCGAAGGATGCGAAGCGCATTTTTGCCCCGCCCAAGGACAAGATCCTCACGAGCATGGAGGAACTCATTCAGAACTTCATGCTCGTCACCGAGGGGCCGCAGATGCCGCCGGGAGAGGTCTATTTCGAGGCCGAAAATCCCAAGGGCGCGCTCGGCTTCTACGTGGTGTCGAAGGGCGGCGGGGTGCCGTGGCGCCTGAAGATCCGCAGCCCGTCGTTCTGCAACCTCAGCATCCTCCCGAAGGTGTGCGTCGGTGTGATGATCGCCGACATCGTCTCCATCCTCGGCTCATTCGATTTCGTGATGGGCGAATGCGACCGGTGACCTTGCCAGCCCAACCCCTGCCGTGAATCTCTCGCCCGCAACCCTGCAGAAGATCGACGAGGTCATCACGCACTACCCGGTGAAACGGAGTGCGGCGCTGCCCCTGCTGCACCTCGTGCAGGAGGCGCAGGGCTGGATTTCGCCGGAAGCCGTCGAGTGGATCGCCCGGAAGCTCGAGCTGCCGCCGATCAACGTTCACGAACTGGTCACCTTCTACCCAATGTTCCGGCAGCAGCCCATCGGCCGCCGGCACATCAAGGTTTGTCGCACCCTGTCCTGCGCGCTCGTCGGCGGCCGCCAGGTCTGCGAGGAGTTCCGGAAACAGTTCGACTGCCCGCCGGGGGCAACGTCCGCGGACGGGGAGGTGACCATCGAGTTCGTCGAATGCCTCGCGAGCTGCGGCACCGGACCGGTGCTGATGATCGACGAGGAACTCCACGAAAACGTCGACCTTGCCAAGGCGCAGGCGCTGGCCGCCCGCATCAAACAGGAAGCCGCCGCGCGGCCGTCCATGAACCACCCGGCGTCATCCCGATGATCCCCCCTCCGGCCACCGACCTGTTATTCACCTACGGCACACTCCGCCGCGCCGCGGGGCACGCCGCGCACCGACTGCTGGCCGACAGCGCGGAGATCGTCGGCCACGGTTTTGTGCGCGGGCGGCTTTATCAGGCGACCGATTTTCCCGTGCTGGTGCCCGATCCCGAGGGCGTCGAGGTGACCGGTGAGGTTTACCGCGTGTTCGCCCCGCAGGCGGTTTTCGTGCGGCTCGACCAGTACGAGGGGTTCGATACGGCCTCGCCCGATACGAGCGAATTCCGCCGCGACCTGGTGCAGGTCGCCATGAGCGACGGCCGCACCGTCACCGCCTGGGCCTACATCTACCAGCGCCCCCTGTTCGATCTGCAGCCGATCCCGCACGGTGACTACGCGAAATACCTCCGCGAGGAGGCCGGGCCTGCGTCCGGCTGATCACCATCATCCCACCGACGACTTTATCCGCCATGCCGCACCCCGCCGAACGCCGCCTCGTCTTCCGCCACATCGACGAGCCCGGCTACACTCCCGATCTCCCGTGCTATCTCCGGCACCGGGGTTACGAGGTGTTGCGGAAATCCGTCGCGCGCAAACCGGAGGAGCTCGTCGACGAGGTGAAGAAGTCCGGCCTGCGCGGGCGGGGCGGCGCCGGTTTCCCCTGCGGCGTCAAGTGGAGCCTGGTCGACCGTCGGAGCGGCAAGCCCGTCTACCTGATTGCCAACGCCGACGAGTCCGAACCCGGCACATTCAAGGACCGCTACATCATCCACCAGGATCCGCACCAGCTCATCGAGGGGATCATGATCGCCTGCTGGGCGAACCAGGTGAAGCAGGCCTACATCTACATCCGCGGTGAGTTCCCCCAGGGTGCGCGCCTCTTCGAAACTGCCATCGCCGAGGCGCGGGCGCAGCGGCTGGTCGGCCCGGACATCCTCGGCACCGGCTATTCGTGCGAAATCCACGTGCATCGCGGCGCCGGCGCCTACATCTGCGGCGAGGAAACCGGCCTCATCGAGTCGCTCGAGGGCAAGCGCCCGTATCCGCGCATCAAGCCGCCGTATTTTCCGGCGGTCCTCGGACTCTACCAGTGCCCGACCATCGTCAACAACGTGGAGACCCTCTGCAATGTGAAGCACATCGCCGACATGGGCGGCGAGGCCTATGCCAAGATCGGCACGCTCAACAACACCGGCACGCGCCTGCTTTGTGTGAGCGGCCATGTGCGGCGGCCGGGCTACTTCGAGGTCGAGTCCGGCAAGATCACACTGGGACAGTTGCTGAACGACCTTTGCGGCGGGCCGCCGCCCGGGCGGAAATTCAAGGCCGTCATTCCCGGCGGTTCCTCGTCGAAAATCCTCCGGTTCGGCGAACGGTTTAAAGTCCGGCAGCGGGATGGCTCCACGGCTGACTGGGGCGTGGAGGACATCCCGATGGACTTCGACTCACTGACCGCGTGCGGTTCGATGAGCGGCTCCGGCGGCCTCATTGTCATGGATGACTCGGTCGACATGGTCGCCGCGCTCGCCAACCTCAACGCCTTCTACGCCCACGAAAGCTGCGGCCAGTGCACGCCCTGTCGCGAAGGTTCGCTCTGGATGAAGAAAATCACCACCCGCATGGTGCGCGGCGACGTCCGCCCCCAGGACGGCGAGCTGCTCAAGAGCGTGGCCGACCAGATCGCCGGCCGCACCGTCTGCCCGTTCGGCGAGGCCTGCGCCTGGCCCACGCAGAGCTTCGTGCAGAAGTTCGGCGAG
>Ga0182021_10009813_pt1 | contig 11349 bp, 6 predicted proteins | sample 612E3MmetaG_FD_120493 | JGI IMG/M metagenome (GOLD analysis project Ga0182021, IMG submission 120493) | Permafrost microbial communities from Stordalen Mire, Sweden - 612E3M metaG (Illumina Assembly) | ecosystem: Environmental > Terrestrial > Soil > Wetlands > Permafrost | place: Sweden...
AAACCGCGCCAAAACAGCGCCGCTTGCATCGCGCATAGCAACGGGGCGCGGGCCTGAGCAAACGGATCCAGCGTATCTCATTGAAAAGCCGCCAGAGTCTTGGGCTGCTGCCGGGCACTGCGAAATAGTTGAGAGGCCGCTTGAGGAGCGTGTTCGGTCAATCTCCGGTTACGGAGCCAATCCATGGACAGCCCTGCCCGCATTGCGCCACGCTTTGGCCTGGGAAAAACAGTCCCATGCCAAGTTGAGAATTGCCGATGACGCTCGCCTTGAAGATGTGTTTAAGCTGGTGAAGGTCCAGAATGCGCACTAAAGGTCATGAGATCGTTGTAAGCGGCCTGCCCGTGGAATTGTGGCTCGTGTATTCCGTTCAGCGCAAATTTGCTGCCATTTCCTGCCACCGCTTCGTCCCACATGCGCCGGATTTGTACTCATACGGTCCGTGCGCGCGCGTTTGGCGGCACGGAGGCTTGGCTTGAATGCTGCATCGATGAAGCGGCGACGGAGCGCCGCACCCGCGGTGGTCTGCATGGCCGCCACGGCGGCACCAAGCGCGCCTGGGCTTGAGCGCGGCGATAAAGCTATCGAAAGCGGCGGCAAGCCGCTTGCGAGTTCTGCCTTGGTCAGGGTGCGTGGCTTGCACGAGGGGTAGCCGGGCTGACCGCTTAGGCAATGTAAACTTGGGGCGTGGGATGTGGGTTGGTATCGTTTTGGGGATATTGATTGGGGCGGCCTCCGGTTCGCTTCCGGCCGTGGCGATCATGGCGATCGTTGGCGGCGCGGTTGGCCGGGCGGTGTCTCGGTCGCTCGCAAAGGAAGCTGCCGGCGATAGTGCAAAGCCAGAGGAATCGAAGCGCGAGCTGGAAGCTTTGAGGGAGCAGGTGCGTCAGGCGAACCGGCGCATCGATCAGCTTGAGATGCGGCTGCATGAGGCGGGAATTCCCGAGGCTGCCGCCTGGTGGCAAGCAACACCGGAGGCAGTGACGCCGCCACAAGCTGCCGCCCAAGAGCCGCGCGAGGTGCTTCCAGCCGAAGATGACGAACTGTCCGGGCATACTCTGGCCACCGCCGGGGAGACAGGTTCCAGTCCGCCTGCCGGAGCCATAGTGCTCGGAGCGACAGGCATCCCGATTGTATATTCGGCACCGGAGGAGGTTGCGGCAAGCGGCGAAACCGCCAGCGAGACGGCTTCCGAACCCCCCCCCAGCCAGCAGCCTGCCTGGGACCGCTTCGATGATCGAAACGCCGAACCGCCAGCCCCGGCAATACCGGCGTGGCTCTCCGAATTCACCGCCCGCTGGATCACCGGCGGCAATCCGCTCGTCAAGATCGGTGTGCTGATCCTCTTCCTCGGCCTGGCCTTCCTGCTGCGCTATGTCGCCGAGCACACCACCGTGCGGATCGAATTCCGCTACGCGGGCGTGGCGGCTGCCGGCATCGCCCTGCTGCTGGCCGGCTGGCGCTGGCGCCACAGGGAGGACAGCTACGGCCTGACCCTGCAAGGGGCGGGCATCGGCGTCCTTTATCTGACGACGCTGGCCGGCATGAAATTGCATCCGCTGATCCCTCCGGAGGCCGGTTTTGCGATGCTGACCGGCGTCGCGGTCTTCGCAGCCCTGCTCGCCATCCTGCAAGATGCGCTGACGCTGGCACTCGCCGCTTCGCTGGGCGGTTTCGCCGCGCCGGTTCTGGCATCCAGCGGCAGCGAGCACCATCTAGGGTTCTTCGCCTATTTGACGGTCCTGAACCTCGGCATCGCGGTTATAGCTTGGTTCAAGGCGTGGCGGCTGCTGAACCTCACCGGCTTCTTCTGTACCGCTTTCCTGGTGGCCTCCTGGGGAGCGAAATATTATGAGCCGGCGTTGTTCAGCCTCGCCGAGCCCTTCCTGCTTTCGCTGTTTGTGCTCTACGTGCTGATCGCCTTTCTCTTCGCGCGGCGCACGCTGGCGGATGCACCGGCGGATTCCGGCGCTTCCTTCGAGGAGCACGTCCAGCAGGCGGCACCTCAGGTCAGCTCTGTCGATGCCTCGCTGGTGTTCGGCGTGCCGATGTCGGTCTTCGGCATGCAGTACCAGATGGTGCGCGGCTTCGAGAATGGCCCGGCTTTCAGCGCACTCGGTTTTGGGCTGGCCTACATCTTCCTGGCCTACGTGCTGTTCCGCCGCACCGGCATGCGCTATGCGCTCTTGAGCGAGACAATGATTGCGCTTGCTGTCATTTTCGGCAGCCTGTCCATCCCGCTCGGACTGGAAGGCACGTGGACCTCCGCGGGCTGGGCAATCGAAGCGGCGGGCGTGTTTTGGGTCGGGATGCGCCAGCAAAAGGTCCACGCGCGGCTGTTCGGCCTGCTTTTGCTGATCGGGTCGGCAGTGTTCTTTGTCCGGGAGCTAACCCCGGGCGGCGATGCCACCGTGCTTGGCGGCTCCTGGTTCGGCTGTCTGATGCTCGCCTTGTCGGCATGGTGGTGTTATCGCCTGCTACGCGGGGCGCCTGCCGGGCACCTGCACGGCTTCGAGCAATATCTGCGCCCCTGGCTGTTGGCTGCCGGCTGCCTTTTCGCCGCGCTGATGCCGTTCCTGCTGCTTCAGATGAATTGGGCCAGCACGGCGCTGGCCCTCCTCGGCGCACTGGCTGTCGTTGCGGCCCGGCCTATCGCTGAGCGCCACCTGATCGGCTGGGGATGCGTTTACCAGTTGCTGGCGGGCGGGCTCTATCTGCGCACGTTGCAAAGTGCGGATGGCGGGACAGCCCTGGCCAACGGCTGGATGGGCCTCTTCACCGCCGGCCTGATAGGTGTTGCCCTTCTGGTTGCTGCTTGGACGGTGTTGCGCCAGCAAGACCGGGAGGACGGCGGGGCAAACGCTCTTGGCGGGCTGACCGCCCTGGTTCTGCTGGGCGGCTTGGCATTTATCAACCTGGCGCCGCTTTTCGTCCTTCCCTGGCGCTTCGGGGCGATGGTCTGGCCCGTGACCGGCGTTGCCACGCTTTGGTGGGCGATCCGCAGCCGGCAAAGGGCGGCGCTTGCCTTTGCGCTCGGGTTGCAGCTCGTAGCCGGCGCTGTCAGCCTGGGCAGCCACCTGACCTTGCTCGGAGGCATGCGCACTCCGATCGACGCAACGCCCTTTATGCACAGCGGCTTCTTGAGTCCGCTGCTGATCGGCGTGGCCGCCTTCATTGCCGCCCGGCTGCTGCATCGCCGGGAGGACGAACCGTTGTCCACCGCACTTGGCTGGGGCGCAATGTCCTGGTCGGCCGTCTGGTGGGCCTTTGCCTGGGAAGCCGAGTTGAACCGGCTACTGCCCCAGGAAGCGCTTGCGCCGTGCCTCATTGGGCTCACCGCGACTACCGCCGGATTGTGGGGGATGCTGGCCAGGTTTGGAAACTGGAGGCAAGTGGGGCAGGCAACCATCGCCTATCTGCCGGTGCTGGCGCTGCTGCTTGCCTACCAGCTAGAGGCGGATGCCTGGCACCCGCTGGAAGGCTGGGGTGCCTTGTTCTGGCCAGCAGCCCTCTTCATGCACGGACTTCTGCTGCGCGGTCAGAAGAGCTGGCTGCCGGCCGGACTGCAAGGGGCGGTGCACGCCGCCGGCGTCTGGCTGTTCGTCGTGATCGCGGCGCTGGAGTTGCACTGGCAACTGGCGCACATGGGCGGCGCCGATAGCACCTGGGCGATGCTCGGCTGGCTGCTTGCGCCGCTCGCCTACCTGTGGGCCATGAGCAGCGGGACACTGCGCCGGATTTGGCCGCTTCGCGATTTCCGGGATGCCTATGCGGTGGCCGGAGCCTTGCCGGTGACGGTTTTCCTCCTCGGCTGGACCGGGGCGAGCGCACTTATAGGCGAAGGCGCGGCGCCCCTGCCCTATATTCCGTTGCTCAACCCGCTGGAAACCGGCCAGATCGCGGTTCTGCTCGGGATTGCGCTCTGGTGGCGTTCGCTGCACGATCGCCGGGTGTTCCGGGAAAACGGCGCGATCCTGGCTGCCGTTCTGGGGGCTACAGCCCTTATGGCCATCAGCAGCGCGGTGGCGCGTACCTGTCACCTGTGGGGCGGCGTTCCTTGGGAATTGCCTGCCTTGCAGAACTCGATGCTGGTGCAGACCTCATTGTCCATCGTCTGGGGCACCATCGCCATCGGTTCGATGCTAACCGGCCATCGCGCCGGCGTGCGCGGGGTCTGGATTGCGGGAGCGGCCCTGATTGCGGCGGTAATAGGCAAGCTGTTCCTTGTCGAACTGGCGGCGCATGGCAGTGTCGAGCGCATCGTATCCTTTATCGGGGTCGGTTTGCTGTTGCTGCTGGTTGGCTATTTCGCTCCTCTGCCACCCCGGCATGGCGCGGAAGAGGGCGAAGCGCTGGAACGGCAAACCTCCAGTGAGGCACCATGAAAACAGCGATTGCTTTGATCCTTTCCGCGTTCGTTGCCACTTCCGCCGCGGCGCAGACGCCGCCGCGGCCGGAGGACTTTGCCTATCGGGGCGCTATCGAAATCGGCGGCACTGGACCGTTCCATCAGTTGACCCTGCCGCTGGCTGTGTATCAGGGTGCGGCCAGCGCGGGCCTTGCCGATTTGCGGGTGTTCAACGGGCAGGGCGAACTGGTGCCATACGCTTTGCTGCTCAATGAAGCGCAAAGCGTCACGAACCAGACCGAGAGTGCCGCGCCGTTTTTCCCGCTGCCCGTGCCTGGCAAGGATTCTCAAGGAGCGGGCGGCATATCGGTGACCGTACGCCAGTCCGCCGATGGGAGCCTTGTTTCCGTCCGGCAGCAGGCGGCGGCCAAGGCGGAGCCGGGCGGCATGGCCGGAGGTGCTGTCATCGACGCCAACGCGCTAAAGGGCCGCAGCATCCGCTCGCTTCGCCTGGTTACCGGGGCCAGTGCCGTGCCTTTCCATTCCTTCAAGCTTGAAAGCAGCCAGGATCTGCAGCACTGGCAAATGCTTAAGCACGACGGCCAACTGGTGCATCTGGAACATTCCGGCCATCGTGTCGACAGCGACCGCGTTGAATGGGACAGCGGCGCCAGCCGGTATTTGCGGCTGCTCTGGGACGATCCCAAGCAGGCGCCTGAAATCAAGTCGGTGTTCCTTGGCACCGTGGAAAGCAGCGTCAATCAGCCGGTTCGCATCTGGTCGGAGGAGATGGCGCCGCTACCCGCCCAGCCCGGCATATTCGAATACGCATGGGCCGGGCAAATGCCGCTGGAGAAGGTCCGGATCAACCTGCCGCAGATCAATACGCTGGCCCCTTTGGACATTCAATATCTCCCCCTACAACAGCGCCACGCGCCGCAGCTTGGCTGGCATCGCCGCCGTGAGGAGGCGCGCTGGGTGAACCTGACGCAAACAGTGGTCTACCGGCTGCAAGCACCGCAGGGCGAAGTGAAGTCCGCCGATATCGAGTTGTACGGCACGGTGGCAAATCGCTTACGCTTGGTGACGAATGCCCGCAGCGGAGGTATGGGCACCACGCCGCCAGCCTTGCAAATCGGTTTCGTACCGCATGTGCTGGTTTTCCTGGCGCGGGGAAATGGCCCCTTCACGCTTGCTTGGGGTGCCAGCCGAATCGAACCGGCCAACCTGCCGCTGTCAACCTTGGTGCCTGGCTACGACGCAAAGGCCCCTCTGAACGCAGGTCCAGCCAGCCTGCCTCCATCCGGTATCGTTCAAGTCAAGCCAACCCCACTGGCTGGCAATGCCGCGCCGGAAACGTCATCCCCGCCCACCAAATGTATTTTGTGGGCTGTGCTGTTGGGCGGCTTGCTCGTGCTCGCCGGTATGGCGCGGTCGCTGATCCAGCAACTGCGCCAACCCCCGAAAGCGAAGCCCTGAGTCCAAAGGCCTGGAGGGGAAGCAGGCCTTTATGCGTCTCCAGAGACTTTCACGTCTTTGGCCGCCATGGGGGGGCCTCCGGCTTTTCGACAGGCAGACGCTCCCGCAAAGCAGGTTCTATAAGCAAATCTTGAGGGTATCGCTGAAGGCGAGTCCCGGGGAGTATAGTATCAGAAAGTCTTTTTCTTACCGCCCGCATTCGGGGTCGAGTTTGTCTTTGTCAGATTTGGTGCGAAAGACGCAGCCACCGATTCTTTGGGCTTCACCGCTTTAGGCTTTTTGGCTTCGCGGTTGCTTCGCTTTTGGCCTTTTGACATGGCGTTTCCTGGTTGGTGAGATTGGTTCGAATTTCGGAGTGCGGGTAACAACGCGCCGGGTCAGTGGCGCCCGCGAAGTCCGCAGTCTATTGCTGGGGCGTCAAATCGCTTTCGGTAACGACACGCTCGTGCCGTTCCTCAGCATTTTTTATGCGGTAACGCGGCTCAACTTGAAAACCGGACGCCGGCATAAGGTGACGAACCTCGCAATTTCCCGAAATTGCATTTTGTATACTGCTTGGAGCGAAATGGACTATTTGACCGACGGCGAATTTGTGAGACAAATCTGCCTCCTCCAGGCTGGAGTTAAACGAGATGTTCCGCGATAGAAGCTTTGGTACCGCGAAACCGGCTGATGTCTGTCCGGGACGAAAAACAGGCGGCAATCGTACCGCCATCCGCAAACTCCTTTCTTGAGACTGGAATAAATATGTTTCAAGAAATGAATAGTTCTTGCTGGAATTTGACATATTTCAATTTGCTCATCGAACGTATATCGGGAGAGCGTCTCGATAGGGCAAGCGTCGATTAGAAAAATATTTTCAAGCCAATTCAGGTGCTAAAGCACAAAAAAGTACCATCGGGAGCTACCTAATGCCAAGAGCCGCAGGTGGAACCTGTCCATGGGTGGAAACGCCCGGCAAACCAGATAACCAAGAGAACGCAATATTTTCCGGCGCGCCCGCGCCGTTTCAACACGCAGGGCCATTATCGCGGGGTGACGGCACCTTCACGATATATTACTGACATTGCGTTTCCATGCAATGAATAAAGTTGCAAATAGTGCTTGTATTTTATCGGCGCCGGGCCACATTAACCGAACCACGTATAGAAATAATCGACGATACGCAAACAATATTATCTTTTGCAATCGAGATTGCGCCCTCGCACAGCTTAGCTGCGCAAGTAAAAACTCGCGCTTGCAGGGATTTTGTACGGCGTGAACAGCTAGCCCGTGTGTCCTACAAATTTGGCGGCTTTTGCCTGGAGCGGCCTGTGTCACCGGAACGGTGAAATCAGGTTATCTGCCCGGGCGCCTCAGGCCGCAAGCTCGCCCATAACGGCCGGGTCTTCGATCTCAGGCTATTGGGGAAGGAGCGCTCGCAAACCAGGAGAAAAACGTGACGATCGAACATGCCCGCATGCAGGTCGTACACAAACCCTGGGGAAGCACCGATCTCCAGCCTTGGAGCGAGCTTGAGGGCGACGGCATCCCGATAGGCGAACTGTGGTTTCAACGTGCCGATCCGGCCGCGCCATCCCCCGCATTGCTGCTCAAGCTGCTGTTCACGAACGAGACGCTCTCCATCCAGGTTCACCCGGACGACGCTTTCGCGCAGTCAATCGGCATGGCGCACGGCAAGACCGAGGCTTGGTATATTCTTTCCGCGACGCCCGGCGCCGAAGTTGCCGTCGGACTGAAGGGGCAGCTTAGCGCCGCGCAATTGCGAGCGTCCATCGAGGACGGGTCGATTGCAGATCTGGTTCAATGGCACTTGGTCCAGCAGGACGATGCCGTTTTTGTCCCCGCCGGCACAATTCACGCCATCGGCCCCGGACTGGTGATTGCCGAGATCCAGCAGCGAAGCGACGCTACCTTCCGTCTTTTCGATTATGGCCGCCAGCGCGAGGTTCACGCCGGTAACGCTGTGGCGGCCGCACATGCAGGGCCGGCAGAATGCCAATCCATTCAAAGACGCCTCACCGATGCCAGAACCCTGCTGGTCGCCAGCCCGCATTTCGTACTTGAGCGGATCGACCTCTTATCGAAATCGAACTGGGAGCTTCACGCCCGGCACGAGACGTGGCTCCTTGTCCTTGAAGGCCACGCCAGGATCGGGCTGATGAATACATTCGCCGGCGAAGCGATGTTCCTGGAAGCGGAGGACACCAGCATCGAGGTTGGTGCCGAAGGCCTGAAGGGACTGTTGGCCTATTTGGCCACCGAGCCCAGTACCAGCCTTTTGCAAGGCTGGGAAAGACATCAAGGGAGTTCTCCGGCACACCGTTTTTCGCAGCCTCCCCTTCTTCACCGGACAATAGCGGCTCCGCCGGTCCGCTCAACGGAGGCCCGGCCATGACCCAGCTCAGCCGCATAGCATTCATCGGGAATTCACTGCCGCGCCACTGCGGGATCGCCACCTTCACGACCGATCTGCAACAGGCGATTGCGGCGTCCAGCGCGGACGTGGAAACCTGCATAGTGGCGATGACCGACAACGGTAACGCCTACGACTACCCTTCCGCCGTCCACCATCAGATCAGGGACGAAAAGATCGAGGATTACGTGCGCGCGGCCGGTTTCCTGAACGCGGGCCGGTTCGACGCCGTTTCCCTCCAGCACGAATTTGGGATTTTCGGCGGTGAGGCAGGCAGCCACATCATGGCGCTGCTTTCGCGGCTGACCATGCCGGTCATCACGACGCTGCATACGGTTCTCGCCGAGCCGGCACCGGCATACCGCGATGTTCTGGACCGGGTTGTGGATGCGTCGTCGCGAATCGTCGTGATGGCGGAGAAAGGCCGCAAGCTGCTACGCGCCGTATACCAAGTACCGGCGGAGAAGATTGAGGTCATACCGCACGGTATTCCCGGCTTTGCGTTCATCGAGCCTGACCAGGCGAAGGCCAGATTCGGCTTCAGCGGCAAGCCGGTCATCCTGACGTTCGGCCTTCTTTCTCCCAGCAAGGGCATTGAAGTCATGATCGACGCGATGCCCTCGATCCTGAAGAGCAGCCCCGATGCGGTGTATATCGTTCTGGGGGCGACGCACCCCCATCTCGTCCGGGATCAGGGCGAGGTCTACCGCGAGAGCCTCGTTGCGCGTGTTCGCGAACTCGGTATCGAGAACCACGTCGTATTCCTCGATCAATTCGTCGATAAACCGACGCTGCTCGCCTACATCTCGATGTGCGACGTCTACGTCACGCCATATCTCAACGAGGCGCAGATGACGTCGGGCACATTGGCCTACAGCTTCGGGCTGGGAAAGGCGGTCGTCTCGACGCCCTATTGGCACGCGCGGGAATTGCTGGCCGGCGGACATGGCATACTGGTTCCATTCGGCGACGCCGCCGCCATCGGTAGCGAGATCGCGGCATTGCTAACCAGCGATACCCGGCGGCAGGCCATGCGCGAACGCGCCTATGCGAGCAGCCGCTCGATGACATGGGAGCGAAACGCAGAGCGCCACCTTGCCGCGTTCGAAAGCGGGCGGCGGGCGCACCGGCCGCGGGCGATCTTGCGGACCGGCCAAAGCGTGCCCCCTCGCGGCGGCCACGCTGCGCCAGAGATGCGCATCGGCCATTTTCTGTCCATGTGCGACGGCACCGGGCTCTTCCAGCACGCGGTCCATTGCGTGCCTGACCGTTCCCACGGCTATTGCGTCGATGACAATGCCCGGGCGCTGCTATTGGCTTGCGCGCTTAACAATCCAAGTGAGGAACGCCTGCCGGAAGCATTGACGGCCCGGCTGGCGGGGTTCGTCCAGCATGCCTGGAATCCAGACACGAGGCGGTTTCGCAACTTCATGAGCTTCGACCGGCGTTGGCTCGAAGACCGCGGCTCGGAGGACAGCCACGGGCGAACTCTTTGGGCCTTGGGCGAGTGCGCACGCAGCGACGCCAGTGCATCGCGAAGGCGCTGGTCCGCCTCCCTGTTCGCCGAAGCACTGCCGGCTGTGGAGGCATTTCGCTCACCACGCGCTTGGGCTTTTACTTTGCTCGGGTTGGATGCCTATTGCGAAGCCGTTCCAAGCGACTCCCTTGCCGGACGCATCCGTCATCTTCTGGCTGACAGGTTGATTTCCATGATGCGGGTGGTGGAGACGAGGGACTGGGTATGGTTCGAGGATGGACTTGCCTACGACAACGCCCGTTTGCCCCAGTCCCTGATCGTTACGGGGATTTCCACAGGGGTACCCGATTACGTCGATGCCGGATTGCGATCCTTGCGCTGGCTCATGACGATACAAAGAGCGCCATCGGGCTGTTTCAGACCTGTCGGCTCGGATAGCTTCGGCCACAAGCGGAAGCAGCCAAAGCCGTTCGATCAGCAGCCTTTGGAGGCCACGGCGACAATCTCAGCCTGCCTTGCGGCTTGGCGTGCGGACGGCAATCCCGAATGGAAGGCAGGTGCCGCGCGCGCATTCGCATGGTTCCTCGGCAACAACGATCTCTCGATGTCTCTAGCCGATCTGGAGACGGGGAGCTGCCGGGATGGGCTGCATTGCGACCGGCCGAACGAGAACAGAGGCGGCGAATCCACCGTGTCCTATCTACTCAGCCTCGCGGAGATCCGCCAGCTTGCGCGCGCCAGTGGGGATCGTGCGAACCTCGTACCATTTCCGGAGTTGCGCGTGCAAATTTCCTAAGTGCCCATTCAAACCGGCCGTCCCGAAGCGCCAGGACGGCTAAAATCGAGGGTATTGTGCCAAAAGCCACTTTCCTGAACCGTCAGGCTCTCTATCTGCGCCCCGATCCGGCCAGGGTCGTCGTGCGCCCGTTCAAGCCGGCGACCGAACCGCGGGATCTCAACCCCGCCGACAAGAGGCGGGCGAACCATATCGTCGACCGCGTTCTAGGGCTTGATCCCGAGACGGCGCGCAGTCAACTTGCTGAAATTCTAGAGAATTTTCAAGGCCGGCACCGCCACCTGCTAAGAACGTTCGAGGCGCGTGCCGGCGAAATGGAAGACGCCTTTGCCACGCATGCCGATTTCACCAAGATACAGCGTCAACTGGTCGGTGCTTATTTCGTGCATGAATATTCCTTTGAAGCATCGGCATTATTCAATCCGAGCATTGTCGCGCATCCCGATCAGTCCGGCGCGCCGGAAGGCGGGCTCCGCTTCATCCTAAGCCTTCGCGCTGTGGGTGAAGGGCATATTTCATCGCTGACGTTTCGATCCGGGTCCATTGCGGCCGACGGCAGCGTAAGCGTCGATCCGAGCGCCCGTCTTGCCTCAATTCCCAAAGTGCGAAGCCGGGTCTCGCGTCCGGATGGGGAAGATGTCGAGGTGGTCTTCGAGCCGGACGAGGATATCAGCGAGCGAGTGATCTTTCCGGTTACCGCATCCCAGTCGAACGGGATTGAGGATGCCCGCTTCGTGGAATTCAACGATAACGGGCGGAAAATATTCTATGCAACATACACCGCCTACACCGGCTTGGCGATACGATCCGAGTTGATCGAAACCACCGACTTC
>Ga0182021_10009815_pt1 | contig 11348 bp, 8 predicted proteins | sample 612E3MmetaG_FD_120493 | JGI IMG/M metagenome (GOLD analysis project Ga0182021, IMG submission 120493) | Permafrost microbial communities from Stordalen Mire, Sweden - 612E3M metaG (Illumina Assembly) | ecosystem: Environmental > Terrestrial > Soil > Wetlands > Permafrost | place: Sweden...
CGGCCGCGGAGCACCTCGCTCTCGGTCCACCCGAAGACCTGGGCGGCGGCCGGGTTCCAACGGATGATCCGGTTACTCTCGTCCACGCACCAGACGGGGTAGGGGAAGGAGCCTATCAGCGCGGCGGCCAATCCCGCAGCCTCTTGGCATTCCCGTTCGGCCCGCTCCCCGGCGAACCGGGCCGCCAGTTGACCGCGGCACAGCACCAGCGCCTGGACGATAGTGGGCGCCGCCGCACCGGGCACGGCCGGCACCAGCCGCAACTCGGCCACCAGCCGGTCGCCCTCGCGGACCGGCACCACGAACACCGACTCGCCACCCTTCGTCGTAGCGAACCCGGCATCATTCCCACCGGGCCGGGACGTGCGCCGCAGCGAAGCCAGAAGATCCGCGGGCACGTTCCTCTGCCCCACGAGCCGGACCTCCCCGGGCTCCTCGAAGGCCAGGTAGGCTGCTCCCCCAGTGAACCCGTCCAGCTCGAGGACGGCGTCCAGCACCTGCTCCAGCATCTTCGGCAGGGGCGCGCGCTCCACGGCAGCCGTGACCCGCTCGCCGAACCGGCCGATCTGGCGCAGGAACACCGCGTCGGTGATGTCGCTCACGACCTCGGTGAACCCGATGACCTTCTCGTCTGGATCGAAGACCGGCTCCGTCTGGATGAGCGCGAAGAACCGGGAGCCGTCCGGCCGCCTGCCCTCCGTCTCGGACTCCGCGGTCAGACCGGTGGCCAGCGTACGCACCCCGGGGCACCCCGGGCAGACGTCATCGCGGCCGGCTATCTCCCGGTAGCACTTCCTGCCGAGCAGTTCGGCGGTCTCGCGGCCCATGTAGCCGGCGTTCTCTGGTGCAACCGCCATGAGGTTGAGGTCTGCGGAGACGACGTTGACGCCCTGCCCCGCGGCCCTGCGCGGCACGAGCCCGCGGACGGCCAGGGCCGCTACAGCCTGGGCGGGCTCCACCGCCGGATCGACGGCCACCACCAAGACGCCCTCTACCCTGCCCCCCGCACCCATCAGTGGGTCTGCATGGAGCATCTGCGGTTCGAACTCGTTCCACGTCATCTGCTTCTCGCGCGGCTGCCGCCTCTCCAGCGCGACGAGGACCGGACACTCAGGACAGAGGGTGGTGCGCCCATGGACAGCGCGATAGCAGCGGCGCCCGCGCAGATCTTTGCCCTGCACCCGGGCGATGGACGCCAGCGCCGAGCTGCACCAGCGGATGTGCATGTCAGGGCTCATGTACATGGCCCGGAGCCCGGGGACCGAGGAGAGGGCCGCCGGCAGGTCGTCGGCTGTAAGGTCGTCCGTGCCAGGGAGGCCGGTCGGGATGTCCGCGCCCGAGGCGCCGGCCGGGCTTGCCAACGCGGCCAGCAAGTCGTCGAGCGCCCGCGCCAAGTCGCCGAGCGGGCCGTCCCCGTCGGGGCTCCGATCGCTCCAGCGGGAGCAGAACGATCTCAGGTCGAGCAGGGCTTTCCGGGTGCGTTGGTCCATGATGGGTCGCCCGAAGATACCACGGTGTGAGTCAGTCGTCCCACGTGGCGGCACATTCCGGGGCGGGGCTGCAAAAGCGTCCCAAACAGCCTGTTTCCAGAGTACGATACGGTCCTCCAGAGTCTGTCCCTGCGCTTGTACGCAGTCCAGGAGGTCGGCCCGCATGGCGGAAGGCAAGATCGACAGGTTCACCACCTGCACCAACGGGGGCCCCCTGTTCGTGGATGTGCGGGATGGGCGCATCCTCCGCATGACCCCCGTGGAGTTCGACGAGAGCGATGCCGCTTCGTGGTCCATCGAGGCCCGGGGTCGCACGTTCACGCCGCCGCGCAAGACCACCGGTTCGCCCTACACCGTGGCGTACCGGTCGCTGGTCTACTCACCCAAGCGTATCCTCACCCCACTCAAGCGCGTGGACTTCGACCCCAACGGCGCTCCCGGCTCCACCGGCCCCGGCGGACGCAACCCGCAGAACCGCGGCGTGTCGGGATATGAACCCATCTCCTGGGACGAAGCCCTCGACATCGTGGCCAACGAGATCAAGCGGGTCAAACGCGAGCATGGCCCGGGCGCCATCCTCAGCACGCCCAGCTCGCACCACATGTGGGGCAACATCGGCTACCGGCACAGCACGTACTTCCGTTTCATGAACCTCGTCGGGTTCACCTACGGCGAGCACAACCCCGACTCCTGGGAAGGCTGGCACTGGGGCGCCACGCACATGTGGGGCCAGAGCCACCGCCTAGGCCTGCCCGAACAGTACGACCTGCTGGAAGATGCGCTCAAGCACTGCGAGATGATCGTCTTCTGGTCGGCCGACCCTGAGGCCACCTGCGGCGGTATCTACGCCGCGTTCGAGAGCACGCCGCGCCGCGGCTGGCTCAAGGAGCTCGGGGTGAAGATGGTCGCCATCGATCCCTACTTCAACCATACCGCCGGCATGTGGGCCGACAAGTGGTTCGCTCCCCGCCCGGGCACCGACGTCGCGCTGGCGCTCGCCATCGCGCAGGTGTGGCTGACGGAGGGCACATACGACGAGGAATACGTGGCCTCGCGGACCGTGGGCTTCGACGAGTGGAAGGACTACGTTCTGGGAGACGGCGCCGACGGCGTCGTCAAGACGCCGGACTGGGCCGAGGCCGAGTCGGGCGTGCCCGCCCGCGATATTCGGGCGCTGGCACGCGAATGGGCGGCGAAGAAGACGATGGTCGCTCCGGGCAGTAACCACGGCATGGGCGGCGCCTGCCGCTCGGCCACCGGCAACGAGTGGACCCGGGCCATCGTGGCCCTGGCCGCGATGCAGGGAATGGGCAAGCCGGGCAGCAACATCTGGGCCACCACGACCGGCACGCCGGTGGACAACACCTTCGTCATGGACGGCTACGCCGAGGGCGGTATCTCCGGGGACGTGGACAATTCCGCCGCCGGCTTTCGCTGGGTGTACCGCATGTTCCCCGAGGGCGGCGCCACCCGCACCGCCCACCATTCCGCCGAAGGCCAGTCGGTCGACCGCCTGCGCATCCCCGAGGCCATGATGGGCGAGAAGCTCGAGTGGCGGGGCAGGGGGTTCTGCGGTAGCTCCATCGAGAGCCAGTTCAAACTCTACAAGTACCCGGCGTCCGGCTACTCGCCGGTGGCCATGTACTACCGCTACGGCGGCTCCTACCTGGGCACCATGACCGAGAGCAACCGCTTCGCCCGCGCTTACCGCGAGGGCACCGTCGAGTTCGTCGTCAACCAGAACGTGTGGTTCGAGGGTGAGACCAAGTTCGCCGACATCGTGTTGCCGGCCTGCACCAATCTGGAGCGCTGGGACATCGCCGAGTGGGCGAACTGCTCCGGTTACATCCCCGACTCGTACGGCATGTGCAACCACCGGGTGATCATGCTGCAGATGAAGTGCATCGAGCCGCTGGGCGAGTCCAAGTCCGACTACCAGATCTTCGCCGAGCTCTCCAAGCGGCTCGGCCTCTGGGAGATCTTCACCGCCGGCGGCAAGACCGAGTACGACTGGGTGAAGCAATCCTTCTACGCCTCCGACCTGCCGAAGGTCATCACCTGGGAAGAGTTCGCCAAGAAGGGTTACTACGTGGTGCCGCCGCGCCCGGCCGATTACGAGTCGACGCCCGCCTTCCGCTGGTTCGCCGAAGATCGCAAGCGCGACACGCCGGACTGGGGCCCGCACCCCGCCGATCAGGTGGAGCTCAAGGGTCTCCAGACGTCCACCGGCAAGATCGAGTTCGTCTCCTCCAGCCTCACCCGCTTCGAGAAGACCGACGTCGTAGACCCCGAGCGGCCTTCCCTGGGTCCGCAGTACATCGAGAGCTGGGAAGGTCACCACACCACCGATCTCACCGGGAAGTTCCCGCTCCAGATGATCTCGCCCCATCCGCGCTTCTCGTTCCACACCATGGGCGACGGGAAGCAGACCTGGCTCAACGAGGTGAAGGATCACCGGGTACTGGGCCAGGACGGTCACTACTACTGGATCATGCGCCTGAGTCCGGGCGACGCAGCTGCCCGCGGCGTCGCCGCCGGCGACCTCATCCGCGCCTACAATGACCGGGGCTCCGTGCTCCTGGCGGCGCAGGTCAGCGAGCGGGTGCGCCCCGGCGTGGTCCACTCCTACGAGAGCTGCGCCGACTACCTGCCTCTGGGCGAGCCCGGCCGCTCCACCGACCGCGCCGGCTGCGTGAACACGCTGACGTCCAAGCGCTATATCACCCCGACGTCCACCGCCATGGCGCCTAATTCGTGCCTGGTGCAAGTCGAGAAATGGGAGGGTCAAGAATGAAGAAGATCGACCTCGAGGTCCACTTCGCCACACAGGGTTGGGTGGACGCACTCACCGCCAACCCCGGCTATCCCAAGCTGGCCAACGACCCGGTGAGCGGCAACCGCCGCCTCTACTACCAGGCCGACGCCGCCGAGCCCTATCCGGACGCTCTTCTCGAGAAGCTGCTGGACATCGGCGCCGGGCGTATCGCCGCCATGGACGCCGCCGGCATCGACGTGGCCGTCCTGTCGCTGACGGCCCCGGGCATCGAGCAACTGGAGCCGAAGTGGGCCACCCGGCTCGCGCACGACGCCAACGACGAGCTGGCCGCCGCCATAGCGAAGTATCCCGACCGCTTCGTCGGCTACGCCGCGCTCTCCCCCAAAGACGCCGATGCCGCCTGCAAAGAGCTGGAGCGCTGCGTCAAGGAGCTGGGCTTCAAAGGCTGGAAGACACACTGCAACTACGGCGACTCCTACATCGACGAGAAGCAGTACTGGCCCATCCTGGCCAAATGCGCCGAACTGGACGTGCCCATCTACCTGCACCCGACCGTGCCCAAGATCAAGGAGTTCTGGACGTACGGCTTGGCGCTGGCCGGCCCGGGCTTCGGCTTCGGCATGGAGACGGCGCTCGTCATGTTCCGCCTCATCCTGAGCGGCGTGTTCGACGCGTATCCCAACCTCAAGGTGGGTGTGGGCCACTACGGTGAGGGCCTGCCATTCCTGCTCGACCGGGTGGACTTCTCCGCAAACTTCGCTCACGTGGCCGCCGACTCGGGCGCCTTCGTGGCGCTCAAGCGCAAGCCGAGCGATTACATGCGCACCAACATGTATGTCTCCACCAGCTGTAACTACCTGCCCGGCGCGTTTAATTGCTCCTGGAACGATCTGGGTAAAGAACACGTGGTACTCGGCACCGACTATCCGTATGGCAAGATGGACGAGTGCCTCGCCTTTCTGGAAGGCCGGGGCCTGTCGGACGCCGAGAAAGAGATGCTGTACGAGACGAACGCGGCCGCGCTGGGCATCACCGCCTGAAGCGCCGCGGGGACCTGACGACCGGGCGGCGGCCGGTGGCGCGCCGCCCCACAAGGAGGATAGTGTGAAACCTACTCGTGTCTCGCTGCTGGACGGCGGCTCGCTCGCTATCGACGGCTACAAGGTCTACTGGAACCGCGGCCCGAGCGGCGACATCCGCTTCCCGGTCTACTCCGTGCTCATCGACCACGAAGACGGTCTGATGCTCTACGACACCGGCTTTGACCTCATCCACATGCAGACCTTCGTCGCCGGCGACCAGCCTCTGCAGACCCCCGAGCAGACCTTGCCCGCGCAGTTGGCCAAGCTGGGCCTGAAGCCGACGGACGTCACCCACCTGCTGAGCTCCCACCTGCACATCGACCACGCCGGCGGCCATGAGTTCTTCCCCGGCGCGCTGTGCTACCTGCACGAGGCCGAGTACAAGCAGGCCCAGAAACCGGCGTTGTTCGAGCGTCTGAGCTACTCGGACCTCAGTTTCGACCCGGCTCTGGAAGCCGCCCGCGACGGCATCGACCTGGGCAGCGAGGGCGACGGCGACCGTGGCTCCAGCGTGAAATACAAGCTCATCAGCGGCGACTACGAGGTGGCCAAAGGCGTCCATCTCATCGAGACCCTGGGCCACGCAGCCGGCCACTACAGCCTGCTGGTGGAACTGAGCGGCCGCAAGCCCATGCTCTTCACGGGCGACGCGGCCATGACCCCCCGCAACTTGGAGATGATGGTCATCGGCGGCTTCCACCTCGACCCCGTGAAGGCGACCGACTCGCAGCTGAAGATCAAAGATCTCGCGGCCAAGACCGGCGCCGAGATCTTCTGCTCCCACAGCATGCCCGACTGGGACACCTGGAAGAAAGCGCCCGAGTGGTACGAGTAGGAGCGGCGGGGCGCCGACGTCGCGCCGCGCCCACTTTCTAGCGGCACCGTGCGGGGCCGGGGGGCTGCGCCGCCGCCTCAGCAGCCGTACAATGGCCCGATGAAACCCGCCCCGGCCCAGCTCGATGCCCTCATCTTCGACCTCGACGGTACCCTATGGGACGCCGCCGCCGCCTCCACCTATGGTTGGAACTTGGCGCTGCAGGAGATGGGCCGGTCGGAGCGGGTGACCGTCGAGGGCATCCGCTCGGTGTCCGGCCGCCCGTTCCCGGACTGCGCGGCCAGGCTGCTCCCGGCTATGGTGCCCATCCCGCAGGGCACGCTCGCACACCTCGAGGAGAGGGAGCGCGCGGGCATCGAACTCATCCCCGGCGAGCTCTACCCGGACGTCGCCGACGGCCTGCCCCGCTTGGCCGAGCGCTACCCCCTGTTTCTGGTGAGCAACTGCCCGGGCTGGTATCTGGAGGCGTTCTTCCGCCACCGCGGCCTGCAAGGGTGCTTCACCGGCTGGGATTGCTGGGGTCTTTCGGGGATCGCCAAATCCGGGATGCTTCTGAACCTGGCCGAGCGCCACCGCCTGGAGCGGGTGGTCTACGTGGGGGACACTGAGGGCGACCGCGCCGCGACCGAGGCCGCCGGAATGACGTTCGCGTTCGTCCGTTACGGGTTCGGTCAGGTCGATGATCAGCCGCTCTCGTTCGATGCATTCGCGGACCTGGTGCGTTACTTCTTGCTGCGTTAGCCTACTTTATCCGGCCGGGATGACCAACTTGTCGGCCGTCGATCGTGGGCCCCATGTAGCTTAGGCCGCTCAGAAGGCCGGATTCTCCGGCAACAGCCCGGTGCTGTCCGTCGCTCGTCCCGACATGATCACTTCCGCGCACGAACCTGCTCTCAAGCGGCCCCCAGTCCGTCGTGGCTCCTGTCGTGAAGTAGGCCTGCCGGCGTTGTGCCGGCCCCAGACCCAAAAGCCTTTCACCTTTCCTGCCGATAGAAGGAAGAGGAAACCGCAGAAAGGTGGGGCTTGGGGCGAATGGGCCGATCATTGCGTTCGAGAAGGCGATCCTCTCGCTTGGGGGACCGGGCTCCCATCTCGGCGGCTCTGCGCTCCGCGGGCCCACTCATCTGCGCTCTGGCACTCGGGCTAGGCGTCTTCTGGCTCGCCGCCCCGGCGCAGGCCGCCACCACGGGGATCACCATCCCCGGAGAGCTCACCACCACGACCGTCTTCAAACTGAGCCAGCCGGCGCAGACCCAGGTGGATGCGCTCACGGCTCAGGCCCAGGCTGCGGAGGCCGGCATCGCCTCCCTGAACGCCCAGCTGGACCAGAAGATCCAGGACTACTACCAGTGCCAGAGCGATCTCACCGCGGCCAACACCCGCTTGGCCGAGTTGCGGCGCATGGTGGGTGACGCCCAGGCCAAGAAGGCGCAGGCGCAGGCCATGCTCGCGGAGCGGCTGAAGTCCGTGTACATGTCCGGGGGCCGCGACCAGCTCCTGCAGATGATCCTGCTGGCGGACAGCCTGCAGGACCTGTACAACCGGATGCATCTGGTGAGCACGCTCACCGACCAGGACAACCAGATCATCTCCGACCTCCAGACCAGCTCCACCCGCCTGGATCTTCTGCTGAAGGCCACCGACGACCAGAGGCACGATCAGCAGGTCCTCGAGCGGCAGCTTTCCCAGCAAGCCGACGACATCCAGGTGACCATGACCCAGAGGCAGCAGGCGCTGGACGGTCTGAACGATCAGGTGAAAGCCATTGTCGAGGCGGACCGGCAGCAGCAACTGGCCGAGCAGGCCCGGATCGAAGCTGAGCTTCAGGCCAAACTGGCGGCGCAGCAGGCGGCGTTGCTGGCAGCTCAGCAGGCGGCGTTGCTGTCGGCCTCGCAGAATCAGGTCGGCAGCGGTATCCACCCGAAGGGCTCCAACGTCCTTGCGCCCGAGCAGATCGCCCTCGTCGCCCAGAGGGCGGGATTCACCGGGCAGAACCTGGAGGTCGCCGTGGCCGTCGCGCTCGCCGAATCCGGGGGCAATGTCAACGCCGAGGGCGACGTGGCCATCGGTGGCAGCTTCGGCCTGTGGCAGGTGTTCTGCATGGCGCATCCCACTCTGATCCCGCCGAGCGATCCGGACAGCGTCGCGTGGTACGACCCGTGGCAGAACGCCCGGTGGGCCTACCAGATCTCGGGCGGTAGCAACTGGCACCCGTGGTCCACGTACAAGCACGGGACGTATCAGGCGTTCATGGATGAGGCGCGGGCCGCGGTGGTCCTGCTCATCACCAACCCGTCTGCCATCACGCCGCCCAGCGGAAGCTGATACTACTTCACCGTGATCGTGCCTTTGATGTTCGAGTCGAGCAGGTCACGGTAGCCAAAGGTGCCGGCCTTCTTGAAGACTAACGTTGCCCGTTCCCCGAGCTTGGCTGCTTCGTTTACGCAGATAGGAAGCGACCGCCGGGAGGGTGACTGATGAGAACGATCGGGAACGCGACACGCGTGGGGGGCAAAACGGCGATCCTTCTGGGCGGAACGGCCCTGCTCCTCGCGGCCGTCATCGCCCTAGCGTCGGCCTTCGCCCCTGCTCCGAGTCCCGCCAACGCGGCCACGCTACTTCCCGGGTATGCTCGACTTCCCGCCAAGGCGCTCAAGACGCTCTCTCTCTACGCGCAGCTCCACGCGTTCATGGCCCGCATGCAGCCGCTCGGGGCGAACGTGCGTCTCACCTTCCCACTGTTCCCGACGACCAACCCGTGGAACACCGACATCTCCGGCTATCCGGTGCACCCGCTCTCCAGCGAGTTCATCGCGAACATCGGCGCCGACGGGCATCTGCACCCCGACTTCGGCACCGTCTGGGATGGCGCGCCCAACGGCATCCCCTACGTGGTGGTGCCCGGAAATCAGCCCCTTGTGCCCGTGACCTTCGACTACGCCGACGAGAGCGACGCGGGGCCGTACCCCATCCCTCCGGACGCTCCCATCGAAGGCGGTTCCGGCTCCTCGGGTGATCGCCACGTGCTCATCGTCGACGCCGCCCACCGCAAGCTCTACGAGCTGTACGACGCCCACAAGGTGGGGACTGGCTGGCAGGCGGGCTCGGGCGCCATCTTCGACCTCACCTCCAACGCCCTTCGCCCCGACAGCTGGACCTCCGCCGACGCCGCCGGGCTACCCATCCTTCCCGGCCTTGTCCGCTACGACGAGGTGGCCGCCGGCGAGATCAACCACGCCCTGCGCTTCACGGTCTCCCGCACCCAAAAGGGTTACATCCATCCGGCAACCCACTGCGCGAGTTCGAACACCGATCCCAGCCTCCCCCCGATGGGACTCCGCCTGCGGCTGAAGGCCAGCTACCCCATCGACAGCTTCCCGGCCAGCGTCCAGGTGATCCTCCGCGCGCTCAAGAAGTACGGGATGATCGTGGCCGACAACGGCAGTAGCTGGTACATCTCGGGGGCGCCCGATCCCCGCTGGAGCGACGACGAGCTGCACGCGCTGAGTCAAGTGCCCGGGAGTGCCTTCGAGGCGGTCTATACGGGGGCGACCATCACCCAGTAGGCGGGGTGCCGGCGGCCGCGCCAAGCACCGACTGATCTCCGTTCAGGAGAATTTCAGGCTTTTGCAACGAGACTATCTCTGCGGGCCGGATCCGAGCGCCCGGCGACGGCTATCACAACGAGGGGCACGTGACGGAGATCCGCCGTCACATCGCCGCTCCCGCAGCATGAGAGGAGCCAGCGATGAGCACCACCGGAGTTGTCGAACTGACCAGGCAGGAATTCCTCCGAGCCGTCTACGAACTCACCGACATGCGGGCCAAACTGGCCGTCGCCTTCACCGATGCGCAGGAGAGGGCGGGCCACTCATACTTCGACGCAGACGAGGCCTGCGGCTTCTGGGCCGATCGCGGGATCCTGGAATACCCCAGCTATAACCAGGTAGCCCTGACCTACGTGGGCCTTCGCCGCGCCCGCCGCATGGCCGAGCGAGGCTGGGGGGCCGAAGTACCGTTCTAGACGCGGACGCCAGATCCGCCCACGCGTCCGCTCCGCGGATCATGCGCCGTAATACGGCTCCACGCCTATGATCAGGACCGCGCAGAGCAAGAGGATGAACGCGAGGATCGTGCACACCGCCCAAGTAACCGCCTGTCCGCGGCGGCGACGACTCGCAGTGGCCCGGACTGGAACTTGATGCGTTCGCATACTGGGTCAGGTTAGCTCAGTCGAAGTGTTGAGCCCGAAACGGGGAGTCGAAGAGCTGGCTGGCTGCCCTGGGGCTGCGCTCGACTGGATTTCGTCGATGCGTTGGTGCGGGGCCTACTGGACGGTACTCGAACAAGCCAGGCGGGCCATAGCTAACTGACGAGTGCCACAACTAAGACGGCGATGAGCTCAGCGATCACAACCGCGAACCCTACCTGCCAGGGGCGAAGCTTGTGCCGCGGAGCCGGATAAGGCGCCACGAGTGGCCGGGCGACCGCTACGGCCAAGCCAGCGCCGGCCATGCCGAAGACAAACCAAGCAAGCAGAGTCCCAAGAGGTACAAGCACAAACCAGGCACCCGAGAGCTCGAAAGAGAAGATGAAGGTGATAAAGACCGCTCCCGGAATCCCCGTGACCAGCGCGAACTTCAAGCCCCAGAGCCATTCGGGTCGGGACTTCCCGGTGATTGCGAAGACGAACGGACCGAAGAACGGGACCGCGTAGTACAAGAGTTCGTAGTGGTCAGAACTTGACGGCGATACGCGCCTGGTTGCCAGCCAAGCCAGTGCCGCGAGCAAGGCCATCGACAGAACGGCCGCCACGGCGGCGATCACCAGCCTTCGGGGATAAATCGAGTGAGCTGCGTCGGGCACGGTTTGCCTCCGGCTGTGGGCAGGGCGCTCTATTCTCGCGGCTAGGGCTGGGAAGTCACGGGTGTCCGCAAACTTCGGGGCGAGCTCTTGCTTCCTCCTATCTTACGTCCGGTGTGCGACGGACTGTTGCCTGGCCCGCCATAAGCTGGGCTACCGGATTTGAAGAGCGCCGGGATAAACCGGCCTGGAGAAGGAGATGAGAGCGCTCTACATCGAAGACCTAGCGAGTCACGATGACCCCGAGTCATGCGCCGTCGTTCGTGAGGGCGGCGGTGAAGCGTTGACAGGGGTACGTGCAG